>Ga0247774_1000879_pt1 | contig 15166 bp, 11 predicted proteins | sample UWRJL001104B6_FD_179933 | JGI IMG/M metagenome (GOLD analysis project Ga0247774, IMG submission 179933) | Plant litter microbial communities from Arlington Agricultural Research Station in Wisconsin, United States - UWRJ-L001-104B-6 | ecosystem: Environmental > Terrestrial > Plant litter >... | reverse complement strand
GGCGTTGCTCGCGTACGAGCACGTGCCCGGGCGCACGCTCGCCGAACTGCCCGACGAGGAGCTGACCGACGAACTGCTCGTCGCCGTCTGGCACCTCCTCGGCACGCTGCAGCGGCACCGTCTCGCGCATCGCCGGCTCGTCGCGGACAGCGTCCTGGTCGATCCCGAGGGCCGCCCGTACCTCATCGACCTGCGCACCGGCGAGACCGCCGCCGGCGATCTGGCGCTGCGCATCGACCTGGCCCAGCTGCTGACCGACGTCGCGCTGCGGGCCGGGCCGGAGCGGGCGGTGCGCACGGCCGCGAGCGTGCTCGGCCCCGAGTCCCTCGCCGCCGCCGTGCCGCTGCTGCAGAAGGTCGTGCTCGCCCGCAGCACGCGTACGGCACTGCGCCGGGACAAGAGGCTCCTCAGCGGGATCCGCGAGCAGATCCGCGTGCTCCGGCCGGAGATCGCCGCCATGCCCGCCCAGCTCGACCGCTTCAGCCCGCGCACGCTGGTCAGCGTGATCGCCGGCATGCTCGGCGCATACCTCCTGCTGTCCCAGCTCGCCGACGTCGACGTCGTCGCGCTGGCCTCGAACGCGGACTGGCGGTGGTTCGGCGTCGGCCTGGTGGGCTCGGCGCTGAGCTATCTGGCGGCGGCTTTCATGCTGATCGGCTTCGTGCCCGAGCGGCTGCGGCTGTCCCGTACGGTCCTGGTGCAGCTCGCGGCGTCGTTCGTCAAGCTGGTGGCGCCGGCCGCGGTGGGCGGCATCGCGGTGAACACCCGCTACCTCCAGAAGGCCGGGGTGCCGGCGGGGCAGGCGGCGGCCAGCGTCGGGGCGTCCCAGCTCACCGGGATGGGCTGCCACGTGCTGCTGATCCTGCTGTTCGGATACGTCAGCGGGAGCGACACCTCCGGGCCGTCGCTGCCGCCCTCCCGGGCCATCATCGTCGCGCTGCTCGCGGCGGCCGTGCTCACGATCGTGGTCTTCGCGATCGGGCCGCTGCGGCGGCTCATCACGTCGCGGACGCGGGCGCTGTTCGCCGGGGTGATCCCCCGGCTGCTGGACGTGCTGCAGTCGCCGAAGAAGATCGCCACCGGGCTGGGCGGGACGCTGATGCTCACGGCGGCGTTCGTGCTCTGCCTGGACGCCTCGATCCGGGCGTTCGGTGGCTCGCTCAGCCTCGCGACGGTCGCCGTGGTGTTCCTCACCGGCAACGCGCTGGGCTCGGCCGCGCCCACTCCGGGCGGGCTGGGCGCCGTCGAGGGCGCTCTCTCCCTGGGTCTGACACTCGCGGGCCTGCCCGCCGGGACGGCGACCTCGGCGGTGCTGATGTTCCGCCTGCTGACGTTCTGGCTGCCGGTGCTGCCGGGCTGGGCGGCGTTCTCCCGCCTTCAGCGCGAAGGGGCGATCTGAGCGGCCGTCGGGTAAGCCCGGTCAGCCGGTACGCCGGGCGCGGCGGCGGTGGGCGAGTTCGTCACTGGGTCCGTCGTCGTCGCTGTGCGCCCGCTCAGCGGGCAGCTCCGCCAAGCTGCCCTCCACCTCCTGCCAGACCCTGCCCAGCGCGATGCCGAAAACCCCCTGGCCGCCCTGGAGAAGGTCCACTACCTCGTCCGGTGACATGCACTCGTAGACGCTCACCCCGTCGGACATCAAGGTGATCCGCGCCAGATCCTCGACCCCCCGGTCGCGCAGATGCTCGACGGCCGTGCGTATCTGCTGCAACGACACCCCCGTGTCGAGCAGCCGTTTCACCACCTTGAGCACCAGGATGTCGCGGAAGCTGTAGAGGCGTTGGGAGCCGGAACCGTGGGCGGACCGCACACTCGGCTGGACGAGCTCCGTGCGTGCCCAGTAGTCGAGCTGACGGTAGGTGATACCGGCGGCGGCGCACGCCGTGGGACCGCGGTACCCGACGTCGTCGGGCAGGGGTGACACCGCGCCGCCGAACAGGAGCCCCTGTTCTCCGGCGCGCTGAGAGGCATCGCGCCTGTCGCGGGCCGCTTTGCCCTCGCCGCTGCTTGCCGCCACGCGGACCTCCGGCTCTATCATCCCGCAGTGATCCACCAAGGGGGTTTGACGGAATTACACCGCAGGTGTTCAAGCAGCACGGTAGGTCGCGGCCAGACGAGGGTCAACGTCCGCCCTCGGCGCGTCGCACGCGACTGCAAACCGTTACGACGTCTCCAAATCACCGCAGTCGCTGACATTGGGGCATCTGCCCACGTACCACCGGCCCTTGGACCGAGGTTATGCCGCTGAATGGGGAAAAGAAACTTTCCCGGCGGATTGCCTTTTCGCAGGCCGGGGAGACAGGCGTGTCCCCCTCCCGGCGGGTGCCCGCGGGCGCCTGCCGATCCCCGTCACGCAGCGTGGACGATCGGCTCGCCCGTCGGACCGGGCGAGCGCGCGGGCACCTTCCCGGCGCTGTGCCGCGACGCCGCCCGACCGGCGCGGCACACCGCTCGAACGGCGACGCCCCGAGCGCGGGCATCGCGGCGGTCGCCCGGACGGCGTCTGCGACGGGCTCAGGTGACGTGTCACGGGCATGCGATGGCGCGGTGGCGGGGCTTGTACGCGCGCGGCTACCGAGTGGACGGGGGCTCGGTACGGCCCCGCTGGAGTCCTCCAGGGGCGCGGCCGGCCGAACGACCCTTCACCGGCTCCCCCGCGGGCGTGCGGCGGGCACCGGGGGGCACGCTCGCGCTACGGCGCGGTGACTCGGGATCGGGCGTGCGTCAGCGTTGGCCGGCTTGCTGCCGGTGCACGGCCGCTCGGCGCGATCAGGTGGCGCGGCCGAAGTCCTCGGGCGAGATCGTGTCGAGGAACTCGCGGAACTTCTCCACCTCGTCCTCCTGCTCGTCCGGAATGGCGACGCCGGCCTCCTCCAGCACGTCCTCGCTGGCGAAGATCGACGCGCCGGTGCGCAGAGCCAGCGCGATCGAGTCCGAGGGCCGGGCGCTCACCTCGACGCCGTTGGAGAAGATCAGATCGGCGAAGAAGATGCCCTCGCGCAAGGCGGTGATGTTCACCGTGCGCAGCTGGACCTCGAAGGCGTCCAGCACGTCACGGAAGAGATCGTGAGTGAGCGGCCGGGCGGGCAGCACACCTTGCTGGGCGAAGGCGATCGCGGTGGCCTCCACCGCTCCGATCCAGATGGGCAGGTAGCGGTCCCCGTCCGTCTCCTTCAGCAGCACGATGGGCTGGTTGGAGGGCATCTCGACCCGTACGCCGACGACCTCCATCTGCTTCACTGCGGCTCCCTGCTGAGACGGCTTCCCGAAACCCTTTAGCCCAACGTACACCCCGGCAAGGCCGCCACGGGGCCCTGTGAAAGGCCTAAGCCGGTTCCTCGCGCGCGTACCGGAGGGGTACCTCGGCAGCCCAGAGCGGCGTCGGGCGCGGGTCCTCCCGGGGTGATCTTCCTCGTGGCCGCCGGGGTTCCCGGCGTGCCGTCCGCGCTCGGCCGGGGCCGCGAACGAGCCTTGGAACGAACCCTGGAACGAACCTGGACGAACCCTGGACGCGAGACGAACACCGCACGATGACCGAATTGTGATCATGCGGCGAACGGCGATTCGTGAGGATTCAGGGATCGAGCGCCGCGCGCAGGCCGCTCGAGACCAGCGCGGCGTGCAGTTTGAGGGACAGGGAGGCGATCTCCTTCGCCGTCTCCGCGGCGCGCGCGTGCGCACCCGGGCTGCGCTGGCGCATCGTCGGCGCGACGGCCGCCTCGATGAGGCCGATCTCCCGGTCCGCCGCGGCCTTGACCGCCCGCAGGTGGCGGGCCTCGAAGCCGAACGCCCGCAGCTCGGCCGCCGACCGCGCGATCGTCAGGGCGTCGCGGTCGTACTGGCCCCCGACCCGGCTGACCAGGCCGAACCCCTCCAGCTCGGTCAGCACCTCGGGGTCGACCCCGGTGGTGTCGAGAAGCTGCCTGCGGGTGAGGCGTACGTCGCCCGCGTCCTCGTACACGCTGTCGGTGGCGACGAGGCCGCGCGGCGCGCGGCGGCGGCCCTCCAGCGGCGGTGGGGTCTCACCCCGCCCGACCGCGTCGAGGTGTTCTTTGATGACCCGCAGGGGCAGGTAGTGGTCGCGCTGCGTCTCCAGGATGAAGCGCAGCCGCTCGACGTCGGCCGGGACGAACCTGCGGTAGCCGGCCGGGCTGCGCTCCGGCTCGATCAGCCCCTCGGACTCGAGGAAACGGATCTTCGAGACCGTGATGTCGGGGAACTCCGCGGACAGGAGACCGAGCACCTCCCCGATCGTCATGTACGCCCGCGCGGGCGAGGCGCTCATCCGCGCCCTCGCCGCCGGTCGTCCACGATGTTCCCGGAGACGCGGCCCTCCCACGTCTCAGGGAATCGCCCGTACGCCCTCACAGCCCTCCCGGGGGCCGGACGTCGCCCCTTCCGTCGGCGACGTGATGGGGGGTCGGATTGGTGAGGAACACCAGCCGGAACTTCCCGATCTGGACCTCGTCGCCGCCGGACAGGCCGGCCTCGTCGATGCGCTCGCGGTTGACGTAGGTGCCGTTGAGGCTGCCCACGTCGCGCACGGAGAACTGGGCGCCACGACGGTAGAACTCGGCATGCCTGCGGGACACCGTCACGTCGTCCAGGAAGATATGGCTCTCGGGGTGGCGGCCCGCGGTGGTCGTGTCACTGTCGAGCAGGAACCTGCTCCCGGCGTTCGGTCCCCGCTTGACCACGAGCAGCGCGGTGTTCGGCGGAAGGGCCTCGACCCCGGCATGGTCTGCGGTCAGCTCATCGCCGGGCTCGCCGTCGGCGGCATCCACCGCGCCCAGCGAGATGGTCGACGTCGAATCGCCTGGATCGCCCGGCACCGGCGGAACGCTTCGGGTCAGCGGTGTACCGCAATTCGAGCAGAAGCGGGCATCCTCCGGATTGGCGTGACCGCACTGCGTGCAGTAGACGCTCGGCATTTATCGGCTCGGCCTCCTACCTATGGCCTCGGGCGTGCCTATGGCACGGTACGGCACGGAAGTCGAGCACTGACGGGCCTTTCCGGCACCGTACGTCCGGCCGGTCCCCAGCACACGATCCCCCTTCGAGCGCCGTCGGCGATGACGCCCGTTTCGTCCCTCACCCGCCACGACGACGGTTGCCGCAACTTACGCGGCAACGCCCGAGGGGGTCAACCACGACAGGCGTCGTATGCCCTCAAGCTACCGTTCGCGCCGATCGCCGGTCCACGCCGCCGCGCGGGTGAAGAGCCGGACGAAACACGCACTACCCCAGTAGCCAATAAGGACACCGCCTATGGTGATCTTACCGCTTGAATTGTGATTTTCTGCCGCTGCGTAACCACGCCCTCGGCCCCGCTGGTGTGCAGCGTGCGCAGTACTCCGCCGGGAATGTTCAGCGCGGTGGCGAGCGTGTGCGGGTCGCCGATGGCGAGAAAGCGGTACGGCCGGGCCAGTGCGCGCCCGTCGGCCATCGTGCCGCCGCCGGGCGCGTCGGTGAAGTAGGTGCTCACCCCGACACGTATCTCGTCCACCTGCACGACCTCGGCCCCCGCGTCACGCAGCTCCTCCAGCGTGTCGAGGAGCGAGGCGGCGTGCACCCGGCCCTGCGGGTCGTTCACGGTCAGCTCGATCCCCGGGCCCGTCGCGGGCAGCGTGCCGGCGAGGATGCCGTACGTCTCGGCGCGCCGTCGGGCGTCCTCCAGCGCCGCCTGCCCCTGGGTGTCGTGTCGCAGCCCGGCCCTGGTGTCGTCCAGGTCGCGGATGTCCGAACGCAGCCGGTCCGAGCGCTCGGACAGGTCACCGAGGATGCCGACCAGCTCGTCCTGGCGCGCGGTGGCGAACTTGCTGCCCTTGTCGTTGGAGTGCACCTGGGTCGCGACGGCGAAACCGAGTGCGGCACACAGCAGGGCCACGATGAGCCGGCCCCGGTTGACGCGCGGCCGTAGCAGCGCGGTCCGCTCCTTCCGCTCGGGTTCGCTCATGCCTGGAAGAGCTTCCGCCGGATCGCCGCGACGTTGGAGAAGATGCGGATGCCGAGCACGACCACGACTCCGGTGGACAGCTGTGAGCCGACGCCGAGCTGGTCGCCGAAGAACACGATGAGCGCCGCGATGATCGTGTTGCTGAGGAACGACACGACGAACACCTTGTCGTCGAAGACGCCGTCGAGCCTGGCCCGCAGTCCGCCGAACATGGCGTCGAGCGCGGCGACGATCGCGATCGGCAGGTACGGCTGCAGCCACAGCGGAACCCCGGGATGGAGCACGAAGCCGAGGACGACCCCGGCGACGAGGCCGATCAACGCGATCACTTGGGCGTCTCCGTCCGTGCGTAGCGGAGGGCGAGGGCCGGCGCCGCGGGAAGCCGCATCCTGTCCTCCTGGCGGATGTCGAAGCGGATGCCGAACGTGGCCTTGAGAGTACGGAAGGCGCGGCCCGCCGCGGAACCGCCGAAGTCCTTGCCGAGGTCGGCGCCCCCGACGGCGGACACGGCGTACGGGGGCGACAGCGGCCGGTAGTCCACGAGGATCGCGTCACCGGCCGACCGGATCGCGGTCGTCGCCGTCATGCGCTGGCCGTTGATCGCGACCGCGGTGGCACCGGCCGTCCAGAGCCCGTTGACGAGCCGCTGCAGGTCCTGGTCGTAGATGCGGCCGTCCTGCCGGCTCGTGCCACCGCCCGCCGTACGGGAGTCGTCCACGGTGACGACCGCCCCGGCGCCGCTGACGGACGTGGCCGCGGCCGCGTCGGCGGCCCGGTCGAGCTCCTGGTGGGCCTCCTGACCGGCGTCGCTCCGGGCCAGCGCGGCCCGCCGGAGCGCCTCGGTCTGCCCGCGCAGCCCGTCGGCCTGCCGTCGCAGGTCGTCGGTCTCCTGGGTCCGCTGGTGGATCTGTGCGATGAGGGCGTTGCGCTGCCGCTCGGCGACCGGCGCGCCCCGGCGTACCTGGACGACCGCGATCGCGCCCAGCAGCCCGAGAAGCGCCGTCGCGGCCAGCAGCCGGGCGACCCGTCCGGATCGGCTCCGCGGGTCGCCCGAGGCGGCCCGCCGGGCCGCGGCGGCCTCGTAGCCGGGATCGAGCCCGGAGTCGGACAGCAGGTCGGCGAGCAGCGACATGGAGGCGTCCGGCCGGTCCCAGCGCCTCTTCTCTCCCTGTTCGCTCATCCGCCCCATTGTGGCAAGCCCGCGGCACCGGACCGACCACACGGTCGTGCCCACGCCGTCGCTTCCGCGCTATCGGAGGGGAAGACGCAGGAGAGCCGCGGAAGAATCGAACGCCCGGCAGGTATCCGGAGCGGCCGTGCGCCGTTCTCCGCGCCCGGCGCCGATTGACAGGGAACTCCCAGCCGGCGTGCATGGGACGTCAAGGCTCCGGCGGTGGAATGGGCGGCTCACGCTCCGATGATGGGGGTCGTCGATGGAACGGACGGGGCAGATCCCGCTGATGCGGCTGCCGATCAGCGGCTGGACCATACGGGTGGGCCGGGGGGACGGGGACCGGGCGGCCCTGGAGGTGTACGAGGACGGCCGGATGGCCGACGTCTGCGTCGCGAACCCCGTCTCGGTGTCGGTCCTGCGCGGTGCCCGGCGGAACGCGCGCGGCGGCGTGCCGTGGGCGCTGGCCTGGGGTCAGCTGCCCGCCGGGGTCTCCTCGGTCACCGCGCGGTTCACCGGGCGCCACGCGACCGCCGAGCCGATCCCGGCGGTCGTCATCGAGAACACCTACTGGGTGGCCGAGGCGCCGGGCGGCTTCACCGGCGTGACCGTGCACGCGGGTCTCGCGGTCGTCTCGGGCCGGCTCCGCCGTTCAGCCGGGCGCTGAGGGATCCAGGCGGCGGGCCGCCAGGGCCTCGACGAGGCGGGCGACCTCGGCCGGCGAGGAGATCATCGTCAGGTGGCGGGCGCCGGGGATCAGCGTGGGTGGCGGGGCTCCGATGTGCCGTGCGGTCTCCACGGCCGAGGAGGCGGAGAAGACGTGGTCCTGCGCGCCGTACACGACGGCCTTGGGCAGGGCGACCTCGCGCAGCCGGATCAGCCGCGCCTCGCTCAGGCCCGGCACGCCGTACCGCAGCGATCCCCAGACCCCCGTCTCGGCGCCGGGGACCTGGTACGGCCGGCGCCACACCTCCACGCCCGCGGCGTCCAGGCGCGGGCACGCCGGGCCGCACTGCGAGGAGTAGATCTTCCGGATCAGCCAGTCCGACCGCACGGCCAGCCGCAGCAGCGTGGTGCGGTACGGCGGGACGACGACGTAGCGCACCGCCGGTCCGGGGCCCGCGCCGCCCTTGAGCGCGTCGCCGTCCAGGAACATCAGGCCACCGGCCCGGCCGGGCGCGCGCAGCACCGCCTCGGCCGCGGTCGCGGCACCCGCCGAGTGGGCCACCAGCACCGGCCGGTCGAGCCGCATCGCGTCGAGGAAGGCCAGCAGCTGGCGCACCTGGTGGTCCAGCGTGTACGGGGCGCGCCGCCGCGTGTAGCCGGCGCCGTTCAGGTCGAGGGCGTAGACACGGTGGTCGCGGGCGAGCGTCGTCGCCAGGCGCTGCCACGTGTCCGCCGACTCGGCGGCCCCGTGCACGAGCACGATCGGTGAGCCGGCGCTCCCCCACACGCGGTAGCGCGTCATGAGGTCACCGGCCGGCACGTACGCCAGCCCGGCCGGCGGGCGGGCGCGCGCCGAGGTCGCCGCGTTGTAGATGAACGAGAAGAGCGTGCCCGCGACGGCCAGGGTGACGACGGTCACGCCGGCGCGCCGCAGCCATCTGCGCGGCCGGGAGCGCCGTCGTTTCGGGACGGCCTCGTCCTCGCCGGTCAGGGTGTCACCGTCCGCGCCGATCAAGTACCGGCGCTCTCGACGACGTGGGCCCAGTCCTGCAGGAGGTCCTGCGCGGAGTCACGGTCGGCGCCCTCGGCCCACAGGTGGGTGACGGCCTCGGCCGGGTCGGGCAGGACGAGGATCCAGCTCGCGTCGTCCTCGATGACGCGTACGCCGTCCGTGGTGTCGACGACGCGGTCGCCCGCGGCCTCCACGATGTGGCGCATGACGCTGCCCTTGGCCGCCCACGGCGTCGGCACGGACCGTTTGAGCAGGTGCGCCTCGGGGATCCGGTGGTCGATCTGGGACAGCGTCAGGCGGGTACGGGCGACCAGCCCCAGCATCCGGATGAAGGCGGCGATGCCGTCCACCGTCGGGCTGAACTCCGGGATGATGAACCCGCCCCGGCCGTCGCCGGCGAAGATGCTGTCCTCGGCGGTGGCCGCCTTGGTGAGCACGTCCTGGGAGGTCGAGGTCCACTCGACCTGCACGCCGTGGAAACGGCAGACCTGCTCGGCCACGCGCGTCGTGGTGACCGGGAGCGCGACGCGCCCGCCCCGCCGCTCGGAGGCGACCAGGTCGAGCACGACGAGCAGGCCGCGGTCGTCGCTGATCAGCTCGCCGTTCTCGTTGACGAGGCTGATGCGCTCGCCGACCGGGTCGAACCGCACGCCGAACGCCGCACGTGAGGACGACACGAGCTCGCCGAGGCGCTGAAGGTCGCGCATGCGCTCGGCGAGCGTCTCGGTCGGCGACACCTCGTCGAGGCGGTTGTTGACCGTGAGCACCTCGACGCCGAGCCGGCCGAGCAGCTGCGGGAGCACGAGGGACGCCGTACCGCCCGCGCAGTCGATGACGATCTTCAGGCCCGCCTCGCGGACGCCGCGCATGTTGACGCAACGCTGGAGGTCGCGCACGTAGGTCTCCACGACCCGGGAGGGATAGGAAAGCTCGGCGATCTCCCCGGGGAAGGCCCGGCGGTACTCCTGCCGGCCGAACACCCGCTCGAGCTTGCGCTGGGCGCCCTGGGACAGGTCGGCGCCCTGGTCGTCGAGGAAGACGATGTCGACGCCCTGGGAGTCGCCCGGGGTCGTGCGGATCACGATGCCGCCGGCGGAGTCCTCGCGTGCGGTCTCATAGCGCGCGACCGGGATCGGGCACGCCTCCAGGTCCTGCACGTTGATGGCGCTCGCGGTGAGCGCGCTCTGCACGGCGCGGTTGAGAGTGCGGGCGGCGCGGGAGGCGTCGCGCGACGCGGTGACGCTGGCGCCCTTCTTGAGCGTCGTCGCGTAGGCGCTCGCGAGGCGCACCGCGAGCTCGGGGGTGATCTCGACGTTGATCAACCCGGAGACCCCGCGCGGGCCGAACAGGGTGCGCTGGCCCCGGGACTCCCAGATGACGCTCGTGTTGACGACCGCGCCCGCCTCGATCGTCTTGAACGGGTAGACCTTGACGTCGCTGGAGACGTACGCCTCGGACTCGATCACGCACTCATCGCCGATGACCGCGCCCTCCTCGATCCGGGCGCCGGCCATGACGTCGGTGTTCTTGCCGACGACGCAGCCGCGGAGGTTCGTGGCGGGCCCGATGAAGACGTTGTCGTGCACGACGGCGCGGTGCAGGAACGCGCCCTCCTTGACCACGACGTTGCTGCCGAGCACGGTGTACTCGCGCAGCTCGGCGCCGGCCTCGACCTTGGCGTAGTCGCCGATGTAGAGCGGGCCCTTCAGCACCGCCTCGGAGTCGACCTCCGCACCCTCGGCGACCCACACGCCCGGGGACACCTCGAAGCCGTCCGGCTCGATGTCGACCTTGCCCGACAGCATGTCGGCCTGGACCCGGAGGTAGCTCTCGTGGGTGCCGACGTCCTCCCAGTAGCCGTCCGCGACGTAGCCGTACAGCGGGGCGCCCTCGGCGAGCAGCTTGGGGAACACGTCGCCGGACCAGTCCACGGACTCCCCGGCCGCGACGTGGTCCAGGACCTCGGGCTCCATGACGTAGATGCCGGTGTTGGCCGTGTCGGAGAAGACCTGGCCCCAGGTCGGCTTCTCCAGGAACCGCTGCACGCGGCCGTCGTCATCGATGATGATGATGCCGAACTCCAGCGGGTTGGGTACCCGCTTGAGGCCGATGGTGACCAGCGCGCCGTTCTCCTTGTGGAAGCGCACCATGTCGGTCAGGTCGATGTCGGTGAGGGCGTCCCCGGAGATCACCAGGAAGCGTTCGTCGCGCAGGGCGTCCTGGGCGTTCTTGACGCTGCCCGCCGTGCCGAGCGGCATCTCCTCGGTGGCATAGCTCAGCGCCATGCCGATCTCCTCGCCGTCACCGAAGTAGTTGCGGACGAGCGCGGCGAGGAACTGGACGGTGACGACGGTCTCGGCGAAGCCGTGCCGCTTGAGCAGGCGCAGCACGTGTTCCATGATCGGTTTGTTGACCACCGGGAGCAGTGGCTTGGGCTGGTTGGCCGTCATCGGCCGCAGCCGCGTCCCTTCGCCACCCGCCATCACAACGGCCTTCACGGGAGCCACTCCTTCGCGATGGGTACGCCGATCATTGTCTGGGTTCCGCTCCCTTCAGTTCACCGGTGCTGTCGCCGGCCCGTACGAGCTGCCGGACCTGAGCGGTGTAGAGGACGGCCGCCCACCAGTACAGGCCGGTCCCCCAGAGGGTGAACGCCCAGCCGATGACCTTCGCGACGGTGGCCCAGGAGCCGGAGTGCGCCCCCAGCAGCAGGAGCGGGAAGGCGTACAGCAGGCAGAGGGTGGCGGCCTTTCCGATGAAGTGCACCGGCGGAGGGCCGTAGCCGTGCCGCTTGAGCACGTAGAGCGGCAGGCCCATGTACACCTCGCGGGCGAGGAGCACGACGGCCAGCCACAGGGGCACGATGTCCCGTACGACCAGGCCGATCAGGGTCGCGAAGATGTAGAGACGGTCGGCCGCCGGGTCCAGCAGCGTGCCGATCCGGCTCGTCTGGTCGAGCATCCGGGCGAGCTTGCCGTCGAGCCAGTCCGACAACGCCGCGAAGACCAGGATGCCCAGCGCCCACCAGTCCTGTTTGATCAGCACAAGCCACAGGAATACGGGCGTTCCCAGCAGACGGGCGAAGCTCAATGCGTTCGGCCACGTCCACAGACGGTCGTTCAACGGCCACCTCCCGCTCCCCAGCGCTGGTCATGACCTTACCTGTCGGTACTGGCGCGCCGAATAAGTGGTGCGGAACACGACCGGAATACGGCATTGACCTCGCACGCTGCCCGGACGTCTGCCGGCCACCGGCGGTGGTGGCGGGGTGACGCGCTTTCGGCCCGGCGGCCCGTCCGGCTTCGGCCAGGCACTCGGGCGCCACTGGCCGAGACCACCGGCCGCGTGCTATTGATCCGGCCGCCGTACGAACCTCGCGTTCCGGCCGTCCGCTTCGCGTGGCGGGCGGACCCGGGCCGGGACGAGAGCCAGCTCCACGCAGTTGCCACTCGGGTTGCTCCGGCTGCTCTTGCGCCAGGTGTCCACCGAGAGGCAGGACGGTGCGTCAAGTCCGATCCGACGACGCATCGGCCCCCCTAAGAACAACGCCCGAACGGATGCGGCGTCACAGGATCGGCGGATCGTGTGGCGATGAGTGATCGATGCGGAGGCTCAGAGGCCGCGCGCCCGCCGTGATTGCGGACATCATAGGACGTGCACATGCTATGCGCACGTGCATAATGCGTGCGCGAAATTCCGGACGCATTCGGATCACTCGATGTAGACACCCGAATCACACGATAACGGCGATCGCCCCTCGTATCAGCCGATCACGTCAGCCGCTCGGCGGGGAGGGCGCCGGAAAGAGGGCGCCGGGCGCCCCGGCGGCCTCGACCGTCGTCGGCGTCCAGCGCCCCTATCGCCGGCTCTGGATGCGCGGAGAGCCGGCCAGTGACAGGGCCGGACCTGATCTGGGGCGGCTCGACGGCCCCGTCATCCTTATTCGGCCGCGAGGCCCACGCGGGCTGCGACTCGTCCCCGAATTCCACGGAGGATCGGCACACCCGCGTACGCAGCGGCGCACTTCGAAGGTAACCCCCCAGGTCAGCCCGGCGAAAGGGCAGAGGTTGCAGCGAAAAATCCCCACGGGAACGGCCGGGCGCCGGTCACTCTCCGACGAGCGCCTCAGGAGATCCCGTAGCGGGAGGCGACGACCGAGGGCCGGTCGACCGGGCGTCCCGCGTCGTTGGACAGGGCGAGCCGGACGTACTGCGCCTCGGCCCAGGCCAGCGGTGCCGCCGAGCCCGTGGCGCCACCGAACGTGAACCCGTACCGGCTCTCCCGGTCCCACACCTGTTCGGGGAGCAGATAGCCGGCGTTCCCGCTGTCGGCCATCGCCTTCAGGTGCGCGGTCGCCGGCCGGCCCGCGGCCAGCTCGTACTCGCCGCGTTCGCCGGACAGCAGCGGCCAGGCCCGGCCCGCCTGGTGGCCATGGCCGGCGGGCCAGCCGGTGCCGTCGTCCTGGCTCTCGCCGTAGGAGTCGTGGTTGTAGCGGTGCCAGTACACGTCGCCGTTCGGGGCGGTGACCGAGGCGACCGCGTCGAGCTCGGGCAGGGAGGCCGTCACGTTCCCGTGCGAAGCGGGACGGACACCGAGACGTACGAGGTCCAGGAAGCCGCCGTCGACGATGTCGCGCTCCCACCACGTCCCGTCGGAGAAGGCGCGGGCGTAGGTGTCGTTCGGGTCCGTGTCGTGCTCGATCCGCTCGTAGTAGGAATGGTCGCCGAAGGAGCCCGTGGTGGTGAACGTCCGCCCGTCGAGCGCGTTCCGCCACGCGTCGGCGGTGCTCTCGTACGTCGCGGCGCTCGCGGTGTCGCCGTTGCGGCGGGCGATGTCGCCGGCGCAGACGAGCCCGGCGATCTCGGCCGCGACGGTGGACGGCGACAGGCCGCCCTGTTCCTCCCACCGCTCCCCCGGCGTCGCGGGACCGAAGCTCACGATGTGGTCGGCGGTCAGCTTGATCTTGTTCCACGTGGCGGCGTCGGTGAGCCCGGTCTGCCAGGCCAAGACGATCGGGAAGGCGTCCTGGTCGAGCTGCTCGCAGCAGCCGAGCTGCTGCGGGGTGGCGCCGCTCACCCCGCCGACCGGCGAGTAGCGGGGAAAGGACCCGGGCCCGTACGTGACGCCGTCGCCCGGCGTCCACGCGGTGATCTGCTGGCGGTTCCACAGCCACTGGGCCATGCGCTTGGCCTGCGCGGCGTCACCGGCCGCGAGCAGGGCGGTGCCCTGCTGGTAGAGGTCGCGCGCCCAGACGCGGTGGTAGCCGTCGTTCAGCGTGCCACCGTCGACGTAGTCGCCCCAGGGCGTGGCCAGGCCCGCGACGTTCGCGCCGCCGAAGGTCTTGTCCTCCAGCCCGTGCAGCGTCATCAGCCCGACGAGGTACGTACGGCGGCGCGTCGCGTCGCCGGACACGCTCGCGGGGACGGTCTTGCCGGTCAGGTAGCCGTGCCACCCGGACGCGTACGACGACTCGGCCGCGCCGAAGCCCGCCGACAGCGACGCGGTGGCCGCCGAGGCCGCGGACGTACGGTCGGCGCCGAAGCCCAGCGCGAGGGTGAACGTCGTGTCCGCGCCGACCGGGACCTGACCGGTCTGCACGATGTTGCCGGCACTGCTCGCGGTGTCGTACTGGCCGGTCAGCCGCTTGTTGGCGCGCAGGTCGGTGAGGCCGTCGCTCGCGGTGCCGCTGTAGCCGCTGTCGTGCGTGCTGAAACCGGCCGAGGACTTCAGCGCCGAGGCCACCGTCGCCCCGAACACCGGCTGCCCGTCGGAGGCGACCAGCGCGGAGCCGTCCCAGCCGCCCGTGTCGTTGCCGCCGCTGCCCGCCAGCGAGGGGTTGAACAGGGCGTACAGCTGGTACGCGCCGCCGTCCAGCGACTGGAAACGCGTCCTGATGAGCAGCGTCGAGCGGGCCGGGTCGGTCACGTACGTCTCGGTCAGGCGGTACCGCCCGCTCGTCGCGGTGTTGGTCACGGTGTACTCCGGCACCCTCTCGTCCGGCATCGACACCGCGTGCGTGGTCGCGTCGCGTTCGAGGTCGGCGAAGGTCGAACCGTCCGTCACGACGTACTGCAGGTCCTGAACGTCGGCCACGTCGGTGCGCGGGTAGAAGACCTCCGAAGTGACGCCCTTGGCCACGGTGAACCAGACCTTGGAGGTCGCCGCGGTGGCGGTGCCCAGCGCGGTCTTGTCGCCGGTGGTCCAGGACGAGCCGCCGCCCGGGGCGCCGGGCGCCTCACCGGCCGCGTACGCCGGCGTGGCCGACACCGTGCCCGCCACCGTGCTCGCCACCATGGCCACGCCGAGCAGCAGCGCCGTGCCGAGCCTGCCCAGCCGCGCGCACCGGCTCATGGCCACCGCCCCC
>Ga0247774_1000878_pt1 | contig 15181 bp, 12 predicted proteins | sample UWRJL001104B6_FD_179933 | JGI IMG/M metagenome (GOLD analysis project Ga0247774, IMG submission 179933) | Plant litter microbial communities from Arlington Agricultural Research Station in Wisconsin, United States - UWRJ-L001-104B-6 | ecosystem: Environmental > Terrestrial > Plant litter >... | reverse complement strand
GACCCGCCCGCACCGGCTGCCGCGTCGCGAGGATTCACGCTGATCTTCGTGGCCTCCCCGTGGTTAACTCGCCGGTAACCAAGACACGGGAGGTCGGCATGGAACGGGCGTACGACGTCGTGCTGATGGGCGCGACAGGGTTCACCGGCGGGCTCACCGCGGACTATCTCGCGGCCCGCATGCCGGCGGACGGCCGCTGGGCCCTGGCGGGCCGCGACCGGTCGAGGCTCGAGGAGCTGCGCGACCGGCTCGGCGTGGACGTCCCCCTGCTCCGCGCGGACGTGACCGATCCGGACTCGCTGCGCGACCTCGCCTCCTCGACGCGCGTCGTCGCCACCACGGTCGGCCCGTACGTCGACTACGGCGAGGGGCTCGTGGCCGCCTGCGCCGAGGCCGGTACGGACTACGCCGATCTGACCGGCGAGTCGGAGTTCGTGGACCTGATGTACGTGAAGTACCACGCGCGGGCCGCGGAGACCGGCGCGCGGATCGTGCACGCGTGCGGCTTCGACTCGATCCCGCACGACCTGGGCGTGTACTTCACGCTCCAGCAGCTGCCCTCGGGCCTGCCGACGCACGTGAGCGGGTACGTCCAGGCCAAGGGCACGATCTCCGGGGGCACGTACCAATCCGCGATCACCGCCTTCTCGCACCGCCGGGAGGCGGCGCGCGTCCACCGTGAGCGGCGTCGCGCCGAGCCCTCGCCGGAGGGCCGCCGGGCACGCGCGGTGGCGGGCCGGCCGCACCGCAACGCGGGCCTCGGCGTCTGGGCACTGCCGTTGCCCACCATCGACCCGGACGTCGTCCGGCGCTCGGCGGTGGCCCTGGAGGCGTACGGGCCGGACTTCTCCTACAGCCACTTCGCCGCGGTGCGGCACCTGTCGTCGGCGGCGGCGCTGACGGCCGGCGCGGCGGGCCTGGTGGCCGCGACCCAGGTGCCACCGGTGCGCTCGTGGCTGCTGGGCCGCGTCCAGCCGGGCCAGGGCCCGGCGGCCGAGCAGCGCGCCAAGAGCTGGTTCAGCGTGCACTTCGCGGCCGAGGCGGGCGGCCAGAAGGTGATCACCAAGGTCTGCGGCGGCGATCCGGGCTACGGCGAGACGGCCAAGATGCTCGCCGAGTCGGCGATGGCCCTGGCCTTCGACGACCTGCCGAAGACCGCGGGCCAGGTCACCACCGCCGAAGCGATGGGCGACGCCCTGCTGTCCCGCCTCCAGCAGGCGGGGATGGTGTTCACCGTCCTCGGCAGGCGCCCGTAGCCGTTTCGCGCCACGGTCCCGGCGCCCCTGTTCGCCCCGCCGGGCGACGGGGGGCCGGGCCGTGCCGGCGCCGAACGATATTCGGTCGGGCAGGCGTGGTTCCGCCGATAGGCTTGAGGGACTTCGCAGCGTGAGCTGCGACACGCCGTCATGAGGATCTTCATGTCCGACCCGCAACATGTTCTCGCCGCCCGTTTCCAGGCTGCCCTCGGGGCGGTCTTCGGGGAGCCCGACGCCGATCCGGTGATCCGGCCGTCGCAGTTCGCCGACTTCCAGGCCAACGTGGCGTTGCCGCTGGCCAAGAGACTCGGCCGAAAGCCGCGCGACATCGCGGCGGAGATCGTTGAGCGGCTCGACGTCGCCGACATGTGCGAGAGCGTCGAGATCAGCGGGCCCGGATTCATCAACCTGACCCTGCGCGACGAGTGGATCGCCGGCCAGGCGCAGATCATGCACGGCGACGAGCGGCTCTCCGTCGAGCCGGCCGTCGCTCCCCAGACGACCGTCGTGGAGTACTCCTCGCCGAACGTCGCCAAGGAGATGCACGTCGGCCACCTGCGCACCACGATCGTCGGGGACGCGGTCGCGCGGGTGCTGGAGTTCCTCGGGCACCACGTCGTACGCGACAACCACCTCGGCGACTGGGGCACGCCCTACGGCATGCTGATCGAGCACCTGCTCGACGTCGGCGAGGACTCCGCCGGCGCGCTGCTGCTGGAGACCGACCCCAACGCCTTCTACCAGGCGGCACGGGCCAAGTTCGACGCCGACGAGACCTTCGCCGAGCGGGCGCGGCGGCGGGTGGTCAGCCTCCAGGCCGGCGACCCCGAGACGATGCGGCACTGGCAGCGGCTGGTCGACCTGTCGAAGGTCTACCTCAACACGATCTACCGGCGGCTCGGGGTCACGCTCACCGACGACGACATCCGCGGTGAGAGCTTCTACAACGACATGCTCGCCGACACCGCCGACGAGCTCGCCGCCAGCGGTGTCGCGACCGTCAGCGACGGCGCGCTGTGCGCCTTCCCGCCCGGCTTCACCGGCCGTGACGGCGACCCGCTGCCGATGATCATCCGCAAGAGCGACGGCGGCTACAACTACTCCAGCTCCGACCTGGCGACGATCCGCTACCGCGTGGACAAGCTGACCGTCGACCGGATGATCTACGTGGTGGGCTCGCAGCAGGCACTGCACTTCCAGATGCTGTTCGCGGTGGCGCGGATGGCGGGCTGGCTGCCCGACGGCGTACGGGCCGAGCACGCCCAGATCGGCAACGTCCTCGGCTCCGACGGCAAGATCTTCCGGACCCGCAGCGGCAAGTCGATCAAGCTGACCGAGCTGCTGGACGAGGCCGTCGAGCGGGCCGGAGCGGCCTTCGACGACGTGCCGCACGACGAGCCGTTCGACGAGGTCGCCCGGCGTGAGGTGGTCGAGGCGGTCGGCATCGGTGCGGTGAAGTACGCCGACCTGTCGGTGGCGCGGGACAGCGAGTACGTCTTCGACTTCGACCGGATGATCTCATTTCGGGGCAACACCGGCCCGTACCTCCAGTACGCCACGGCGCGGATCCGCTCGATCTTCCGCAAGGGCGGCGTCGAGCCGGAGGACGCCATCGGGCCGATCGCCATCGAGCACGACGCCGAGCGCGCGCTCGGCCTGCACCTGCTCGGCTTCGGTGCCGCGCTGGTCGCGGCGGGCGAGACCGCCGAGCCGCACCGGCTGTGCGCCTACCTGTTCGACCTCGCCTCCGCCTACACCACGTTCTACGAGAACTGCCCGGTGCTGAAGGCGCCGGAGGAGGAGACCCGGGCGTCCCGGCTCGCGCTCTGCGCCCTGACTCTCCGCACGCTCTCGACGGGACTCGACCTTCTGGGTGTTATCACTCCGGAACGCATGTAGCCGCCCTCGCGTCGCATCTACCGGGGACGATATGTCCGGCGACGACGCGAGGAGCGCACGTGAGTGACGACTGGTGGACCGACTACCGGCAGAACCGCCGGATCGAAGCGCTGCAGGGAGAGGTCGAGGCCGCCTACGGCTACGCCGCGTCGCGGTCACGGGCGTTGCAGTCGAGGCTTTCGCAGGTGCAGGGCACGCTGGAGCGGCGGCTCGACCGGCTGGCCAGGTCCTTCGACGCGTTCGTCGAGCTGTCGGACGTCCGGCTGGAGCTGGCCGTCTTCGACCGGGAGGCGGCCGTGCGGCACCGTACGCGCCGGCTCCTCATGGGTCTCGCGCAGGGCGCCTCCGACCCGCCGCCGCTCGACCTGGACGACTGCCCCGGCTACTGGCTCAAGCCGGCCGCCGAGGGCCTGGCCGCCCTCGTACGCGGTGACGCCTCGGCCGAGAAGTTCACCGCCGAGGCGGTCGAGCGCGACGCGGACCGTACGACGCTGTTCCTCACCCTCGGCCTGGCGACGGCCGGCCGGTACGCCGACGCGGTGCCCTGGCTGTCCCGTTCGCTGCCCTCGCTCGGGACCACGGTCACGGCGGTGCAGCGGCAGCTCTGGATCGCCTGCGCCGACGGGGCCTTCGGCGAACCCGGACGCGAGCACATCCAGCGCCGGCTCACCGAGTTGCTGGACGAGATGCCCGCCGAGGCCAGTGAACAGCAGCGTGCCAACTGGCGGCAGGCGGTGCCGAACCCGGGGAAGTCCACGCGGACGTCTCTGCCGCGCGAGCTGCAGAGCGAGAGGGCGCTGACCGAGCCGCCGCTCCTGGCCGCGCGGCTCACGGCGTTGCGAACCCAGGTGGAGATGGCGCTGCGGCCGTTCGACGCCGCTTCCTCCACGGACTTCGTGAGCCTGCTGCACACCCTCGTCGACGAGGGCGGCCCCGAGGAACGGGCCCTGGTGGCCCGCGCCCGCGAGCTTCGGCAGATCATCGAGACCGGCGGCGCCGAACAGCCCACGGCCTGGGACGCTCCCGCCGGCGAGACGCTCGCCCTCTTGCGCGGCGACATGTTCGAACGGACCGCACCCGGCCCCCGGGCCCTGGCCGCGAAGGTCGGCGGCCGATGGATCTCCTCGATCGCCGGGAGCCTGGCGGAGGGGGCGAGCGTAGGGCCGCCGGATGACGTGGAGGTCCGCCTGTACGGCCGTCCCCTGCGGATCGGCCCGAACGGTGCTCCGGCGCTGGCGGAGGCCCAGGCGGGAATCGACCGCGACAAGGCCGTCAGCCCGACCGGAGAGCGGCTCGGGATGGCGGTGGGGCTCACGGGCGTCGTGGTGCTCGTGCTCACGATCGCGGCCGGCCTGCCCGCGCTCGCCGTCCTGGCCGCCCTGCTGGTCGTCGTGGGCGCCGGCGTCTGGATCAAACAGCGCCTCGATCGAAAGAACGCCCGCGCGGGGGCGGAACACGACAAAGAGCGACTCGCCTGGCAGGCGAAAACAATTGCCGATGCGCTGAAAGAAGGCCACAACAGCCACAAAAAACTCGCCGAAACCGCAGCAACGGACCGAGAGGCGATCCTCACCGTCTTGGCCTAGGAGATTTGCGGGTATTCGTGCCACTGTGAGGGCAACATCCCGGAGGCGCGCATGGGCAGGGACGTATCGGCGATCACCGTCTCCATGGAAGACCGGCGGCGGTATCGCGAAAAGGTGCAGCGCTGCCTGGAGGCGCTCGCGGGGATGCTGCGGGAGGCCCGCTTCGCGGCGGATCCGCCCAGCATGGGCATGGAGATCGAACTCAACCTGGTGGATGACGCGGGACGCCCGGCGATGCGCAACGCCGCCGTCCTGGACGCCATCGCCGACGACCGGTGGTCCACGGAGCTGGCCCAGTTCAACATCGAGGTGAACCTTCCGCCGTTCCCGCTGGCGGCCAAGTCGCTCGGCGCGCTCGAGCAGACCGTACGGGACGCGCTCAACCACGCCGACGCGCGTGCGCGTCAGCACGGAGCCCGGCTCATGCTGGTCGGTATCCTCCCGACGCTGCGGGAGGCCGACCTGGGCGAGTCGGCGCTGTCCGCCAACCCCCGCTACCGCCTGCTCAACGAGCAGATCCTGGCCGCCCGCGGCGAGGTGTTCCACCTGGACATCGAGGGCGAGGAGCGGCTGCGGACGTACGCGGACAGCATCTCGCCCGAGGCGGCGTGCACGAGCGTGCAGTACCACTTGCAGGTCAGCCCGGAGGACTTCGGCGCGTACTGGAACGCCTCCCAGATGATCGCCGGCGTCCAGGCCGCCCTGGCCGCGAACTCACCGTTCCTGCTCGGCCGTGAACTGTGGTCCGAGACCCGGATCCCGCTGTTCGAGCAGGCCACCGACACCCGTACGCGTGAGCTCAGGGAGCAGGGCGTACGGCCACGGGTGTGGTTCGGCGAACGCTGGATCTCCTCCATCCTGGACCTGTTCGAGGAGAACAGCCGCTACTTCTCCTCGCTTCTCCCGGTCTTCGACGAGGCGGAGCCCCTCGACCAGCTGGCGCGCGGCGAGGTGCCCGGCCTGGCCGAACTCACCCTCCACAATGGAACGATCTACCGTTGGAACCGGCCCGTCTACGACATCGCTCAAGGTCAGCCGCATCTTCGGGTGGAGAACCGGGTGCTGCCCGCCGGGCCGACCGTCGCCGACACCATGGCGAACGGCGCGTTCTACTACGGGCTCGTCCGCGCCCTGGCCGACGAGCGCCCGGCGCCCTGGCACGACATGTCGTTCCCGCTCGCCGCCGCCAACCTGCGCAACGGCGCGCGCCACGGCATGACGGCCATGGTCTACTGGCCCGGCGTCGGCGAGGTGCCGGTGACCGAGCTGGTGCTGAAGTGGCTGCTGCCGAAGGCCGCGCTCGGTCTGGATCGGTGGGGCGTCGACGGCGTCGTACGCGACCGGCTGCTCGGCATCATCGAACAGCGGTGCGTGGCCAGGCGTAACGGCGCGACCTGGCAGTCCAGGACGGTGCACTCCCTGGGCGGCGACCGGCCCGAGGCACTGCGCCTGATGGTGCAGCGCTACATCGAGCACATGCATACCAACGCGCCGGTGCACACGTGGCCGATCGGGTCCTGAGGGCCTACTGGAGGTAGCCCTCCACCTCACCGGGCGGCCGTGACCTGGCCTCGTCGGGGTTCTCGCCGACGTCGCGACGGGCCCGCCGCTGCCGCAGGAGGTCCCAGCACTGGTCGAGCTGCTCCTCGAGGCTCCTCAGCCGCTGGTGTTCCTCGTCGGCGGTCAGGTCACCTCGCTGCATGCGTTCGCGGAGCGTGTGCTCCTCGTCCACCAGGGTGTTGATCCGGCCGAAAATCTCGCTGTCCTGCATCTTCAGATCACCTCAAGACGACAGTGTGACAGCTCCCGCCCATGCGACGCACACCGCCGCCGGGAGGTCAGGCTCGGCACCGCGGCCTGCGGAGACCGCGGTCCATACCGAACTCCCGGGCCGACCGGGTCCTGTCCACGCTGGACCCGGCCTGCGACGGAAACGACCTACAGCGGACTGCGGCTGCCGACCAGACCGTTCAGAAAACCGCCGCTCTCCGACGACGGGCGGGCGACGGACGAACCACCCGTGGACGCCGACTGGGCGGCCTTCGGCTTGGACATCCTCGGCTTGGCCGCGGATGTGGTCTTCCTCGCCGCCGTGCTCGCCTTGGCCGTGGTCTTCTTCGCGGCCGACCTGGCCGTGGACGTGGTCTTCTTCGCCGCTGCCGTGGTCCGCGACTTCGTGGACCTCGCTGACTTGGCGGACTTGGCGGCCGAGCTCGGCTTGCGGGCCGTGGTGCTCGTCTTACGGCCGGACGAGGCCGGCTTGGCCGCGCCGGCCGTCGGCGGCTTGATGGCCGAGATGGTCTTGGCCGCCTTGGTGAGCGCCTCGGCGGCGCTGGCGAGCGCCTTGGTCGCGGTGTTCATCGTCTTCATCGCGGTGTTCATCGCCTGCGCCGAGGTGGTCGCCTTGCTCGCCGCGTCGGTCATCTTGGTCGCCGCGGACGACACCTTCGTCGCCGCCGACGACACCCGCGTCGCCGCGGCGGCCGGTGTGACCGACGACTTGCCTGCCGTCGTGGACCGGGTCGAGCTCGCTGCGGACCTTGTCGTTGATTTGGCCGGCTTCGACGCGGTCTTACGCGCCGTACCGCTGGTCTTCTTCTTGGCGGTCGCGGTCTTCTTCGCCCCGCCGGTCTTCGCACGGCTCGTGCTCGCCGTTGTACGGCGGGCGGTCGAACGCGTCAATGTATTAGTGGGCACTGATCCATCCCCCCGTGTCGATCAGCTTCGGGTGGATCTATTCCACAATTAGCGAAGATCTACACGCCTACCGTGTGCCAGACGGTCTTTGTTTCCAGGAATGTGGTCATCCGATCGGTGCCGGGGTCGGCCGTCCAGTCATTTCGCACCGGTCGCAGCACGCGTTTGAGGTTCTCCGCGGCGGCCTGCTCGCACTCGGTCGCGAGGTCGCCGCCGGCGCCGTCGGGACCGGCCAGGCCGGTGAGGTCGAGCCCGTTCACGTCCATGTGCGAGGCCAGCCACGGCGCGAGTTCGGCGCGGTGCCCGGTGAGGATGTTGACGACGCCGCCCGGCAGATCGGAGGTGGCGAGGACCTCGCCGAGTGTGATCGCGGGCAGCGGCGCGGGCTCGGCGGCCACCAGCACGGCCGTGTTGCCGACCGCGATCACCGGGGCGAGCACCGACACCAGGCCCAGCAGCGGGCCGTCCGGGGCGACGATCCCGATGACGCCGGTCGGCTCGGGCGTGGAGAAGTTGAAGAACGGCCCCGAGACGGGGTTGGCGGTCCCGGTGACCTGCGCGATCTTGTCCGCCCACCCGGCGTACCAGACCCACCGGTCCACGGCGGCCTCCACCTCGGTGCCGGCGGCGACCTTGGTCAGGCCGGTGGCGCGCAGCTCCTCGGTGAACTGCTCACGGCGGCCCTCCAGCATCTCCGCGACGCGGTAGAGGATCTGCCCCCGGTTGTACGGCGTGCGGCCGGCCCAGCCGGACTGGGCCTTGCGGGCGGCGACCACCGCGTCCCGCACGTCCTTGCGCGAGGCGCGCGAGGCGTTGGCGAGGAAGTTGCCCTTCGCGTCGTCCACGGTGTACGACCTGCCGGATTCCGATCGCGGGAAAGCTCCGCCGATGTACAGCTTGTACGTCTTACGTACGCTCAGTCGGTCAGTCATCGAAGGTAGGCCTCCAGCCCGTGCCGTCCGCCCTCACGGCCGAAGCCGGACTCCTTGTATCCCCCGAACGGCGAGGCCGGGTCGAACTTGTTGAAGGTGTTCGCCCATACGACCCCGGCGCGCAGCCGCTCCGCCATCCACAGGATGCGCGAGCCCTTCTCGGTCCACACCCCCGCCGACAGCCCGTACGGGGTGTTGTTGGCCTTCTCCACCGCCTCCTGCGGCGTACGGAAGGTCAGCACCGACAGCACCGGCCCGAAGATCTCCTCGCGCGCGATGCGGTGGGACTGAGCCACACCGGTGAAGATGGTCGGGGCGAACCAGAAACCGCGGTCGGGCAGCTCACAGGGCGGCGACCAGCGGGTCGCGCCCTCCTTCTCCCCGACCTCCGACAGCATCCGGATCTTCTCCAGTTGCGCGGCCGAGTTGATCGCGCCGATGTCGGTGTTCTTGTCCAGCGGGTCACCGACCCGCAGCGTCGCCATGCGGGTCTTGAGACGCTCCATGAGCTCCTCGGCGATCGACTCCTGCACGAGGAGCCGCGACCCGGCGCAGCAGACGTGGCCCTGGTTGAAGAAGATGCCGTTCACGATGCCCTCGACGGCCTGATCGATCGGAGCGTCGTCGAAGATCACGTTGGCGGCCTTGCCGCCGAGTTCGAGCGTGAGCCTCTTCGTGGTGCCGGCGACGGCACGGGCGATCTGACGGCCGACGTCGGTCGAGCCGGTGAAGGCGACCTTGTCGACGCCCTCGTGCTCGACCAGGGCCCGCCCGGTCTCCCCCGCGCCGGTGACGATGTTCACCACACCGGGTGGCAGGTCGGCCTGCCGGCAGATCTCCGCGAACGCCAGCGCGGTCAGCGGCGTCGTCTCGGCCGGCTTGAGCACGACGGTGTTGCCGCAGGCCAGCGCCGGTGCGATCTTCCAGGCCAGCATGAGCAGCGGGAAGTTCCACGGGATGACCTGGCCGGCCACACCGATGGGGCGGGGGTCGCGGACGGCGTACTCGAGCTTGTCCGCCCAGCCCGCGTAGTAGAAGAAGTGCGCCGCCACGAGCGGGATGTCGACGTCGCGCGACTCACGGATCGGCTTTCCGTTGTCGATCGACTCCAGCACGGCCAGCTCGCGCGAGCGCTCCTGGATGATCCGGGCGATCCGGAAGAGGTACTTGGCGCGCTCGGTGGCGGGCAGCTTCGACCAGACGCCGTCGTAGGCCTTGCGGGCGGCGGTGACGGCCCGGTCGACGCCGGCGGCGCCGGCCTCGCCGATCTCGGCGAGGACCTCCTCGCTGGCCGGGTTGACCGTCTTGAAGGACGAGTCGGCGTCGACGAACTCACCGTCGATGAACAGGCCGTAGGAGGCCTTGATGTCGACGACGTCGCGCGATTCGGGCGCGGGAGCGTACTCGAACATATCCGGCTCCCCTAGTCGAGGGTGAAGTAGTCGGGGCCCGCGTACACACCCGTCGCGAGCTTGCGGCGCTGCATCAGCAGGTCGTTGAGGAGCGAGGAGGCTCCCAGCCGGAACCACTCGGGCGTCAGCCAGTCGGGCCCGGCGGTCTCGTTGACCAGCACGAGATGCTTGATCGCGTCCTTGGTCGTACGGATGCCGCCGGCCGGCTTGACCCCGATCTGGCGGCCCGTACGCGCGCGGAAGTCGCGGACGGCCTCGAGCATCACCAGCGTGACCGGAAGCGTCGCGGCCGGGCTGACCTTGCCGGTGGAGGTCTTGATGAAGTCGGCGCCGGCGGTCATGGCCAGCCAGGACGCCCGGCGTACGTTGTCGTAGGTGACCAGCTCGCCGGTCTCGAGGATCACCTTCAGGTGAGCCTCGCCGCACTCGGCCTTGATCGCGACGATCTCGTCGAAGACCTTCTGGTAGTCGCCGGCCAGGAACGCACCGCGATCGATCACCATGTCGATCTCGGCCGCGCCGTCCTCGACCGCGCGACGGGTGTCGGCCAGCTTGGCGTCCAGCGGCGCCCGTCCCGACGGGAAGGAGGTCGCGACGCTCGCCACGCCGATGCCGCTGCCCTTCAGCGCCCGTACGGCCTCGGCGACCAGGTCGGAGTAGACGCAGATCGCGGCCACCGTGGGCACGGTCGCGTCAGTGGGGTCGGGGTGCATGGCCTTCGCGCACAGGGCGCGGACCTTGCCGGGGGTGTCGGCGCCTTCGAGCGTCGTCAGGTCGACCATCGAGATGGCGAGGTCGATCGCCTCCGCCTTGGCCGACTTCTTGATCGACCGGGTCGCGAGGCGTGCGGCCCGCTCCTCGGCGCCCACCTGGTCGACGCCGGGCAGGCCGTGCAGGAAGCGGCGCAGCTCGCCGGCGCCGGTGAGAGTCTCCGTTGACACGCACACAGCATCGCTCATGGGACGCCTGGGCACAAAACAGGCCCGGTACGAGCGCACCGGGCCTGTTTTGGCAGGTTATGGGATATCAGCCGGTACGGAGGTACAGGCCGTTCCCGGTCGGGTCGTCCGGGTCGCCCTCGGGGAAGGCGACGCCGCCCGCCCAGACCGTCGCGCTCTGCAGGGCCAGGGCGGTCAGGTTGATGTCGTGTCCGGACGGGCGCGGCGCGGCCACGCTGGTGACCGAGCCGCCGACCACGTGGACGAGCTGGGGGTCCCAGCCGCCGCGCAGCAGCCACAGGCCGCCGGAGCCGTCACCCGTGACCTGGGTGAAGGCGCCGTAGCCCTGGGCGAAGGTCATCGTCGACCACGCCTTGCCGTTCCAGTGCAGCAGGAACGGCTGGTTGCAGACGTCGTCACCGTCCTCGCCACAGCTCCAGTCGAATCCGCCCGCCGCCCACACGTTGCTGGCCGAGGGCGCGTAGATGTCGTTGAGCACACCGGTGGCGTCCGGGCTCGGCAGCGCGAGCTTCGGAGTGGCGGCGAGCTTCCAGGCGGACCCGGTCCAGTGCATCACGGCCGGCTGGCTCTTGTAGGTGCCGCCCGCGTACACGTGGGTGCTGGAGACACCGGCGATCGCCCGTGCGGGCGCCGGGAGCGTGACCTTCTTCCAGCTGGAACCGGTCCAGTGGAAAGAGGTCTTGGTCTGGTCGCCGCCGACCGCCCAGACGTTGGAGGCGCTGAGAGCGCTGGCGTCCTGGATGAAGTAGTGGCCGGTCGACATCGTGCTGCGGGTCCACTTGGTGCCGTTCCAGCGTGCGGCGAACGTGCCCGGGTCGGTCGTGCCGAACGTCCAGACGTTCTTGCTCGACGACGCGGACAGCGCGCTGATCTCACCCAGCGTGCTGCTCGGGCTCTTGGCCGTGGTCCACTTGCCGCTCAGCAGGTGCTGGACGAGCGGGACGCTCTTGCCGCCCACGGCCTGGTAGCCGGCCGCCCAGGTGCTGCCGGTCGGGGCGACGGTGATCGACTTGATCCCGTCCTCGCCCTTCAGCGTGTTGGTCTGGGCGACGCTCCACGTGGGCGCCTTGGCCGCCTGGGGGACGGCCGCGTCCGCGTGGCTCAGCGCACCGAGCATCGCGGTCACGGCCGCCGCCGCGACGACCCCTGTCACTGTTCTTCGCATTCAGATTTCCTCTCGCGGGGTCAGTGGTACTGCTCGATCAGGGCGTCCCAGGACTCGTCACCGCCGGAGGCGGGCGCGATCTGGCCCACGCCCAGGACGGTCGTGCCGCCGGGGACGCCGGCGAGCCGCGAGATCCCGGGCGCCTGCCGGCCGCCGGTCGTCGGCACGGGCACGGTCGTGGTCGTGCCGCTCTTGGTGCGGTGCACGAAGGTCTTGTTGAAGCTCGAGTACCAGATGCCGCCGTTGCCGTCCGAGCTCACGCTGAGCGCGAAGTCGCCCTCGGGGTCGAGTTTCAGGCTCCACTTCTTGCCGTTCCAGTGCATGAGCACGGGCCGGTTGTGCTCCTCCGCCCGGGCCGTGAACCCCTCGCCGCTGCCCCAGTAGAGCCGGCCGACCGCCCAGACGTTGGTCGGGGAGTTCGCGACGATGTCGTTGAAGTAGGCGAAGCCGCTCTCGCCGTCCGGAACGGCGACCTCGGGGAGCGCCACCGACGTCCAGGACGTGCCGTCCCAGTGCGCCGCGAGCGGCTGGCTGCCGTTCTCACCCACGGCCCAGATGTCCGTGGCGGAGGCGGCGGCGATCCGCCGCGCCTGGAAGGGCATGGCGACGGTGTTCCACTTGGTGCCGTTCCAGTGCAACGCCTTGCCCGTGTCACCGCCCTCGTCGTCGTTGCCGACGGCCCAGGCGTCGTTCGTGCCGAGGACGGCGACGTCCGCGACCCGGTACGTGCCGGTGGACGCCGACGTCCAGGAGGTGCCGTTCCAGTGCCAGGTGCTGTTCGCCCCGTTCGCGGTCACGCCGGCCACCCAGACGTCGTTCGGCGAGGAGCCGTCGACGTGGCCGAACGAGCCCGTACTGCCCGGAATGGTGACCGTGGCCCAGCTCTGGCCGTTCCAGCGCAGGAGCGCTCCGCTGCCGCCCGCGCCCTTCATCTGGGACCCGGTGGCCCACGCGTCCCGCGGGCCGGTGGCGGCGACGTCGTACAGGCCGAAGCCGTCGTAGCCGGTTTCGGGGCTCAGGTAGGTGACCCGCCAGTTCGGCTGGGTCGCGGCGGTGGCCGATGCCGATCCGGCGGCGAGAAGCAATGCGGCCATGCCGGCGGTTATCAGCGACTTTCGCATCCAGTGTCCTCCATTGCCCGAATTTCACGTCGCGCTCGGCCGTAACGGCCTGGCGCCATATGAACTTGACGCCGCTCTGACGTGAATGGTTGGCAACATATTTGAGGATTACGCACGAAATTTACGCATTTGAAGCAGTTGGTCGCGCTGAGCGACGGTCTGTGGCGTATTCGGGGGTGACGCCTCAGTACGGCCGGGAGCCGCCGAACATCCCGCCGATCCGAGGCGCCATCGCGAGGTCACCGCGGACGTCCAGCCGGCCGTCGATCGCGAGCGCGGGCGGCCGTACCTGGCCCGTCACGAGCCGCAGGAAGTCGGCCGCCCCGATGCGGACGCTCACCACCGGGTCGTCGGCCGCGCCGGCCCTCACCTGCGCTCGATCACCCCGGATCTGGAAGGTCCACGAGGTCTCCTCATCCGCGCGGCGCAGCCGGAACTCGACCTCGCCCGCGAACCCCATCGCCGCCTCCGGATCGAAGGCGCGGACCATGGCGGCGAAGAAGACGCGCTGCGCCGCCAGGCCGAACCCGCGTTCGAGCTCCTCGTCGGACTGCGCCGCGACGAGACGGGTGAACACCCGTCGCCCGAACGCGCGCAGGGCCGTACGGCCGGCCGTGAGAAGCTCGGCCGGTCGCGGAGCCGGGACCGCCGCGACGGACCGGGTGACGCGGGAGAGCTCGGCCGTCTCGTCGATGCGGTACGGCACGGCCGCCCGGGCCGGCTCACGCCGGGCGAGGGCCGCCGCGACGGTGGGCGCGAGCCGCTCGGCCTTGGCCTTCTCGCGCTCCTCCCGTCCTTCGGCGAAGCGCGGGATGACCTGCGCGCCGACGAGTTCGAGGCTCTCGCAGATGTGCTCGTGCCGGTTCGGCCCGGCCTGCATGATGAAGATGACCTGGTCGACGCCGACCGCCTCGTACCGCCGGACGAGCTCGGTGACCTGGTCGGGCGTGCCGATCGCCCCCCGCAGCGACCCGAGTCCGCGCTGCGTGATCCGGACGCCGAGCGGCGCGTCGTCGGCATCGATGATCTCGCGGGAGAACCCGAGCTCCTCCCGGCGGCGCAGGAAGTCCGCCCAGATGTCCGTACGGCCGGGCTCGTGCGGCGCGGTGCCGTAGTAGTGCGCGAGCGCGAACCCGAAGAAGTGCGCCCCGTCGATGCCGCGCTCGATCGCGGTGGCCTCGTCCTCGTGGCACATCATGGGCAGCACGACGGCGACGTTGGGGTTGACCGCGAACCCGGCCGGCACGCACTCGTCGGAGGCGAGCAGCCGGTAGTACTCATCGACCCAGGCGCCGGCGTCCTCGGGCTCGGTGAAGGCGAACGAGAGCGCGCCCATCCCGTTGCGGGCGGCGAAATGGATCGTCTCGCGCCGGGAACAGGCCACCCAGAGCGGTGGATGCGGTTTCTGTACCGTTTTGGGGATCACATTGCGCGGCGGCATCTGGAGATAGCGCGAATCCCAGCCGGCGAAGGGTTCTTCGACGAACATGCGGGTGAGCGCGTCCATGGCGTCGGTCCACATGGCGCGCTTCTCGCCCCGGGGCACGTTGAAGCCGCCGAGCTCGGCCGTTGAGCTGGCCTCGCCGGTCCCCAGGTCGACCCGCCCGCCGGAGAGGAGGTCGAGCGTCGCGATCCGCTCCGCCACCCGGGCCGGGTGGTTGACCGGCGGTGGAACCTGCACGATGCCGTGACCGAGCCGGATCCGCTCGGTCCGCTGCGAGGCGGCGGCGAGGAACACCTCGGGCGCGCTGGAGTGGGAGTACTCCTCGAGGAAGTGGTGCTCGACCTCCCAGACGTAGTCGAATCCCACCCGGTCCGCGATCTCCACCTGCTCGAGCGCGTCCCGGTAGAGCCGCTGCTCGGCCCCGTCGTCCCACGGCCGCGGCAACTGATGCTCGTAGAAGATCGAGAACCGCAACGCGAGCACCTCCGATGGCCTGGATCGGCCGCGCAGAGCCGCGACGGTCTCTGTGCCGATCGCGGTAACGCTACTGCCGGGAATCGGCGAGGATTCCGGCGATCATAGCATTCGGCCGTGGAAAGACCGGCTTCACCTGGACATTCCAGACCGCGGTGCCGTTAATGCCGGATGAGTGAGCGCCACCCGAATAGGTTATCTTCCGATACAACTTCTTCTTGCGCGAAAGCTCGGTG
>Ga0247774_1000877_pt1 | contig 15186 bp, 10 predicted proteins | sample UWRJL001104B6_FD_179933 | JGI IMG/M metagenome (GOLD analysis project Ga0247774, IMG submission 179933) | Plant litter microbial communities from Arlington Agricultural Research Station in Wisconsin, United States - UWRJ-L001-104B-6 | ecosystem: Environmental > Terrestrial > Plant litter >... | reverse complement strand
CCGATGCTGTACTATCTTGCTCGCTCCGTGGCTGTAATAGCACTCCTCCAACAGACAGCCACCATTATCCAGAAGCGACAGAAGCTGGGACACTAAACAGAACCCTCCTCCTGCCCCGTTCACACACACACGCACACACACACACACACACACACACACATACACACGAACACATACATACACACGCACACGCAGCACACACACACATGCACACGCACACGCGCAGCACAGCACAACACAACACAAAGAAAAGCCGAAAACCATTAAAAAAAGGGGGTGGGGTACGGCGCAGTGATGCCGCGTCTACCACAACATCGCGTCTCCTTTAAGTCCTTCAACTTGTGCTTTACTGGGCGGCGGCGGGTTTCAGCATATCTTTCACTCTTTCGGAGCCTCCAAAATTGAGTTGAATACCTGGGAGAAGGGGGATATTGACGAAAGGTCTGCTTACACGTACTGAAGAGATGATAGCTAAATGAGCTGCATCGGGTGGTGGTGGGTCTTCAACGTGGGCGGCCATGAGGTTCAGAGTCGGGAAGGTTCAATGGATCTACTTACATCTGAAGCGGTGACGACAAATCACACAAAGCCACACACGATGCAGACCACGGCAAGGATTCAGCCCAACCAACACTCACGACGTCAAATATTTTGGCGCTTCTTCGAAAACCCTCACCAAAATATCTCTGCACAACAGCGAGACAGTTACCAAAACACATACTCAGCGCATTTCGAAAAACAACACCAACAGAAATCCCTCTGCGCCGTGTCTAGCTTCTACATATTCTTGTGTCACTGTGTGGCGGCGGGCCTTTAGCAGGACCTCCCTCCGATTTTTGAACGCGGCCTTTACGGGGATAATCACTACGAAGTAGTTCGAAAACACAATGGGATGATAATTTCACTATCAAAAACAGCAACAAACAACACGAAAACACACACAAAACTGAAGCGGTGATTGCGAAATGAGCATCACCGGGTGGTGGCGGGTCTTCAGCTTTAACATGGGACGACAAATTCCCCTTGAGCAACAACATAACCAGTAAACAACAACCCTATACCATGAAACGGTTAATCCCTCATCGGAAAATAAGAAACCAGCACACAACTGGCCTTCTCTACTTGATGGATATTCACCGTACGCTTATCTAGTTTCCTGCGCGGCCTGAGGAGGATGACACAAAACCGTCCCCGTCGAGAACAACCACACAACAACACATTTGCAGACACGCACGCACGCACACATCCCCAGGGTTAGCTGGTGAGGTGGAGAACACAGTAGATTACATATCACCGGGTGGTGGTGGGTAGCTAGCCCTTTCGGTGTTTGAGGATTAGAATTGCATTCCGTGTAGATAATATCGCTATGCCTTTGAAGAGGTGAAAAGCACAACGATGCATATCACCGGGTGGTGGTGGGTCATTAGCATAGCGTGGATTGCGTTTCTGTTACCTATCAGGTGTAATAGCAGACGGTTTCTAATACTTCCCTTAAATAGACTAGGGGTTTTTTTTAGTAGTCTTTAGTTTGACACGTCGTGACTCCATCGTGGTATTCAGGTTATATGCACCTCAAGTTTGATTCATCAGACCCTCTATCATATTCCTTATCGGTTGATTCCTTTAGTTCTGTGATTAAAGTCCTCAAAGAGGTTTCTTTCCCTGAGCTGTGCCATCTAAGATTGAAGAAAATGTAAATTTCTTTACAGAGGAACTGATGGAAGTCATAGGAGTCGATTCAAAATAGGGCATCAACATTCATAAGGAAAACTCACATGGATTCTTGAAGACATACACACTAAGGAACCACAGACTCGGTACCTAAAAATGCAGTCCAAAACACTATGGAACATTTCGGGATCCCTGTCTATCCCTACGTAATTTTCCATATACAGCTCTGTAATATACACTGAGAGCAACATTTAGATGTCTCCTCCAAACAAACAATCAAGAAAATCCAAGATTCGCCTCTATCGTGGATGCTCCAAGTGCCACCCTTGCCTGACAAAAAATCAAGTCCGGTCTCTTCCCTTCCATATCGAAGTTTCGGAGGAAGCTATGCAACGCCGAGATCCCCCAAAACTCAAACTGCTCGTCTCCAATTCTGTCACTCGCCTCAAAGAACTGTTCTCTCAACTCGTCGTACCGCCCCAGGACTCCGTGAGCTGTTTACGTTAAGCGTGAGAGCGAACCATTGTGTCTACTCTGCGATCTTCGTCGTTGCTCTCGAGGGCCAAATTCACCTCGCCTCGGTCGTGTACCTTTTGGAGCTCTTGCTGTGCTGATCCGACTTTCAGGCCGACCTCCTGCATTTCGAGGTAGAGGTCACTTGGGGCTTGCGCTTTTCTTCGCCGAAGATGGGAGGAGGGGAAGGGGGCAGGAACAGTGATGTGGCGATGAGGGCCTCAGATTCGACTAGTGGTGATGCAGATGATGTTGCATGAGCCACCGTGAATGCTCGAGCTGGTTTGGATTTGGGTACTGTGTTCAGTAGAAGCTTCGCTCGAGACTAGACGGAAATGCTATGCCTGCGCTTTTTAGGCAAACTGATCGGAAGACGCAAGACGCAATGTCTTGGACGAGCCTTCGTACCTCGGTAGATAGGTCGATTTGTACCAGAATGTCTGGATGTCGGACCGGTCTCGGACCCTTACAAGCTACTCCGCTTTTAGATACTGCAAGAAAATGATGCATTACTCATCTTGAACAATGGACGAAGTTTGTTTATTCATAGCTTGGTCGCCTGCCAATGCACAGATGCAAAAACTTTCGGGCACCAACGCCACGCAAGACATCTCCAAGCCTCGATAAAGCCCCAATTAGTTGATCTGCCGGACTCCTACCCTAAAAGAAAAGTAAATGCATATCACAACTGATGAGCCTTCTCCGCAAACACCTGCTCGAGGACGTCGAGTCCCTGATGAATCTCCGCTTCAGAGATCAAAAGGCTCGGGACAAACCTGAGCGTGTTGAGGCCGGCGCTAATGACGAGCACGCCATTCTCTCTCGCTCCTTGGACGATTGGAGCGGGATCCTTAGTCAAGCCCAGACCAAGGATAAGGCCCTTTCCACGGACTTCCTGGATGAGATCGGGATACTGCCTCTGAAGACCCGCAAATCGCTCGCGGAATATGTCAGATTTGGCAAGCACCGACTTCTGAAGCTTCGGATCCGCAAGCCGGTTGAAGACGTAGTGTGCGAGGCGGCATGCGAGTGGATTTCCACCAAACGTCGTGCCGTGGTCGCCAACCTTGATTTTATCTGCGACTTCCTTCGTCACCAGGCTTGCACCGATAGGGAAGCCGTTTCCAAGCGCCTTAGCCGTAGTTAGTATGTCGGGATGTGCTTCCTTGGGAAGGCTGGCATGGGCCCAAAGCGTTCCAGTCCGAGACAGCCCACATTGGATCTCGTCGTAGATCAACACGGCCCCGACTTCCTTGCATCTCTTCGCCAGCCCAACGAGAAACTCCTCGCTGGCAACATTGACGCCTCCTTCGCCTTGAATGGGCTCGACAATAACACCACATGTCTTTTCCGTGACCAGGCGGTCGATCTGAGAGGCGTCATTGTAGTCCCCGTACCTAAACCCTGGAACCATGGGCGAAAATGGTTTCTGGTACTTGGGATTCAGCGTCGCAGACAGTGAACCCATAGTTCTGCCGTGGAAGGCATTTTTGAAAGCGACAAATTCATATTTGTTGCCGGATGGATCCACCACCTTCCCGACCTTGCGTGCGAACTTGATGGCTGACTCGTTGGCCTCTGACCCGGAGTTGCAGATGAAAACCGAGGTGAGGTTGGACATGCAGTTCGCTTCCAGGGTCTTCTCGACGATAAGCTTGGATAGGGTGAGGGTCCACGGGTTATAGTACAGGTTTGAGGCGTGGATAAGAGTCTGAGACTGTGCAGCTGTTAGCGGAAGCCCGAAGCCTGGAGCTCATCTGACGGGAAACTCCTCTGCGGACTCGCGAGGTGGTAGGCGAACCTGATCGGCGATGATCTTGGCGAACTCCGGATCGCAGTGCCCAAGTCCAGTTACGGCGATTCCAGCTGTCAGATCAAGATATTTTCTACCTTCCATATCCCATAGACTACTCCCCTGTCCCCGAACGAATACAGGAGGAGGGCGCGAGTAGGTTGCGACCATGAACTGAGCATGTTCGTCGACGAACTTGGCGGACTGCGAGCCAGGCGGAGGGTCGGGATACGCAGGAGAAGCAGACTGGGACTGCAATCGACGTTAGCGGGTTTAATTTAACACAGGGAAGCCTTCGGCCTCAAAAGGAGCACGTGCCGCTTGTGGAAGCTCCTGCGCAGCGGTTGATCCTGCCGCGGTTGTCATCCGACGATTGAGGAATCGCAGCGTAGGAATTCGAAACTTGGTGGCCGTTGTAAGGCCCTGCCTTGCCAATTGGTTTCTAAAATGAGCTGCTGACACCATTTTGCCTGCTTCCTATGATGTGAAGAAGTTGGGTATGCAGAAGTCGAAGGTGTAAGGTGAGAAATTAAAGAGAATGACTCTTAAAAAATTCGAGCTATGTCGGCATCGGGATCGGAGAGGCGTTCTCTGCCCCGCGCCAAGAAATTTTGAGTGAGGACCCTGGTGGAGCCAGGAGAACCCTGCAGCACGCCGAAGTTCGGGATCAACGAGTTCTAGAACCATTCCTTCAGTGCCACATGCACACAGAGATTTCAGCACTACACATTTCCGAACTTTCCCATCATTTTCCCCGCATTTTCCAGGGAGAAGGGAGGCCACTTCATATCCCTCATTAACGTTCGTCGATCCTGACCATCTGGCAGCAGGCAGCGGCAGGAGCCCATCACGGTCTCTACGATGTCGTCCATCACGACACTTCTCTGACGGATTCTGGTAATGGGCTAATTTGGACGGACCGACACTTCGGAGTTCTTTGGCCAACCGTACGAGCTTCTTCTTCTCCGCATTCCTTGCTGCGCCACTTTTTGAAGACTCTGCAGTGGTCAACCAGCGTCCGCCTTTCCAGTTGTGCCGGTCAGGGCATTCGCGGTGACCAAAAACTTGAAGAGACTACGAATAAATTTAGCCGTCTCTATCCGCAGCAATATGCATACCTTCCAATAAAACTGATGGCCCTCTTACCGCCGTCTCCTGTCGATAAAAACGTGGCGAAACGGCAGGGAGATTCAGGAAAGGGTCACGCGCCAAAATACACTCGCCTAGCCACCAAATGGCGCCTCTTGTGACAGCGAGTCTAAGTGGGGTTCCCGTGGGGTGGCTTCCAGCTGGGCCAATTTCCGAAGATCACAGCAGTGAGACAAGATCCCCACGCCGGAGCCGAGAACCGAATTTGTAGCGGGGCATGAGTGTCAAATGATGCGGACAATAGGAATTCGAGCAGTCGCAGGCTATCACCAAGATGAGGCCACGGACTCGAGCATTCAGATGCGATATCAGATGAAAACTTTGCGACACTCCGCGAAACATAAGGCTACGCCAAAGACCAGGACGCAGTCTCCACCTCATCGCTGAATGTGGGAGAAGGTCACGGTCGTCATTAGTCGTGAACCTCCCCACATTTTCACATGTCATAAAGGGTGCCGCCAGCTGCGTCAGCAATTCGCTAGACCATTAGCATTGATCCGAGCATTCCAGTGTCATGGTTTGAGCATGTGCCGGCGTTAGCCTTGCTTCTTTTTAGCCCAGCTTCATGGCTTAATTTTCAAGCACATGCTCCATCATTGGCGCATACATTTTACCGCCATTCCTATTTTTTTTTTCCTATCTATTCTACGAGTTCCTCATCTTCTCCAACCACACCACGGAAGTCATGGCATGTTGCGACGACGGCTAGCACCAGCCTCTGAAGATCCCTCATTGGAGTTGGAATAGTGGCAAGCTGCTTTATCCCGGATCTGCGCTGTTGTTTTCCGATCTCTGCAACATTTGTGTACTACGGCGGACAATTTGAAGTCAAATTCTTGCATTTGGTTGGATACGCATTAGAACCATAGATTCGAGAGAAAGGAGTTGGGGTCTGTCCGCTACTGATTTGCCTTACTTCTGTTGCGAAGAAATCCGCCAGCATCATTCGATGACATCTCATCTTGAGAGGTAATTTGCCGGTACATTTTCACCTCTTTCCATAAACGAATGACGATAGCAACTACCCAACCAACATGCTGGACCACGTCCTAGGCAGGCCGTCAGTAAAGTCTCGCCGACTTCAAGTTTTGGCAGTTCTGTCCTTCTGGTCCATTTACATCATCCGGTAGGTATAAGGTGTTTTCCGGGTTTGAATGCGACTAACAATCACAGGGGCCACAAACATGGACCTCCGGGATTCCGCCTCTTCTCCAAAGCGCTGACGAAGAAATTAACAATCTGGCAAACCGTTGTCATAACGATGATTTACCTCTACGCGGCTCGCAACTTCAGCACATTGGTCGGCCTGGCAAGCCCCGAGCCTATGGCCAACATGTACGATGCAGCTTTCTTCAGAGCGACGTGGGTTCTGACGGCTCTCGATGCCGGATTCTGGACGGCAATGAGGATCAAGTCTAAGTGGCTGAGAGACTTGGCGAGCATTACCTTTTCTGTATTTTACCTCTTTGCGGCGGAGAAGGCGGATGAAAAGGTGCGCAAAGTACGGGGCACGCTCACGGTCGAGCACCTTCGGGTATCTTGGAACAAGGGCACCACACCGTACCTGAGCTTTCTACAGGGCCTTCTCCGGCCGCGGTTCAGTCGATGGCCAGCCCGAGCGCTGCGAATCCCCCGACCGTCGAATAGCGACTACAAGGAACCAATTCCGGCGTGGCTGTACTACGATGGTCCGCTTGCTGATCTTGAGCATCACAATAAGGTTATCTTCGACGTTCCCGGTGGTGGATTTGTGGCGATGGATCCCAGGTGTCACGATGATCTGCTCTTCTCTTGGGCGGCAAAGACTGGTCTCCCCGTCTTAGCCATCGACTACAAGAAGGCACCGGAGTTTCCCTACCCACACGCCCTTAACGAATGCTTTGATGCATATACAACCATCATGAAGAGCAAAGGACGCTGCATTGGGATGTCAGGGCGGGAAACCCCCAAGGTTGTTCTCACGGGCGACAGCGCAGGCGCCAACCTGGCCGTTGCAGCCACACTGATGATCATCGAACGAACGAAGAACCCAATGGGCACGTATTCGAAGACGATCGACATGCCAATTCCAGACGGACTCGTCGTCTTCTACCCAGCGCTAGATATCAACATTGGCAATTGGATGTCAGACGAGCAAATGGCCTTGATTCGAGACCGCCGCCTCAGGAGAACTAACAAGTCGATTGTCCGGCGCAAGAACCGGCAGTACAACGACCTCGTTGGAACCCCACACCATTCCGACGACGAGGATGATTCATCCTCGAAGCCAACTCCTGACGTCCCAGATCGAGAAAACGGGAATACGACGTCACAGGCCCTACGGAGTCCACATCCCGAGTTCTCGCACGGAGGGCCACGGGGCACCGTGTCGCCCCAGACTCCTAAGAAGCAACTTCCGACGACCGACTCGACGTCGCATCATCCCGAACTTCTCCACACTCGCCTTGCCGTGTCTTCGATGCTATCGTATTTTAACGATCGGGTGCTGACTCCCGAGATGATGCGAGCCATGATTATCCTGTACATTGGTCCACACAACAGGCCAGATTTTTCTACAGACTACCTCCTGTCGCCTGTCCTGGCGCCCGACGCACTCCTTGCACATTTCCCCAAGACCTACTTCCTCACAGGCGAACGCGACCCCCTCGTCGACGATACCGTCATCTTTGCCGGCCGGCTACGCAAGGTGAAGGAGACCCTCGTCCGAGAGAGACTCGCACCCCGAACTCCCGGTGAGGATGACTGGAACGACAAGGACGTGGCGGAGGTGATTCTCATCCCGGGCATCAGTCACGGCTTCCTGCAGTTCCCGACCGTCTATCCTCCCGCGTGGAAGCTGATGGACAGGGCAGCGGGATGGATCCAAGAGCTCTTCGCCGGCGCTGAAAACTTGAGAGAAAGCCAAGGCTGGGACGCAAAGAGCGCCGCGGCGCGGGAAATGGAGAAGGAAAAGACCCTAGCCAGGTCGGAGTCGAGTGGTGATGAAGATCGGCCTTTGGAGATTAGTATGACGAGGATGAGGAGGAGGCCGAGTCCGACGCAGCCGAACGGGGTCGGTACCGATGCCAGCAACGCCGCTTCAAAGAAGGGTGGTGGCAGGGTCAATGGCGTTGGGTCAAAGGCGGATCCAGGCCCGCATGAAGGGAAGAGCAGTAGGAAGAATGGGACGGGGGGCACGAAGAAGAGTATGAGCTTGGTGAAGTTGGGGAGCGAGGATGACTTGTTGGGAAGACGCATGGGAGGGTTGGTCAGTGGGCTGACGGGGATGGGGGAGGAGGACTAACAGGGGATATCTGGAAGCTGGATGATATGAAGCCATCATAAGACAGTATGTATGATAAACACGAAATTTTCTCCTTAAAACCGGCGGTCTCAGGAATCTTCTATCGTGAGATAAACGCCTTTTAGCCGTTATGGAACCACCCTGGATACATCTCGAGGTACTACGATGCGTGCTTTCCTATCCGGAGCAGTTTCTTACACGATGCGTGCTCGGGTGAAGGAGTAGCAGCAGAGATCTAGTCGAAGAATTGTATGTCTCATTCCATCACAATTTGGTAGGAAGGGCTAGCGTTGCCCAACGCCTTCTAGTCCTCCTAATCCCTCAACCCCCCCGGCGGTCTCGTAAGCGTCCCTAAGATAGGGGTTCGTCGATGCACAGGCTAACTTCCACATACTCTTGCAGGAAACTCCTCCCCCTAACACCATCAAAGGTCATCAATTCCTCGCTGTTAACAGTGTCTTCTTGGGCGCGAAGCCTCCGCTGGCGCCCGGGTGGTGCGTGTAGCGTCAAGTTGAGACCTAGTGAGAACTTTTCCGGGCAGTTCCGAAGGCTGGCATGTGCAAACTCCATACGGACGCCATTTTGACGACTTGCCGAGAAGCTGATTTCAAGGCATGCCCTTGCCGGATATAGACCAACCCTCCTGAGCACCACGAGTCCAGGTATCCCTTGGTAAGGACTACACCTAACCAAAAGAAACTGGGTTTGCCGAAACTTAGGTCCACATGAAACTGAGAAGAGATGTTAATATATGTATTACTTGCCAAAACGCCTATCTTCAATCGGATCACCCGGTAAGGAGGGACTCAAGTTTGAGGTTGATTGCTCTCTGATCCTCCCCACCGCCGCACACTGGGTGAAGTATCGAAGCAAGGACGAAGACTTAGGTAGTAATTCAACTATCCGCTCCTCGCTCTCCACTTTGATGTTCAAGGAATCGATTGGAAGCTATTGCTACTATTATACTTGTAGTTCTAGCAGTGTGAATGTGTGGGGAGGATGGATACATAGCCTACGGGAATCAATCGAGTATCGGCATCCGTTGATGGAATGTTGAAAGAATAAGGAGCTGGATGTTGAACGGAACTCCGATGAGACGTACCTTGATTGGAAGTCGCCATACTGGACATGATCGCAACGACTACTGGTATAGGACTTCACGGGTGGAATGGCATAACCAGTAAAACCAACCCTCTAAAGAAACGTATCAAGAGCAGCGATAAACACAAGTATAGTTTCGCCTTCCCGCTCTAACAGTACCATGGAGGACCCAGGCTTGGACCATCATTCCATCTACTCCATACAATGGTTTCAAGTGACAACAACCATCGGGACTTGTGTTCCGAGTTCCGAAGAGCCAAACGGCTATCATGCCTCACCATCTGCGTCTGCAGGCGAACGAAGTCGCATGCTCGAAGCAGCACTATTTTCGCGAAACCGCAAAATTGAACAAAACTACCTCTCCTAGCCTGCAGCAGCTGGCAATAACTCCGCCTGAAGAAGCACTATCGGCCCCCTGGCCTCCCTCATAGAAAGGAAGTACTAATACAAATCATCATAAGGCCAAATTTGAGACTTACTTGCCATTCACCCAGAAGAAAAAGAGGAAAGTAACAAATCGATCCCATCGAGTGTCTTGAGTGATGAAATCACCTTGGTGCGGACCTTAAAAAAAAAGGGGGGGGGAAGTGCTCTTGAAAGTCACGAGACGTTTATTTGCGTTTCTTTCCAAGATTCCGCTTTCTGACGACATTCTAGACCTCACCTTGAAGTGCGCCGTCGCATGCAAACCTGACTTTGGAAGGAGATTGCACAAATTGGGTTCCCAATGATGGCGTGCCAGGAACTCCGACTCTCCGCATTTAGAGAGCATGATGTACTAACTAACAAGTTGCTCACCGCGTGCGACTTGACGCCGCCAATACTAAAAATTGACATGAACGCTGTCCAATTACCAAAAAAAGATGTCCAGAACACAGATGTAAAGTTCAAGTCGTACCAGATGCGATTTGATGTCTCAGTCTGACCCAAGCACGGCGCCGGCTCGCTCCGATCACCGCCAGGATGGCTACTGATTGCGTTGTTTGAAGAAATATTGACAAAAAACTCTCCGGCCGGCGGATTGAAGTGTTCATGTTTTAGTTCGGGTAGTATTTTCTCTGCTCAGAAAGCTCGTTGCTTTTTTCCCCTCCCCTCGTTCGTCCCCGATTGTCCGGGGTGTCGTTTTAGGACCACCTCCTTCCTTCATTAGTTAGGACTGAAGAGAAGAGGTGCCATCTTTCCAAAACAGAGCTACTCTGTGCCAATCCATCAATACAATGCCGCAGTAACTGTCCTCAAAAAAAAGGAAAGGCAATATTGTGTGCTCAGGCCCTCGAAAAAAGCTCTTCTCGCTCGTCATTGTCCTCGCCCGTCGTCCATCCGGTGACGACGTGCATCATTCTCCGTCCACCGAAGAGAGCTTCCGTCAAACCCTGTCAGCCTTTTTTTTTTTCCCCCTGCTCGCTTGTCTCCCATCCCCTCGGCACCTTTCCGGAATCGGCCTCCCGCAAAAAATGTTCCTCGAGAAAGTGAACGGGATATTTTAAGACCCTTGTCGATACCGTGATGGCCGTGGTCGGCGCTAGCCCCCCCCAGGCCGTATCTGATTTGCGCTGCAAATCGAAGATATGCACCGCGGTTTCACACAGACATCCCTTAGATCGACCGTTTACGGATAGCAAATCGTCAAATTTCAGCCACCCTGACCTGCGGCCCACCAATATCCTGGAACCCCACGGACGTGGAAGCGGGAGAACCAGGGTCAAAGATTTGATGGCGTGAGCTGCCGTCGCTGGGCCGGTCGCCGAGGGATGATTAGCCCTAGCGGGGGGTTGCCAGGTTGCGGTCCTGTCGGACGGTGGGTGGTGGGCCGCCGCACGACCCATAATGTCTCGCCAGCGAACGCCTCGCTGAAGGCGAATGCGGGGGTCACAGCTTCTAGCTTGTTGGCCAGAAGACGTGGAAAGGGGGTGTTCTCCACCAAACTGCCTAGCCTCATCCGTCAATGTACGAATACCTTGCAAAGTGCTAGCTAGCTGCTCGGTTCAAGGCCCGAAGGGCTACTAGAGGCGTCGAAAAAACTAATTAGCACCGAGCCAGAAGTGTTGCGGGTGAACCTTTGCACATTTAGCGGGTGACGCCACCGTTCTATTTGCTGTCTGCCTCGCCGGACTTTTCGCCATGGCGCGGGCTTCGTTGCTTCTTTCGTTAGCACCTGCATACGGAATGTCTTCACTTCCCTTATCAAGGAGGTGGTAAAGCAGCCAGGAGAGTGGTGGCCAAGTTCAGTGGTATTAGCAGTACCGAGGCAGCATCGACGCCTCCTATTGAATGTGATATGGAAATATACCGTTCTTGCTTGCTTGTGCCGAGAGGCTTGAGGAAGACCTTGCATGAGCTGGCGAAACCTGCTGCACGTGGTTCCAGAATATCAGGTTACGTGTCTGTCCATGCTGCACTGCACCGCGGAAAATATTGCTCCGACGGACTGGCAGAAAATATCCTGGCCCATCCTGTTGGGTATCCAGTAGCGAAGCAAGGCCGACTCCGGGAACGAATGATAAACCCTAGATACTCCAGGTAGTTTTTGTTGCGGTGGCATATCCCTTGCCGACGTGTCACCAAGTACTGTGGAGTGCGACTAACAAAGAACACTGCTTGCACGATCGGCGCGACGAACCGAACAGCGCTACGCTGACTGGTTCCCTGCACCCAATAATCACCAAGCTCTCTCCGGCGGCCTGGCAGCTCAGCCGAGTAAAACGTCAGTGGGATTTTGCATGCAAGCTCACGATACCGGTCCCCAGGTCTCGGATACCCTACCCGCGCGACAATGGAATTTCTGGGCACGGCAAACCTGCCGCACTAAAGTACTTCATAGATCTGCTCAACTACTCTATTAGATTGCGGCACATTCGGTAACCACATCGGCTCCCAGACCCGACCGGGCAATGTCGAACCTTGACCTCAGACGAACAACGTCGCGAAAAAAAAAAGAAAAAACCACCCACTTTGCCGTCGTTGTTCCCTTTGGGCGTGATTCCCAAACAGCTAGCCCTGTCCACACCATGCTACGAAATCACCACTTCATTTTCGCTCGGGCCGGGCTGGCACTCCATGCGAGAAAGTAGCAGCCAAGTCGTACCAAGTCGGCGTGATGGAGCCGATAGCATGCCCGGTCGATGGTGAGTGGATCGCCAATAATGGCAAGGGTAGATCTTGTGTATCGAAACAGCTTAAAGTCCAAAATAGCTTGCGATCCAACGGATGAGTGTCTGATCAACGTTGAAGATTAAGAAACCCTCTAGTCAAATGGGACCTTGAAGCTGACGCCTAGCAATTGCCGTAAGGGAATCCATGCGATTTGCATCCACGCCCTGGAAAATCTTTGTCTGCTTCGTTCGACCTTGTCGATATAGAGGCATCGTTATCAACGGAGCTTGAAGTTGAATCCGATCACCACCCCCTTGCGTGCAGATAGGATCTTCACGCGTCGGGATGTACTCCGCATAGGGAGACCAGCTCATCAACACATGGATGTGCACATGCCCTGGAGTGGTACACAGTTGAAGCTGAAGCCAGCAGGGCCAGAAGCAGCATTGGACTTTGTGGAGATCGTCATGGTGGCAGCTGTCACTGATGTAGCGACATCTGGCTCGGGCCTCCCCTCGTGATTCATCCCTAGCTGTTTCCTAGGCCAAGCGTCAATGCCCAGCGACTAGGTGTCCCCCCCCCTCCAGCCATGGTTAAGCGGCTCATGGCTGCTGGTTGATTCGGCACTCACTCCCCGCCGCATGTCGGTATTTGCGGCGAGGCCTGCGATGGCGTCTTTGAAGACGTCCTTGCAGCTTTATGCCCACGTCGTTGGCTCTCCATGCAATAGCATCGTCCCTAATATACCTTCTTCAGTTTCCGATATTCTTACCAAGTTCAGGGGGTAGATTCGGCAGCGCGGATTTCCGCTGATAGGGAAAAAAATGCAGCTGACGAGAGAAGGGATGAAGTACTTGCTGCAATTGCCCATGGGATGGCTTCGACGGTCCCACCTCTACCACTGCCTACGGAGGAAGAGCTCGGCATGTGATGAATGAATTTTCAACATTGACAACCGTTCTATACGTGGGCGGTGTTAAGCACTACCATCGATCTCAAGGACAACTATAGATGAGCATGAGCGGCAAGGAAACGAGATGGTCTTGCCTCGTTTGACCTCGGTGTGCAGTTAAGCATCAGATGCTAACTGCCGTATCAAGAAGCATGAGCTGGCGTAGCGGACCGGCACTCTGCATAATAACGGCATGCGTCCCACGGGCCTCTCGCCCCGCCAACTAAAACGACACACATGGGTTCGGTTTGCAAATCGGAATGCCTCCAATGGGGAATGTGAGTGTGGCCAGTGGCAGCCATGCAAGGCGCGAATTATCAGGGGCCATTGCGAACCGACATCCCCACAGCAATAATGCCGCGACCAGGCCCTCGCAGTTGTGTCTGTCCCAAGGACATTGCTGAAGCATGCCTTCAGCAGTGGGCTAACCGTCATATTGGCTTGGCGAAGTAGCAAGTTTGACGACATTGGCGGAGCGACGGGGTTCTGTTGTCCCCTAGCACCGTCGTGCTCCAAGTAGTGTTTGGAACTGTCTGGCATCCGAACATTTGATATTAGCGGGTGGAGAGGGCCGCTTCCAAAATGCATTCGGACATTGATGCCACTCGGGGAGCAGGGGTCACCACTCCGTTAGCTGCATCTGCACGGCTCATCATAGGGCAGCACAACCTGAGAACGGCTGAAGACAGTCAATTTAAGCTCGTCGACTCCCGTGTTGTAATACGGCGGCTATCCGCCGCTGTCGCATGGCTCGGGCGGCGGGATAAGTTTCCTCCTATGACCCGGCCGTGGTCGGTTCATCATAACCAGCTGCCTGTGTCATCATATTGCTCGATTTATGATGCCTGCATGGCCGATTGTAGTGGCATCAAGGTATTCTGCTTTGTCAGGATATCATGCTTCGCATCAGGCATCCATGGTCGGACGACACTTTCTACCAAGTTGAGATGGCTGTCCTCGCTCCGTGTTGGCATGTTGCCACTCTGTGTTCCGAGGGTGACCTACGAGTAGACGTGGTGCTCGGCTTGGTTATCGCCGATGAAGCAGCAGGTCGGCGAACGACAGGCCATCTACGCGGGAGCACCTCGCTACGGTGACCTCCCTATTGGTCGTTGTTTCGAGAGATCGGAATTAGTAAACCTGCGGGGTATTCGGTACGGGCCTCCAGCCACCTAGCGGCCCTGTCTCGATAGACGGCAGGGGTTCGATCCATGGAATAGTTGTAACGGTTCCATTCATTAGTTTGACGTTGAGCTTATCAAATCGATTTTTGACAGGCTAAGCCAGGCTAGGGATTGAGACTGCTCGCAACGTAAGAAGTAGACCAGCTTACCGACTTTGAGTTGGAGGTTCGAAGGCCAACCAAAAATGCAAAGTTGTGTCGTATCGCATTGTGCCGTTATCAAGCCGCTGCAGCGGCGCCTCCGTGGCAATCCACGAGTGTCAACAATTTCACCAATGCATGCCATGCTTCGCAGAGCTTCGGAGAAGTATGCGGGCGGCACGAACCCGACTTGTGGAATATTCCTGTCATGCAGCACTAGTCACGACGAGACTCGGGGTAAGGGCAGTGCACTGAGTAAACTGCCTCATGGTCTACTCATTATTGGTAACTTCGTCCCAAGGTAAGAC
>Ga0247774_1000876_pt1 | contig 15212 bp, 11 predicted proteins | sample UWRJL001104B6_FD_179933 | JGI IMG/M metagenome (GOLD analysis project Ga0247774, IMG submission 179933) | Plant litter microbial communities from Arlington Agricultural Research Station in Wisconsin, United States - UWRJ-L001-104B-6 | ecosystem: Environmental > Terrestrial > Plant litter >... | reverse complement strand
CGGAGTTCACCAACGTCGTCGTGAAGGCGCGCGTCGACAGCCGGAGCTCCAAGTCGACCTACATCGTCGAGGACTCCACCAACACGACCAAGCAGACCATCACGCGAACCGAGTACGACCGGGTGGCCGCCGTGCAGGAGGACTACCTCGCCCGCGCGGACGTGGTGGTGGTCGACGGCTACATCGGCAGTGACCCGGAGTTCCGTACCCGGGCGCGGCTCGTCATCGAGTCCGCCAACGCCAACATCGCGGGGATGCAGCAGCAGCTCTACTATCCCGTGGGCGAGGACTACGACCCCGCCACGTGGGACCCGCACACGACGGTCGTCTACACGCCCAACCTTCCGATGGAGGGTTACCCAAGCGACCGGCTCATCGCCGTCGACCTCAATTCCAACATCACGCGCGTCTTCAATTCGGACTACTTCGGTGAGTCCAAGAAAGGCGGCCTGCGAATGTGGAACAACATCGTCTACGGCCGTGGCGGCCTTTCTTTGCACGCCGGGTGCAAGGTAATTCCGACGGGCGGTGAGAACAAGACCGTCCTGATCGTGGGCCTGTCCGGCACCGGCAAGACCACGACGACCTTCACGACCCAGCTCGGCAGCAAGCCGGTCCAGGACGATTTTATCGCGCTGATGCCGGAGGGCCGGGTCTACACGACGGAGAACGGCTGTTTCGCCAAGACCTTCGGGCTCGACCCGGAGTTCGAGCCGACGATCTACCGGGCCACGGTGAAGCCGGACGCGTACCTGGAGAACGTCTCCGTCGACGAGCGGGGGAAGGTCGACTTCTTCGACACCTCCTACACCAAGAACGGCCGTACGACCTGGCCCTTCAAGTACGTCGACCCGTGGCCGGCCGACCAGGTCGAGCCCGCGGAGTTCCTGCTGATCCTCAACCGCAACGAGAACATCGTCCCCGGTGTGGCGCGGCTCGACCGCGAGCAGGCGGCGGCGTACTTCATGCTCGGTGAGACCACGGGCACCAGCGCCGGCGGCAAGGACGAGGAGGGAAAGTTCCTCCGAGTACCCGGCACCAACCCGTTCTTCCCGCGCGACATGGCCGACATGGGCAACCGCATGCTCGACCTGCTGGACGGCCACGAGATGAAGGTCTTCGTCCTCAACACCGGCCGCGTCGGCGGCGGGGAGGGCGACGAGCGCGGTAAGAAGGTCAAGATCCCGCACTCCTCGGCGATCGTGCAGGCCATCGTCGAGGACACCATCGAGTGGGAGCAGGACCCCGACTTCGGTTACGAGGTCGCCGCGTCCCTTCCCGGCATCGAGGACCCTGAGATCCTCCAGCCCAAGCGGCTGTACGAGCGCCAGGGCCGTCTCGCCGAGTACAACGCGATGGTGGAGCGGATGAAGACGGAGCGGCGTGACTACCTCATGTCGTTCCCCGGGCTCGACGAAGCCATCGTCAAGGCCATCCGCTGACGTCCGGGCCTCCCGGCAGCGTCGCCGGGAGGCCGCGCACGCCTCGTGACCGTCTCCGCCGGCGCCGGTCGGCGTGAGGAAGCGGTCCGCCCAGACGATTCAGACGACCGGACGTCGCCGCGAGTTCACCCGTACGGACCCCGCATCGGCCGCCGAGCGCGATAATCGACTGCTGACACGGCGAAGCGCCGAAATGGGAGAGGGTGTGGCACATGGGCTTGCGGGACCTGGTCTACAAGCTGTACGAACGACGGCTTGAGGCGAGGCTGAGTCCCGACGCGAATCCGCGCCACATCGGCGTCATCCTCGACGGCAACCGCCGGTGGGCACGCTCGATGGGGATCGCCGACATCAACACGGGCCACCAGCGCGGTGCGGACAAGATCTCCGAGCTGCTCCAGTGGTCGCAGGAGACGGGCGTGGAGGTCGTCACCCTGTGGCTGCTGTCCACCGACAACCTCACCCGGCCCGCCGCCGAGCTCGAGCCCCTCCTCGCGATCATCGAGAACACCGTGGAGGACCTCGCCGGCCAGGGATGGTGCGTCAAACCCGTCGGAGCGCTCGACCTCCTGCCCGACAAGACCGCACGTGTTCTGAAACACGCCCAAGAAATCACGTCTGACGCTCCTGGGCTGATTGTGAACGTCGCGGTTGGGTATGGAGGTAGACGTGAGATCGCTGATGCGGTGCGCTCACTCCTGCACGAGCAAGCGAGCAGGGGCACCAGCATCGAGGAACTCGCCGAGATCCTCGACGTTGAGCACATTGCCGAGCATCTCTACACTCGCGGCCAGCCCGACCCGGATCTCGTCATCCGCACGTCGGGAGAGCAACGCCTCTCCGGCTTCATGCTCTGGCAGAGCGCTCACTCGGAGTACTACTTCTGCGAGGCCTTCTGGCCTGATTTCCGCAAGGTCGACTTCCTGCGGGCGATCCGTGCCTACGCCGCGAGAAATCGCCGCTACGGCGTCTGAAACATCTGAGAGGCTCCGCCGAACGTCCCGTTACGTCCGGGTTACTTATTGGCGTGCCTCTGTTCCCGGGTGGGCAGGCGGTCGTAGCGTCGTACCAGGTCCCCCCGAGGAAAGGACGCCTTCTCAGGCGGTCCGCCTGGGCAGGCGCCCGAAGGAGAACGAGTGGCCAGATCAGCCGCCACCCGGCGCACGTACGTCCTCGACACCAGTGTTCTGCTGGCCGACCCGGGTGCGCTGACCCGGTTCGCCGAGCACGAGGTCGTACTCCCGATCGTCGTGATCACCGAGCTCGAAGCCAAACGGCACCACCCTGAGCTGGGCTATTTCGCCCGGCACGCGCTGCGGACGCTCGATGACCTGCGGGTCGCGCACGGCCGTCTCGACGCGCCACTGCCCACCGGCGACGAGGGTGGAACGGTCCGGGTCGAGCTCAATCACAGTGACCCGTCGGTGCTGCCGGCCGGGTTCCGGCTCGGCGACAACGACACACGGATCCTGTCCGTGGCACTTTCGCTGTCCCAGGAGGGTCATGACGTCGTTCTCGTGTCCAAGGACCTGCCGCTGCGGGTCAAGGCCGCCTCGGTCGGGCTGACGGCCGAGGAGTACCGCGCCGAGTCCGTGGTGGAGACCGGGCACACCGGGATGGCCGAGATCGAGGTCTCCGCCGAGCAACTGGAGCTGCTGTACGACTCCGGACGGCTCGAACTGGAGGAGGCGCGGGATCTGCTCTGCCACACCGGGCTGCGGCTGCTCTCCTCCGGGGGATCGGCCCTGGGCCGGATCACGCCCGACAAGTCGGTGCGCCTCGTACGCGGCGACCGGGAGGTGTTCGGCCTGCACGGGCGGTCGGCCGAGCAGCGCATCGCCCTCGATCTGCTGACGGATGAGGACGTCGGCATCATCTCCCTCGGCGGGCGGGCCGGCACCGGCAAGTCCGCGCTGGCCCTGTGCGCCGGCCTGGAGGCCGTGCTCGAACGCCGCCAGCACCGCAAGGTCGTGGTCTTCCGCCCGCTGTACGCGGTCGGCGGCCAGGAGCTCGGCTACCTGCCCGGCACCGAGAACGAGAAGATGTCGCCGTGGGGACAGGCCGTCTACGACACGCTGTCGGCCCTCACGACTCCAGAGGTCATCGAGGAGGTCATCGACCGCGGCATGCTCGAGGTGCTGCCGCTGACCCACATCCGCGGCCGTTCGCTGCACGACTCGTTCGTGATCGTCGATGAGGCGCAGTCGCTCGAACGCGGAGTGCTCCTCACCGTCCTGTCCCGGATCGGCGCGGGATCGCGGGTCGTACTCACCCACGACATCGCACAGCGTGACAATCTGCGGGTCGGACGGCACGACGGCGTGGTGGCGGTGGTCGAGAAGCTCAAGGGCCATCCGCTGTTCGCGCACGTCACGCTGACCAGGTCCGAACGCTCGCAGATCGCCGCCCTCGTCACGGACATGCTCGGCGACGTCGGCGCCTGATCCCTTTCGTCCCGGCCCCCCGGCGCGTCACGCGCCGGGGGGTTCTCGTCACGCACCGGAGTGGTTGTTGATCTTCATGGAGTCGATGTGACGAAAGTCACAGTATGATTCCAAAACCTTAGAAATGCCTGTTAGCGGGGTGAATTCCACCCTCTGTTCTTGGTGTGGCGGGATTCGACGTGAGATCAGTCACGTCGTTCCGGTTGCGGGGTACCCCCCGTCTTCGTGCAGTGTGGGGCGCCGTAAGCACTCCTGTGGGACAGCCCCCAGTCCCGGCGTCCGCCCCCTCGGCGCCGTCTTCCGGAGGGCCTGCCCACCCAGGGAATCGAACCAGCCCCGCTCCGCGGGGCTGTGCCGACTCCGGGGGTGAAGACATTCGTACGTGTGCCCATGCGCGTACTGACCTTCGGAAGGACCGCCTTGTACGGAGACCAATTCAGGTCCCCCGGACGAGACGATCGACAGGACGGCCCGGACCCCCGGCGGGCACCGTGGGACACCGGCAACTCCGCGTCGGCCGACGACGTCAAGGTCGCGGGAGCACCGAACGCCGCACCGCCCGGGTTCTACGACGCCGGCGTCTACGAGACGACCTCCTACGACGAGCCCGGCGTCTACGAGACCACCGCCTATGACCAGCCCGGCGCCTACGGCCCGGGGGCGCCGGAGGGCAACGCCACGGCCGCCTACGACATGGGCACCCCCTATGACGCGGCCACCCCGTACGAGGCCGGCGACCCTTACGGCACCGGTGCGACGTCGGCCATGCCGCCCTTCGCCGGCGGCGGGGACCTTCCGCCCGCGGGCAACGACTTCGAGGGAATGCGCCGCACGCCGCACGCGGCCAACAAGCGGCTGATCAAGTTCGCGGCGGTCGCCGCGGCGGTCGCGGTGGTCGGCGGCGGAGGCGTCGCCTGGGCGGTCACCGGTGGCGGCGGCTCCAGCTCCAAGCCCGACGCCGGCCAGCAGGTGCAGGCCCAGGTGCAGGCGCCCGCGCCGCTCACCGACGCACAGCGCAAGGACGCCGCGGACAAGCGGCGCAAGGAGCTGAAGAAGCGCGCCTCCCGCGCCGCCCGCAACCAGGTCACCAGGCCACGGCTCGTCGCCAAGGGCACGCCGCCGCCGAAGAAGAAGAAGCCGGCGGCCGGCACCGCGGGCGACCCGGTGCCCGCGGGCGAGGCGCAGCGGATCGCGCGGGCCATGCTGCCCAGCTACGGCTGGAGCCCGAGCTCGCAGTTCGGCTGCCTGGTCAACCTGTGGAACAAGGAAAGCCACTGGAACACCCACGCGGCCAACCCCTCGGGCGCGTACGGGATCCCGCAGGCGAAGCCGGGTTCGAAGATGGCCAGCGCCGGTTCCGACTGGCGGAACAGTGCCACCACGCAGATCAAGTGGGGCCTGGGCTACATCAAGAGCCGGTACGGCAGCCCCTGTGGTGCCTGGGCGCACTCTCAGTCCAGCGGCTGGTACTAGAGCCTGTCTCGAGGTCTCTGTCCTACCGCGCGGCGCTCGCTACGGACAGAGACCTCGAGAGACAGCATCGAGGGTGCCAGGGCGCCGCAGACCCGCCCTGGACCCGGCTCCCTGATCGCCGCGCGCCCCAGCGCGCCGGCCGACGAGAAAGTTGACCGTGGGAAACCAGACCGCTCGTAGTCTTACCTGGCCCAAGGCGGCCGCCATCGTGGCGGGCGTGGGCATCGCCGCCGGCCTCGCCCTGGCAGCGCCCGTCCGCGCCGCGTCGCCGAGCACCGCCGCCGCACGGATCGTCGCCCGGCACCACCAGAACCCGCCGGGCAGGACGCACCAGAAGCACCACAAGGCCCGCCACCGCGCGGCCCACCACGGCCACTGACCAGGATCCGTCCCAACGGACGGAGACCCTTAGTACCAGCCGGCCGTCGTAGCGTGGCCCCAGGCGGCGCACGGGCTGCCGTAGCGCTTCTCGATGTAGCCCAGGCCCCACCGGATCTGGGTCTCGGGGCTCCTGCGCCAGTCCGGTCCCGCGCTGGACATCTTCGAGCCCGGCAGCGCCTGCGGGATCCCGTACGCGCCCGACCCGCGGTTACGGGCGAGGTGATGCCAGTTGCTCTCGTGCGTCCACAGCCGGTCCAGGCATCTCCACTGCCGCTCGGACCAGCCGTGCTCGATGAGCAGCGGCACCGCCAGGATCCGGTTCCGCTCGGCCAGTGACGGCGCGCGCACGTCCACCAGGCCGGGCTCGCGGTCCGCGCGTACGGCCGGGAGCGCCGCACGGGCGGGCGCCACGGCGCTCAGCGCGACGGCGCAGCCGATGACTCCTCGGGCGGCGATCCGGATCAGTCGTCGTCGCACAACCGCTCTTTCCCCGACCGGCCGCCGGCACGTACTCGCCGCCTGGTGGGCGGCTGCGGCGGGCCGCGCCCACCGGCACGACCCGCCGCCACCCCATGACACGTTCCGTGCCGTACGCGTGCCGACACCGCCGCCGCGCGCTTCCGTACCGCCGTCTTACCGGCTCTTTGCGGCCTCGCGACGTCGGCGGGCGGCTCAGGAGCCCGGCTGGGCCATCGCCAGAGTGTCCAGGGCGGCGTCGAGCTGAGCGAGCGTCAGTTCGCCGCGGTCGACGTGACCGCGCTCGATCACGACCTGGCGGATGGTCTTGCGTTCGGCGAGCGCCTGCTTGGCGACGGCCGCAGCCTCCTCGTAGCCGACGTAGCGCGTGAGCGGCGTGACGATGGCCGGTGAGGACGCGGCGTACTCCTCACAGCGCTCCACGTCCGCCTCGATGCCCGCGACGCAGCGGTCGGCGAAGACCCGCGCGACGTTGGTCAGCAGGCGCAGCGACTCCAGCAGGTTGCGCGCCATCATCGGCATCATCACGTTGAGCTCGAAGGTGCCGGCGGTGCCGCCGAATCCGATCGCGGCGTCGTTTCCGATGACCTGCGCGGCGACCTGGCACACCGCCTCGGGGATGACCGGGTTGACCTTGCCGGGCATGATCGAGGAGCCGGGCTGCAGCTCGGGCAGGCGGATCTCGCTCAGGCCCGTACGCGGACCGGAGTTCATCAGGCGGAGATCGTTCGCGATCTTCAGCAGGCTCGCCGCGATGGTCCGCAGCATGCCGCTGGTCTCCACGAGGGCGTCGCGCGCGCCCTGGGCCTCGAAGTGGTCGCGTGCCTCCTTGAGCGGGAGGCCGGTCGCGTGCGACAGCTCGGCGATGACGCGCCCGGCGAAACCGGGAGGCGTGTTGAGGCCGGTCCCGACGGCGGTGCCGCCCAGCGGCACCTCGGCCAGCCGGGGCAGGGCCGCGTTCAGCCGCTCCACTCCGTACTTGACCTGGGCGGCGTAGCCGCCGAACTCCTGGCCGAGCGTGACCGGCGTGGCGTCCATCAGGTGCGTACGGCCGGCCTTGACGACGGGGGCGAACTCGACGGCCTTGCGGTTCAGCGCACCCTCCAGATGGCGGAGCGCCGGGACCAGCTCGTCGACGGCCAGGCCCATCGCGGCCATGTGGATCGAGGTGGGGAACACGTCGTTGGACGACTGCGAGGCGTTGACGTGGTCGTTCGGGTGGACCGGCCGGCCGAGGCGGTCCTGGGCGAGCGACGCGATGACCTCGTTGGCGTTCATGTTGGACGAGGTGCCCGAACCGGTCTGGAAGACGTCGACCGGGAAGTGATCGTCGTACTCGCCGTTCGCGACGGCCAGCGCGGCCTTCTCGATCGCCTCCGCCATCGTCGCGTCGAGCACGCCGAGCTCGGCGTTGACCCGAGCGGCGGCGGCCTTGATCCGGGCGAGGGCCGCGATCTGCGCGCGGTCCAGGCGCTGCCCCGAGATGGGGAAGTTCTCCACCGCGCGCTGCGTCTGCGCCCGCCACTTGGCCCACGAGGGGAGCCGTACCTCTCCCATGGAGTCGTGCTCGACCCGGTGGTTCTGTTCGGACATCAAGCGCCTCCCAGAAATAGCTGTGCGCGGTCACCTTCGACTGTAGGCGTCACCAAGATCGTCGCCACTCCCGGGGCGTCCTAGGGAGAGGTGTGGCCGTACACGCCCGCGAACCACTGGACCGGGCCGCCGCGGGCCTCGGGGCCGGGGCGGACGCGGACGCGGACCCGTGCGGGGGAGACGCTCGCCGGCAGGCGGAGCGACCGGGTCATCGGCGCGTTCCCGCCGTTCGCGACGCACGCGCCTCGTACGAGCGAGCCCGGATCGCCCAGCGCGTACGCGGTGAACGACAGCCGGTGCGGGCCGGCCGGGCAGGTCACGACGACGGAGACCCGCGTGGAGCGGTCGCCGCGGTCGGCGAGGCTCAGGGTGAGCGCCGAGGTGGCGGGCCAGGTGGCGCCGCCCCGCGCGAGCCGGGTGACCGCCGGTGTGCCGGGCGCGCCGCCGATCGTGGCGGGCAGCGGGCCGGTCTGCGGTGGCGTGGGGCTCGGTGTCGTGCCGTGCGTCGTCACCGGCGGCGGGTGCGCCGCCCGATCGCCGGAGTAGCGGGCGGGCGTGCTCTTGACCCCGGCCAGGACGCCCATGGCGATGGCCAGGGCCAGCACACCGACGGTGACGACGGGCACCACGCCGACGCGTTCGGCGAGGGGACGGCGCGTGCGCCGCGGTGGCCGGGGCGGCGCGGGCGGAGCGGCGATGCGTGAGAGCAGTTCGCCGGCACCCTCCGCGTCGAGCCGGCGCGCCGGATCCTTGGTCAGCAGGCCGCCGAGCACCGGGCGCAGCGGGCCCGCGTGCAACGGCGGATCGGGTTCGCTGGTCACCAGCGCGCTCAGCGTGGCCATCGCGGTCTCGTGGTCGTACGGGGGGCGGCCCTCCACGGCGGCGTAGAGCGTCGCGCCGAGCGACCACAGGTCGGAGTCGGGCGACGCCGGTTCGCCGCGCGCCACCTCGGGCGCGACGTACGCGGGGGAGCCCATGAACGTCCCCGTCTGGGTCAGCGTGGTGGCGCCCTCGTAGGTCGCGATGCCGAAGTCGGTGAGGACCACGCGCCCGGAGGTCTCCAGCAGCACGTTGCTCGGTTTCACGTCACGGTGGACGATGCCGGCGTCGTGCGCGGCGCACAGCGCGGCCAGCAGCTGCACACCGATCTCCGCGACGCGCCGTGGGGAGATCGGGCCGTCGGCGACGAAGACGTCCTCAAGGGACCGCGCCGCGACGTACTCCATGATCAACCAGGGCCGGGAGTCCTCGACGACGACGTCGTAGATGGCGATCAGCCCGGGATGCCGCAGCCGTCCGGCGGCCAGTGCCTCACGGTCGGTGCGGCGGAGGAGGTTCATCCGCTCGCGGTGGCCGAGGCTGGGCGGCAGGTGCATCTCCTTGACCGCGACCTCGCGGTCCTCCAGCTCGTCATGGGCCCACCAGACCACTCCCATGCCGCCCCGGCCGATCTGCTCGATGAGCCGGTAGCGGCCGGACAGCAAGCGATCCCGCAACTCGGCCACGATGCGCAAGATACCTGGGAGATGTTAACTCCGGTATCTCGATCTTTATCGTTCCCTTGCGTAGGGGAAGACCAAATTGCAGGATCGAGATTTCGGGACCATCGTCGAGAGAGGTTTCCGGATGGCGATAACTTCGGCGTCGGCGGATGGCGTCCTGCCATCCGGCGTACGGCCGCTGCGGCCGGACGACCCGCCCCGCATCGGCGGTCACCGGCTCCTCGGCAGGCTCGGTTCCGGCGGGATGGGCGTCGTCTACCTGGGCGAAGACCCGCTCGGCGGGCTCGTGGCGGTCAAGGCCGCCCATGCCGACCCGACCGGCGACGACGAGCCACGCCGGCGGTTAACGGCCGAGGCCGCGTGCATCCGGCAGGTGCCGGAGACCTGCACGGCCCGGCTGCTCGCCGACGGCACCGCCCGTACACCGCCGTACATCGTCACCGAGTACGTCGAGGGCCGGTCGCTGGCCGACATCGTCCGTAACGACGGGCCGCTCCCACCCGAGCAGCTCCACGCGTTCGCGGTCGGCGTCGGCCGGGCACTGACCGCGGTCCACTCGGCCGGGCTGGTGCACCGTGACCTCAAGCCGCCCAACGTCCTGCTGACGCCGACGGGCCCGCGCCTGATCGACTTCGGCATCGCCCAGGAGGTCTCGGCCGCCGGCGGTCCGACCAGCCCCGGCATGGTCGTGGGCAGCCCCGGCTGGATCGCGCCGGAACGCCTCGACCGGCGGCCCGCCACGCCGGCCTCCGACGTCTTCGGGTGGGGGTGCCTGGTCGCGTACGCGGCGACGGGCCGCAACCCGTTCGGCGAGGGTGACCGCGACGAACTCGCGCGGCGCGTCATGCTGGAGCCACCGGACCTGGAGGGGCTGGACGGCCCGCTGCGCACTCTCGTGGCCGAGGCCCTCGCCAAGGATCCGGCCGCCCGTCCGCCGACGGCGGAGCTTCTCGGGCCGTTCGAGGTGCGCCGCTCCGGCACTCGCGAACTGCCCGCCTTTCGCCGCCGGCGAGGATGGATGCTGGCGCCGGCGGCCGCGGCGGTGGTCGCCGCGGTGGTCATCGGCGTCCTGACGACGGCCGGCGACCACGGCGCGCCGCCCGTCCCGCCCGCGGGCGGGACGCCGACGACGCCGCTGGGCAACCAGGCCGCCACCCGGCGCGCGCCCGCCCCCCGGTCGCACGCCGCCCACCCCACGGCGGCGCCGCACGCCTCGAAGGCGAAACCCCGTGCCGTCGCGTCGCCACCCGCGATCGAGAAGACCAAGCACAAGGGCAAGGGGCAGGGCAACGGGAAAGGAAAAGGCAAGGGCAACTCCGGACCGGGCGGCTGACGACGCCACCAAGGACGAAGGCCGCCGCGTGGGCGCCGCTGACCCGGCTCCAGGTGACGGCGCGCGTACGCGCCGATGCCTGCTCGGGCCCGTCTCGAAGTCCCGCTGTCCTACTGCGCGGCGCCTCGCGTTGTCCTCCCTCGGCGGCCGAACCAGGCTGCCTCCCTCGTCCACCGTGCGAGGCACCACCTGGACACCGCTCGCCACGGACGAAGGCTTCGAGACAGGCCCGAGGCGTACCACCCGCCGTCGGGTGCCTGACGGTTTACCGCGCTTTTGTCACCGATATCGGGCTGGGGAAGATCCGGGTTCGGGGACACTGGCGTGGTGATGGTCGAGACAGTGCAAGCCCGCGACTACAACGACGCCCGGCAGGTGGGGCACTACTTCTGTAAGGGTGTCCTGGTCGTCATGGACCTCACGGCCGTGACCGACGACGAGGCCAGGCAGCTCGTCGACTTCGCCGCCGGCCTCATCTGCGCACGCGGTGGAGACATGGAACGTCTCAGCCCGAAGGTCTTCATGCTGACTCCCGCGCTGCCGGCCGCGCCGGGCGCCACAACGGGCGTCATCAAGAGACTGCGTCCTCGCGACTACAACGAGGTCCTCTATGTGGGGCACTACTTCCGTGAGGGCGTTCCGGTCGTGATGGACCTCGGGGCGATGACGGAGGACGAGGGACGACAGCTCGTGGACTTCGCCGAGGGCCTCATCTGCGCACGCGGTGGGGAGATCGAACGTCTCAGCCCGAAGGTCTTCATGCTCGTACCGGCCGGGCCGGTCAGGCCGGACGTCGCCGCGAACACGGCGGAGGAACCCGCCTGAGGCGCTGTGTCCGGGGCGCCGGGCGGTCATGCCGTCTCGATGGCGGAGGCCAGGAGGCCGACGGCTTCGGTGAGGCGGCGTTCCGGGAGTCGGGCGTAGCCGACGACGATGGCCGGGGGACCCGGGTGGCGTACGCGCATCGGCGTGACGGGCTCGACCGCGACGCCGAGGGCGGCGGCCCGCGCGACCACGGCCGCCTCGTCGCACGACTCCGGCAGTTCGGCGTACGCGTGCAGGCCGGCCGACACGCCGAGTACCCGTACGTCCGGCAGGCGAGCGCCCAGCGCCGCCACGAAGGCGTCCCGCCGGTCCCGATACGTTCGCCGCATGAGGCGCAGGTGGCGTGAATGGTCGCCGCTCGCGATCAGTCGGGCCAGGACGTGCTGGTCGAGCACTGACGATCCGAGGTCGTGCAGGGCGCGCGCCGCGCGCAGGCGTACCGCCAGCCACGGCGGCGCCACCGCCCAGCCGAGACGCAGCGCCGGGGACAGCGCCTTGCTCACCGACCCGGCGAGCACCACCCGCTCGGGCGCGAGTCCCTGCAGGCAGCCGACCGGATCGCGGTCGTACCGGAACTCCCCGTCGTAGTCGTCCTCGATGATCAGCGCGTCGACCTCGCGTGCCCACTCGACCAGGGCGGCGCGGCGCCGGGGTGACAGCACGACCCCGGTCGGGAACTGGTGCGCCGGCGTGATCAGCACCGCCCGCGCTCCCGTACGGGTGAGGGCGGCGATGTCGATCCCCTCCTCGTCCACCGGTACGCCGGCCAGTTCGACGCCGGTGGCCCGGATCATCGGGATCTGGTGGTGGCCCAGCGGGTCCTCGACGGCGAGCAGCCGGTGGCCCTCCTCGATGAGGATCCGCGGTACGACCGCCAGTATCTGGGCCACGCCCGCGGTGACCACGATCCCGTCCGGGCCGGTCACGGCGGCGCGTACGCGGGCCAGGTGGCCGGCCAGTTCCGCCCGCAGCGCGGGCACGCCCGCCGGGTCCGGGTAGGTCAGCTCCGCGTGCGGCAGTTCGCGCAGGACGTCGCGCAGCGTCGCGGACCAGCGTTCGCGGGGGAACGAGGAGAGGTCCGGCTTGCCCGGACGCAGGTCGTACGCGATGCCGGGCGGGTCGGCCGGTCCCGCGTTCGTCCCCACGGCGAATCGCAGTGCCCGCCGGTGCGCCGCGCTGCGGGGTTCGGGAACCGCGCCGGCGGCGGCAAAGGGCGCGACGCGAGTCCCGTCACCCTGCCGGGAGACGATGAACCCCTCGGCGACGAGCTGCTCGTACGCGGTCACGACCACACCTCGGGACACGCCGAGGTCGCCGGCCAGATCGCGGCTGGAGGGCAGCCGGTCGCCGGGCGCGAGACGGCCGTCCCGTACGGCGGCGCGCAGTCCGTCGGCGAGCTGCCCGGCCAGCCGACCGGCGACGCGGTCCAGCGTCACGTGCAGGTCCATGCGCCCTCTCAATGGTCCTCTGTGACTGACTCCGAATGGTCCTCGCGCGAGGACCATTGGCCTCCTAGCGTCTCAGGACATGGGGCAGACCACCAGCATCCGGGGCATCACGCAGGCAGCCGTGAGCATGACCATCGTCGGCACGCTCACCGCGGTGTCCGCGACCATCTCCCACTACCCGGTGTACGGCGGGCAGGCCGTGCGGTACGCCGTGGCCGCGGTGATCCTGCTGTGCGTCGTGCGGTTCCGGGGCAGGCCCCGGGGCGAGAAGGCCCGCTGGGAGTGGCCGCTCCTCGCCCTGCTCGCGGCCACCGGGCTCGCCGGATTCAACGTCTGCATCGTCGAGGGCACCCGCTACACGAGCCCGGCCACGATCGGGACCGTCGTCGGCTCGGTGCCGATCGTGCTCGCGCTGGTGGCGCCGCTGATGGACGGCAGGCGGCCGGCGCCGCGTACCGTGACGGCCGCGGTCGTCGTGACGGCCGGGGCGGGCGTCGCGAACGGCCTGGGCGGCGGAAGCCTGCCCGGCCTCCTGCTCGCACTCGGCGCGCTGGCGGGCGAAGTGTGCTTCTCCCTCCTGGCCCTCCCGCTGCTGCCCCGGCTCGGCGTCGTACGGGTCTCGGCCTACTCGGTGGCGGCGTCGGTGCCCATGCTGGTCGTCACCGGGCTGTTCGTCGACGGCGGCCAGGTCCTGCGGACACCGACCCTGGGCGAGGCGGCCGGCCTCGCGTACCTCTCGCTCGTCGTCACCGCGGGCGCGTTCATCGTCTGGTACGACGCGCTGGGCCGGCTCGGCGCGGACCGGGCCGGGCTGTTCGCCGGTCTGATCCCGGTCAGCGCCGTCCTCACCACCATGGCACTCGGCCTCCAGGCTCCGGGCACGGCCGAACTCACCGGCGCCCTTCTCGTCGGGCTCGGTGTGGTGGTCGGGCTCAGCAGATCAGCGGATCGGCCACTCGCGGTTGCTGCCCCGGTGGACCATGACCAGCCAGCCGACGACGAAGCCGGTGACGATGAGCACCCCGACCACGATCATCACGACGTAGATGGCCGCGGCGTTGCCAAAGACACCGCTGATAACAGCGTTTGACGTAAACGGCATAATTTCCCCCGTTTTCCGTCATACCCCCACCATGGGCGATGCAAGACCCCGGGCCACGTACGGCCGGGCGATCTGCCGCTCTACTCTGGTGATCGAACCTGCACCGTGCCGTCAGCGAGGACGCCATGCCCGAATTCGCCTTCACCGAGCTGCTCCCCCAGGGCGCCGACGAAACCGACTATCGCCTGCTCACCAGCGACGGGATCAGCGAGTTCGACGCCGGGGGCCGTACGTTCCTCCAGGTGGAGCCGGAGGTGCTCCGGCTGCTCACCGAGACGGCGATCCACGACATCTCCCACCTCCTGCGCCCCGCCCACCTCGCGCAGCTACGCCGGATCCTCGATGACCCGGAGTCCTCGCCCAACGACCGGTTCGTGGCCCTGGACCTGCTCAAGAACGCCAACATCGCGGCGGCCGGCGTCCTGCCCATGTGCCAGGACACCGGCACCGCGATCGTGATGGGCAAGCGCGGCCAGCACGTCCTCACCGACGGCGACGACGAGCGGCACCTCGCCCGCGGCGTCTACGACGCGTACACCCGGCTCAACCTGCGCTACTCCCAGCTGGCGCCGCTGTCGATGTGGGAGGAGAAGAACACCGGCAGCAACCTGCCCGCGCAGATCGAGCTGTACGCCGCGCCCGGCGACGCGTACAAGTTCCTGTTCATGGCCAAGGGCGGCGGCAGCGCCAACAAGTCGTTCCTCTACCAGGAGACCAAGGCCGTCCTGAACCCGGGCCGGATGCTGAGTTTCCTGGAGGAGAAGATCCGGTCGCTGGGCACCGCGGCGTGCCCGCCCTACCACCTGGCCATCGTCGTCGGCGGCACCAGCGCGGAGTACGCGCTGAAGACGGCCAAGTACGCCTCGGCGCACTACCTGGACAACCTGCCCTCTTCCGGGAGCCCATCCGGTCACGGCTTCCGCGACCTGGAGCTGGAGCAGCAGGTCTTCGAGCTCACTCAGAAGCTGGGCATCGGCGCGCAGTTCGGCGGAAAGTACTTCTGCCACGACGTGCGCGTCGTCCGGCTGCCCCGGCACGGCGCGTCCTGCCCGGTGGCGATCGCGGTGTCGTGCAGCGCCGACCGGCAGGCCCTCGCGAAGATCACCCGGGACGGCGTCTTCCTGGAGCGCCTTGAGCCCGACCCCGCGCGCTTCCTGCCCGAGACCACCGAGGACGACCTCGAAGGCGACGT
>Ga0247774_1000875_pt1 | contig 15216 bp, 14 predicted proteins | sample UWRJL001104B6_FD_179933 | JGI IMG/M metagenome (GOLD analysis project Ga0247774, IMG submission 179933) | Plant litter microbial communities from Arlington Agricultural Research Station in Wisconsin, United States - UWRJ-L001-104B-6 | ecosystem: Environmental > Terrestrial > Plant litter >... | reverse complement strand
CTGTATTTTTACTAACACACGAGAACCCGTAAAGATATAGCAAGGGAGAAGACAGAGATGTGAAAGATTTAATTTGTATGGGCTCAAGGAGTTTAGGACATATTTTGGGGAAATGTATCAGTAGAAACTGATAGTTGCCCTCTCGGTTCAGCCGCCGGGCGTAATAAATTGTGTGTGTGTGTGTGTGTGTGTGTGTACTTTTAGCCACCACCTAAGAAGCTCCCGTAGGACCAATTTGCGGGGGGGGTTTTTTTCCCACCATCGGAAGCCCTGCTCCGAAGTCACATGTCTCGGCCTGCTAGCATCGTCCTGGCTTAATAGGTTATCGAATACCTTCTCGAGGTTGTTTAGCACCATCTCGAGCATCCTTCCGGGATCGGGGAGCCTTTTAACTGCGAAGAAAGCCCAAATGCAAGGCGCGTGTACATCAGAGCCGAAGGCTACGAGGAGGGTGGGGGCTATGAAGGGAACCAAGAGAAGCCGCCGTCTAACTCCGCAAAACCACTACCTCCGACCAATTGCATTAGGGAACATCTCCACCGGCACGATGGAGAGCAAATTCTCTGGAAATACAGTGCTGGAATTTGGTGGGCAAGCAATGTCTCTGAAGGCTTGCTATACAGTTCCCTGCTCTGGCGGGGCCCTTCAGGGCGCATTATTGTCGCGGCTGGCACTATATCGAGGTCCATCGTGGTCTTGGGTTCCATACCATTGTCCCTGAAGGAGCGAAGCGCCTCAATGTCCGTACGTTGAAAATCGGCGAAACGTCAGAGAGAGGCTTCCACCCAACAAATGCCTCGAACTTAGAGAGCGCAATCGCAATCTCCGGCTTGTGATTTGGATCGGTGAACTTGCCCGGCTCCTAGCGGTGAAGATACTTGGCAAGGTCCTTGTTCAGGTGTATCTGCAAGGGAAGCGCCTTTTCGATCGAAAGGATCTGCGGGACTCCATTGTGAGCCATTTTCGTCTTTCGCCCAGGTGCTTATATCAGCGGCACGAAGCAGAGGCCCTCCCTCAGCACGGCACACAGCCCGGCGACCAGCGGCGTAGCCATACTAGTGCCGGACTTGAAGATATAGTTTGGATCAGTCAAGTAATTCTTCGGCGGCGGGAGGTTGTTCTTCTTGGCCATCAAGTGCATGACTGACTCCACTCACTGTGGTTGGCATGCATGCACCCCTGAGCCTGAAGTTGTCCAGGGCGGGGGATGCTCTTCAAGCCCTTGCCAGAGGAAGATTCTCCTGTATAGTTCCTGGCCCATCGTTCACTCGCTCGTTTAGACTGAAGACTAGTGCCGAAGCTAGGACGCCAAGCAGCCGCCTCGGCCAGGGGCTTCTCTTCCCGACTAACATCCGCGACGCATATATTCTGCCATTGATTTCGACAAGGCATCTCGTCTGCTCATCGCCGTGGGAGATTGCGTTGGCCTGGTCGTCGAAGATGCGCTTCACCACGGCCTCGGCTTCGTCCTCTGACTGGGCAATGACGTGTATATACCCATCTTTCTTCCTGATCATGGTGGCTAGGTAGCTCGTGAGAAAGCGGGGCAGTATTCCGGCGCCGACAACCAGGGTTAGAATCATCTGCGCCATGGGAAGGACCTGCCAGACCCGTATCGTCCTGTCCTCGACCCCGACATCGGTGACATGACACAAGTCAGAATCAAGCAGAACATACAAAACCAGACAAACGGAATCAAGACCCCAAATTGTCGGAAACGCTGGAAATGATACCAATCTTTTCAAAAAGGTGGCAGGCGACCATGGCCCTCCGTCGTGAGGCTCTCTGTGCTGTTATTTCTTGTACGAAGTAGATCCAATCAGATATCCCTCTTGTGAAGGAATATGTGTAGTACAGGACTGTTGTCTTGCTAACGACATCGAGATCCCTTTGCAAATGTCCAACTTTTCGCCCGGCAGGGAGAAGAATGATCCGAATAGCAGCATGTACGCGGCATTACAGGTAATGCTTCGTGCATTGGCTTTGTGGGCGAGTTAAGGGCTTGTATCGCTTAAACGCTGGGGCCTCGCCAAGCAATGAAAGTCGCAGCCGACCGCCGTTAGATTAAGCCATGTCCCGGCGTGTATTAGCAGGATTTCTCCACCCTGGCCGGAATCTATGGCCACATCGGATGCGCCGCAATGGCTTGTCTATGATTAAGGGGTTTGATCTGCTACCTCGCCTGCGTCTTATCTATTTTCAACAGCCAGATCCGGCTCTTCTGTTGGTTTTAAGCCACTAGAGTCAGGATTGCTGAGAATCCGCATGTTGCGTTGGCGGCGCGGGTGTCCGAGACCTCGTCTTGGCGGACCCAGTATCGAAGAGCACATAAGCCCAGATATGCAGCTCATAAATTAGGTGTTTTCCAACCTTGCGTTTGTTGTATTTGGGGTTACACACACTCAGTATCTGGGGTTACACGCACACACTCGGTACCGAACTCCCAGATATTGGCTCAACTCCAGCCGCAGGCAGAGCAAACGTGAAACCCACAAGTGCACCAAGCCTCAGGGGTTGGCACAGCCGTCCACGGTTTAGCCACATCCTCTGTGTCAGCCCCAACCAACGAAATGGCATCGCCACAGAAACATAGGCCAGTGTAACATTGATTTCGCGTGTGTAGCCTAGAATCTAAACCGTGCCGCCGCGCCTGACCCTAAGTTGCTTTCAGCTACTCATATCTTATCCCTGTTAACGATCAGGAATTCTATTTCCCGATCCTTCATCCTTTCAAGTAGCCCCCATGGTGCAAGAGAGTAAGACTTCGGGGGCGAAATCGCAATACCTCAGGAGTCATTGGCAAATGCTCAAAGATATATATAAAGGCCGCGTCATCTAACGCCGTCTTCCATGCTCAATCGTGAAAGGCCACCACTCAAGCAAACGACTAGAGTCCACCTATCCCTTCCCAAGACATAATGACTTACATTCTCCTTCTCGGACTGTCGCTTCTGGCGACTAGAGCAGCGGCTGTCGAAAACATACTAGGAACGCTCACCAATGGTGGTTCCTTTTACTACGACCCGGATGTTGACATAACCGTTATTCGTGATTCGAACGGTATCAAGGTGAATGCCGCCAAGGGCAAGTGCAGGCCCATCGAGCATAATGGAATCGGCGCCTGTGACATGAAAATTTGCAACCCGATAAACACGTTCGACGAGGAGAAGAAGTACTGCAAGTTCCCCGCCGGAAAATCCAACTGCGATCATTACTGTGAACGGCGTTCGTGGAAGTACTACCATCAGCCCGTGCCGCTCGAAGGCTCACAGAGATGCAACGGCAATGATTGCTACATTGAAGAAGGATGGGTGAACGCAACAGAAATTGGCACTACTCTCGAGGAGAGTACCACAACAACCGGCGGCGCTGGCATAACGGGACAAATTGGTAGCAAAGGTGGTTCCTTCGGCGGCACGCTTTATGTTGAGAGCAGCTACACTCGCGGTGTGGGATATACAACGACAAAAGGCACCAGCAACACTCTCAATATGGGCCAGAGTTTTAAGGGGGAACATGACAAGTTTGAGGGTGCAAGGTGCGGTCGATGGAAAGCGGTCCCTGTCATGATCCGCAGTAAGTGGCAAACGTCTCTTCGCAAACAGGTCGTTATACTAATAACAGGACAGCATGTGGCGTCGTCTCCGGCTATAGATCGCCAGATAAAAACGAAGATCCGAGTGAGTTCCTTATTGCCCGCTTTCCTCGAGCATGAGCTTCCAGCACCTCATATAATCCTCAGCAATCCCGCTAACGCATCTGCAAGATGATTGCTCTGGCCTCGGCCCGGATGCCGTGCCTGTCTTGACTTCCAAGGAGACTTGTGTCGATATGCTCGCGGCCGTCCCGGGAGATCCAAATACCTACGACATCCGAATCATTCCTTGGTACCAGTCATGCGACGGCGGCGAGAACGACCTCCCAGCGTCGGAACAGTCTCCAGCTTGGAAGGATCTCTTCTACAACCAAAAGGGTCTCGACGACCCGGAGGGAAAGAAAGGTTGCGACTTTGACCCCTATGAGGAGCAGTTTGAGCCGGAGGGCTGGACAGGCGTGCCTAAAGGCTGGTGCGAGCGGCCCGATGGCTCGCATGGTCCATGCGAAGAGACCAAGACGTTCGACAAGACCGTCCACCCTTCCGAACATCCCATCGCTCCAGAAACTCCTGGAAAACAGCCCGGCACCCCAGAAACCCCTGAGGTTGTCCCCACGAGATTGATGAGACGGGGGAATAGGACATGAAGAATACCTGATATCCAAGCGCATTAGCTGGCATACAGTCGGCTAGAGACTGAGCGATCCCGATTTAGATTTAGGACGGGATAGGGACATCCCATGGCTGCTGTTCACATTTCTCTGGTTGCACTTTTGCCGCCTGCGCTGTGCGAATATCATGTCGGAAAGGCCGGAGATTTTAAACAGGACGGAGAACATATTCGAGTCACAGTGGTCGCTGACGCCCAACCAGAGATTGGAAATCCGGGAGATATCTGAAACCGGTTGACGGATAGCAGCAATGTTACTCGAGAGAAGAGCCAGGCGTTACGACAGGTTGGAGACAGGTTGGGCATGGACGTCTGGGTCTGCATACAGGCTGTAGTCCTGTTCGCCTTAGACGCACCCATCTGGCCACACGAGATATAGAGCTTATAGAGATCGTCAATCTTACATCTACATATCTGCACCATTCGTTGACATATCACTTCTAGTCATGGTAGTACCCTTTCCACCCCGTGCTGAGGTACAGCCTATTGCTGAGGTACACGATGGGCATGAAATCATCGTAACGCCTATGGCCTATCATACGTACGTCGATCTCCCTGCCCGTATATTTTTGTACATGGCCCAAGGCTAGAGGAGGTATTGTTGTATAGCACTACCGGGCCGAAAAACGTGTCGTAGTCAACTTTATGTTGGTAATCCTTCAATGGAAAACTAGGGGAGTCTGCCGAAAATGAGAGCTGGGAATGACTGCTCATAATAGGAGTTACGCCGGCGCTGAGAGCCTTTTCCAATCGGGTCGGCATCTCATCTTTGACATCTTTCGTTTCATATTTACATTTGTTAGTAGAGGCGGTGTCAAGTTTCCTTGGGGATGGTGTGATCGGTGTTGGCTTACTGGTACTCGTCTCGTTCATAGAATCCGTTGTCTCAAGTGATATGACTTTGCTAGGTGCAGCAGGGGCGAAAGGCCCGAAGCCGGCGACACATCAAGACACATGAGCGTGTCCTTGTCCGATGCTTGCTGCATCTCGGGTTGGCCCCAGGCCTATTGCGAAGTTGGTCTGTCCAAAACAATCTCGTTTGTCTGGTTGAAGGTGGGAAGTCTCCACGGTAGTGCACAAACCAGCGACTCGCGTGGCCAGTGCTTCGTCACCATGGCCAAGGGCTGTCGCACAGCAAGCACGTAGTCGATAAACTTGCACCACCGCCGGGTGACCCAACTTGATATTTGGCAGGATTGAGATTGAATAGAAGCAGCTTCGCTATAACAAGTAACTGTTAAGCGACCAATCTAAGTTGAGATACCGAATCAAACAAAGACAAAAAGAACTACCAACTCCTTTCCCTCTGTTTTCTGCCCGCCGCCCCTCAACCACGTAAGCGGATGTGGTTCGACCAGCTCGGAGTAGTGGGCGACAGAATTCTCTCAGAATGTCACATACTTTCGTGATTTCAGCCAGTCTTTTAGTCGCAGCGCATATACCCTATTACGGGGCAGGAGTAGACAGGAGGCTCAACAAAATTAGCTAGAATCGGACGACTTTCGAACAAGAGCTACTTTCGAAGCCCTCTTTCAGTCAAACCAACGAACCCTACTCCAGCTCCTGCAGGCGTGATTACAGTGCAGACAACAGCAACTCCAAGAGTCATGACCCCGAAGAACCTGTATTAGACACGACGTATAGAGTTTGCCTACCTGACCTAGGATGTCCTTCCATCGACATATCGTGGTCGCTGCCCCCACCACATATCCTAGGGACCACAACGGTGCAGCCCCGGCTGTTAGCCGTCCGTCCAACACCGGCAGCTATCCACCAACATCAAATAAATACTTCTTTCATCGATTCCGGTCTGTAAAGACCTCTTTCCACGGCATGCTGTGACATGATACTAGACGATGTCGGTAACGACGAGAGCCCATCAACTTACAGGTACTACCGGAACACCACGAAGCTCTTAGGGACTGCTCTACCTCTATGGAATCTCCTTAGCAGCGACAGGTTGACGACCACAATTCCTTATGTCCTCCACAGGAAAAGGTCTCCAATAGTAATAACGATCTGAGGGACGAGTCACAGAATCTCTAGTATGGAACACGCTGAGCCAGATCAAGCAACAACGTTCTCAATTTACCACTCCAATGAAGACTTTGCGACGGCCAAGAGAAGCGGCCGCCGGTGCTGAATGAACTACTTGGTGCTCGGTACACTCCGGCTACATCCTCGGGCGACCAGAGCTTGAAGTATACTGGATTCGTCGATAACAAGGGCAGAAACTGGTGGGCAGAGCTCAGCTTTACTCCAAAATAAATTGGAATCTCCCTTATCCGGAATACTAGGCTTCTTCTAGAAATGATGTATCCCCTTAGGTGCTACGGATGTACTAGTTCATACTCTATAGCGGTTTATCCCTAGTGTTAAATTCGATAATGTTCTTGCACCAAATGGGAAAGCAGTAGGGATAAGCCCGCTGTGCACTGTTCGATCTCTGGCTATACGGTATAACATCCTGGATGATCGGAACCAACAGACGCATATCTCCTTCAGCCCGCTCTTCTTGACTGAACGGGTTTGGAGGTCGCGCGGCTTGATCCAGTGTCCAGAATCACATCGGGTCGAGACTACGGCTGCTTCGGATTCTGTTCCCGAGGAAATACTAAATCAGCTCACTGCAGCAGGGATCAAGCTTCGTCTGTTGAAAACTCCACTACTGGGACGTTGTGCAGCATTGATGAAGCCCAACATCCTGCTAGTTCTCCGGGAGGAGGAATGTCTGCATTGCTGCATCACTACAGCTATACGCTCAGACTCCCGTGAGATTCTCGTGATCTCAAAGGCGGGAGTGGAGAGCTCCCCAACCTAGACGCAGCGAGATAGCTTTTGAAGACCTAACGAAGAAGAATATGAACGAGTAGGATGTAATAGAAACGTCCTTGCTAGGAGTTCACGCAGAGTGTCCTCGCTAGCTAAAAGGAGGGCTAGGACTTTTTCAAGAGCGGAAATGGAGGAGGCCGATTAGCTAGTGTCTGTAGCCTTTTTTCTTTTCTTTAAAAAAGAGAAGCCCGCCTATCATTTCTCCGTGCCATGTGTCCATCAAGCTAGGTCCCCGAACCTGGCCCATTGCACACGCGAAGCAACATTGCTCCTTGCGTCGGGGAGGAGGCGCGTGGGGCGTGTGTGCCGGGAAACAGTTAGAAGATAGAGAAGGCGACCTCTGTTCACCTTCTTTTTGCAGACCGCTATCCCGTTTGAACGAGAATTACGGTGGAACAATAGTTCCGGATAACTCCGTGGGGGTGACACAGTCTGCATCGACAAGTCGAACCAAGTCGAGCTGAACGAGGCGATTATGCTATCGAGTCGGACCCTGGCGTGATACGGAAAAATATGCGGGAACAATTCGAGAAGCTTGTCTTCGAGCCTTTGTCGAGGACCACGCTGGACGCATCGTAAGCGTCCAGCCTGGTTGCCGTCGTTGATGCCCTGGACGAGTGTGAGCGCGATGATGATGTCAAGGTCATTATTAATCTCTTTTCTCGCGTTAAGAGCCTAACGTCTCTCCTACGAATCCTCGTTACGAGCCGGCCTGAGCTCCCTATCCGGCTCGGCTTCAGCGCCATCCGCGGCAGTTACCAGGACCTCGTTCTTCACCAGATACCAGAGCTTATACTCGAGCTTGACATCTCAGCATACCTATCGCATAAGCTTGCTAGAATTCGAGACGAATATAATGCGTCTGTTTCGGAAGACCGCCAGTTGTCCTTATACTGTTCTGGTTTTTGGTGCGCTTGCACAGAAGGAAATATGTTTGGGCTGAGGTGGGGGGGTTCGTCCATGTAGACGACGAGTGGCCCACCTACTTCGTAGCTATTGTGTCGAATATCCCGGTGCTTTCCACCCATAGCTATAGCAAAGGAGGACTCGCTGCTGCCTCCACCGTCTTCGCCGTCCCGCCAACCTCCACCTCCTCAGTCCGCGCCGCGGCCCGCGTGGTACGCCGTCGCGGGCGACGTCTGCGACTCGTCCGCAGTTTTGGACTGTCCCTGGTAATGGGTTTACTAGGTATCTAAAAATAGCCTCTAGGGAATCTTGTGTGCTGTCTCTGACCACGGTTTCAAGGCAGATATGTCCTCAATGTCCTTGAAGGGGCCCCATCTGTGTTTTTGCAATACTCGCCATTGAAGATGTATCTTTGGCTTGAGTAGTCCCCCCAGTTGGCTCAGTAGGAAGAGTGTGCGTCCGTGAGAAAATGGAAATCTGACTCCGAGAGAGAAAAAAACGGGCGCAAAGCCGACTAGGCTGTAGGTAGTGGTCGGGCGTCGTCTTGTTGATACATGCATGGAGAAATGATGTGACCACCGACACACCGAAACGCGCCACACCAACGAGGATTCGCAAGAGTCACGATGGCTTGCATAACGACATCCCTATGAAGTTAGAATTCTCTGCCTTGTTCTTTTGTTACGTAAGTTCATCATGCTACGATTCAAGTCCGTAGAATCCTGGCACATGTAATCTGAGGTGGTCCTGTCGCTAGTACCTATTCAGGCCGAATATTATCTGGATGGATCCCAGGTATTCGCAGCCTTATTTTGTGTCTTTTGTGTAATTTACACTCGTCATCTCTGCTTCTAATCAGTTCCACCGCCATTTTGCTTTCAATTCGATCCTCAATTGTTCTCCCCTGGTTATTGTTCCCGTTCACTGAGCGCTCATACTGAACATCATTGAGCAAGAACATAAGAGATGGATCCTCTTTCGATAATTGCCAGTACTATCACCATTGCATCCGTTGTAAGGTTTGGACTGGAAAAGATTCGAGAGCATCGGGGTGCGGCCCTTGAAATCGACTTGCTCATCAACGAAGTGGCCGATCTAAATCTGATATTTAATGAGCTAAAATCAGGTATTGCCCAGCGCGATACCAGTTCATCCCAAGACCATGGGCTCTCGGAGAAGATCGCCCAGCTGCTCCTCCCAGCCAAGGCGAAGCTGGTGGAATTAGAGAAGCTGACTACGGAAATACGAATCGGAGGGAGAGACGGGGAAGCGAAACTAGGCCGCCGGCAGTGGCAAAGGCAAAAGGATCAGCTCAAAAATATGCTCTCGGGTCTTAAAGAAGTAAGGACCAATCTCTCGGTCCTCTGGGGTGCTTTACAACTGTCAGTTACTCCCACTTCCGGGCTTCGCCGATCCGGGAAGCTAACTATTAACAACAGGAACGATCTATCACATATACGGCTCACACTGCACGACATGTCCATAGTCCAAGCAAACCAGACCGAACAGCTCTCCAATCATACGGAACTTCTAGCCATCGTGTCGAATCAGATTACCCAGGTGACCGTCACCGACTCTAACGACAGCCTCAAAATTGAGGACGATAGTACAGCCAAACATGATGAGTCCCAAGTCATCTGCGCGAACCACAGTCAGCATCCCTTCCCACGCTATCAGTTAGCGAAAAATTACGCTTCGGATCAATGCAACAAGCCCACTCAGTACACCGCGATCCGCATCCGGGCCTCTCAGTACAGGAGGCATAGATGTGAAGGCTGGTGCAGCTGTACTTGTCACAAGGCACGTGGTTTGAAGAGTCCACAGCTGCTAGAATCTGTCCTCGGGCGCCTCTTCATCGGATACTCTGGCTTCCTGTCACCGACCAGGCCGTGCAGCGAGCGGCAATGCCACCAGCAGTCAATACCAACCATCAAATTCAACTATTACTTCCCCAGCTGGATGCTTGCGAGAGCTTTTCAGGTCACATTCCTCATGTCCTACATGGGCGGGCCGGAGCTGATCCTGAGATGCCCACGAGTGGTACCTGACAATTCCCCAGTCTTATTTCAGGCTGTGCAAGGAGACGTCGCAAAGATACAATATCTCTTTGACAAAGGCCTCGCGTCGCCGTATGATGTCGCGTTCGGCAACGGGCGAACTGCCCTCCATGTACGAACCTGAGATCCCAAGCACTGACCTGTGCTAACTTGAGTGACTCAGTACGCAGTTAACGGAGGGCACCACGAGCTGTCTCAGTATCTGCTTGACCAGGGCGCAGACCCAGATGTCGAGGACAGGAATCAGTTGTAAGGCCCTTAAAATACCCGCACTCACCAGTTATACGTTTCTAAGAACTCTGCGGATTAGGTCAACCGTGTCACTTGCTTGGGAACGCATATTCGGAATGCAAACAAACACGGTTTGTGATAAGTGGAGGTGCATGTTCAATTCGGAAGCATACCTTGAGTCCCGGTCCTTTCCCTCTCTCCACAAGATCGTCCTGGGTCTGGTTAGCACCGACTTGGAGTCTCATCTCCAGATTTCGACAGCCGGAATAGACGATAGAGACTTGGATGGTAGGACGGCTCTTTCTTGGGCCGCCGCCAAAGGCAACCTGGCTGCCGTGAAAACCCTGCTCAAGTATGAAGCCAACATGGAAACACCGTCCCGACGAGGCCAGACCGCTCTGACCTGGGCCATGCATAATACGTCAGAAAACCGTCTCCCTGTCGCCAGGGCCTTGCTTGAGAAAGGCTGCAACGTGAACACGTATGATGACAATAACAGAGTGGCGCTGATCTTCGCCGCCAGCATGGGAGACGAGCCCGATGTCCTCCGCCTGCTGGTAGAAGAATACAAAGCAGAGGTGAACTGGCGGGACTGCCACAAGCGGACGGCGTTGGGGTACGCTGCAAAGGCAAACCTCACTCGAAACATGGAATTCCTGCTCGAACACGGCGCCGACACCAGCATCGCCGACCATTGGGGATACACTCCGCTGATAGAAACCGTTTACCAGAACCACCACGATGCTCTTCAGGTACTGCTCAAAAAGGAGGCCGTCATTCCGAATCATAAGGCCGCGAATGGGATGGGTGTGGCTCACGTCGCAGCCGTCCATGCAGATGAACGGACGCTCGAGATACTTTCGAAAGCAGATGTCTCGCTGCTAAGCCGCGATGAGCCGAACGACGATGGTTTGACGCCTTTGAAACTCTTTGAAGAGGAGCGGGACGACATTAACGATGGCTTGAGGAGCGTTTTTAACTGCTTTCTCGATGCGATTGAGAAGTTCGAAGATGCATTGGAGCGCTTGTAGCTGGGAAGCTGCTAAAATAAGGGAAAACCATGGACTAAGAGAGGCTCTAAATCAAAGCAATCCGACTTGAATTCTACCCCGAACTTTCTTAAGCACTTTCGAGGGGCAGTGTTACGCCATAAATGGCATTGTTGCAAATAGAGATAAGAGAAAAAGGGGTAGAGATGATAATTGTCTATTTGGATCATGAAGAGCTGAGGTTCTAGAGTCCGAGATGGGTGCTTTACATAGAGGCATATTGCTGATATAAGAAACCCTAACCCTAATAGTATGATACATTGTGAAGTGTCTGTGGTGACAAACAGCTGTCACGTTTTACAACGTAACACGTCTAGTATACCTGTGACTGTGAGTCGGCGTATTGCAAAGCATCTAATAAAGACGAGGCCCTCGTTGTTGCTTGTAAGGTGTTCAATTGATAGTGCTATCTAATTGAGTCCTATTGTACAAGAAGGTTCGGATAAGGAAGAAGTCTCTGACTGCGCTCGGGCCGGACGCGGCGCGTGAGCCAACATCGGCCCCCAGCGCACCGCGCTCTGTGCGCGCAAGCACGTGCAACGTCGGCCAGGAGACTAAGCTTGACAAGAATCTTTGATAATATTTCGGAGTAAAAAAACAAAAGAGAGGTCTTGCATTTATTCTGCTCAGCGAAAAGAGTTCGGAGCACCAAATCCATTCTCAATATTATCATCCTATGTAAATACCTCCGTATGTTTTTAAACACGTGCAGCGCCATCCACTCAATCCGATCCAACTCTTGAGCTCGACAATTCCGCCCTTCCCATTTGCTGCTTCTGGCTTGCTCTGAATCTTAGAACGCGATGGCTTTTGTCGGAAGTGAGTTCGTCGAAGGTGGGCCTCCGCGTTGTAGTACCTGTCGTATTGTTTGTTGCCAGTGCACGCTCTGCATTTTGAGAGGGGCTTGACGGGTTTGACAGGTTTGACAGCTGGTTGTCGCAGCATTGTGTGGATCGCGATAGATCCATCTTGTGGTAACCTTCGCCATGCGATGGAACAGCGTGAGATGAGAGATTGTGCAAGCCGCCAGGACGTTCGCGGCATTTGGCGAAGATGCCTATCTATCGATGTTGTTGGTTCTCTTGAATTGTTGAGGTTGACCCGCGTCGACAGTTTTGCATTCAGGCAATCTCGCAGATATGGCAATGGTTCCCTTTAAATCCGCGATCTGGGCAGGCTGGGTCGAAACTGACGGCCCTCACTCTTTGTGGTTAGGCCAGTACATATTTGCCAAATGGGACGAGTGCCCCCCGCAGTCTACGGCCACCATTCCCGCTCGTACGGTCGAGCTACTCTCCAACACGCAACCCAGTCTCTCCCGTTTTCATCCCTAACTTGTACATTTACAACCTTTACTGCCTTGGTAGGATTGAGGAAGACTCGGTACACCGGCGAATCGTCGCCAAACTTTAACTTAATCGAGCATATATCGCGAACCGCCTTCTTCTTTTTAATGGATAGCCCCTCGACACCACCAATTTGACTAGGACCAATATTATAAAGAATATCCTCCGTGTAGTAAATCGCGTAGGTTGATAGCTTGCCTCCTCGAAGACAAAATAGTTTGCTCGGATCTCCCATAGGTATCCATTCCAAGGAACCGATAGCAGAACGTTTAAGTCGGATTACCGAGCTCTCCTCATCATATTCATAATCCCTCAATGACTCGAAGAATAAGTCCTTTTCATATCTTACGTCCCCTGTCCAGTCGTTCACTAGAAGTGTTAACTTCGTGGTCTTGAATTTGCCTTTGTTCAGATCCCTTCCAACAAGAGCAAGGGTAGGCCCTTTCTCGTAGGTATTCTGAATCTCAAGGAATCGACGGATCCACACGTCGGTCTTGAAGATATAGTCCCAAATATAAGCAAAATTCTTGTTCTTTCTTAATATGTATTGATTGGTTCTGTGCCAACCCAACGCCCGGAGAAGTGAAGCACGGTGTATCGGGGCGAGATTAGATGCGATCATGTCCACTCGCTCACTAGGCAGCCGAAGAAAGTTTGAGCTCATTTTATTAGCCAGTGAATCATTCCAGGGACAGGGATAGCGATAGAATAGAAGGGATTTGCGGGGGGTGGGGCCTGTAGGTTAGTGGGGCTGGCGCTGCACCTCAGGCACATGCGTGCTGAAACGGAGGGCTGAAGGTTAAGGACTGGCGCCACCTATTCAACGAGCATGGTACAAAACTATAGGCTGACATGTAGTTCCATATCAAAAAAAATTCGAGTATTAATGCGGACCAAATTACCGCAAAATCGGCCAAAGAAAAAAAATGGGGACAGTCTTGACGCTCGGCCTTGCGAGTTTACTCCATATTCGATATTATGCTATCGACGTCGCTTTGTATTAGACCTAGAGGTGTGGCGAGTTGAATAGAAATATATATAGAACTCATAATACTAATAAAAGTCGTTGTGTTTGATGATATATGTGATTGAATGATATATGTTCGATTAAAAAAGGATATAACCGATGGAGACGATTATTTGCGGCCGAGAGATTAATATGAAGGATTGTTACTCGCTATTTCTTATTCGTTACTATTAAACCTTCGGTGCTGCGAACGGTGGGTCGAGTGATGTTCGAGGATCTGATAATAAGGCTGAGATACGGGCTACCGGTGTTGCTTATTACTTGGCGAAATTCGCCCGTAACTGACTTGCTAATTTATTTAGGTATAGCTCTTCTTGTAGTTCCTGAGTTTTACAATCGTCTATATAAACCTATTAACCTATGAGAGATAGGCTATCGATGACATATAGTTGACTTGAAATAGAATGTATGCGGCAACTGTCGGAGACGGCATGATTGGCGAGTTATGCTCCGCATTCGTATAGGGTACTACTTTGGATTACTATTGGTGGCGTTGTCCTTGTTACCACCGGATTAGGCTCCCGGAGTGCTTGTGCCCGCTAGAAGTTCTAGAGGGTCTTCGGGATTATAAAGGTTAGTGCGATACCTCGACGCCATTTCCTGTCTGTTTGTTAGGGAAATCGAACCTGATGGAAGATATGATGTCGGATACCCCTGCTATGTATTCGCACTAACCTTTGCAATCCCGGAGACCCTCTAAATCGCCCGATGTGACGATTCCGAATGGAATGGATCCTGAATGCGTGGCTGAAGCCTGAGACCCCGTACTTTCCACGGCAAGGGCCGCGACCGGTGGCGTATTAAGGCATTCGAATTAAGAGCTAGAGCATTGATTTAGACGACTTGACCGCCAAGATTTTAAACTTTCCGAAGAAAGTTCTCTAAAGATAAGTATATCTCTATGCGCTGTGTCGTTCCGAGAATATATGCCTAGTATTATAAAATCATTCCTTAGTTGCTTCCACAATGTTAACGGTCGGTTTGCGGCTATTATTATGGCGATACTATTGTCTAGCAGATCGCAGAGCATTGCTAATGGCGATGCGCCTGCTTTGCAGCTACCTCCAGGTGTGACGCCGAATTTCGAAAATCCCGAGTTTCGAGCTAATGCAATTGTTATTTCTAATTGTCTATGTATGGCTTTGTCCTCGACTGTACTTCTTCTTCGTATATATGCTCGACGTATTATTATTTGCACTTGGGACTTTTCTAATAGTAAGATAACCTACCCGCTTAAGAAGCTTACCGATTTATGTATAAGCTCCTCGAAGTTGACGAATTCCTAGGCTTTATAATTATCGTATAGGTATTATTACGAAATTCTATAAGTGCTTTACGGTGTTTAACCGATATATAACTAACTGATTATTATAGATTTTCGCTATTGGCTTCTTGGTCGTTATTATGTTAAGTGAGTCTTTCCGGCTGCCACCTATAGAGAATACGCTACTAATCGGTTAAAGTCTCTCTTAATTATGGACAAGCGCTATATGCGTGGGATAT
>Ga0247774_1000874_pt1 | contig 15235 bp, 22 predicted proteins | sample UWRJL001104B6_FD_179933 | JGI IMG/M metagenome (GOLD analysis project Ga0247774, IMG submission 179933) | Plant litter microbial communities from Arlington Agricultural Research Station in Wisconsin, United States - UWRJ-L001-104B-6 | ecosystem: Environmental > Terrestrial > Plant litter >... | reverse complement strand
GACGGCTGAGAAACCCGCAGACCGCGGCGCTACAACGCGCTAGCTACAGACGGTGACCGTGCCCATAACACGAGGCCCTTGGTTCCCTTGGCTCGCACCCGGCTCTTTGGCGTTGGGCGTCGCGCTTGCCGGCCAGTTAGTCCCCTTCTTGGCCTATTTAGCCTTTTTCGGCCTGCTGCCCACCGTCGCGTGGCTCGTTTTTCTGCTCGTGGTGGTGCTCTGGCGGGCCTGGAAGCGGCGCCCGCTGCTGGCTGCGGTTGCTGGAGTTCTACCCGCGGCGGCGGCCCTTCTGGCCACGGGCAACGTCGTGCTAGGCGTTCCCTATTGGGTGCGGGCGCACGCCGCTCCGGCCCTGGCGGCGCTCCACCGGTACCGCGCTGAGCACGGTCACTATCCACAGATCAACTCGACGATCGTCGGCGAATTTCCGAGGGAACTGCAACTGACGCTGCGCAGAGCCGGTTGCCCCCTGTATCGGCCGAGCGGCGCGGCGTTCCACTTGACCTGCAAGGGCGTCGCGTTCACCAAGTGCACGTTCGAGGCGGAGTTGGGGCGTTGGAGGAGTTGGGATTGACGGTACGCGCTCCGGCAACTGCACTCAGCGCAAGCCGGCTCTGAACCTGGAAGCCCAAGTCTGCCAACACGCCTGCGCTTCTATTTCCCGGAGTCCGTTTGCTTCAGGGTTCGCAGAGCGGTGCCCTCCGTGCTCGCGGACTTTGCTGACCTCGACCGTCTGCGTTCCTATATTCCCGAGGTGCGACTGCTCCAAGTTTAGCGCGCTTCCCCGGCGGGCCCCGGGCCGAGACCGCTTCCGCCGTGCGCGAAAAAAGCGAACCAACGTTGGCCCTCTCACTGTAGCGCGCCTAGTAGGAGAATTTAGAACTGCAACGGGAAGTGAGGGATGCAGCCGCAAGCTTGTGGTTCGGCACCGGTTGGATTTGCGCCGCTTCGCTCGTCTCTGGCACTATTTCGCGATACGACTTGAATCGTGTCGCAGCACGGATCGGTCGCAGCTGTTGCTCGGTTGCTCCGAGAGATCGAAGCTTTGTTGAAGCACCCCAGCGTTACCGTCGAGCTCGGTCATCGCGGAGTCAACGCGAGCATCACATTGCTCGTCCTTCAGGGCCTGCTCGCTTACGTGGAGGGAAACCGGAGGCAGGCCCACGACGACCTCGCGACCGCGACAGAAGAGATCCGAGCGCGACTCGAGCGCGGCTAGCGAACGAATCAGCGACGCGGCGGCCTGCGCGCGCCACGCCCGCTCACCCCCACCGGGCCGGCGCTTCTATTCGTTTCGTTTGCGGCCAACATGTCTGGGATTCTGCGCCCAGACTCAACACGGACGATGAACATCGCGCTGTTCAACTTGGACGGAACGGTCACCTTCAAGGAGGCCAGCCGGCAGCCGCAAGGCGTGGAGCAGGGGCAAGCATTCAGCGCGCCCTGTCCGCTCGGTGCTTCTACGTGGCCCCGAAAAACCAACCAACGTTGGCCTTTCTCACCGTAGCGCGCCCTAGTAGAAGAGTTTAGAACGGCGGCGAGCGCGGTCGCGTAGTTCCGCGCGGATTGATTCCCGCAGAATCGTTCGCGAGGCGTCCACGGCTAGTGTCGGCGATCGGGTTCGTATGACCGCCGGGCTTCGCTCCAGCGTGGCCGTCTTGGATTGCCGAAAATCACGACCGCTCCGGCGGTGGCGAGGCCAATCAGCCGGCGCGCGTGAACGGCGATGTAGTCGTCCTCGGGCGGAAAACCGCCCGCATCGAGCGCGCGCGAGATGATGCGAGCAATCTTGTGTTGGACCTTCTCCGTGCAGGCAAGCAAGGTCGCGTCAATCGTAGCCAACGCGCCCGATCCTAATCGTGCGGCGAGATCCGTCTCGCGTTCATCCGGCAGCTCCGGTAGCTCGTCGTCGTCGTCCACCAGTAACATGCCGAGCAGGTTACGCGAACGAACGCCGAAGCACTTCCACGGATCAATCAAAAAACCAACCATCGTTGGCTTTTTGCAGCGTAGCGCGCCCTAGTAGACGAGTTTAGAACCGCATCCGAAGGAATGCGGGGCAGGGCACGCCTGGCGAAGCGTCCCAAGACGAAGGCCGCGATTTGCGGATTTCTCCATGGGCCGCGCTCTGGCGGATGTGACCCGAGCCAATCGCCCTTCGCCAAGTAGGCGAATCGTGTCTCGATGAGAGATTCCGCCTGGTGCATCTAAACGTGCGTCGTGGCGACGCCTCGCTCTCTATATACGTCGCGTATATACTGAACCGATGTCTGGAACGGTGCGAGCGAAGGTATTCTGGTCCGGAGGCAGCCAAGCCATCCGCGTGCCGAAGGCTCTGCGGCTCGAGACTCTCGAAGTGCAGGTGGAGCGTCGCGGTAAATCGCTTCTCATCTCCCCGGTCCAAGACAACGAAGAGTGGGGCGGTTTTTGGGACCGGCTTCTGCCGCTAAAAGAACCGGTGAAGCGCTGGAAGACGCGCCCTGCCGAGAAGCGCAAGGCTCTTTGAAAGTCCTGCTCGATACCGCCGTTTGCATCGCCATCATCAATCGTGATGAACGAGCAAGGCCTCATCTCGAGCGGCACGCGCCGTCGGCTCTGCGCATGAGCTCCATCACATTGGCGGAGCTTCGATTCGGCGTCGCAAAGAGCCAGCAACGAAAGCGGGCAGCTTCGAACCTTCGCGTGCTGCTGGGCAAAGTGTCGGCGCTCCCATTCGATGACGCTGCCACCGAGCGCTATGGTGACCTTCGGACGTTGCTCGAGAAGCGAGGCTCGCCGATCGGCCCTCTCGATACCTTGATCGCTGCCCACGCCCTATCGTTGGGCTACGTCCTGGCGACGCATAACACGCGAGAATTTCGCCGTGTCCCCGGCCTCAAAGTAGAGGATTGGTTGGGCCAGTAGCTATCGCGCGTTTCGGCTGGCGGCGAGGCACTTCTACCTGCCGGTGAAAAAGCCAACCGACGTTGGCCTTTGCAGCGTAGCGCGCCCTAGTAGAAGAGTTTAGAACCGCCGCGGACCAAATGCTGGCGGAAGTCCGGTGCCTTTCGCCTATTGCTTTGCACGCTTGAACTCCTGCTCTAAAGTTCAAACGTGAACCCCACCGCGAGCGACCAGACGCCCTCCGAGCATCCGCGGTCGGACACCTCCTGCGCGGCGGTTGGGTCGTTCGCTGAAGGTGATGTGCACCCGGCCTACGACTCAGCGGGAGTCGACCGGTCTCTCATCCGTTGGATGCTCAGCCTGACACCCAGCGAACGTCTCCGACACGTACAAGGCACCATCGACCTCGTGCGCGACGTCCGGCGAGTGCCGAATGGCAATCGCTAGCATTATTCAGACCCTCGTAGCTCACGACGTCGAGTTCGTCGTCGTGGGTGGCATGGCGGCCGTGCTGCAAGGCGCGCCGGTTCACACGATCGATCTGGACATTGTGTACGCCCTGTCTGAATCGAACATCGCCCGGCTGGAGCTGGCGCTGACCGAACTCGGTGCAGTTTTTCGCGACGATCCACGCCGAATCGTCCCGAACCGTTCTCATCTTCAAAGCCGTGGGCATAAGCTGCTTCAAACCACGGCTGGTCCGCTCGACGCGTTGGCGACGATTGAAGCGAACACGACCTTCGAGGACTTGCTCCCGGATAGCGATTGGCTGGAGATCGAAGGGGCGCGTTTCAAGGTGCTCTCGCTCGCGCGGCTGATTGTCGTGAAAGAGCAGCTCAACCGTCCGAAGGACCAAGCCATGCTCGTGCTGCTCCGCGCGACGCTGGACGAACTCCAGAAGTGCCGCCCGTAGCGGCGCAGCGGTGCCTCCACCCTGCGCTCAAAAGGCCGAACCTTCGTTGGCCTTTGCAGCGTAGCGCGCCCTAGTAGAAGAGTTTAGAACCGCCACTACTCAGTGACGAGAGGTATTGGGCGCGCCTGCGCTAGCAAAGATACAGATCTCGCTTGCGCGCCGCGCGCGCGCAAAAGAAGAGCATGACCGGCCCGAAAGCGAGCAGGCACAGGCCAACGTCAGGCAGGACGTCGCACAGATGATCCGGAGGGTAGCCCCGCAGTATTTCTGTCCCGTAGTGGATGCCTGCGCGCACTAGTCCGGTCAGGATGCCGGCGGCTAGCCCGTGGCTCGCGCGCACTCCCTTCGAATTGCCGAGGATCGACCCGGCAATGGCGCTCAAGACGACGGCGTCCGCGTAAACAGCCAGATGACCGACCCAGCTCGGCTCAACGCCCACTCCGTGCGAGCCATGCTCCATGAATGGAATGAGCAGCATCACGTACACGAATGGCAGAGTGACCACATGCCCTGCGACCACGACCATGCTCGCGATGGCGACCTTCCACATGGGCGTGAACGAAGGCATTGGCTTCATTGTGCCCCCTCACGAGTTTACGTTTAGCGGCACTTCCACCTCCCCTCAAAAAGCCAACCATCGTTGGCTTTTTGCAGCGTAGCGCGCCCTAGTAGAAGAGTTTAGAACCGCGTTGGCGGCTTGAGGCCAAACTAGCGTGGTATTCAGCGTCTGACTGCAGCCTTTGCGTGCAAAGCGGCAACGAGCAGGGCGAAAGCCGGGGATGGTTGCAGGCGACTCGGGTAGTACAGGTGGTAGCCCGAGAACGGCGGACACCAGTCGGCCAGCACGCGTTTGAGTCGACCTGCTGCGATATCCGCTTCGACCAGGTCCTCCGTCAGGTAGGCCAATCCGAATCCCGCGCGCGCAGCACTCAGCATCGGACCCATTCGGTTGAAGACCAGCTGCCCGTCGACCCTTACTCTCAACTCGCGTCCACGCTTCTCGAACTCCCAGGCATACAGGCCGCCGGCGCTCGGCTGACGGAAATTGATGCAGCTGTGGTTGACCAGGTCCTTTGGAGACTTCGGTTCGGGGTGGGCAACGAAGTAGGCGGGCGTGCCGACGACCGCCATGCGTAAGTCCGGCCCGATTCGCACGGCGATCATGTCCTTCGCAACTTGGTCTCCGAAGCGCACGCCCGCGTCGTAGCGGTCGGCAACGATGTCCGCCAAGCGGTAGTCGACGTCGATCTCGACCTTGATATCTGGGAATTTCGGAAGGAGAGCAGAGATCACGGGCCATAGGATCGTGTCTGCGGCGTGGTCGTTCGCCGTGATTCGGATCGTACCGGACGGCTTGTCGCGTAGCTCACCGAGCGCTGACAGCTCGCTATCGATCTGATCGAACGCGGGTCGCAACGTGCGGAGCAGGCGCTCGCCGCCTTCGGTAGGAGCAACGCTCCGCGTCGTTCGATTCAGCAGGCGAACTCCGAGACGCGTCTCCAAGCGCCGGACGGTGTAACTCAGCGCCGACTGTGAAGAACCGAGCTTCGCCGCAGCGCGGGTGAAGCTGCGCTCGTCCGCCACAGCCAGGAATGCCGCCAGATCGCCGAGTTCGCTGCCTTTCATTCATGAATCCAAAAGATAGGTGCATGCAGATATAGACGACTAATCACTGAATGTCGCGCGCCTTATCTTCCTCTCGCCAGGGCGCACAAGGTCCCGGGCCGAAAGGACGAGATGAGCAAAGTTTGGTTTGTCACCGGTGCAGGCCGCGGAATGGGCGTAGATTTTGCGAAGGCAGCCCTGGCCGCCGGGCACACCGTAGTCGCCACAGGCCGCGACGCGGGTCGCGTATCGCAAGCTCTGGGGTCGTCACGCGACGTGCTCGTCGTCGCGATGGACGTGACCAGGCCGCTCGAGGTCCGGGCGGCAGTCCGCGCCGCTGTCGACCGGTTTGGGCGGGTTGATGTATTGCTGAACAACGCCGCGAACTTCTACGCTGGATACTTTGAGGAGCTGACGCCCGAACAGATGGACCGCCAGTTGGCGACGAGTCTGATCGGCCCGATGAACGTTACGCGCGCCGTCTTGCCGGTGATGCGCCAGCAGCGTTCGGGGCAAATTATCGCGATCTCGTCGTCGGCGGGCTTGGCTGGTTTCGAGTTCGGATCCGCTTACGCGGCTTCTAAATTCGGGCTCGAAGGCTGGATGGAGTCGCTCGCGCCGGAGATCTCCCCGTTCGGGATTACGACTACGATCGTCAACCCAGGGTTCTTCCGGACCGAGCTGCTCACGCCGCAATCCACTGCTTTCGCCGCGCTCGCTCTCGACGATTACGGCGAGCGGCGAGCCAAGCAGCTCGAGTTTTGGAAGTCTCAGAACGGCAAGCAGGGCGGCGATCCGCGCAAACTGGCGGAAGCGTTGGTGTCGCTTGCGGACCAAAAGGTTCCACCGCCGCGTTTTTTTGCTGGCTCGGACTCGATCGAGTCGACCGAGCGAAAGATTGCTTCCCTGCAGGCGCAGATCGCGGCGCTCCGCGAGCTATCCGTCTCGCTCGCCTTCGACAACGCCGCAGTCAACAGCAGCGGGAGTTGAAACGAATGCAACCTGACAATCGACCAGAGGGCGCAGAATGCGCGGGTCGAGTGCTGCCTCGCCGTGACTTCTTGGCTGCGGTCGGCGCGGTGAGTGTCGGCTGCGCTATGCAACCTTCGGCGCTCACCGATACCGTTCGCGCGCGTGTCCAACAGGCTCATGTGCAAGGAAAATCAATGAAATCACGGAACCTCGGTGGTATCCGGGTCTCGGAGCTTGGCGCGGGATGCATGAGCATCAGCGCTAACTATGGTCCTCCCGCTGACAAGGCTCAGGGCATCGCGACCATTCGCGCGGCGCATGAACATGGCGTCACGTTCTTCGATACGGCCGAGGTTTACGGCCCGCACACGAGCGAGGCGCTAGTTGGCGAGGCGCTCGCGCCGATTCGCGAGCAAGTCACCATCGCAACGAAGTTCGGCTATGACATCGAGGCGGGCGGTCACAACAGCCACCCCGACCACATCAAGAAGGTGGTTGAAGGCTCGCTGCGGCGTCTTCGGACCGACCGAATCGACCTCTACTATCAGCATCGCATCGACGTGAACGTGCCTATCGAGGACGTGGCCGGCGCGGTCAAACGGCTGATTGAACAAGGAAAGGTCTTACACTTCGGGCTTTCCGAAGCCAGCGCTCGAACCATTCGCCGTGCGCACGCCGTTCAAGCCGTAGCGGCAGTCCAGTCCGAGTATTCGATCATGAATCGAGACCCGGAGCGCAACGGGGTACTCGCGATCTGTGAACAGCTGGGGATCGGATTCGTTCCCTGGGGCCCGCTAGGAATGGGTTACCTAACGGGCAAGATTGACGCGCGCTCCACCTTCGCCCGAAGACAGACTTTCGGTCGGGATTTGATCGTTTTAGCCCTGCGAACTTGGCAGCGAATCAGCCCGTCATCGACTTGCTGGAGAAGGTTGCTCAGCGGAAGCGCGGAACGCCGGCCCAAGTTGCTCTGGCGTGGCTGTTGGCTCAGAAACCGTGGATAGTCCCAATCCCCGGGACGCGTCGCTTGGAACACCTCGAGGAGAACCTTGGCGCAATCGATCTCGAGCTAACGGTCGCTGAGCTTCAGGAAATCGACGCCGAGCTATCCACGATTGAGGTGCACGGCGGCCGCATGTCCGCGAAGTACATGACCGAGGTCGAAGAGTAGCTGGCGATCGCGAGCCAGTACACTTGGCTGCGACGCTTCCACCCACCCCTCAAAACGCCAACCAACGTTGGCTTTTCTCACTGTGGCGCGCCCTAGTAGAAGAGTTTAGAACCGCAGCGGGCCGAATCTAGGCGCCGGTGCTGTGCACGGCTGAATTGGAGCTGGCAGACGGATTGACCAGCACCCACAGTCGGGCGATCTTCCCATCGACGATCTCGGCGGCGTCCATACCGGTAACGGCGATGGCGCCGCCCTTTGGCCCGGCGTGCCAGCGCAGGCAGGCAAACCCATGATGCCCGATGGCCGCCCCCTCGGGAACGAAGCTGAAGTCGGGACCAAATCGTTCCTGGACCTTGCCTGCCGCTTCCGAGATCGCAGCTCTACCGAGCACACTACTCGTCGGCTCGTACAGTACGGGTTCAGCGACGAAGAGCTCTCGTACTGCTAGTTCGCGCTTCGTCGCGTCGCGTTCGTTGAACACACGCTCGAGATTCGAGCGCAGGAGAGGGCTCAGTCGCAATGGCAATCGTCGTCGTCGCAGTCGACCTTGCCGTCGCCGTCGCCGTCAATGCCGTCGTCGCAGTCCTCCTCGCCGGTCGCGGGTCCTTCGCATTCAACGTCACTTGTGTACTCTATGCAGTGCGAGCCGAAGGCGTCTGCGCAGTCGTAAACCCAGGGGCTGAGGATGCTAGGCCCGGCTTCTTCGCAACGGACCGCGCGCGTGCCATCGCAGTACGCCGTTTTGGGCCCTTCGCAGTGGAGTGGTGGCGCTTGGCAGTCAGCCCGGGGTCCGCCCGAGTCGGTTTGCCATTCGACGCAAGTGGCGCCGGCGAGCGCGCAATCAAACGACGCCTGGTAATAAGTCTCGTAGTCGCCGTCGTCGGCCACGCAGTACTTGACCACGTTGCCTTCGCAATGGTCCGTCCGTTCACTGCCACACTCTGGCAGGTGCAAGTCCTCGTACGGTACGTAGTCGGCTACGCGAAGTACCTCGCAAGCCCTGACCTCCTTGCAATCGTGGGCTGCAAGGTTGCAATCGACCACGCGCTTTTGTAGCGCAGGAAAAGCCGAGAGCATGACTCCAAGCGACGAGAAGACCGACAAGCCGTCGTCCATCCAGGGCGCCACCCCGCAAGTGTCTTGACGAGTCGCGGCCATTGTCCCGCGTTCCATGTCAGAGGGCGGCGGTGGGGCGCCTCCGCCGTCCTCGCCGTCACTGCAGCCTGCCGTGGTCGCACTCAGACACGCGACCAAGCACCCGAGAATCCACCCCCGCTCCCAATTGGCTTTCATTCTGGGGGTCGATGATAGCGGTCCTTGCGGCGTGACGTAAGGGGCTAGGCTAGCCGAACTACCGACTGAAGCAGTGCCGCAACTGAGCACAGTCATGCTCAGTTGCTTCCGCTATCTGCCAACAGAGTCACGATCTGGCTATTTTCCGAGCGGGACATCGGGTTCGAAGACGACCCAAGCTTGGGAAGCGAAAACACCGAACAATTCTCAAGCAATTGCAGCCTCCCGGGCGATCACGGGCTCGTCGACGATGATGAACTTTCTCGTTGTTTGTCTTCAGAGCCGCGGGCACAAGCTGCTGCAAACGACCGCTGGTCCGCTAGATGTCCTGGCGAGGATCGAGACGAGCGCACAACGTTCGAAGACTTGCTGCCCGACACTGACTGGCTCGAAGGTCGACGCGGCGCGCTTCAGGGTGGCATGCCGCCCCACATTGACCTGAGCTATTCTTGTGTTACAAATATTGGGTGCTGAAGTTCGAATGGGATCGCAAAAAGGCTGCGGCCAACGCGCGCAAGCACGGGGTGAGTTTCGAGGAGGCCGTAACGTGCTTCGAAGACCCAAGTGCATGTTACCTGCGCAACGAAGCGCCATCCTACGAGGACCGCCTGATACTGATCGCGCTTTCATCGAAGCGGCGCCTGCTGTTCGTCGTCCACGCCGAGGTCGGGCGCGACGCGATTCGCATCATCAGCGCCCGTAGAGCGAGCCCCGCGCAAAGGAGAATCTATGATGAAGAACTGGACTGAACAGCGAATCGATCGAAGGTCATGGAAGCGAGTGCCAGGCAATCCTTTCGCGGATTACGATCCTAAAGATGGCATAGCGCTTTGGTCGTTATGGGAGATGCCGTCTTCTTCGGTCGGCAAGCTCGTGCGCCGCGGGCCCGGCCGTCCTCGGAGCAAGCCAACTGCGGTGCGCAGCATTCGGCTTCCCGTCGAGATCTGGCAACGCTTGGAAGCGGCAGCGGCTGCCGCGAAAACTAGCGTCAACTCATTGATCGCGAAGCGCGTAGGCTGACTGCGCGCTGGAGGGAATGGCTGGGCTTTCCGTTGCGTCCACCCACTAATCAAAAAGCCAATCAACATTGGCTCTTTTCAGCGTAGCGCGCCCTCCGGCGGAAAGCCGCCTGCATCTAGTGCGCGCGCGATGATGCGCGCAACCGTGTGTTGGACCTTGTCGGTGCACGCGAGCAAGGCCGCGTCGATCTTAGCCAACCCGCCTGATCCCAACCGTTCGGCGAGATCGATCTCGGGCCCGTCCGGTAGGTCCGGTAGGTCCGGTAGCTCGTCGTCGTCGTCCACGAGCAACATGACGAGCAGATTACACGGACGAACCGCGAAGGACTTCCACCTCACCCCAAAAGAGCCAACCAACGTTGGCTTTTCTCACCGTAGCGCGCCGCGCGGACAGCATTGCCAACGTTGGCAACCCGGGCGCCGCCGACTCTGGCGCGGCGGGCGGTGCGGGTATCGCAGGCGGTGCGGGTATCGCAGGCGGTGCGGGTATCGCAGGCGGTGCGGGTATCGCAGGCGGCGGCGGTACAGCGTGAGCCACGAGAAAGTCAATATGAACGCCGTTCGCTCGAGGGTCGCGAGCAAGACCAGAGCGCAGTCGTCTGTCCGCGGCGGTTCGGGCCTGTTTCGGACGGGCCGTGCTGGAAAGCGTCTCCTGGGGTGCCAGCGGTGTTCTCAAATTGGGCCCGCTGCGAAAGCGAGACTTGGACCACGGAGCTGCGGAAGTAGCGACCTGCTACTGTTGCGCTGCGGGCGCGGTGCCGAAAGAACGCAAGGCCAAGCGCCCCGAGGCACGGCGGTATCAGCGTGGCGCTCGCACCACTAGCTACGCGAAGTGTGTGAGTCGCGTCATGGCCGCGTTGCGCCCCGGATCCTGGCGCGCTCGAACCGCGCTTCACGTTGTCTCGTTGACGATTCGAGCGAACAACGGGGGAGCCGCCGCTCGCTGTGAACGAGCGACTGGCGTCGACTCGAGCCGTGGCAAGCCTCGACATTCGGCTCGACTTTAGGCCGATTTGCGACGTCGGGACTAGGACGCTCGTCGACGGCGTGAGTGGTCCGTTGCAGTCGAGAGAGCCTGACGCTGCTGCGCTCGCCAGCAAAGACCAGCGGCAGCATTCGTAACCGCAGCTTTCGAAAAAGCTGATCTCACCCACAATGCGCGCCGGTCGCCTGAATGGCAGGCGGGCAACGAAAAAAGACGCTCGACCTAGCGAAGCTGTTGGGCCAAAGTGAGGCGATATGGTGCGTAACTTTAGTTTATGGCGAATGGCAAAGGCGGTATTGCCATTTGCAGGTCTGCCGGTGGTGATTGCATCGTGCTCCGGCACCGATCGCCAGTTCGGTTCGGGTTCTGGCGGCAGCGGCGACGGCGGTTCGAAGAGCGCCGCGGGTTCGAACAGCACCGCAAGCTCGGGCGGACGAGACGGTGCAGCGGGCGCAGCCGGAAGTCATAATCTGCCGAGTGACGCCGGTGAAGGCGGCATGTCGGGCGATGCCGGAGCCTCCGGAAGCGAGGCAGGCGCGAACGGAGAGCCCGCAGGCAGCGGCGGCACCGTGGGCGGCGGGACCGCAGGCAGCGGCGGGACCGCAGGCAGCGGCGGGACCGCAGGCAGCGGCGGGACCGCAGGCAGCGGCGGGACCGCAGCTAGCGGTGGCACCGCGGGTAGCGGGACAGCGGGCAGGGGCGGCACCGGAGGCGGCGGGGGCTCCGCCCCGGTCGTCACCGTGCCGACGATCGTGTCCGTTACCCCAGCGAATTCCGCGAATGGCGTGCTCGCGACTACGCCGATCAAAATCACTTTCAGTGAGGCGATGGACACCACTTCCGTGGAAAACGCGTTAGCGGTCTCGAGCGTCGCATCGTCGGGGCTGACGTTCGGCTGGGGGGCGGCAAGTACGGTGTTGACCATCACGGCGACCGCCGGTTGGCCCTACGCAGTGGGTACGAGCACATCGCTCGCCGCACTGAAGTATACCGTCACCCTCGGCACCGCGGCCAAAGACGCGCAAGGCACGGCGATTGGCGCCGCCTTCAGCTCCGCGTTCAGTACTCGCCGCCGCATCACGCACACGATCAAGAGCGAAACCGCCGGCAGCTACAGCAATTACGGACACGCGCTCGGTGGCAGCCCGACAATATGCGCATCGGCGACAGACTCCACTCGGGTCAACAAGTGGGCGAACCAGGGCAGCGCCGGAACATACTACACCTTGGTCACGTTCGACGTCAGCGCGCTGGGTTCAGCGGGAACGACCAACACGATCGAAAGCGCCACCTTCCGCGCGACGCAAACCGCGCCCGAAGGGACTTACTACGCCACTCACGAAGTGGTCGCCGCAAAGATGGCGTATCGCCCCATCGACGATGACGTGCTGGACGCGACCGTCAACGCCGATCTGGGCGTCTTCTGCCAGTCGCCCAACACGCTCAATCCGAACGCGAACATCCTCACGAGCTTCAAGACCGACTTCGACGCCGGCAATAAGAAGCATCTGTTCCGGCTGGCTCCGAACCTCGGTGGCACCGACACCTCGGTGGCCCACTTTGCCTGCGGTGGCTTCACGCTCGACGTAACCCAACTCGTTCAATAGGCGCTTTTCGCAAAGCGGGCGCATACAGTCTCACAACTGCTGGTTTGGCTAGTCGTAAATGGCGCGCACTCCGAATCACGGGATCCCCCCGTGATTGGTGGTGCCGTCGTTGGGGTCGTTGTGATTGCACCAACGAGTCTTGACGCTGCAACTGGCGAACACGTTCGCGACGATGGCGCCGTGTGAAACCGATACCGGAATGCACGGAGCGTTCAATGGCTTTGGCATCGACGCCGTGCACGTCTCGATCCCCACCCTCGGCAGCGACGACTTCGAACGCGAATTGGGCCGAATCTCGGAAACGGTGGCGGCGTCATCATCGAGCCGCTCGCGCAATGCGCAGGAGGAATGCGCTTCCACGATCGAAGTCAACTCCAGCGCATTCGGCGCGCCTGTGAGGGGCTGACCGGGGCGTCGGGCACGCTCCCACTTGGCTTGGCCCTGCCCGTCCACGCGGCACACGGTAAGTCCGCCGTGCCAATGCAGCCCTCGCCTGGCCCGCGACGACCCTCACAAACGGCTCGCGCGCGATCGCTGCGTGTTCCGGCGCATCGTGATCACCGATTCCACGGCATCGTGATCACACAAAACGGCGCATCGTGATCACCGATTCCGGCATCGTGATCACACAAAACGGCGCATCGTGATCACGTTCGGCTAGCGAGCCAGCGACGTTGCTTCTGGGGTCTCCGGCCCCGACCCGCCTACAGGGCGGGATGGCAACGGAGAGATTACCCATGCACGTCCTCAGAGAGATCCTCAGGCAGAAGCTCGTGCTCGGGCTGACCAACCGGCGCGTGGCGTCGGCGGTTGGCGTCAGCGCCGGGAAAGTTCACAGCGTCTACAGCGACGCACGGTCACTTGGCATTGATGCTGCCGCTGTCGAGGCGATGACGGATGCCGAGCTTACAGCGCGGCTACCCGAAGACATCGCCGGCTTGCGTTCGCCGGGGCCCGACTGCGCGCAGCTTCATCTCGAGCTTCGACGGCGTGCGGTGACGCTCGCGCTGCTGCACGTTGAGTACCTGGCTGAGCAGCCGCAGGGACTGCGATACTCGGCGTTCTGTGAGCGCTATCGCGAGTGGCTGAAGCGGCACTCGCCAGTGATGCGGCAAGTGCACCTGGCGGGTGACAAGCTGTTCGTCGACTACGCGGGGATGAAGCCGAGGCTCCTCGATCCGCTGACAGGCGAGTTCATCGAAGTCGAGTTGTTCGTCGCCGTACTGGGTGCGAGCAACTATACCTACGCGGAGGCAACGCGGACGCAGCAGGTCACGGACTTCACGTCGAGCGTCGCTCGTGCACTGACATTTATCGGCGGCGTGCCGTGCGCGATCGTCCCCGATCAGCTCAAGAGCGCGATCGTCAAAGCGTGCCGCTACGACCGTGGCGTACAACGCACGACGGCCGAGCTGGGGCGTTACTACAACACCACGATCTTGCCCGCGCGACCTATGTCGCCGCGGGACAAAGCCAAGGTCGAAGTCAGTGTGCAAATCGCGGAGCGGTGGCTACTCGCACGCATCCGCAACGAGACGTTCACGAGCCTTGGCGATCTCAACCGCCGATTTTTCGAGCTCACCGAAATCATCAACACGCGACCGATGCGCGCGTACAAGGCAAGCCGGCGAGAGCTGTTCGAGCGGCTCGACAAGCCTGCGCTCGGGCCCCTTCCAGCTGAGCCATTCCAAGCCTCGAGCTGGAAGGAAGTCCGGCTCAATATCGACTACCACGTCGATTTCGATCATCACCTCTACTCGGCGCCACATGCGTTGCTCCGACAAGAGCTTTGGGTCCGAGCAACGACGAACTCGCTCGAGATTTTTCACCTCGGCGGCCGTGTCGCCTGTCACGTGCGCAGCTACGTTCGAGGCGGTCGCACGACCACGCCCGAGCACATGCCGAGTACGCATCGCGCTCACGCAGAATGGACGCCGTCTCGCATCCTCGGTTGGGCAGAGACCGTGGGTCAAAACACACGCGCTCTCTGTGATGTGATCTTGCGTGAGCGCCGGCACCCAGAGTGGGTCTACCGCTCTTGCCTTGGATTGTTCCGGCTCGCGAAGAAGTTCGGCGACGCGCGCGTCGAGGCCGCCAGCGCACGCGCTCTCTTCGCCGGCGCTCGCAGCTATCGCCACGTGCTGACGATCCTTCAGCACAACCTTGACCAGCAACCGCTCCCGAAGCCAGAGCAACCCGCGACTGCTGGGGCCTCGCACGAAAATGTTCGCGGTCGCGACTACTACCACTGACCGCTCACTGACACTGAAACGCAATCCGCATCACCGATGCCTGCATCGAAGGAATCGAGTTTCAACGCGAGAGGCAGCTCGAAAGATCTGTTGTTCGCCAACTCGCGACCTGCCGTTGGGTCAGCGAGCATCAGCCCGTGCTGGTCACCGGAGCGACTGGCACCGGCAAGAGCTACTTCGCCTGCTCACTCGCCCACCAAGCGTGCCGCAAAGGCTTTCGCGCTCTTTACCGCAGCGTACCGCGGCTCTTCGACGAGCTACGCCTGGCTCGCGCTGACGGCACGTATCAACGGCTTCTCGCGCGTCTCGGCAAGATCGACGTGCTCGTGCTCGACGACTTTGCCATCTCGCCTCTCACCGAAGAGAGCCGGCGCTACCTCTTGGAGATTCTCGAAGACAGATACGGACTGCGCGCCACCGTGATCACGATCCAACTCAAACACGAGCGCTGGCTGCGAGCGGGCTGAACGTGCAGCAAGCGATGGCGCTCGCGGGGCACAAGAGCACGACGACGCACATGGCTTACGTGCAGCTC
>Ga0247774_1000873_pt1 | contig 15237 bp, 10 predicted proteins | sample UWRJL001104B6_FD_179933 | JGI IMG/M metagenome (GOLD analysis project Ga0247774, IMG submission 179933) | Plant litter microbial communities from Arlington Agricultural Research Station in Wisconsin, United States - UWRJ-L001-104B-6 | ecosystem: Environmental > Terrestrial > Plant litter >... | reverse complement strand
CGTGAACGAGGGTTGCGCCGGGAGAGAAGCTGGCGCGAAAGATGGGGAGCGGATTCGGACTCCCCCCGAACAAGGTCCTAAGACCGTGAACCAACGGCGCCGTTGGTGTGCCTTTTGAGTAACGTGGCTTATGCAGCGAGTGGAACAATGCGTTTCCCGTTCCCAAAGGTAGCAGCGCAACCGACGGGGGCCGCAATTGCTTCCCACTCTCACTTTCGTTCAGCAAGTCAACGATGCCCCCGTCGCCACTCAGGAGGACGATGGTCACGTCGTCAGCTGCCTCATACGTTGCCCTTGCAAAGTCCCTCACGCTGCGCGCGTTCTGCGTCACGACCACCTCATATCCACGCTGCTTCCCGTCGCCGTCGCCGTCGCCGAGCCCCTGCACGGCTTCCAGCAACGGCTTCACGACGTCCTCCCAGCACGCCAGGGCCAGTCGGGTTCCGGATTTGGTGGAAACCACGACATCGACTCTATGGTTTGGCGACGATCGCAAGTGTGCAGGGCACTGGTCGACGACGAGCGTCTTCAAGGATTCCGGAACCTCCGAGGCGGAAAATGTCGACAGTTTGTAAGGTGCGTCCAAAGCTGTACCGTCTTGTTGCACGCAGCTGACCAGGAAGCTTCCACCCCTGTCCACATCAGGCCTGATCAGCACTACATTTTCGTATCGAATCTCGAGCTCTGAATTCGATGAACTTGGCTCTCCAGTAGACATTCTACCTGGCTTCATTTCTAAAGTTGTCTATTGCAAGTTGAGAAAGATAAAAGAAGTGTAAGATCGCCGGGGCGATGCGTGCGAAGAGAACCCGCCAGTCTGACATCTCAATTACGACTAACCCTGGCATTCTAAGGTAAGACGAATGAACAATTTATAATCAAACTCGGCCAAACATGTCGATGTACAGGCAACGCCGTAAGGAATAGAAAAGTGACTCCCGAAACCGAAACGCCTCGTTGTTGCGTGATGGCATTCTAGCGGTCAGCCGCAAATGATGGATGGCTTTGAGACGCTGCAGTACACTGTACCCAAAGATTCGTACGCCCTGCCAGTAACTGGGGCGGAGTCGGAAGTGGTAGGATTTGTCCATCCCGCTGTATCCGGCCGGTAGCAGATGGAGCTGGGCAGGAAAATTGTGTCATGGCCGGAAATATCGATGCAATTTGGGAACAATTCTAACACTGCAAGAGCCTCGGAAAACAAACACCGGGCATGATGGTGACAGACGCGCTAACGCAGACTTCTGGGGAAATCGCTCTGGTACGGCCTGCACGAAATCGCAGTAGGACCGACACATGCAAAGATCTATTGCCTGCACCCCCACGACCTGGGCCGAGAGGGTGTGAAATGCTATGCCCTTGAGATTGTGGGTGTCTTAACAGACGCTGCTGATGGTGTAGAGAGTGAGGCGCGGCAATTGGTCCAAACGTCCGAGTCCGCCTGCCAAGGAGGTCAAATAATGGAGCAGCCTTCGTCGCAACCCTCTAATAATTCGCGGCAGTAACGTAGGTGAAAGTTTATCAATCAAGTGCGACTCATTCCACTGGAGATGCCAATGTTATAACCTCGTCGACATCAAAATTATTGGCCTCTTGCCTTTGTCATTGGTCCCCAGTTCTCACGAGGATTCAGCTGGTACCTCACAATGCCCTTGGCGCCTTGGTCTCGCCCAAGTCTGTCCAGTGCGTCGTTGAACACAAGCGTCTTCCTCCTTCCTTCTTCCTCCTCGCTGACTGCGCCGGCTACTGTTACTGGCTCGGGTGCCGCATCACCATCGACTACAGCCTTTGCTCCCCCCTCGGCATCGACCGTCTTATTGGCAAACTCGGGGTCCTTGTCGAGGTGATGAATCCTCCACGTTGGAGTGAAGGGCTTGATCTTGTCCTTCCTCACCGGTGACTTCTGGCGAATCCATTCCCTCATCACCCACATGACGGTGGACCACGGCGCGTTCGTCTTGACACTTCCTGGTTTGCAGTGGCTTCTGGTGACCCGATAGCCCAAGTGCCGCAGAGCACCTCTGACGGTGTCTTCGGGCGGCGTAGTGGTTTGGAAGGTGCTTGCGAGATGACCGATGCTAAAATAGAATGGAGTCGGGTCCACGTCGGCGATGCCTGGGTCTCTCGGGCTCTCGCCGTCTTTCAAGATACGGCCGGGAAGGAATTCTTCAAGGGCCGTCTGCAGCATTCCCTGGAGGCGAGGGATGGTTCCGTAGACAGCCCGGTCGAGAGTCGGGATGATGTCCTGCATGCGGCGGATGAAAGACGGCGAGTGAAGATAGCCGGCATACATAGGTCCGGCGAGGTGCATCTTCGTTTTGCAGTGCGGGCAAAAAACGTTGCATGTCGGACCTTGAGCCATCGTGTGCTTGTATTGCATGGCGCCTCCCTTTTTCGATGGCACCTCTTTCGTCTTCATTAGTGGCTGAACCTCCCACGCTTGACAGCCATGGCCGCAGTTATAGACAGCCATCGTCTTCGATGCCAGAAACTTGAGGTTCGCCTGCGACTTGGTCACCCTGACAAAGACGCGCACATAATAGTCGATAGACAGAGATAGAAGCGGCTCGATCGTCAGCGAGTATCGCGCGGCCGATGTTGCAATCGCGTTGAGGACAAGGCGCAGGCCGACCTCGTGTGACCAGAAGCCCTTCACGGGGATGCCGCCGTAAAGCACATACGACTTTTCGCAGTAAGCGTGCCCGGCCCAGACAGCCGAGTCGGTGCAGGTTACGCACAACAGGCCCCCTTCCCTGACCGACTGCACTGCGGCGTCCAGGAATGAGGCGGCCGTGCCGTAGGGATCCAGATCTATCACATTGTACTTGTGCGTTGATGATGGAGCCCCATACTTGTCCCTGCGGGAGAGATCTTCGGCCAAGCCCCGATACATGTGTGCAGTCGCGTCATCATGCGAGACCGTTATCCTCTCTTCTAACTTGTTGTGCTTGACATTAAGCTTAATAGATTTGACTGCCGACCCGCTGAGGTCGTTTGCGGTGATGGAAGTGACGAATGGTAGTTCGTGGCCGTAGCGAAGAGCTCGGAGGCCAGATGCAGAGAGCGCGTCGAGGATTGTGAAGGGGCGCTGCTTCGGCGGCTCAGGCTTCTGCTCAGATTGTGTATCCCCGCCCGTAGTCTCTTTCCCTTCACCAGCGTCAGCCGGAGCTTCACTTGCACCATTCTCTTCGACTGCTTCCGCTTCGGCAGATTCTGAGCCATTTGCAAATTCTTCCTTCCTCCGAGCTTCAGGACGGTCCGTGGTGGCAGAGGGGTCGGACTCCGATAAGGTCTTCGGGAGCTTGTTCGCGCTCTCGGTTAGAGTTCCTTCCTCCTGTCGCTTCCGTTTCTTATTCTTCTTCTCAATGTTTGTCTTTCCGCTCGCTACCTTCTCCTCCCAGAAAGCTCTTATGACAATAACTGTCAGGTCCCGATTGAACTGCTGGATTGAATTATAGAAGACCTGCTGCTCCGCATCTGTCTTGCCATCCTTTGACTTGGCGTGTGGTGGAACAAGAATGGACGCCAGACCCTCCTTGATCACGGCATACTCTCTGCCATCGTACAAGGCTGTTTCATTTTCGGTCGGAGGCGCGTCGGCCTTCGCGGCCTTCGGGGCCATCTTCGATGACAACGTCGTGCAAGGTCGTCGTCCGGGTTGGGGCTTGCGGTCGGCTCTGGTTGAGGTGGGTAGATATTGAAGGCAAGGCCACCGATTTGAACGGGCAAAGTTTACATTCCTGGAAAATTGGCTACACGAGCTCAACGCTTGAAGAGTAAATCTCAATTTTGACATGCGTTGAGATGTCTAAGCCTAGGGTTGAAATCTTGGGAATAGCTTTCGGCTGGATTTCCTCGCAGCAGCCAAAATTTTAGTAGCTGCTTCTGCGGGGAGCTCCCAAGCTCAAACCCAGTGTGAGACACCGTGTGAACTACAAGTCGTTTACTCAACTGGGCCTCCATGCTGTTCCCCAAAGTATACATTCCACCATCGACCTTTCAAGTCAACCAGTAGGTCTATCTTGTATGAATCCGAGATATTTTATTGTTGCATTACAACAGCGAGCACCATAAAACACGTTTTTTTTTTCTTCCTAACACAAAATAAACTTTGCGCCAAGTCTACCTGATATCCTTCGCAGGTCCTTGATATCATATCATGTCTCTCGAGCGCCATGGCTTAGCTGTCTATCGAGGAAAGAGCAGTAGGTCGGTAAAAGTAGCCATACCTCTGTATTTCTGTATGCGGTTAGTGAGGAAGCCTATGTCTAATAGTCTCGGTAAAGATGTGGTGGTTAAGCTTGGCGATTGTGCAGATCGAGAGCTGTACAGAGTGAAGCAGTACCCGTCTTGCTCTTGAACTCAGCTCGAAAACAACAATAACCCCAGATGGGCAGTCTTCGTTTTGCAACTTTGCAACACCGTCAACGGCATCATTTCTCGTCCTCGTCCTCCTCTTCCTCCTCTCCTTCCACTACCACCACGGCTGTGGTTTACTCGACGCAGATATGCGCGAGCGATCCCTGAGCGGACGTTCTGCCGGCCCGGCGGTTGCAGTGGTGACATCGGCTCCTCCCGCCGCTCCCACTGAAGTGCCAGGATTTGTCCCCCTGATTCGAAGGCTGGCATTCTTCCGCCAGTCAATCCGGAGTCACTGAATGAGAACTCGAAGGAGAAGCGGAAGTGTCGGTAAGACGACAAGGTGAAACGGCCCGGGACGTAAGAAAACTCTTATGGCGATGAACCATCGATGATTTTGTTGACCTTGAGTCGAACCGGATATGGACGTTGATCCAAAGACAACTAACCAATGGTGTCGCATGCCAATTACTACGAATTTTTGAACAGTTAACAGGTATCCTAGCGATCTGGTTCGAAGCAGGTGCAACCTAGGGATGTTTAATGTTATAGGCATCTTCTAAAACAATCAGAATGATCTCTCATGCAGCGCGACGAGCGAGGTCCCAGCCTAGTTAGCAGCTTCTCGTCTTCCCTCAAACCCATGTGATGTAGAGCAGTCTCACATGCTTGTGACAGAGGGTCCTGGGAACAATAGTCAGAGGATGAACGAGAATCTTCCCTCCTATCTGGAGGCAGGGCCGAGGCTCGCCAGGTAATTTGCAAGGAAGGGTCCCGAAGTTAGCTTCTCCCGGCCCGGAAAACGGCCAGACGGCATATTGTCATTTTTAAAGACCCCAATTGCTGGTGGGTAAATCGAACAGGCATGCTCAATTTCCAGGCATCGCAACGGGTGAGAAATGCAAAATTTGGAGAATTCAGCCGGCAACTTTGGGAGACCAGGGATCGTTTGTCTGTTCAAACTCCAGTAACTTGCAAATTGGCGTGGGCCGGCGGGAGCGCCAATGGGGGGCCGCTCAACACCACAAGAAATTGACAATGGGATAAAATTTCGACCCGCATTAGGTATCGTAAGACCCCTTCTCTGCAAGGATAAGGGTCCACCCACCACCCGCCACACGGACGGGTGGGGACTTCTGGAGTCAGGAGTTAAAAAGGTGAGGGGAGTCGGAGGGGCCATTTGGCTTTAACCCCCCACGATGCCGCTTCGGTTTTCGCGTGGTTTTTGTCTTAGTTGACGTGCCTCAAAACGACCCCAGGGTCTGCGCTGTCGGTCGTTTAACGGGTTTCGGACCACGATTCAATGATTCCACGATTCCACGATTGTGAACGCGTCCACAATGAACGTCGACTAGCAGCCGAACCGCAGCAGAAACGAGTAACGACCACCTCGACCATTATTCTCTTCCCCTTGTATAACTTGACTTGAGCTTCGTTTCTTCCACGATGCATTGTTAATTCCCGAGTTTTTCCCTAGAGTAATGCACAAGTCGCCCCCTGCTTTCCCACTCGCCCCGGCGAACACGATGTCCTTCTTCAGGGCGGCCCCTCGCCGAGTACGGCCCGTCCATGTCGCGGCCGTGGTGCTGGTGCTGGTGTTCGTCGCGCTGATGAGCGGCCTCAAACATGAAGAGCCCGTTCCCAGCATATACACGTACACGGATGGAAAGACGTCGCGGCCGTGGTCTGAGCTGACCATGAAGGTGGGGCCATCGAGCGAGGGGCTTTGGCTGCGCCAGCTCGTCGAGGAGCATAGCCTCTCGAGGGAGATCAAGTACTACTCGGAGCGCATAAAGCCGTACGAGTCGGATGCGAGGCTGTCCATGACCGACATGAACCGGGACTTCAAGATGCAAAATTTCCAACAGGTACACGTGAGCGGTGATGCCCTGCGCTTGGAGGCAGAGGACCAGCTGCCACTACCGGTGGCGCGGAGCCAAATCCCTGGCCAGATGGACGTCTCCGGCATATTATTCGGGGTCACGACGACATATGCTAGGGTCATGAAGGGGGACGCCACCATGATAAACGACTGGAAATTATGGTTGACAGATGGAAGAGGCCAATCAAATGGGGGAACACTGTACCTCTCGCTTTACAAAGCAGACGGCTATGAAGTCGACAAGGTCAAACGGATGCTGAAGGATGCCGGCATCGATTCTCACGTCGAATCTACCGACGAGACAGCCGATTCGGCGACTCGGTACATCACCATGATCAGAAACCTGGCCATTCGAAGCAGTGCACTTTTCATAGGCGGCACCAAAAAGCAATGGCTGGCGGTCGTGGACGACGACACCTTCTTCCCCAACATGGGCCAGCTCGTTGAGCGCCTCGCCAAGTACGACCCAACGCAGGACATGTACATTGGCCTTCCCAGCGAGCGTGCGGACTGGGTTGTCGACTCGGAACTGTCGGTGACGTATGGTGGGGGTGCCATCTTCCTGTCCACATCAGCAGCAATCCGTGTATCGCAACTACCGTGCCTTACACGAAAGGATGCAGGCTCTGGCGGGGATGAGTATGGGTACCTGGCCCTATGGGACGCTCTCCTTTACGAGTGCATCTCCAACTACACCAAGATGCACATGCACGTCCTTCCAAGCTACTACGCGCCAACCGACGAGGTCCACGGCACGAACAGTCTCAATTACGAACTGGGCATCGCGCCGCTTGCCCTCCACCACTCCTCGAACCGCCACGGCCTCCGCAGCCCCGGAAAGGCGGCCCTTGTCTCGGGCGTCTGCGGCGAGGCCTCTTTTCTGCAGCGGTACCGCTTCCGGGACAACTGGATCCTCATCAACGGGCTGTCCATCTTCCAGTACCCCAACGGCCAGGACGTGCGCTTGCTGGGCAACGAGCTGCCGGACGGCCAGTATTGGAAGGCCGTGAACGAGTACCACGCCGCCATCACCATGCCGCTCGAGTACAACATTATCGTAGACGACGAGTGGCGCCACACCAAGGACTGGAAAGTCATTACATGGGCCGAGAGCCGCCGCGCGTGGAAGTTCATTGATAGCGTCAGATCCGAGGATGGTCGAGAGGTATGGCAGGCCTACGTGAGGAGGAAAGGCGAAACTGGCCTGTATACAGATGGGAGAGTCGGCGACTTTGCAAAAGAGGACTCTCTTATTGTGCTCCGATGGGAGGTACCGGGAGGGTAGGCTCTAATGTCAAAGATGCATACTCTTAAGAGGGTTTTTGTAGGTAAATGTAGACATGAAAAGCATTGGCATTTTTCAGCGTACAACTTTGGTGATTTATGTTTCATCTTGTTCACACAGGGAGCAGCGATACCTACGCGTTAGGGTTGGGTTTCCTCGGCGTTCCCGTCTAGACCTTCCTTATACAGAGCCTTCTTCTTAGTCAAGATGAGGCACTAATAACTTCCTTGTTTATCAGCTTTGTAGTTAGATCACAGCAATACCCAGTTAGTCTCGTCTCTTCTCACCCGCGCATAGAGGCATGCGTTAGTAAATCGAATTCTAGGTATCTAGACATCTAGCTCAGGCGACCTTTCATACATATTCGCACGACGATGACTTTTGCTCGAGTGCCATCTAGATCGTGGGAGCTGCCCCTATTTCGACGAAGACCAGGGTTACGGTTTGATGCCTCGCACACCTAGGTGGCTTTTCCGAACCGTGCGTGTAGGGTCCATCCTTCCAACAAATCAGCAGGTTTTACGATTCAAGGCACCAAGTGATCGCGTGAGCTTTTATTTTACTTTATTAATTCTTTGTTTTGTTGTGCAAAGCGCGGCCGATACGAATGGGATGACTGATGAAGGTTCGATAGAATAGAAAGGCGGCAAAGACCGGACTTGACCTCTTCGCCGAGTGGTGCTGAGCCATGTTTCTCTCTCCCTCGGACGAGTTCTGGGCCAGGAACTCATGATCATATTTCCTAGCCAGCAGATAGTTGATATGTTCAAGCACCAGGTAGTCCTTCCGATGGAACCGCTTCGTCCTGTTCTTTCCCCGATTTCCAAGCTTGGTCATGCACTGCCCTCCCGCAACTGGCATGGGTCCCCATCAGAGCGGATCCGAAGTGTGTTATCACGACAAGAGCGATAGGACTGCATAGTACTCCAACCTACCGACAACAACCGCCAGTTTCCCCCCACTGCAGCTGACAATGCCGGCTTCAACTTCCCCATCCGGCGAAACCGCCTCGATGCGCCCGGGACACTTGGACACACTAACGGAAAGCTCCAAGTCAGTGACAGGAGATATTCCTCCATCGTACTTGTGGTTTACCAAATGAATCGTCAGTCGCCCGCTGTCCGTCTGCTCCAAAAGACTAGCGGCAATGCCATCGCTAATCACAAGGTCATCATGTACCGGGTGGTTTCTCACGAAGAGCTCGGCGTGCTCTTTGTAGAAGCTGGAATATTCCACCAAGAAGTCCAAAACGCCCTGCTCCTGCGCACTTGGGCTCCCAACAGTGTCCTTCAGGTGAAAGGCCGGAAACAACCCGTTGGCATAGGCCTCGGCCCCGAAAATCCTCCAGTAGTCCTTCTTGTCCTCGAGCGGCAGGTTTAGGTAGTCGTTCATCATGTCGCTCGGCCAGTCAATGAAGACGGCTACGGGAACGTCGGGGCCGGAAATCAGGGCGCTCTGGTCCTTGAAGTATCGGTAGTTCTTCTGCAGGGACTTGGAACCCTCGAGGCGGCCGTCCGAAACCGGTACATAGTCGGCGCCACGGTAGTCGGGTGTCTGTTCGTCTGGGTTCCATGGGTACATGCCGACGCTGTTGAAGTCGACGTAGGGGATCAAGCCGTTTGAGCTGATGAGGATGTCGTGGCCGACTGTCTTGACGGCGTAGGAGCGAAGTTCGTCGACGACTTCCTTCCAGTATCGGCGGAGGTAGGTTGCGGTGAAGGATGAGTCGTCAGCGTACATTCGGTTGGCAGTGACTCGACCCCACTCGGCGGCGAGGGGATTTGCAGTTGTCAGAGGGTCGTCGTCCCAGCCATGGGCCTGGAGGTAGGACCGGTAGTTGAAGTCTTGGTCCAGCGCCGCGTCGAACTTTGAAAGCCAGTCTTCGGCAGTAAAGTTGGAATACTTCTCGAGGAGGTACGAGGTGAAATCAGCGATGGCGTAGTCATCGAACCCTTCGTTGCCGTTGAAGTTGTACTTCTTACCGCCACTGAAGCCAGCATTCCACTCATCGAAGTTGACACCGTCAACGCCACCATCTACTTGGATCTTGGCCCAGCTGAGGAGATATTTGCGGTAAGCCGGGTTGAATACGTTTCCGCGCCGGGCCGGCTCTTCGAAGCCAAACTCATCATGGGGCACGGGGTCTCCGTTGGCATCCTTCGTGGACATGTCGTCGAAGACTTCTTGGCTCTCAAAGTCTTTGGGGAAGATGACACTCGCAGTCCCACTGCCCATGAACTTAACGCCGTGGTCGTGGTAGCGGTCAATCTGGTCGAAGTTGTAGTCGGACGCCTCATCACCCTTGGTCGACCACTTGCCGATTGCTCGGATGGTGATGTCAGGTTCCAGCTCGTAGACTTGGGGGTCTTCCAAGTCAACCTCGGACTGGCTGAAACCATACACGACAAAATCCGATGCCGTGGTTTTGAGGCCGGCAATGGTACGGACAACCAGTCCAAGGGCCACATAGAGGGAAATTTTGGTAGGATGCGCCATTGATGCTCTTGGCTAAGTTTATTCTCGACTCATGAGTAACTGTTCCTAAGAACGGGAATGATTGAGACTCCCTGAGGCCGATCCCATCTTTTACTTCGGCAGCATTTAAGCTTTCACAGACTGACAAAGTCCACCAAACCAATAGACGGTCCTATTCCGGCCCATCGGGTCAAGGCAATATATGGGATATTAGTTCCCAGGCAGCGATCCCGGCTTTTGGGTTCTTTTTCGTGCTCCAGAATGCAGCTAATTCAGCCGGCCTGGGAAAGACTGGCTAGATGCTCGGTTAGATCCTTTCGCCACTGCAAGATGCCCCCGCATTCAACGTCTGCCGTCCACACCATCCAGATGCAATGAGCGGTTCCAAAGGGCAAAATTTCGGCCAGAGTCTATTCATGTCAAAGTTGACAGGTTCTCGGTAAAACTTATATCGCAATGGTTGCCCCTTTTGAACCGAGCTAACTTTGCCCGAACTTCAAGGGTTTAGCAATACCCTTAAACACGAGCTTCGCGAGTGCGAATACTTGCTGTGGCTTATCATAGTCTCATGTAGTGCGAGCTTCTCGGATGCAGTGGGGTAGAGGGCAATGTGTCTGAAGGAACACGGTACTTTCAATGGATAGGGAGCCATCTACCGCTGCTATACGTGGGTCTACCTCGATAACAATAGTTGTATCATGCTTTCTTCCAACCGACTAAGAGCGATGGGGTTCCCAGGCTTATATTGCCACCTGGAAAGAACTGGTTGAGAGACAAGAAAGTATTGAAAGTCTTCCATGGCATCGCCCCATGCCAGGTCCTGCAATGCCCTCAACCATTCCATTACACAAACCCGGGAGCGTCACCGATTACCAGTCAATTTGCTAGTAACAGAAACTCATAAAGATATAAATTGACACATTTCCTCATTACCGTAATAGCCTGGACGAGCTATACTGATTCTTAAGTGGTGTTCTCATTACGTGCCACTCAGTCGTGAGAGGAGTAGGCGGGGAGGCCATCAATCATGGCGCCATGTAGGACGACAACCACAAATGGAATTCTAAAAAAATCTAAACCTTTCTTCTCAGTTGAGCATTTTCCATACTTGTGGATCCATTCCAGCTCATGGTAGAACTGACATTTGTTTCTCAATTCCTCCGATCCATCCGCTCGCGCCTAGGATAGTAGACTCCATCAAACCAAGCCTCGACTTTGCACGCCCCTTTTAGTTTCACTATGCGATGGCACTTTGACAGGGCAAACTCATCGCAAACCTCATCAAAACAAAACTCTCAATTTTTGCGTCAAGCTTATTTTAGAACTCTCGCCAAGTTTCGTCGTCGTTCTCTTTGTTGGCGCCCATGCTCGGCTCTCCTGTTTCGCGACCAACCGGGGATGCGCCGCACAGCGACTGTGCGCCGGCACCGGCGACACAGGTCGCGTTTGATCGTCTGGGGGACGGGCAAATCAGCAAATCAGCGCGGATCACCAAAAAATCATCTCGTCCCGTTTTCCTGGGATTGCTCCTTGTCGCGCTTCCAGTTTCTGATCTGATGTGGTAATGTGTTCTGAAAATATTTTCTGACGGGCATGGTTCTAGGCTGGTTTTCAGGAACATCTGGGCTAGGGCTCGAGTGCTAAGACGAAACATGGCGGCATGTCTTTTTTTGGACTGTTGCAGCCGAACGACCTGCCGCCAGGGATCGGGAATGTGGGCAAGGTCGGCACTTGGAACATTGTGAGGTAGAGAACCGGGTTTGGCCTCTCGAAAGGTGGCTGGTCGCAGTGTTTGGTGATGCTGAAAAGCGTCTCAGTCTTGGCGTCAGGAGACTCGCACAAACTCCAGGATCATCATGGCTAGGGATGTGGGGGAGGTGTCTTGTGGCAGGTAGGAAAGCAGGTTGATTCAAGGTGTGTTCTCTATTGATATCCCAATGTTCCTCGAAAGGATATAAGATTGGTCTTTGCCGTCCTCATTTCTCCCAATACGATTGCTTTCCATCACCATCTTCTACCTTCTTGGTTTTCTTCCTTACTGTTGTATCTTGTTCTTCATAGGTCTGTGACCATTTTTTCTTCCTTTCGTTTCCGAGGTAAGCTTCTCATTCTCACAATCATCATAACGACAAGCCCTGACGTCTTATATAGCAGAGCTCTTTGCCGTTCGGTTCCATTCGCCGCTGGTCGCCTCTCGTTCAAGTGCATCTTCGAACCACAGTATCTTACCTCCAACAAATTCACCATGAAGAACGTAACTGGAATTCTTCTCTTTTTGGCCGCCTCGGCTTCGCTCGTTTGCTCCTTTCCCACACGTGAGGAGGCTCGCGATGTGAATGGCATGGGTATGTACCGTTCCTTATCAATATTGGTGGAGCCTCTATACTAACAGCGACCAAGATGCTGGAGTTGTCGCCAGGTCTGGACTTCCAAGGGCCAAGGGAGTGGACATTCGCTCGCCTGGGTTTGCCGCTGCCCGGGCTGCCGCGGCGGCAGAGGAGGAGGACGTCTATTTTGCGGAGGACCTCTATCTCGAGAAGCGACAAGGCAAGGGGAAAGGTGGAAAGGGCAAGGGGGGGAAGGGAAAAGCCGGTGGTAAGGGCAAAGGAAAGGGCAAGGGCAAAGGCAAAGGCAAAGGAAAGGGCAAGGGCAAGGGCAAGGGTAAAGCTGCTGCGGCAGCCGCTGCTGCTCGTAAGTATCCTAAGCTGCACGGGGGCCCAAGAAGACCACTAACGTAATTTAGAAGCCGACGCTGATGCTGCTGCTGCCGCCGATGCCGCCGCTGCTGATGCCGCCGCCGCCGACGCTGCTGCCGCCGACGCTGCCGCGGCGGATGCAGCTGACGCCGATGCGGCTGATGCTGCTGCAGTTGATGATGCCGCTGCCGCCGACGATGCCGCCGCCGTTGACGATGCCGCCGCCGTGGACGATGTAGCGGCCGCGGATGACGCTGCTGCGATTGACGATGCCGCTGCGGACGACGCCGCTGCGGACGACGCCGCTGCTGACGCAGATGCTGCCGGTGCTGCCGACGCTGCCGACGCAGATGCTGCCGACGCAGGTGATGCCGCCGCAGACACAGCCGATGCTGCCACGGCGCACGAGTGAACGCCACCGCCACCTTCGCCACCACCCTCCATTCTTCTTCCGGACTGGAGCTAGGAAGCGAGTGTCCGCTTCCATACGAACCCCGGAGGCCGAGCTTCCCCAGGCTCCACAGCAGGCCCTGTGAGGGCCCGGGCCCCAGAGCGTGCTTAATGTAGAGAACCACTGGGAATAACTTCTTCGTCTCTGTTGCGAGGATGGCTCGAGACATCCATCCCCTCGTTATGCGTGGGAAGTCTCTTTTAAGAACTTTTCTTCTGTATATAGAAAATTATGCGGCTCCCAGCCCAAATGCAGCCACCCGGCACAATTCCTGGAAGGAGTAGTGTTAGGGTGGCCTTGTAGATAGCTTACTTGGATAATGGAATGATACCGATCCGAGTATTTTCCCCTCCGATTGGAATGGTGCGTCGCTTGAAACGTGACGATGCCGGCAGGACCAGCCTGACAAGTGTCTACGACGACCATGTTCCGCCGTACGAGATCCTTTCCCGGGCTCGGCCATGCACCACTGGCGGCCAGGAACTCGACACAGAGGGGCGGGCAGGCCGTAATGTAGCTGAGGCGGCGCGAAATGTTCACTATACTATTAAACAAGCGGCGAAGCAACATGAGGGAATGAGGTACCAGGTAGCGAGATAGAAATTAGTAACTCCGACAAGTTCTAAATCTATTCTCCCATCCTATCTTGCAGCGCGGCCAGTACAACGCCGGATTGAGATAATCCACCACGAAACCTCGTATGCTTTGAAACGCCAATTGGAGCTAGTCAAAGCTATGACCCACTGAGTGATAAAGAATTTGTCGCCATCGGGATCGTCGGGAACTCGGCGAGGGACTGTCTTGATTCCAGTGATTTGGTTGTCGATAAGGCGATTCGGATCGCCGTCTTCGGTCCGGTAACTGGTGCGTGGAAACCGACTAGGTTGGCTGTTGTATATTCCCTCGTCGGGATCTTCACTCAATACTCCTTCTTTCAACCTACCATCGATCATGGGGGCCACGCATCCATTTCCATTATTTCTCTCCATGAAATACTTGGTAGGCTTTGTTGTATATGAGCTCTTAAGGCTGGGACATCTATTTTAACCTTTTAAGCTCGTTAAGAAATCTCGCAACGGTTGCAATATTCCAGCATGGATCGATGCCGATGTCGGGAGGAAAGTTGGTCAGGTAACGAAAACCACAGGAAAATAACTTCTCCAGGGTTGTCGCGTGTGAAGCTGTACTCAAATCAGAAATGCAAGTTAGGCGAAATAGACTGAGTAACAAGACAGCCGCAGCCTCGGAATCTGGGTTTGCAACTGCTGACTGCTAGCTTCTGGCTGCCGGGATTTGGGCGACTTGGTTTCTTATTGTCCGCTTTGCAGGAGGCCTCCTAAAAGGTAAACACCTCAATCCAAGACCCAAGTCTCCGACACACAATCCTTTTCCTTGGCTTCTATCACCACTTTTAACTTCTGTGAATCAGAGAGAGAAAGAACGAAGCATGTTTGTCATTTGCTAGGATATGTGCAGTTGAGGCCAGAGGGAATGAAAGGAATGATAAGGGGGAAGGAGGAGGGGAGGAAGGAGGGAAATATAGAAGCGAGGCTCGAGAGAGAGGCATGGAAAGTATTTCTTATAAACAAAAGTGAAAGGATTGGCAAAGGATAACTTAATATATATCAAGGATCAAGTATTATCAGAACCGCGAAAGCTGCCGGCTGCTACCTGGCTTGCATCATACGACCCTAGACACAAACATTTAAGAGCTAGGGAAGGGGCAGAAAGAACCTCAGAAAAGAGAAGGATAGAAACAAGCAGAGACACAGAATTAACACTCAATTAAACCCCTATATTGCTTCATGTCCATTATCTATATATATTTGCATATTAGCTGCAAATTGGCATTATCCAATGGTTGCCGTCTCCTCGATGGCGTTAAAGGCCGAGAGAGAGACGCCGCAGATGAGGTTGTCCAGTTTCTCGAGGCCCTCGATAACAACGTCTATAAAGACCTCGGCTACTTGCTCAATGCCCTCGCGAGTGCATGCGCCTGGCGTCTATTCGCGTTCATCGTCTATCCAGACAATGCTTTTATCAATCGTATCCTTGGATTCTGCAGTACCGAAATCTCCACTCGACGAGC
>Ga0247774_1000872_pt1 | contig 15253 bp, 7 predicted proteins | sample UWRJL001104B6_FD_179933 | JGI IMG/M metagenome (GOLD analysis project Ga0247774, IMG submission 179933) | Plant litter microbial communities from Arlington Agricultural Research Station in Wisconsin, United States - UWRJ-L001-104B-6 | ecosystem: Environmental > Terrestrial > Plant litter >... | reverse complement strand
AACTTTCCGTCGTTCTGACCTTGACGAAACCCAATCGACGGCCTCGGTACCCCTGAATTTTTTTAACGAAGTTTTTTTTTCGGATTGACCTTGTACACGAATACGGACACAACCCCGAAAATTGGCCGCGCAACCTACGCTGACTGAACACTTGAAATCTATCGCGAAGAAATTGGAATTGAATTGAGGTGAAGATAGAGGGAAAGAGGGAGAATCGGGGACAACACCAGCACCATGGCGACGGCCGAACCATTCCCGATCCTCAGCACGTCGGCCGAGGCAGCGCACAACCACGATGGCGCGACGAAGCGGCGGCGCAAGTCGAGCGCGCTGGGGTCGGAGCTGCGGGTCGGCGACACAGGGGCGCCAGGGCTGGCATCTAGCAAGGTGGCATTGAGTGCGACGGAGGGAAACGGTCATGTGAGTGCGCTTCTGGATGATGCTGGCGAACCCTCCTTTTCTACGGTCCCAAGCGGTATCTGGCAAAAGAATTCGCGGGCATGGAAAGAAGGCATGGGAAGGAGGCATCAAAGAAAAGGCTAACATGAAAGTTGTCGCAAAGGCCGAACCCTCGAAACGCATCTCCAAACGGCGCCGCGCCCGCGGCCTCCTCTCCCGCTTCAAGCAATCCATGATCCGCCACACCTTCCTGCTACCGGCCATCATCATCCTCGTCTTCCTCTCGCTCTATGCCCTCAACCCGACGGAATCCAATCCAATACACCACTTCATCTTCCTCTCCTACCCCGAACCGCGCTCGTCCCCCGATGCGCCCCAGCTCTACGGCAAAGGTTACTGGGACCTGGCGTTCGTCTCCTTCTACACGGTCGTCCTCTCCTTCACCCGCGAATTCTTCATGCAGGAGCTCTTCAAGCGCCTCGCCAAGCGCGCCGGCCTGAACCGAAGGAAGCAGGCGCGCTTCATGGAGCAAATGTACACGGCCCTGTACTTTGGCGTTCTCGGCCCCGCGGGCATGTTCGTGATGAGCCGGACGCCGGTTTGGTACTACAACACGCGGGGGATGTACGAGGATTTCCCGCACTGGTACCAGGAAGGGTACCTGAAGTTTTATTACCTGTTCCAAGCGGCGTACTGGACCCAGCAGGCGATCGTGTTGATGCTGGGAATGGAAAAGCCGAGGAAGGACTTTAAGGAGTTGGTAGCGCATCATATCGTCACGTTGGCGTTGATCGGGTGCAGTTATCGGTTTCACTTTACCTATATTGGGTTGGCGATTTACACAACTCATGATATTAGTGATTTTTTCCTTGCGGTGAGTTGCTGGCTTTCCTCGCGCCCCTCCTTCTTTTGTTTTCCCCTCATTCCCCTGCCCCACTTCAACCATTTTGCTCTTCTTGGATGATTGCACAAACTGACGAGAAGTATTTGGGAACCCCAGACCTCCAAAACGCTAAACTACCTGGACTCCATCCTCGTGGCCCCCTACTACTTCACCTTTGTTATGGTCTGGGTCTACATGCGCCACTATCTTAACCTCAAGATCATCTACAGTCTCTTCACCGAGTTCAAGACGATAGGGCCGTACGAGCTGGACTGGGCGGGCGGCCAGTTCAAGTGCGAGCTGTCGTTTTGGATCACGCTGATCCTGCTGTCAAGCCTGCAGGCGCTCAACCTCTTCTGGCTGTTCTACATTGTCAGGATAGCCTATCAATTTGTGAGGTATGATCAGTTGGAGGACGAGAGGAGCGACGGGGAGGACGAGGACGAGGACGAGACGGAGAGCGAGGGCAAGAAGAAGGTGGGAGGTGCGAAGGGTAAGGTTGGGAAGAAGAATGGGTTGGCGGTTGCATCCAACGCCGCGAGGAGGTGAGCGTGGGTGGAAGAGGGACAAGAGGCATGATGGGAGGTGCGTGATAAGTATAGACTGTAAAATTTTCTATCGTTTCTGGCTTATGGGAGTTTATTAGTACTCATCCTGGAGCCCTCTCGGAACCCGAAAGGAGGTCAGAGGAGTAAAATGGAAAATGTGGAGGGGAATTGGGAGGAAAATAATGGGAAGAATCCGAGCGTCGATTAAGTAGGGTGTCTGGACATGAAAGCCCTGCAAAAGCAAGACGCTGTGAATCAAGGGGGGGGGGAACACTCAATAACACGGTAGAGAAGTGGTCTTGGAGCATTCGTTGTGCCTACAACCTCTTTTAATAGAAGATCTGTAATCCAAGGTTGAAATACCAGAAGGAACCTCCAAGCGTTGTTGGTGAACAATGCCTTTCGACGTTGGCTAGCTGGAATGTGAGATTCGTCATTGCTATTGCCAGTGCCTACCTACCCTAAGTTATCTTTAAGTAGGCAAAGGGAAGGAGGGGCCATGACTTTCCACGCCATTCAACTCCTCCGTCTCCTATAATTTCCCTCTCATATGGACACGAGATAAACAAACACAACCCAGTCGGAAAAGAAAGATATCACCATTTTCACCTCAGGTTCAGAGCCTTTAATCTCAAAGGTTTTTTGTTTTATTTATTCGGGATTTCCGCCGAGCCTACTCCGGATCAGGCGGACTCCCTAAAATATAAACCTTTGTTCTCCCTTGCTGCTTTGCTCTCTCAACTCCTTTTCTGCCACGCTGTCTATATGCTGGGAAAGAAGCGAAGAAAAAAGGCCCAGAAACTCGCCATGCTTGCAAGTACGTAGTGAAACTCGGTGACTCAAATCCGTGTCGGACCGAAAACAAAAAAACAACTTGCTGAAATCCAACACCGAATTTTGGGTTTGTGTCGCTTCGTTTGCTCCTTGCTTTTGCTTTTGCTGTCCAGAAGATCCCATCAAGTAAAACCCCGAATTAGTCCAAGCCGTTCCAAAAACGGGAACCCCTCTCCCCCTAAATATTATTTCGAGGGCGGAGGGTCAAAGGTGTGGGTTCCTTGAACCTCACCCAACTTGGTTCTGCCTTCGCTACCCACATCTCGAAAGACCACTCAAAGACCCGTCTCTATCACGCACATACAGCCCAAACCTCACTACCTTATCTCTAGAAAATCCACGTTTCAGCCAAGCAGATAAAGGAAAAAGCATATGTATCATTCCTCAGATAAAAACTCACATCGGTGCTTTGAGCAAAGATTTGCCACCGATTACCAAACCCGCGATCCCTTGATGCCTTCGTCCATGAACCATACAACAGCTCTTTCCCTTAGCAGACACCACTAGCCGGCCCTGTTATGCCATGTCATAAAACGCATCTCATCCGCTCAGCCCGCCGACCTGTGAAGAGCCTAGAAGCCCTTTTATGTATCGCTATGTTTATGCAAAACCCCGCCTCGATGCAAAACCCGCCACAGCAAAGCCGAGCAGAGCAAATCTGATCCTGAATAATGGTGGTATCCCCTCCGTGTAAATCCCTAAAATAACCACTCCCCCCAAAAGTGCAAAAACTACCGTATCCGCTCGTTGTCGATGCAACACATTCGATTGTGTATGGCAATTGTGAAAAAAAAATTCCTCCTTGGTTCTACCGTTTTCTCATCGTGGCCGGCTAGGAACGCTAGCTTGCGTAAACAGGTGGAGACGGTGAGACCTCAGCATTGGAGTGAGACGTAACTGTGGCTGGTGTTGTGTGGTGTAGCAGTATTCGTCTTTCGCTCGCTGGGTCTTGTGGAATAAAAACATTACGGACCAAGCGCCCTAGTAATGGGGTTGGTGTTTGAGTCTTCGGTGAGCCGTTCACCCTAGCTCATTTTTTATATATGCCAGTGTAGCCATGAATTCCGAGAGACCGTGACATGCCGCTGTCGTGTAGTGGTTGGGCAATGTCAGAAACGAAGAAGACGCAAAAACAATGCATCGCAGTTTGCTGTTGAATAATGCTAAAGTAGTCGTAGACCTGAACGCCGATATATATGCAGTCTGGTTGATGCCAGGCGTAACATGCTGTACTGAGAGCACAAACCCGACGGAGTGTTGTGCCGAATGCTCAAGACCGAAAAAAGCCATGTGGGTGTAATGGCGGTTGAGGATGAGACGTTCCCGGGAGAAGGAGGTGTGAGAGAATCTTGTAGAGTCTCTTCATCAAACCGCAGAGGTAAGATGTAGGTAGGAGGAGGGCCAACTGAAAGCGGGTGGCATGTATGGGGAAGTCTCAATTCCGGTCCATGTCTCCATGGAGTGTATGACTGCTCGACTCGCCGTCCGAAGAGTGGTCATCGATCGGGCTCGTGGGCTTAGACTCCCGATATAGTGATGGATCGGCTAGAATTGCCGAAGATGCCATACTGTCGTATCCATCCTGGTCGGCACCAATGTGCTGCGTGAAGCCTTTCCTAAACAACCGGCGGCACTCTCTGTTGGCGGCGCGCGTGGCCTGCGCCTGCTTCTCCCACATGGCATGGTAGTATCCGTGGAGGCTGAGCAGTTCCTCGTGGGTGCCTTTCTCGACAATCTCTCCCTGGTTGAGGACGATGATCTGGTCGGCGTGTGTAATGGTAGAAAGTCGGTGTCTGTGGGGACTGCAGTTAGTGATACCGTAACACTGCAGCAACAAACAAGGAAGAGTATTAAGTCCACTTACGCAATAATCAACACCGTCCTGCCAAAGCCGACATTCAAGAATTCTTTTTGGATGTTTTGTTCTGTCCGCGAGTCCAATGCCGACGTCGCCTCGTCCAACATGATGATCTTGGGATTTTTGAGGATGGTCCTCGCAATGGCTACCCGCTGCTTTTCGCCGCCACTTAGACGCAGGCCTCGTTCCCCGACCTTCGTGTTGTATTGTTGAGGGAACTTCATGATTTTATCGTGGATGCTGGCCGCGCGACATGCGGCATACACCTCCTCGTTGGTACATCCGGGCCTGGCGTACTTGAGGTTGTACATCAGCGTCTCGTTGAACATTACCGTATCCTGCGGGACAACGCCGATATACCGTCGCACCGAATCGATGGTGAGGTCCTTAACGTCATGGCCGTCAATCTCGATGCTGCCCTCGGAGCAGTTGTAGTAGCGGAACATGAGGCGGAACACGGTCGACTTTCCACCACCAGACTCCCCCACAAATGCCGTCGTGGTGCCGGGCCGGCACTCGAAATCAAGATTCCTGAGCGCAGGCGTGTGGCCGTACGAGAAATCGACCCCCTTCCACCGGATATGGCCTCCACAGTGCGCTAGCTCCTGAGCGCTATGCCTGTCCTGGACACTTGGCTGGATCTTAAAGAGCTCCAACAACCGCTCGCCCGAAATGAGAGCCTGCTGGATGACACGATAGAACTGGCTGAAGAAATTGAGCGGGGCCTGCATCTGCTGGAGATAGGTCATAAGCGTGACAAACTCGCCCACATTGCGGAAGCCATTCCAAACTTGGAACGCGCCAAGCATCAGCGCCACCGCCTGACCTGTGGTGAAGATGAGCACCTGCACAATTGTCATCATGTTCGTTCCGTACGAGACCTTGGCCTCGGCTTTTTGAAATTGGTCAATGGCCGCCTCGTAGCGCTGGAATTCATACTCCTCGGCGTTGAAGTACTTGACCGTCTCGTAGCTCGTAATGGAGTCATTCTTGACCGCTTCCTCCTCCCGGTCGGCGTTCGTCATCTCGCGTCGCTGGTCGGCTCGTGTCTGTGCCATCTTGATCGTGAGGTAAAGGTACCAGAAAACATTGACACTAACGATGGTCCCGTACGTGGCGTCGAAGAAGTGATTGAAGAAGTAGATGGCCAAAAAGAGATCGATGATCATCGGGACCAGCTGAAATGTGACCTGCTCCAGGAAAGTATTGATGGCTCCACCCTTGTTCAGCGCTGACAGGACCTCTCCCGTTCGCTTTCCGAGGTGGAAATCCAGGCTCAGCGAGTGCACATGCTCGAAGGCCGCGGTTTCCAGGCTCTTGTAGGAGTACTGTGCGACTTTGACCCAGATGATGGACCGCACCGAACCGAGTAAACCAGCCTGCCCTTGGAGGAGCATCAGGAGATTGACTGTCCAGAGGAGCGCCCACGGCATGTCGGCAAGGATGGCATTGATGGTCAAGTTGCCCTCCCTATTGGTCGTCGTCAGGCGTTCTGTGACCTGACCAATCTGCCAGGGTAGGTATATGTTGACGATGCGCTGGAGGACCAGAAGGATGATGCAGATCAAGACCCGGAATTTGAGCCAGACTTGATCCCTGGGCCACAAGTATGGCCAGAACAGTGCATAACCTCGCAGGTATTCCCACCAGTTTCGCTTCGGCAGCTTCTCGGGCCGGTAGAAGGCCGCCTGCTCGTCCTTGTACAGGCCACGCGACGTCTCGGCGCAGTTAGCGAGAGTTGCCGCGTGACTGAGGCTTCGGGTGTGCTGTGTTGGCCGCTGCAGGCTGTAGTTTCGGTGGTGGCCATTCAGAAGCGGCGTTGATTCCTCCGGGTCCGTATCCCGCGCGGTGTCGGAGTCTGAATTGACGGAGTGCTGAGAGGCAGTGTCCCTAAACTCGGCTTCCTTGACCATGAAAGCAGGACAATTCTTCGCCCACAAGCTGGAATAAATGCAGATGAGGCCGAGGAGGAGGGCGACGCGCGTAATCGAAAATCCGAGATCCATTACCGCCCATTCATCGAGACACCGGCGGGCAACATGCGTCGTGTTTTCTGTCTCGGCGTTGTCTTTGCAACCCCCAATTTTCAGGAAGCTAGCCAAGAACATGGCCATCTCCATGACAAGCGCAGCCACCCACGCCAGAATGTGTCCAATGCTAGCGCTGTCCTCCCAGTCGAAGAGAGTTACCGCAAAATAGAGGTGAACACAGCTACCGCTGAGGATATACACCTGAGGTGAGGTCTAGGTAAGTAACTGCAACGCAGGACTCGGACGTGCTGGCTGATGACTTACAACCATGGGCTCCCCACACCACCATATGATCTCACCCACGGGGGCATTTTCATTGGCTTTCCAAGCATGAATTCCAATGGCCGTCCCGTTCATGGCAAATGCGACAAAAACAAGCAACGAGAGAAGTCGGAATGCGAGCTTTGCCGAAGGTCCAATCTCGGGAAGACACAAATTCTTTCCAAATCGGCCTTCGGTGGATCCTTGGGGTTGCTTCTTCCTCTTATTAACAGGCAGTGGCTTCCCTCCTGGCCCCTTGACGGTGGGCGTCACGGCTCCCTCCTCAACCTTGGACGTATTGATGCTATACACCAAGGAGATGACGATGAAGAGACAGATGAGGACCACAGCATACCACCTCATGAGGAGTTGCAAAACCCCCTCATCTTTGGGGTCCCGCTGAACTGCCATCAGCGGCAACCCCAAGATGGATGGACTCTCGCTCTCGATCGCCGTCATTTTCACTAAACAAACTTGGGCGTTAGTTCTCAACTCAACCGGTTCCGGCGGCCGCCGGCGGCATAAGCGCCGCTCGCGGATCTAACACGGATGGGCCAGTAGTGGGCGTAAAACAGGGAGCAGGAGAGAAGCAGCCAGCAAAACCAAAGGAAACAGGAGCAAAACACTTACAACGAGTGAACTGAATAGGTTACCGGAAGATAACCATGGCCCAGCCCGTGGCAATTGTGAGAAAGAAAAAGAGAAAGCGAGAATAGCACCCCGGATTTGTTGACGAAATCAGGGAGCAGCGGGTAGTAGTAGTGCGGACCACTTCGGCGAGGTTACCGTCGGTAGTATGGGAGTAGCGGTACTTTGTACTTGCCGTTCGTACTGGAGCTCCAGGTTCCCTGGAAGGCGATGGCGTTAGTGGTGGTGGGGCAGCTGACTTTAACCAGTGGCAACAGCCACCCGCCGGTCCCCTGTTCTGAGTCAAAGAGACAACGGCTTGCACAATGCCTGCCGACTCCCTATTTGACTTAGTTCGCTCGTGAGCGCCGGCCGGACTGGCGTTCTGATGACCAGACAGGAATGCGCCAGGTGGATAGTCAATCGAAATAGTCTTGCCTCGTAAAATGCGACAATGGGTCTGCTGCGCTGGTTGTTTGCCTAGCGGACGGCTTTTATTTGTTCGTTCCCGTCGTTTTGATAGTTTGTGGCTGAACACTGAATGCAGGCCCGAACGGGCGGCGAAGAATTGAGCGTGGCAGCAGCAGTAGGTGGTGGAACAGGGAGTATCAGACCCGCCTGATCGCCTCTGGCCTTTAACAATCGATTGTATCAACCCTAGTCCAATTCTCCGAACTAGGTGCAATCGGTTTCTAAGCCTAAAAGCCTCTTGGCACTTGACAAAATATGGCTCCTGCTTTGGCGCTTGGCTCGCGACAAAGAGTTATTATTTCTTTTTCCGTCACGGGGGACTTCGCTCGTTGCAGGACCCGTTGCTAAACTGCTGGAGACTTGACGTCGCCGGGGACTCGAGCTAGTTCTGTATTGCCCATTGACGGTTAGCGGCTCGCGGTCGACGTAGAGGGCTAGTACTTTGGGGGCGATGTTGGGAATGTGGGGCTCCAACGTAGGGTCGTCCACGGGTGGCAGTGCTTAGATAGAGGAATGCAGTACGCTGCAGTAGGCGACTGATTGAACTTACAGGCACGGCTTGTGACCAACCTAGAAGCCTTTCGCGGAGAGCTCGCCGGAGTCTACTTGCCCGAACCTGACTTGCGGAGAGTCGCTGATAACCTGGGCTGCAGCACTCTGTATTCCTGGGTCCCTTGATCCTTGCCCTTCGCAGGTCGACTTTGTGGGAAAACTAGGTAATGGATTGATTCCTGGTGTGGGGGTTAAAACGTGCAAGGTCGAGAGAGACAAGAGATTAGTACCCTTTGTCCTGAAGAATTTGCTGGGTTTTGCGAACAAAGGCCGTTGCGTTCTCAAAACAATCGAGGAGAATGACGACAATAATTTTGTTGCCCAAAGAGTACGTTCCGTTCGGTGTATCAACGACGCGAAGAAGTGATTCAGAGGTTGTCTCGATTGGACCCCTCCACTAAATCTCTGACCAGCCGTGGTAGGAGCGTTGAAGCAGCAGTTTCTCACACCCTCCCAATCTTTTCTCGGGACGTTAGCGAGTGATTTAGAATTTGGTGTGGAAGGTACGACGGAACAAGGTCAAGTGATATGAGGAAGGCGGATATCTTGGTAGACCGGAGCTATCCTTCTCTTTCTAGTAGTTGCATGTGCTGACCATATAGGAATTGCTTCTGGTTTCGGGCCGTGGAGGGGTAAAGAGCGTCTAGCTTAATAGGGGATGTGGGAGTGGGAAAAATGACGAAATAAGACCTTGGAGAGAGTGATTGACATGGAGGAGAGGAACAGAAGTTAAAAAGCAAATAATAAATGTAGCCGATCCAAGAGAACGCCATAGGCGGAGGTGCCATTGACCCTTTTGCAATTGTTGCGGATGAAGGTCTGCTACCGCTCCAGGATGGAGTCCTCTTCATGAATCGCCGCCTCAACTTATTGGCTTAGAACTTGGGATACCCAAGCATGTACTTGGTAAGGCCGATATCCAAACGAGAAAACGAGGGAAATTTTAACTGGATACTGGTTTGTCGGTGGTATGGGATTGGGGTTGGGCAGAATGTTGAAAATTTCGCAAGGTCTTACCTCCTCTCCTCGTGCTCGCTCGCGGTCTTTGAGAGTGCCGTGTTACCTCTCCAAAGCGAGCCCGAGTGATTCTGTGTGGATGTCGACTTTCCCAGCAGGAAGTCCGGCTTGCCGATGTATGGGACGTGGACACGATTTCTTGGGAACAAAGATGGAGGGGGGGGAGCCACTTGCGTCTTGGAGGGGGTTCTCCACGACTAATAATACCTATGCCGAATGGGTTGGGAAACAATTTACTGCCAGATGGACATGAGGCCGATAGCAACCTCCCATAGCAATTGGAACAAACTAGGCGCCAGGGCCCATGGGTCAATTGGTGATCAGACTTGGGTTGGTGGTTACGGGCACCGAGATTTGATAGACGAAATTGGGTGCGGATTGACTGGAAACCGTTCCATGTCCCAGATCTGTTGTAAACGCTTCCTATCATCCTATGCCGCCTGTCGCAGCCATGGATACAGACTCGGAATTGTGGGCATCTACGAATCTACAATCTGAAGCATCGGGGAAGTACCTACACTTGCCGGCTCGGTATTTGTGGTCCTGTGGCTCGCTTCGACTTGGGCTACATTTCTTCCCCTACCTCGCAGTCTGCCAGTCCACCAGGCTCTGCCATGCCACTCTCGACCATGAACACTGGTGAGGAGCCTTGAATGATATGTCCTCGGGCTTTTCCTGCAAAAACGTGGTAGATGCTCAAGCTAAGCGCCCCCGGCGCATCTTTCCGTTGGTTGGGACTTTCACTTTCATCATTCTCGTAGGCCGAAATACAGTAAAGGCATCATCAACCGCCTTGTGCCTGGCTGCCCGGGGTGGACCGGCACGCCGCCAGCTACCTCCAGCGTAACACAAGATCTGGCGCAAGTTGGGACGAGACCACCAAATGCTCGAATTGGCTCAATGTGGTCCCTGCTATGGCCTACAAAGGCGGTCTCGCCCTCACACGTTTCGCAAGGGGAAGAGGTGGGTAACTGGGGTTGGAGCTTTGGGGGATGCCGGGAAGGGTCGACGGCAAGCCACATTTCCGCGACTCTTGGTACACGAAAGAAGGGATTTAGCCAGGCCTACCCGTGCGGCACGCACGAGCATCTGCCGTGCCAAGGTTGACAGTGCCGTGCACGACGCCAGACTGGCAACGTCCACCATTCGAGTGTACAAGACGCCAAGGAAGGCTGCTGGGAGTTCTGACAGTGGCTTTCGGGATCGTCCCCGTGCGCCATGGGGGGGACGGGCCTGGGCATTGGTGCCGATTTGTTGTGGCCATTCTTCACTTGCAGAGGCTATCCCGGTGCGGAATAGCCGAACGCAAGACGGCGCCGAGTCGACTTAGCCGGCGGGCCCTGCACAGTGAAATCGGGCACGGAGGGTCCTTGCTGGAACCTGCCGAGTGGCGCTTTCAGATCTCGAAAATGCGACTTCAAACTTAATGGTGTTGATCCTTCTTGGAGTTCTGATTCCTTTGCCTGCCAGTAACGTGTCAACGCCCCCGTGCCCTATTCACGGCCAGCACGGCCAACATAGCAGGGATGGCAAAGGTCCACCGAGCGGCTTGAATGCACATCCGCTACCTTTCCTACTCGATATGATTTGGATGGCAGGACCACACAAGAGGGTTGCGCAACCAGGAGGCGGGATGATCGGGGGCCAATGCAAGTCGGATTGAAGACTCAATGCTGGCTCGGGGCGGCAACTGTGCCGTGAAAATCGGCATCCAGAAGGATCGTGCACTTCATCTTGTGAAGGCACCTTGCTCAATACTTTGGGTGACTTTTCGAGAGGCGTTTCAGGAAGTCGGTAAGTTGCCAGGCGAGAAGCCTAACCGCATCAAGTAGGCGTGCTTTGTGACAGTCACACTTGCGTTGCCATGTAACTAAAATCTCGTTGCCTTTGACTGAAGAAGCCGTTAGACGGATAGCAATGCATCGCTCACCGTGCAGGTGACGGCGCGACATGCTGGTCTGTGGCTGGCCGTCGATGTGAGCGAACCAACTGGCGGATATTGTTGCACTGCAACTGTAAGTGGCAAAGAGGCAACCAGCCTTGATGGGACCGTCAAAAAACCCCCGAAATCCCATCTGGACCCTGAGCTGGACTCTGCCTAGCCAAGCGTGGGAGCACTTTTTTGACATTGGCATGTGCAACAAATCCACCATATGTTCGTCATCCATCCCACACGAGGTCATGGTCAGCCCTCAACACCTTGCAGCAAGGCGCTCGGGGAGAATCAAAATGTGAGCCGTGGGCCGTGGCGTGCGTTGAAAATGTGAAAAGAAAAAAGAAAAATCATTTTATAGTATTCATACGCAGATACAGCGTAAAACAACGATCAAAAGGAATTGGGAAAGCGTGAAAAGGAACAAAAGAGCTACTTCGCTACGATTAGGAAGACCATGGAGCCACGGCGAGTCTCCAGCAGGGACTTTGTATCGGCCCCTGTCCATCCGGTCTGGTCAACAAATATGCTGCCAGGCGGTGAGAGCCGCTAGCCAACCGTCCGCGATGCGCCGTGACAGCGACTTCCTGCATGCAGCTAGAATGAAGCTTCCAACGTGTGTGGTTGGGTCTCTGCAGTAGATGCATGTCCCTCGAGAAAAATATGCATCTGGGGTATGTACTAGTATCGAAGCAGGGCGAATCGGGAAAGAAGCGACGACAAGCGCCAAATGTTCCACCGCCGCGGTCCGTGGGGCAGCCGGCCGGTCACCTTTTTAAGCGAGCGAGGAGGGGGGTGGGATGGGGCCACAACCCTGAATGGACAAACCGAATCCAACTGGGCCATCCAGCGAATGCGGTACATGTCAGGTATTCTCGAACAGGCGGTTAGCCCGAAGTGGGAGCCGGCGGCCGGGTAATAAGAAGGTACGACCTGGTATCCTTCAATCTCTGGCGAGAGTGTATCTCAACTGTCATTTGTGCATATCCAAAGTGTCGAGAAATGGACTTCACGCCATATCGAGGTATCTCTGCCCGAGGGGCTCCCGGCATTGGAACCAAGCCACCGATATTTTAAATTCGGGGGTTTGTTGCACACGACGCGACATACTCCAGTCCTTCCATTCGCCCCTCAGTTTGAAAGGGTCTTCCTTCGTCGTGGTCATTCCTAACAAGTCTCAATAAGCTTGTGAAATTAGCGGCATAAATCTGATGCCCAATTCAATGCCTTGGCTTTGAAATCAGTGCGTCTGAAGAACCCCTAAGATCGCCCTCAAGCGAGGGAATTCGCGCACGAGGCTCGTCGTGCGAGATTCCAAGTCGCACGAGTAGGTATGCGGCCGGTGGCAGGTGGCAGGTGGCAAGCGGCAAGCGGCAAGCGGCACGCGGCAGGTGGCAGGTGGCAGGCTCCGGGACGCGGAGGTTAAAATGGGCTGTTAGTTCCCAATGTTTTCTCGAAATGGACGAGGATGATGCGGAAATCCACCAACGGACATGGGAAGGCGGATTTGCGCGAATAACTGCCAGCAAATATTTGACTTGATCCCGCTTGAAGTGTAGATCATCAGTTCAGCTTCTGCGAGAGTTTGGAGGGCGGCCAACCACCTGAGAGGCCTAGAATTGCCAACCTTAACCGACGATACCCAACATCTAATACGTCTCGGCTGGCCCCCATTTTTTCGAATCATAAGATCATACAAAGCTAGGTGCCGGGCTAGACTTTACAAACCTTATACCTTAGAACATGCAAGAAGAAAGGAGGAGTATTGACCGTGACGCCGCCGAAAGGCACAGTCGTCTCGGAGACTTCGTGGACAGTATTCAGAGAATCTCGATGCTTGCACTTCAGGGTCCCCCTCCTCTCAGTCTTCCAGAACCCTGCAACCCTGGTAGTGCCTGTATCATCCAACGCCGGCTGAGAGCGTGCCTGCCTGGTACGAAGTAATTAACATCTCGTGTCGTGAGAGGCGTGCGTTAGAGGCCGCAAGCGAAGGTCAAGTCTGGTTGCCGTCCATTCTCGCTGCGGGACGACTCCATGTCCACGAACTAGCGCGGGCGTCGTATGGGACGCAAACCTCAGCACTGCGATTAATTGGTGTAAGACCGCGTGACAGTAACCATCAAGCAGGATTTTGCGAGCCGTCAGGCGAGAGTCATTCATCTTTTGGAGCTTCTCCTTGTGGTCCTCTTCGCTCCCAGCTGCCTACCCGCTGGCCGACTGGTTCAACAAGTTCCATTGAGATCTTCCTCGGCACCTGCTTGGTTTGGTTGGCGTCGGCACTTGCAGTAGCTGGCAAGCGGCCGGTGGCTTCCCACCCAGGCAGGTACTGGTGCTGTTGGATAGGGCTGTCCGCCATTTGCCAGCCCCCGCCATTCCGCGGCGCACCCGAGCTTGCATCTCGAAAATTGACATCCGTATTCTCAACATTATTTCCACTTGACGTCTTTCGATCCACAACCATGTCACTGCTGTCGTCATTGTCACGAGAATACACCAAAAAGCGAGTAATGTTCCGAACCTCCGTCATTGGCAGCAAATATACAGGTCCAGCAAGAATTTTGTGCATAGAGCATCCATCATAGATCTTCGCCGCATGTGGCGGCGTCTCCATATGCAGCTGGTCTTCAGCAACGCTTGGCACAAGCCGATTCTATTCTCGGACAGGAATACAATAGTCGCCGCAACCCTTGCTGGCATTAGAAGAGAAAGACTCAGGCGCACCTCGACCCCATATTTCAACGAGAGCAGATCGATTTGGCTCTTAGAGCTGACATGTATCTCGTGCTAAGGATTCCCCCGTTGATGATTGGATAAACTGGCGTGCCCTCACACGCCACTTGACCTGTTAACGACTCGCGTTGGTGGTGTGCCACTCACCGTTAGAGGAATTGACTTACGAAGCACGAGCTCGCCAACGTGGTTGACACCAAATCCCGGATCGATCAAGGATCTGAGAATCTCAAAGTCGAAAATTTGATCAACCACGGGCAGCTAAGCCCATCTCCTGAATTCCAAGTACTAGCAAGGTATTTTAGACTGTGTTCTGCACCAAGATGACCTCCTAGAAGTTTCTGTCTTCCGAAAATAGATGTCTATCAGCGGTCAATGCTCAAACGTTTGCTCCCTTGTTTCTTTTTTCAGGTCCCCTACCACTTCTACAACTTTGTGGTACCAAGGCACTCTGTCCTTCACCTAGGGGGTTTTCTCCATGCTGGCGCGGACTAGTTTCACCGTCATCGGTTGACCGGGACGGGAACGTGTTTAAATGTCACACTATCTACCGAGACAACGCAGACATGAGCGGTCCGGTGCGGTGTCCGAAATCATGGAACATATTCTAAACATTGCTTGGCAAAAACTTGACTGGTATGGCACCACCTCGATTCTTCAACCACTCACCGACTTCAACCTTCTCACCTTTCCCTGCCTTTTGGTTGCTCTGCGTGCTAAATCGCGGCATCTTCATATCTCTGTCCTATTTCTGTGCAAGCTCACTTCCGCGGGACTTTTCCGATGCCTCACTTCCCCTCAAGTTGGTCGCAACCACTACCCCCAAGCGTTAGCTCGAAAGACTTATGACGTACCACGGAGCACCCCTGGACTCTTTACCGCGTTTTAAAGCAGACAGCACGACACTGTTGTCGATGACAGTCCATGCCGTGACAGGAAGGCGGCGAGCGGGCCTCCACCGACCCGCTCCCCTCCCGCGTGGGCTGCTTGTCCCTGTCCACCAACCCAAATTTTAGTCATGATATCCATCGGTCAAACTACAATGACAATACACCTTATACATGGCAGACCCCAAAAATTTCCGCCTCCCTCGAATGCAACAAATTGCTG
>Ga0247774_1000871_pt1 | contig 15260 bp, 10 predicted proteins | sample UWRJL001104B6_FD_179933 | JGI IMG/M metagenome (GOLD analysis project Ga0247774, IMG submission 179933) | Plant litter microbial communities from Arlington Agricultural Research Station in Wisconsin, United States - UWRJ-L001-104B-6 | ecosystem: Environmental > Terrestrial > Plant litter >... | reverse complement strand
CGCAGCGGTTCGGGTTCGTTACTCGTTCGGTTCCGCTTCCGTGTCCTCCGAGGTGGTCGCCGCCTCGTCCGGCAGGGGCAGGGCCAGGCCGCCGACCGGGCCGCCGACGGCGGCGATCGGGGTGGAGAGTCTCTCGCCGGATCCGTCGCGGCGGCCCAGTTCGACGGTCAGCTCGATGGGCTTTCCGGTCATTCCCGACGCCTTCACCGGAGCCGGGCCGGCCCAGCCCAGGAGCAGCACGTCCTCGCCCTTCAAGAACCTGTGGGCACGTACGCCGCCCGTCGCCCGGCCCTTCGGTGGATAGTCGGCGTAGTCCGCGACCTTGATCGCGCCGGTCTGGGTGCCGGGTAGGGCGGTCGAGCTGCCCGCGACCGTCACCACGCGGGCTTCGACCGAGCCGTCGAACGCGCCGAACCACACGACCTTCGCGCCCGCAGTCAACCTGATGCCGGCCATGCCGCCCGCCGCGCGGCCCTGAGGGCGGACGGTGGCGGCGGAGAAGCGGAGCAGTTGCGCGTCACTGGAGATGAACACCAGGTCGTGGTCCTCGGACTCCAGGTGCAGCGCACGTACGACGCGGTCGCCGTCCTTGAGGCCGATCACCTCGAACTCGTCCGCGTTTTTCGGGTAGTCCGGGGCGACGCGTTTCACGACGCCCTGCTCGGTGCCGATCGTCAGGCCGCCGACCTCGAGCGATGCCAGACCCACGACCGTCTCGTCCTTGTCCAGCGTCACGAACTCGCTCATCGGCGCCCCGCCGGCCAAGGACGGTGGCGCCGCCGAGGGTGGCAGCGCGGGCAGGTCGAGGACGTCCACCCGGATCAGCCGGCCGGCGCTCGTCACCGCGCCGATCTGGCCGCGCGCGGTCGCCATCACCGTGGAGACGATGACGTCGTGGGCGGTGCGCTCGCCTTCGGCGGCCAGGACCTCGGCCGACATCGTGCGGGCCAGCAGGCCGGTCGAGGACAGCAGGACGCGGCACGGGTCGTCGGCCACCTCGAGCGGCACCGCCGCGGTCTTGGTCTGGCCGGAGGACTCCAGGAGCACGGTGCGCCGTGGCGTGCCGTACGTCTTGGCGATCTCGGCCAGCTCTTCCGAGACCAGGCCGCGCAGCCGGGACTCCGAGTCCAGGATCTTGGTCAGCTCGGCGATCTCCCGGGTGAGCCGCTCCTTTTCCTTCTCCAGCTCCAGCCGGTCGTACTTGGTCAGCCGGCGCAGCGGGGTGTCGAGGATGTACTGCGCCTGGATCTCCGACAGCTCGAAGGTCTCCATGAGGCGCGTCTTCGCCTCGGCGGAGTCGTCGCTGGCCCGGATGACGCGGATGACCTCGTCGATGTTGAGCAGCGCGATGACGAGGCCGTCGACCAGGTGCAGCCGGTCCTCGCGCTTCTTGCGCCGGAACAGGCTGCGGCGCCGTACGACCTCGATGCGGTGGTCGACGTAGACCTGGAGCAGGTCGCGCAGGCCCAGCGTGCGCGGCTGGCCGTCGACCAGGGCGACGTTGTTGATCCCGAAGGTCTCCTCCATCGGCGTCAGCCGGTAGAGCTCCTCCAGCACCGCCTCGGGGTGGAAGCCGTTCTTGATCTCGATGACCAGGCGCAGGCCCTGCTGCCGGTCGGTGAGGTCCTTCAGGTCCGAGATGCCGGAGATCTTCTTCGCGTTGACGAAGTCCTTGATCTTCGCGACCACGCGCTCGGGGCCGACGGCGTACGGCAGCTCGGTGACGACGATGCCCTTGCGGCGCGGGGTGACGTTCTCGATGTGCGCGGTGGCGCGGGTGCGGAACGTGCCGCGCCCGGTCTCGTACGCGTCGCGGATGCCCTCCAGTCCGACGATCTTGCCGCCGGTCGGCAGGTCGGGGCCGGGCACGAAGCGCATCAGGTCATCGAGGTCCGCCTCGGGGTGCTTGATGAGGTGGCGCGCCGCCGCGATCACCTCGCCGAGGTTGTGCGGCGCCATGTTGGTCGCCATGCCGACCGCGATGCCCGACCCGCCGTTGACCAGCAGGTTGGGGAAGGCCGAGGGCAGCACCTCGGGCTCCAGCTCCTGGCCGTCGTAGTTGGGGCGGAAGTCGACGGTCTCCTCGTCGATGCTCGCCACCATGAGCGCGGCCTCGCGGGACATCCGCGCCTCGGTGTACCGCATCGCGGCGGGCGAGTCGTCGCCGCCGAGGGAGCCGAAGTTGCCGTGCCCGTCGACCAGCCGCATCCGCATCGACCACGGCTGCGCCAGCCGTACGAGCGCGTCGTAGATCGCCGAGTCGCCGTGCGGATGCAGCTTGCCCATCACCTCGCCGACGACGCGGGCGCACTTGACGTGGCCACGGTCGGGCCGAAGGCCCATCTCGTTCATCGAGTAGAGGATGCGTCGCTGGACGGGCTTGAGCCCGTCGCGCGCGTCAGGGAGCGCCCGCTGGTAGATGACCGAGTAGGCGTACTCGAGGTAACTGCTCCGCATCTCTTCGGAGACGTCGACGTCGACGATGTTCTCTTCGAAATCCGGCGGGGGAGGGGTCTGCGTACCGCGTCGTGCCATAACTGTCATTGTGACGGGTCGATCCGACAGGTTGCGCCTCGGGCGTCGGCGCGCCGCAGAACCGATGATGGAAGATGTCGCCCGGGTCCGTCTATGAACAGGGGAGTACCGCATGTACGCCGACTTCCAGAACGAGATCTACCTCAACGGCCTGGCCGGCGTCGTCCCCCCGCTGCCTGCCGACCTGACCCGGCTCGAACCTCTCGCCAAGGAGAAGCTGTCCCGCGAGGCGTATGACTACGTCGCGGGCTCGGCCGGCACCGGCGACACGGCGCGGGCCAACCGGGAGGCGTTCCGTAGGTGGCGGCTGGTGCCGCGGATGCTGCGCGGGTCGGCCGGCTGTGACCTGTCGACGACCGTGCTCGGGCAGACGCTGCCCGTACCGGTGCTGCTCGGGCCGGTCGGCGTGCTGCGTCAGCTGCACCCCGAAGGCGAGCTCGCGGTGGCGAGGGCGGCGGAGGCGATGGGCGTGACGATGGTGCTGAGCACGGCGGCGTCGCACACCATGGAGGAGGTCGCCGAGGCCGGCGGACCGCGCTGGTACCAGCTGTACTGGCCGAACGACCGCGACCTGGCGGTCAGCTTCCTCGACCGGGCCAAGGCGGCGGGCTACTCCGCGCTCGTCGTCACGCTCGACACTTTCCTGCTCGCCTGGCGGCCGCATGACCTGGACAACGCCTACCTGCCGTTCCTGAGCGGTCTCGGCAACCAGAACTACTTCGCCGATCCGGTCTTCTCGGCCAACGCCGGCGACAACCCGATTCTGCACTGGGCGTCGTTGTTCGGAAACCCGACCTTGACCTGGGATGACCTGGCCTTCCTGCGCGAGCACTGGGACGGGCCGATCGCGCTGAAGGGCATCCAGGACACCGATGACGCCCGCCGCGCGGTGGACGCGGGCATGGACGGGATCGTCGTCTCCAACCACGGCGGACGCCAGGTGGACGGCGCGATCGCCGCGCTGGACGCGCTCCCCGCGATCACCCACGCGGTCGGTGACCAGATCGACGTGCTGTTCGACAGCGGCATCCGTACGGGCGCGGACGTCGTCAAGGCCCTGGCGCTGGGCGCGAAGGCGGTGCTGCTGGCCCGGCCGTACGCGTACGGGCTGGCGCTCGGCGGGGAGGCGGGGGTACGGCACGTGCTGCGCTGCCTGCTCGCCGACCTCGAGCTCACGCTGCGGCTGACCGGCCACGCCGATGTCGCGTCGCCGTCCCTGGAGAGCCTGCAGAACGTCCCCTGACCGGGCCCAGCGGCAGGAGCGGGACCGGCCGCCCCGACCTCGGCCGTCCGCTCGACGTGTACGGGCCGGGCCGGGGGCCGGGCACGGGCGCGCCGGGTGTCAGGCGGCCTCGGCGAGGACCTCCGCTTCCGCCGCCGTCCGCGGGGCCGTGGCCGGGCGGGGGAGCAGCAGCGTCAAGGCGGCCGCGGTCAGGACGAGGGCCAGGGCCAGGAAGGTGGCCGCCTCCGTCGCGGCGGCGTAGTCGTCACGTGACGGACGCGCCCCGAGCCCGCCGAAGAACACCGCGCCCAGCACGGCGACCCCGGCCGCGCTCGCGAACTGCTGTGTCGTCGTCAGTACCCCCGCCGCCGCGCCTCCGTGCGACGGCCGGATCCCGGCCAGGACCGCGCCGATGAGCGCGGGCAGCACGAGACCGTTGCCCAGGCCGACCAGGGACGTCGGGATCAGCAGCCAGGCCGGCGTGATCCCGCCGCCCAGCTCCTGCAGCTCCACGATCAGGATCACCAGGCCGAGCCCGGACACGGAGGCGCCCACGGTCATCACCCGCAGGCCGTAGCGCGCGACCAGCGACCGCCCCAGTATCGAGGTCACCGAGAACAGCACACCCAGCGGCGTGAACATCAGGCCGGCCTCCAGCGGGGACAGGCCGAGGCCGCCCTGCAAGAGCAGCGTCAGCACGAACATGAAGCTGCCGAAGAACGCCATGAACGCCACGTTCACCGGGAGCCCGGCCGCGAAGGCCCGGTCGCGGAACAGCGTCAGGTCGAGCAGCGGCTCGCCGCCACGGCGGGCCAGGCGGAGCTCCCAGCGCAGTGTCGCGACGAGGACCGGCGCGGCCGCCGCCATGGAGACGAACGCCCACAGCGGCCAGCCTTCCTCGCGGCCGAGGATCAGCGGCACCAGCACGAGGGCCAGTGCGCCGGAGACGCCGGCCGCGCCGAGCGGGTCGAGCCGCGGGCGCCGCTGCGAACGGTGCCGGGGCAGCAGCCGGAGGGCCAGGACCAGCGCCAGCACGCCGACCGGCACATTGATCAGGAAGATGACCCGCCAGCCGAGCCCGAACAGGTCGGCGTCCAGGAGCAGCCCGCCGAGCACCTGTCCGGCGATGGCGCCGACCCCGGCCGTGACGCCGAACCACGACATCGCCCGCGGCCGTTCCTCCGCCGGGAAGGTGGCGGTGATCAGTGCGAGCACCTGCGGCACCATGGCCGCCCCGGTGAGCCCCTGCAGCAGCCGTGCGGCGATCAGCTGGGACGGCGACTGCGCCAGCCCGCACAGCAGCGACGCGAGGGTGAAGGCCGCCATGCCCACCAGGAACAGCCGCCGGTAGCCGAAGAGATCGCCCAGCCGTCCACCGGTCACCATTCCGCTGGCGTACGTGAAGGCGTATCCGCCGACGATCAGTTCCAGCGCCGCCTGCCCCGCGTGCAGGTCGTGCTCCAGCGACGGCGCGGCGACGTTGACGACGAAGAAGTCGAACAGCGCCATGAACGTCGCCGAGAGGATCACCGGCAGCATCCTCCAGCGGCGTGGATCAGGGGATGAGATGGGGTGGGACACGTCGCTCCCGAAGTTCGACAATCATCAAATAGTTTGAAGACTGTCGAACAGTACGACGTCGGTCGAACTTTGCGCAACTCTGATTTATGCTGCACGGGTGAGCGAAGAGGTGATCCACCCCGAGGCGGGCGAACTCAGCCTGCCCAAGGTGCTGGCGGCCCTGGCCGACCCGGCGCGCCTGGCGACCGTACGCGTGCTGGCCCACGTCGGTGAGTCCGCCTGCGGTCAGATCCAGCACGACGCCGGGCTCGAGGTGAGCAAGTCCACGATGTCCCACCACCTGCGCATCCTGCGCGAGGCCGGCATCACCCGCTCCCGGGTGCAGGGTGCCCGGCGCATCCTGACCCTGCGCCGTGAGGACCTCGACGCCCGGTTTCCCGGCCTGCTCGACGCCGTCCTGCGGCCCGAACTCGCCGAAGCAGGGGCACATCCCTGATAGCAAGGACCCATGGTCGATGAGGCGAGCGCGGATACCGGACTGAGACAGCGCGCCGAGGCGCGCCTAAGAGAGCTCGCGGGCGAGCACGCCCGGCTGCGCGAGGACCAGTGGAAGGCGATCCACGCCCTGGTCGTCGAGCAGCGGCGGGCCCTCGTCGTGCAGCGGACCGGGTGGGGCAAGTCCGCGGTCTACTTCGTCGCGACCGCGCTGCTGCGCGAGCGGGGCGCCGGGCCGACGGTGATCGTCAGCCCGCTGCTCGCCCTGATGCGCAACCAGATCGCCGCCGCCGAACGCGCCGGCATCCACGCCGCGACGATCAACTCCGCCAACACCGACGACTGGCGGCAGGTCTTCGCCGACGTGCAGGACGGCGCGGTCGACGTCCTCCTCGTCAGCCCCGAGCGCCTCAACAACCCCGACTTCCGCGACCAGGTCCTGCCCAAGCTCGCGGCCGGCGCCGGACTGGTCGTCGTCGACGAGGCGCACTGCATCTCCGACTGGGGACACGACTTCCGGCCCGACTACCGCCGGCTGCGCACGCTCTTCGCCGACCTGCCGCCCGGCGTGCCGGTCCTCGCCACCACCGCGACCGCCAACGCGCGCGTCACGCGCGACGTCGCCGACCAGCTGAGCACCGGCGACCAGACCCTGGTCCTGCGCGGAGCGCTCGACCGCGAGAGCCTGCGGCTGTCGGTCGTACGCCTGCCGGGCGCCGAGCAGCGCCTGGCCTGGCTCGCCGAACAACTCGGCGAGCTGCCCGGATCCGGCATCATCTACACGCTCACCGTCGCGGCGGCACACGAGATCGCCGCGTTCCTGCGCGACCGCGGCTACGCCGTCGCGGCCTACACCGGCCAGACCGAACAGGCCGAGCGCCTCCAGGCCGAACAGGACCTGCTCGACAACAAGGTCAAGGCGCTGGTCGCGACCAGCGCCCTCGGTATGGGCTTCGACAAGGCGGACCTCGGCTTCATCGTGCACGTCGGCGCCCCGCAGTCGCCGGTCGCCTACTACCAGCAGATCGGCCGCGCCGGCCGAGGCGTCGAACGGGCCGAGGTGATCTTGCTGCCGGGCGCCGAGGACCGCGACATCTGGGCCTACTTCGCCGGCCTGGCCTTCCCCGCCGAGCAGGTCGTACGCCTGGCGCTGCGTGTGCTGGAGGAGGAGGGGACGCTGTCCACCGCCGCTCTGGAGACCCGCGTCGACCTGGGCCGCAGCCGCCTGGAGATGATGTTGAAGGTGCTCGACGTCGACGGCGCGGTCCGCCGCGTCCGCGGCGGCTGGACCGCGACCGGCCGTGAGTGGGCCTATGACCGCGAACGCTACGAGCGGGTGGCGGCCGAGCGGTCACGGGAACAGCGGGCCATGCTCGACTACGAGGCCACGGACGCGTGCCGCATGGAGTTCCTGCGCCGCCAGCTCGACGACCCCGACGCGGCGCCGTGCGGCCGCTGCGACAACTGCACCGGCCGGCACCGTTCTTCGGCCGTCTCCGACGCCGGCGCGGCGCAGGCGCGCGACCGGCTGCGCAGGCCGGGGGTCGAGGTGACGCCCCGCCGCATGTGGCCCACGGGCATGAAGGCCGAGGGCATCTCGGGCCGCATCCCGGCGAGCCTGCAGGCCGAACCGGGCCGCGCACTCGGGCGCCTCACCGACCTGGGCTGGGGCAACCGCCTGCGCCGGGTCCTGGCCGACGACGCCCCGGACGCGCCCGTGTCCGCCGAGGTCTTCGACGCGGTCGTCGAGGTGCTGACAGCGTGGGACTGGTCGCAGCGTCCCGCCGGGGTGGTCGCGATGGCCTCCGGGTCACGGCCGGCGATGATCGCGGACCTGGCGCGCCGCGTCGCCACGATCGGCCGGCTGCCGTATCTCGGTGAGATCGCCTACACCGGCGGCGGCCCCGGGCCGCGCCGCCACAACAGCGCCCAGCGGGTACGTACGCTCTGGACCGCCATGGCCGTTCCCGAGCCGGTGAGCGGTCTCCCCGGCCCGGTCCTGCTCGTGGACGACCGGGTCGACACGGGCTGGACGATCACAATCGCGGCCAAGCTCCTCCGCGAGGCCGGCGCGCCCGCGGTCCTGCCCCTCGTTCTCGCCGTCACGTCCTGATCACCCGTCCTGATCACCCGTCTTGATCACCGGGGCCCCCGTGGCCGGAGTGACAGGGGCCAAGCGGCGGCCGTCCAGGGCGATTCGCGAATCGCAAATCAGTCGTCTCCTCGGGCATCGTCCCAGGTAAATTGGGGTTCACACCACCTGTGATCGACCGTGTCCACTGCCACCGATGGGGCGGCGATCGGTCGCGCGGGGGGCGGGGGAAGGCATGAGACACCCACGTTCGGCCGGTGGGATCGGGACGCGTCTGCTGGGGCTGACCCAGCGGCTCCGCCCGGTCGCCCCGGCATATCCGATTCCGGCGCCGGCGTCTCTGGACGCGATACGGGTGATCTCCCCGATCCCGTACGGCGGGGAAGTGCGCAGGGCCACGATCGCCGAGCTGTCCGCGATGCCACCCGCGGGCGGACCGACCGCGCTGCTCGGCGGAGCGGAGGAGAACGGCGTCGAGGCCCTGGAGGACCGGCCCGACGACGCCGGCGCGCGGCATCACGCCCCGGAGAGAGCGCGACCAGTACCGGCACGGTACGAGGCCGGCGTCGAGGACCGGGACGCGCGCGTCTGCTACGTGTACGGGATCGTTCCCGCCCGCACCGACCTGCCCGAAGGACTGCTCGGCACCGGCGGAGGCAGGGTGAGCCTGGTCTGCCACGGCGCTCTCGCCGCCGTGATCAGTGAGCTCCCGGCCGCCGGGGCGCTGGGCAGCAGGGAGGACCTCCTCGCCCACGAGAGCGTCGTGGCGTCCCTGTCGGCCCGTACCACCATGCTTCCCCTGCGATTCAGCGCCGTCGTGACCACGGCCGACGCCGTGGCCGGCGAGATACTCGCGCCCTACTACGACTGGTTCACCGGCATCCTCGCCGATCTCGAGGGCCGGGCGGAGTTCAGCGTCTCGGGCACGTACGTCCAAGACACCGTCCTTCGGGAGGTGCTCGCCGAGGAGCCGGAGGTCATGCGCCTGCGAGAGAGCCTGCGCGGGCTTCCGGAGGAGGCCGGCTACTACGAGCGGGTCCGCCTGGGCGAGCTGATCGTCCACGCGCTGGACGCCAAGCGCGAGGTGGACACCGAGGACCTGGTGCAGACGCTCTCGCGGCACGCGGTCGCGGTCGCGCCCCGCCCGCCGGTCAACGAGGACACCGCCGCGGACGCGGCCTTCCTCGTCTCCGAGGAGGACCGGGAGGACTTCCAGCGTGCCGTCGACGAGCTCGGCTACCGCTGGGCCGGCCGGATCCGCCTGCGCGTGCTCGGCCCGCTCGCGCCGTACGACTTCGTCCCCTCGCCGCCGGGCGGCCCGTGGTATTGAGCGCGTGGTACTGAGCGCGAACTCCCCGCCGGAGACGGCGGGGCTTCGAGACGGGCGGCTAGAGGATCGGGCGGGCGCCCAAGTGGCCGATCGCCCTGGTGGCGAGGCGGCAGCCGGCGGCCAGTGCCTCCGCGGGCGGCTTGCCGTCCAGCCACGCGGGCAGGAAGCCCGCGGTGAAGGCGTCGCCGCCTCCGGTGCCGTCGATGACCTCCTCGACCGGGTCGGCCGGCGCGCGTACGGGCTCGGGGCGGCCGTTGGTGTACCAGAGCGCGCCGTCGGCGCCCATCTTCACCACGACCTGCTGGTACCAGGCGGTCAGGACCTTGGCGGCCTGCTCGGGGACGTCCCGGCCGGTCAGCGCCTCGGCCTGGGCGGCGTTGACGATCAGCAGCCGGACGCCCTGGGTCCAGTCGAGGAACGGCTCGGCGCCGGCCCGCTTGAGCAGGGAGTTGGCGCCGCCGTCCACGGTGACCGACATCTGGGCGTTCTGCGCGAGCTTCATCGCGTGCAGGGCCGCCTGCCGGGAGCCGTCGTTCAGCAGGGAGTAACCGGACACGTGCAGGTGCGCGCCGGGCGCGAACAGGTCCTGGGGGATGTCCTCGGGGAGCAGCGCGGCGTTGGCCCCCGGATCGGACAGCATCGTACGGTCGCCCTTGTGGGTGACCATGACCACGCAGGTGCCGGTGGCGCGTTCGGGATCCATCACGAGCCGGGCGTCCACGCCGTAACCCATGAGCTCCATGTCACGGTTGCGTCCCGCGATGTCGGCGCCGCGGCGCCCGACGAAGGCGGACTCGACGCCCTCGACGGCCAGCCAGGACGCGACATTGGCGCCGGAGCCACCGCCGTGCATCGTCACCTTGGCGGGCGTGTCACCGCCCTTCGCCAGCGGGTATGCGGCCCGTGCGACGGCATCGGTCATAAGGTCACCGACCACGACCACGCGCGTCATGACGTCACCACCCTGTTCTGGTCGCCGCCTTTGGTGGGCGAGCGGAGCTGCGCGACCCGGAGCAAAAACCTAACAGCTCTCAGTACCCCGATGGGTATCGAACGAGACGCGATTTTGGCATCTGCCACTACTCTCGACCTGTGCCGTATCCCGACCACTGGGAGGCCGACGTCGTCCTCGCCGATGGGGGGACCGCGCATCTCCGCCCCATCCGGGCGAATGACGCCGGGCTGCTACGCGAGTTCTATGCCAGGTTGTCGCCGGAGTCGATCTACTACCGCTTCTTCTCGCCTCGTCCCCGGCTGACCGACCGGGAGATCGAGCACTTCACGACGGTCGACTACGACGACCGGGTGGCGCTCATCGCCACCATCGGTCCCGCGATGGTGGCCGTCGTCCGTTACGACCGCCTCCACGGCGAGGAAGGCAGGTCCGACACCGCCGAGGTGGCCTTCCTCGTCGAGGACGCCCACCAGGGTCGCGGCGTGGCCAGCGTGCTGCTGGAGCACATCGCCGCCGCGGCGCGTGAGCGGGGCATCGCCCGGTTCGTCGCCGACGTGCTGCCCGAGAACCGCCGCATGAGCAAGGTGTTCCGCGACGCGGGATACAAGGCCGAGCAGCGGTTCGAGGACGGCGTGCTGATGCTCACCCTCGACCTGGCGCCCACGGAGACCTCGCGCGAGGTGATGGCCGCCCGCGAGCACCGCGCCGAGTCCCGCTCGATCGGGCGGCTCCTCTCGCCGCGGTCGGTCGCGGTGATCGGGGCGAGCCGCAAGGAGCACAGCGTCGGGCAGACCGTGCTGCGCAACCTGCTCGGCGGAGGCTTCACCGGACCGGTGTACCCCGTCCACCCCACCGCCGACGCCGTCTCCAGCGTCCGCGCCTACCCGGCGATCCGCGACGTGCCCGGCCCCGTCGACCTTGCCGTCGTGGCCGTACCCGCCGGTAGCGTGATCGACGTCGTGGCGGAGTGCGCGGCCAAGGACGTCCGCGGCCTTGTCGTGCTGTCCGCCGGGTTCGGTGAGGCCGGCGCCGAGGGCCGCGCCCGGCAGGACGAGCTCGTACGCCTGGCCCGGGCGGACGGCATGCGGGTGGTCGGCCCCAACTGCCTGGGCATCGCCAACAACGACGCCGGCGTACGGCTGAACGCCACGCTCGCGCCGACGCTGCCGCGCCGCGGGCCGGTCGGGTTCTTCTCCCAGTCCGGCGCGCTGGGCATCGCGATCCTGCGCTGGGCGGCCGAGCGCGACCTGGGCCTGTCGACGTTCGTGTCCGCGGGCAACCGGGCCGACGTGTCCGGCAACGACCTGATGCAGTACTGGGAGGAGGACCCCGAGACGGCGGTGGTGCTGCTCTACCTGGAGTCGATCGGCAACCCCCGCAAGTTCACCCGGCTGGCCCGCCGGATCAGCCGCAGCAAGCCGATCGTCGCGGTCAAGAGCGGCCGTACCACCCAGGGGGTGCCGCTGGGGCACGCCGCCCAGGCGCTGAGCCTTCCCGACCACGCCGTCAGCGCCCTGTTCGCGCAGGCCGGCCTCATCCGGGTCGACTCCCTCAGCGAGCTCTTCGACGTCGCGCAGCTGCTCGCGTACCAGCCGCTGCCCACCGGGAGACGTGTGGCGATCGTCGGCAACTCCGACTCGATCGGCCTGCTCGTGCAGGACGCCGCCACGGTCGCGGGACTGGATCCGCTGCCGCCGGTCGACCTCGGGCCCGACGCCGGACCCGAGGCGTTCGAGGCCGCCCTGGCCGAGACCCTTCAGGACCGGGACGGCGTGGACGCGGTGGTCGCCGTCTTCGCCCCGGCGGTGAGCGGCGGCACGAGCTCCGACGTCGCCGCCGCGATCGTACGGACGGCCGAGGGCGCGGCGAAGCCGGTCGTGGCCGCCTACCTCGGCGAGCGCGGCCTCCTGCACGGGACCGTGCCGTCCTATCCCGCTCCCGAGGACGCCGTGCGTGCTCTCGCGTACGCCGTCCGTTACGCGGGCTGGCGGCGGCGCCCACGCGGCCGCGTGCCCGAGCCGGCCGGCGTGGAGCGGGCACGGGCCCGCGCGTTGGTGGAGGAGCTGCTCGTACGGGGCGAGCCCACGCCGGACGAGACCGCCGCCCTGCTCGCCTGCTACGGCATCACGCTCGGCGGCGAGGGCGACGGCGACGGCCACGGCGTGGCCACGAGGATCACCACGGCCGAGGACCCCTCCTTCGGCGCCATCGTGTCGTTCGGGCTCGCCGACGTCGCGGCCGAGCTCCTGGAGGACCGGGCGTACCGGCTGGCGCCGCTGACGGACGTGGAGGCGGCCGAGATCGTCCGCGCCGTACGCACCGCGCCGCTGCTGCTCGGCCACCAGGGCGCGGATCCGGTCGACCTCGGTGCCCTGGAGGACCTGGTGCTGCGGGCGTCGCGACTCGCCGACGACCTGCCCGAGGTGGCCCGGCTCGACCTCGAACCGGTGCTCGCCGGCCGGGCCGGCGCCGTCGTAGGCGGAGCTCGGCTGCGGCTGGCCAGGCCACCGGGGCGGCACGCCGAAGACGCCCGGCGCCTCAGATCCTCTTGACCGGGATCTCCTCGGGCTGTGGTGGAGGCAGGGGCTCGGGGACCGGCGGGATCGGGCTCGGCGCGGGCCCGGGCACGGGCTGAGGCGGCCCGGGCGCGGGTGGCGTCGGTCCTGGTGGGGGCTCGGGCGGAGGCACCGGAGGTTCGGGGGAGGGTATCGGCGGCTCGGGAGTCGGGGGATCCGGCCGCGGTGGCGTCGGGGGAGCCGGTGTCGGTGTCATGCCCGCTTCTCTACCCGCACGTGTGCGCATGACGCCCCGGCAGTGCAGGATGGGAGTCATGAGGGAAACCCGAGCGATGGCTCACGGGCTGCGCACGGCGATCGAGCGGAGCGGCTATTACCCCGCGCTCGTCGCGGACGCCGTCGAGTCGGTTCTGGGCACCGAGTCCGTGATCGCGTATGTCGTCCACCACGAGGCGACCTTCGATCCGGCGATGGAGGTGCGGCGGCACGTCACCGTGCTCGTCCTGTCACCGACCCGCCTGCTCGTCTGTCACACCGACGAGCACCCGCCGACCGAGGCGATGCCGCATCCGCACGCGTCCACGACGACGGAGGCGGTCCGGCTGGGCCGCGTGCAGTCCGTCGCCGTGACCCGTGTCGTGCCCGAGCCGGCGTCCTATGTCCCGGGCATCCCGCCGACCGAGGTGATGGTGACCATCGGCTGGGGAGTGATCGCCCACATCGACCTCGAACCCGCCTCCTGCGGAGACGAGTCCTGCGAGGCCGATCACGGCTACACCGGCACCCTGACCGCCGACGACCTGTCCCTGCGCGTCAGCGAGGCGGCCGACGGCGCCGACGCGGTCGAGCAGGCCCTGGCGTTCGCGCAGGCGCTCTCGGAGGTCATCGCGCAGCGCGAACGATGAGGCTTCCCGTCCCCGAGTACGGCCGCCGGTCCCTCGCGGACCTGAGCACCTCCGTACTCGCCGCGCTCGGCGTGCCCGGAACGGACGACGTCCTGGACCTGCCGCCGCTGCCACGCGCGTGCGTCCTCCTAGTCGACGGCCTCGGCTGGGAGCTGCTGCGCGCGCACGCCGCCGACGCGCCGTTCCTGTCCTCACTGGCCGCACGGGAGCTCACCGCCGGCTTCCCCTCGACGACGGCGACCAGTCTCGGCTCGCTCGGCACCGGCCTGCCGCCCGGCGGCCACGGCCTGCTCGGCTACCAGGTCGCGATCCCGGGTGAGGGGCGGCTCCTCAACTGCCTGCGCTGGGCCGAGGGCGTCGACCCGCTCACCTGGCAGCCGTCGCCGACGGTGTTCGAACGGGCGGTCGCGGCGGGAGTGACGGCCACGCACGTCTCGGCCGGGGCCTACGCCGGCAGCGGCCTGACCCGCGCGGTCTACCGCGGCGCGCGCTACGTGCCCGCGGACGCCCTCGGCCCGCTCGTCGCCGCCGCCGAGCACGCCGTACGCGAGGGCGAGCGGTCCTTCGTCACCGTCTACCACAGCGAACTCGACTCCACCGGGCACCTCCACGGCTCCCGGTCACCGGCCTGGCGGCACCATCTGGCCTTCGTCGACCTGCTCGCGCGGCGCCTGGCCGAGGCGATGCCGCCCGACGCCGTCCTGTACGTCACCGCCGACCACGGCATGACCGATCCGGGCACGCGTCTCGACGTGGACGCCGATCCTGAGCTGCGTTCCGGCGTGGCGCTGCTGGGCGGCGAGCCGCGGGCGCGCCACGTGTACGCCGAGGACGGCGCGGCCGCGGACGTCCTGGCGACGTGGGGAGCGCGGCTGGAGGGTCAGGCCTGGGTCCTGTCCCGCGACGAGGCCGTCGAGGCGGGCCTGTTCGGGCCGGTCGCCGCCGCCATGGCCGGACGGATCGGCGACGTCGTCGCGGCGCCGTACGCCGACCTGGCCATCGTCGCGACCGAGGCCGAGCCGGTGGAGTCCTCTCTGGTCGGGATGCACGGCTCTCTCGTCCCGGCCGAACAGCTCGTGCCCCTGCTCACCTACCGGCCGACAGGATGAACGACGCGCCGCCCCTCGCGGACGATCCGGTTAACGGTCAGACTGGCGGTGTGCACCCTCTCATCGACGTCCCGTCACTTGTCCGGGCGGTCCGAGGAGGCGTGGCCCTCCTCGATGTCCGCTGGCGCCTCGGCGGTCCACCCGGCATCGAGGCGTACCGGCGCGGCCATCTGCCGGGCGCGGTCTTCATCGACCTCGACCGTGACCTCGCGGCGCCACCGGGGCCCGGAGGCCGTCATCCACTTCCCGACCAGGCGAGCTTCCAGGACGCGATGCGGCGGGCCGGGGTCCGGCAGGACGGGCTCGTCGTGGTCTACGACGACGCCGACGCGACCGCGGCCGCTCGCGCCTGGTGGACGCTGCGTTACTTCGGCCACGAACGGGTCCGTGTCCTGGACGGCGGATACCACGCCTGGGTGGACGCGGGGCAACCCGTCACCACCGAGGCGTCGGCGGTCGAGCCGGGTGACTTCACGGCGACGCCGGGCCGGTTGCCGCTGCTCGACGCGGACGGCGCGATGGCCGTCGCCAAGGACGGCGTGCTGCTCGACGCCCGCGCGTCCGAGCGATATCGCGGGGA
>Ga0247774_1000870_pt1 | contig 15263 bp, 9 predicted proteins | sample UWRJL001104B6_FD_179933 | JGI IMG/M metagenome (GOLD analysis project Ga0247774, IMG submission 179933) | Plant litter microbial communities from Arlington Agricultural Research Station in Wisconsin, United States - UWRJ-L001-104B-6 | ecosystem: Environmental > Terrestrial > Plant litter >... | reverse complement strand
GGGGGGGGGCGCTTTGGTGCATTCACGCAATCACTAGCCCGAATTGGGCGGCGCCTATCAGCCTCGCATCCCAAGGCAACTGGGATTACGAAGGTCCTGCCTGAGCTCAAAGCTCACACTAGTTGTTCCCTTTTCGCCAAACCCATCACGAACGACTTCTTGTCCATCCTCAACAGCAACCCTCGCCTCGAACGCGCAGAAAACAACAACCTCCCCGGAATTTAATCAGGCGTCAGCATAACTAAAGATATTTAATTTGTTTTCCCTAGGACGTGTCACATTGCCACCATGGTAAGTTCTACCGCCGTTGCGACGGATTCTTTCTCCAGCTGACAGCATGTAGCCTACCGCAACGGGCCGAGACTGGGAGAAGTACCAGAAGAAATTCGCAGATGACGAGATTGAAGAGAAGAAGATCACGCCCCTGACAGATGAGTACGCGTCTCCCTAGCCGCTGCCCGGGCTGGTGGAAATACTAACAGGGTCCAGGGACATCCAAGTTCTCAAGACCTACGGCGCAGCGCCCTACGGAGCTGCCATCAAGAAACTAGAGCAGCAAATAAAAGAGAAGCAGCAAAGCGTGGATGAAAAGATCGGCGTCAAGGTATATAGCTGTTGAACGGGGTGGTTGTTCGCATGGCTAACGCCTTGGCTTAGGAATCAGATACCGGGCTTGCACCACCCCATCTCTGGGACGTAGCTGCCGATCGTCAGCGAATGTCGGAGGAGCAACCGCTTCAGGTAGCTCGGTGCACCAAGATCATCGCCGACGAGAAGGGAGACGAGTCGAAGAGCAAGTATGTCATCAACGTCAAACAGATAGCAAAGTTTGTCGTGCAACTCGGCGATCGAGTCTCCCCGACCGATATCGAAGAAGGCATGCGCGTCGGTGTCGACAGGAACAAGTATCAGATCCTTCTGCCGCTACCACCCAAGATCGACTCGAGCGTGACCATGATGACGGTGGAAGAAAAACCCGACGTTACCTACGGCGATGTAGGTGGCTGCAAGGAACAGGTTGAGAAGCTACGCGAGGTGGTCGAGATGCCCCTTCTCTCTCCTGAGCGTTTTGTCAACCTCGGAATCGACCCGCCCAAGGGCGCTCTGCTGTACGGCCCTCCCGGTACCGGAAAGACACTGTGCGCCCGAGCTGTTGCCAACCGAACCGACGCCACCTTCATCCGCGTCATCGGATCGGAGCTCGTACAGAAATACGTAGGCGAGGGTGCCAGGATGGTCCGCGAGCTCTTTGAGATGGCCCGCACGAAAAAGGCGTGCATCATATTCTTCGACGAAATCGATGCCATCGGCGGTGCCCGTTTCGACGACGGCGCAGGCGGCGACAACGAGGTCCAGCGGACCATGTTGGAGCTCATCACCCAGCTCGACGGCTTCGACGCCCGCGGCAACATCAAGGTCATGTTCGCTACTAACCGACCCTCGACGCTTGACCCGGCCTTGATGCGGCCGGGCCGTATCGACCGCAAGATCGAGTTCTCCCTTCCCGATCTCGAGGGCCGCGCCAACATTTTGCGGATCCACGCCAAGAGCATGTCCGTCGAGCGGGACATTCGATGGGAGCTCATCTCCCGTCTGTGCCCTAACTCGACAGGTGCTGAGCTGCGGAGTGTGTGCACCGAGGCCGGCATGTTTGCCATTCGTGCCAGGAGAAAGGTGGCCACGGAGAAGGATTTCCTAAATGCTGTCGAGAAGGTCATCAAGAAGAACCACAAGTTTGGCTCGACAGCATCGTACATGCAGTACAACTAACGTCATTAGTCGTTATGGGAAGAATGGAGGGAAGTAGAGGCGAGCCAGGCAATAGCGTACCTGGAAACCCGGTCTGTATCAATAATGTAGAACCGTCGCTGACTAGCGGCTCCGGGATAGGAGGCAAAGACAACCATGAACACATGCCATGGACCGATGCATAACTTTTTGTAGCATTACATGTCATTACACTCCTGTGTTGCGTATGTATTGCAAAGCTGATTCCATCCGAACATTTATATGATACACAATGTACATGACGTGCCTTTGAAGAGACCGCCCGGCTCTCCAATCTCTCTATGATATCCCTCATCTGTAGAAATCCAACCATTCGTCTCGATACACTCCCCTAACTAGGCACTTTTGCCATTCTGATGCGCAAAATTTCTCAACTCACTCGTCTCTCTATCCTAGATTAATACTAAGCGCCGCAGACTATGAACTGCGATTTCTCTATCACCACAACTCATACAGAACACAAGAGCACTATGTAGTGTGAAGACTATGATGCCGAGGCTACTTGATGAATATACCTCCCAGAATATGTAACGCCCATCCAGTGTTGGGAGATGAGAGGTCATTAAATGAAGAACAAAAAAATATCTAAGCTTTGGCCGCCCACGCCCGACATGAGCGTCCTGGCCACCTTTGAAGGTATCAGTCGAATCGAAAACCGAGGAGAGAACCTCCCCCAAAAAAACACCACTACCAAGAATCCAAGGCGCCCATCCATGCTTCGCCGTGCAGTGTAGCTTGCTGAATCTTGTCGACCCTCGTGACGCTTCATAAACGTGAACAACATTTCCTACGCTTCTCTTCTTACATTGTCCGACCATGCCCAGCTTCCTCAATCCATGTGACATCCAAATAACAAATCTTTAGAGACGCTGTCAATGGTTAAGCGCCCTCCATCCGTGCAAGACACCCCAGGCAAATAATGTCCCCGTCCACTCCCTTCTCGATACAACACCGGCTGCATACCATCCCCCTGTGTCCACCGGTCGCCCAGCCCTTGCTGCCATCTTTTGGATCCTCAGCTCCTCTTTCCTCATGTTCGTCTTTGTTATCTGCCGGCGGTGCGTCGTCCATATGGAATGATCTCGACAGAACCTCCTGCTCTGACAGCAACGATGCGTCCTCCATGTCCGTTGCAGTCGCTTCGCCCTCGGGCAGCCACCCTGCACACTGCCGCATGCAAATGAAACATGTCCTGTGCCCACACCCTTCACAATCCGCGTATGAGTCCAGCTCCGATTTCTTCGTTGGTCTCCGGTGGCATACATTGCACGGAGCTAGCGAGTTCGTCGTTCGGGTGGCCGGTCGATTCACTGCATCCATCTGGTCCTGCAGCACCCTGTTGCCACATGACGGTTCCCTTTCTGTTGCTGCCCTTGGCGGTGCTGCTCCTCTTTGCTGCCCGTCATCTTCTGGTATGGATACGTAGGTATGCACGACGCGGTGCCGTTTGTTTGCGGGTAGGGGCGTGATCTTCCGGGGCATGATGGCGTGCCACTTCTGTGACAGCGACGAGCCGGCATCGACATCGACGGAGAAGATGTCGATATCTTCTTCCAGAGATTTGAAGTGCAGTGGGCTGACGCTGACGTGAGAGGGCAGGTCGTGGTGGAGGGATACATTGTTAAGAAGGGAGATGGAGTCGGCGTCGTCTCGTCGGCGTTTTTTCCCTTGCGGGAGTGGCGGCCGTTCAGCCACCGATGGCATCGTTTTCTTGAGTGCCGAATGTTCTTCTCGCGACCAGAAAATCCGCCTTTTGCGTTCTAGTTGTGATGGTGTTGGGCGGATCGTAGGAAGTGGGCTCGGCGCTAGGGATTCTGCATCGGACAGGCCGTGAACGGTCGTCTTCCGCAATTCGAAAGGACGGTTTCAAACCAGGCACAATTTGAATATGAGGAATGTGCTGGAATGAGGAATAACCGGAAAGGCAGATCTCGATGCTTGGCAGGACCTGTGGGAGGAGGTAAAGGTAGGGTTGTGAAAGGAGGATGAAGGAGAGAGGCTGGAGGTTGGAGTTGGAGTCTTTGGGCAGGACAGCAGTGAACAGGGTAATCGCTTCCGTGCCCAGATTTCCAGGCGCCTTTCAGGTTCTTTGGGTCAGAGGTCGGCGGAGGCGTGGAGAACTTTAGCACACGCCACCCAGTGTGAGAGGGGTTCCAGGTTTTGTTTATCAGCATCCCCATTCGTATGCAGGGGCCTTTGTTCAGCGGCTCTATCGATACCTACCGGCAGATGCCAATATACTCGAGTCAAACTGAAGAAACAATACCAGAAGAGGTGACCATTCGCAAAATATACGAAATGATATATTAATTGAAGTTTCTTTGTGCCTGCTACTTACATCTAGATTCCGAATGAAGATATTGATTTTGTTGCAGAATCTTGCGTGTTTTAATCTTTTGCGCTAGTTCTTGATCGCCTCGGAGCGGATGCTCTGGTGTCCTGTCGCTTACACAGGCCACCCCAGGTCTTGAGGAGCTTGGATTGGTATGAGAAAATGGGCAGGAGAGTTCATTGCTCGATTTTCTATTATCATTACTTGGTTTCTATCATCATTGCTCTATTTTGCATTATCGTTACTTCGTTTTCTACTAAAGTTGCCTCATTTTTTTTTTTCATTATCGTAGCTTCATTTTCCATTGGCCGCGTGATAGCTTCCACCGCATGGTCGAACACAAATGAAAATCTCGAACGACGAAATCTTCCCTTCGCCAAACACGGTCCTCTCTACCGACGCCTCGAAGAGTGTGGTCGGTTCCCCTCCGTCGTCGTCGACCTAGAGCCGCTCTTGGATCTCCTTGGTTGCTCTTTCTGTGGCCGTTGCTGAGGACACCCTCGATACCGATTTGGCGGATGCCTCGTCCCCCGCACCTCCCTGGACTGCAAATCAAGCTGGTCCGTATCGTTTCGCCGTCGACCGCTACCGCTACTCTGGCTCGAATTTTGCGACTGACAACCACGCCTACCTGTTGTTGCCGCAGTGCTGTGGGACTGCTCCCCGTTGTCGTCCTCCCTCTCACACTGATGCGGGGCTGCAGAAGGCAAGACCGGGGTCGGCATTTACGACGATGCGCACGACGAGTAGCCCGAGTCCCGGCTGCGCGAACTCCTAGGCTGCCTGTTCTGTCTGGTGTGGAAGGGAGGGGGCTGCGGGGTGGGGCATCGGCGGGTGCCAGTCCCTTCGTTTGTCGTGGGCTCGGGGGCATGAACGCCGCGGCGGCCACGGGAGGTGGAGCGTCAGCGCAAGTCGGCGGGAGAGGCGACTCTCCGTTCATGATGTCGTCCCGAGCCGGGATGGTCTTGAGGGGGAAATCGGCCGAGCCGTGTAGAGGTGGATGTGCGGGCACGGGAAAGGGGCTCCCTCGAAGCGGGCGTCTGGGCTCGTGGGGTTGTGTTCTTAGCTTCTCTTGACTCAGTCGTGGGTGAGAATCCTGCCTTGACGCAGAGATAGTCTGGTCCGGCTGCTGAGTCCTGAGACGGTCATCCCACGTTGCACGACCTGGACTGGTTCGTCAATGTCATCATCAAGATCTTGGGCTAGACTCATGACTACGTCGTCCACCTCGACCTCGATCCTCAAACTCGAGCACCCAATATCCGAATTTGTAAAAGACTGAAGGCCGAGGCACATGGCAATAGCGCGCTGGATTTCCAGTCGGTCTGCCCTGTCGATTCTAAGCTCGGAGCGCCTACGACGGAAATACCGATCTTTCCATCTCATGATTTTGGCGCGACTTGTCTGGATGTCTCGAAGGATGTCGGTCCGTTCCCAGGCCTGCTCAACTTCGAGGTCTGGACTAATTATCTCTATACTCAAGCTACACACACATACGTACACACCCCCCACATATCAGGAGATGAATTCACCCAACCGAGGAAAGCAACACAGCCGCAGCGTGCGGTTTTACTAACAAGATAATTGCAGCTCCCAGGCCATCGAGCCACATCTTGCAGTCATCCAGTGCCCTGATCAGCCGCGTCTCCCGGATTTGCGTCCCCGCCGAGCTCATGAAGTCCCCCATGAAATAAAAGAACCAAAAGGCCCATTTCCGTCGCCGGCGCCTGTGGTACTGCTCATATTCCTCGATGCGGACCCTGCAGATCTCGACGAGGCGGTCGTGGATGCGGAAGAGCCTCCGCAGCTGGAAATGCGGGATGCGCGTGGCCGGCGGGTCTAGCCAGTACGGCAAGGCGGCCGCGCTGATTTGAGTGATGGCATCGTTCGCGGCGTTCACAATCTTGCCAAACCGCTTGCCGTGACGGTGGCCATTCTTCTCGTCTCGCTTCCGGAGGCCGCGGTGGTTCCTTACCGCGGCCAACAAGTGAGGGATCTGTTGTGCGAAACGGTAGGCCGCGAGCCCGAAGGCACTTTACGGGGCAAGCTATCCATCAGCACAAGGTCATAAAAGGCAAATGGAGAAGATAGTCGGAAAGGAGGAACAAAGCTCAACATACAGAGTCTCAATGAGCGGCATCTCGGCTGCTGAACAGTCACCTGAGCTGGGCCTGCACCTTTGAGACACCGAAACTCAGCTGCACAGGTCGCAGCCTGCCCAGAATCGCATACCATCTTGCTCGTGAAGGCGGGGACGCCGGCTTCTTAATCTCTCAATAGACCGCGCCGACACCGCTTTACCCCCGGAAGGCAGCTGCAGAATAAACAAAAAGGGAAATAGATCAGACTTGCGCCGAAATATGCACTTCGAGGTGACGAGAATGTTCCCCTAAAGACTAATAGACGGATAGAAAAGCTTCTACACCTGCGAGGTGGACGGTGAGCTTTGTGAAGGCGATTATGGTTCATCCGTCTGACACACAAGAGTCGTTGGTGTATATAGCATTCTCATGTAGCTAACTTATCAAACGAAGCTACTCCGCACTTTGCCAGCCTTGGTCCGTACAGGGCTAGATTGATGTTTTCAATTTACAAATGACAAGTTTTTAACTAGCCCATACCTTCTATTAGAAGTTGGCTTTTAGTCAAATCGTTTTGCGACGGCCTGCATTGAAAAGGTCCTCCTGGAAATTAGAGAAATCATAACTAGTTTACAAGAGCAAAGGCGCCCTCCAAAACAAATGACACAGCTCTTTATCGCTCATAGAGGGAATAGAAGAGCAATTGAATGCTTTTGCGGAAAGGGTAAACAAGGGGAAACCCCAGTACCAAGAAACGACCTTAGATTTATGCCTTGAAGGGGCATCACAATAGTCAATGAGCCATATCACACGTGGCTCATCCTAAGGCTCTGTTTCCGAACAAGTTCCCAGACCAGAGCCTCGTGCTGCCAGTACGAAGTCTAGGATGAAACGAGGGCGAGACTCGGAGAGATTTGGCGGCACACTATTGTCGGGTGTGAGATGAGTGGATTAAGCTGGATGAGCGTTTCTTCGCCTTTCCAGAACTAATTGTTCCGGGCTGGAAACCTATATCGTCCTCCTGGACGAACAGGGGAGGGAAATTTGAACAAGGCATATGTCAACGAGTGCTAAAGGAACTTAAAGGCAAAACGAAAGAACAGGAGTCTAAATGAGACGGCTGAAGGATGATCGACTCGCCCTCCAATGGGACGATGTGCGAGTAGGCGTATCGTAGCTTCAGAGTTAAAACGGTATTTTCAATCTCTTCATTCCCTTGCGAAGCGCTGCAATTCTTGACTCTGGCGTCTCACTTCATACATTTATCTGCAATGAAACCTCCAGGTTCAAGAACTTGAAGATGCTACCCCGGAAGACTACCTACCTCTACGCCGGGTACTCAAAAGTTCCCCGAGGATACAATGACATCGACCTTGAACTCGTGTTAACACGAGAAAACACAGTTTTCTGTATATTCAACGTGCCAACTACTAATCACCGATTGAACCCCAGGCTACTACTGGGACTACAACCTTAGGGATAGATCCCACGAGTCCACCGTCACTGCCCGAGGCACCTATAAGATTCAATTCAATTACATAACGCCACCATACACTGATGTAGCACGAGGTAGTGGATGCTTTTGTTAACGCTCGACTTGATAAACAGATTTACATGCCAATGCCGCAAGGACGCTACAACCCAGGGGTTCCTGCCACGGCTACCCTCTGGCGTTTAACTTGTTACCGTACCTGAGCAACAAAAGCATTGTGCCCAGGCCAAATCTAACCTATGTCCAATAAGCCTCAGACACAGAGCTTGAAGGTCACCAAAGACGAACTAAATTTACCAGGAAACTGGATAATCATCTGATTTACACTCTAACTTCCCACCCTAATTCTCCCACTCCCCTTCTTTATCAACAAAGGAGCTCTCTAAGTTGAGGCAAGCGTATTGTAACATGGCTGTTGACCCATCCACCACCACTTTTACCAAGGACCGCAAATGATAGACCTCATCCTCCCAGGCACCTCGTTCCCCATCATCTAGAACCTAGGCGGACGACCCTTGGTCTCCTTTGGAGGATCGTAGACAATCTTCCTCGACTTGAGCCAGGCCCACTTATACCTCTTGACCCACACGCTCGCAGCAAACAAGACGGCCAAGAGCGTGACGGCCTTGAAACCTAGCCGCTTCCGTTCGTCCATCTCGGGCTCGGCCGCCCAGTTGAGGAATTCCACTACGTCCTTGGCCATCTGCGATGTCGTCGCGGGAGTACCGTCCTCGTACTCGACCAGGCCGTCATAGAGGACGCGGGCCATGGCAATGCCCGTACCGGGGAAGTAGGGGTTAAAATGCATGCCTTCGGGGAGGGTGAAACCGGCGGGGGGCTCGTCGGGATAGCCGGTCAGCAGCGAGAAGATGTAGTTGCAACCACCGTGGCGGGCCTTGACGATCAAGCTCAGATCGGGAGGGAGGGCACTGTTGTTGGCGGCTCGGGCTGCTTCCTCGTTCTTGTATGGGCTTGGAAGGTAGTCGGAGAGTTTGCCTGGCCGCATCTCGATGTCTCCCTGATCGTTGGGCTCGTCTTCATATTCGTTCTCCTCGGCCATTGCCTTGGCCTCATCTACCGTTAGGACGGTACCGACGAGCGTTCGGTAGGGGACACGGCTTAGAGAGTGACACGAAGCGCAGACTTCGCGGTACACCTGGAAGCCTCGGCGGAGTCTTCGAGCCGTTAGCTTGAGTGAGTCTGCAAGATGCTTGACCGGGTTCAAAGGCTTACGCTTGATGATCGAATGTCTTGTTCCACTTCTCATGCATCCACGGATACTTGGACGGATGAAGTCTGCAAGTATTGTTAGCCAATCTTGGGTCTTGATGTAATTGAGCACTGGCAGCCATTTTTGCCTCGTCAGGCTTTTACGATGAAGCTCGGTGGCACCTAGCAGTCCCCAAACTCGAGCTAGCCATCACAATCGTAACTCACCCTTCTTCAGTGGGTGTCAGTGCATGAGCTTCGCTACCGTAGAGGTGATAGTACCACGCAACACAGCTGCCGGCAATCGCTGTCGAGGCAATGGCAGCAATGTTCAGTCGAGTCGGCGAGGCTTCGGTCGAGCCATTGGAGCTCGAAGACGACGCGGCACGCTACGAAAAACAAATGTCAGCATCTCTGTTATCGCTGTAACTGCCAATTGGCGCCCCATTGGGCCCAACAAAGAGGTTTCTTGGGGGCGAGGTGGTCGGGACACTTGGGGGAGTTCGTGCCATCTTCCTTCGTACCTTGGAAATGGTGGCCGCGCCATTTCTCGTCCCAGCGGCGAAGGCGCGCGTCGAGCGCAAGGCGGTCCTGGCCAACATGACGAGCAGAGAAAATTATCCCAGCCGTCCAATAGAGGCCCAATTCGAAGAGGGGGACAGTTGATGGGAGGGCCTGGAGCTGGACTTCGTGGCTTCGCAGATTTGTCCTTCGAAGGCTAGAAAGACGCAAGTCGGCCGAAGCTACGGTTGACACAGAACCTGACCAGCCGAATTCACCCGATGCTCATTGGCTCATTGGTCGGCTGTGATCACGTGACCGAGCAAATTTCAACTCTCGGGTCGTAGTGACGGCCTTTACCCTAACCGTAATACTGTTGATGTTTGCCCCCCCTTCACACAATCAGAGTAGGAAGAGAGATTGTGATGCCATTGTCTATTATGTTTTTTCAAGTACTTCATCGCTTGATTTTTTCTGGAACTAACCTCTATGCCCTGTCTGTATTCTTTCTCGCATCATGTGTGTTAGAAACATCAGGGTCGAGCGAAGTATCAACAAAAAAGACTTCTACAAAAAATATGAACAAGAATAAAAGAGGACACTAGAAGTTTTTATTATTCCTTGTGCCCGTTCTTACTGGCGGCTTGCCTCCTCTCCTTGACAGCATCGGCAAGTTTGTCAAGAACCTGGACGGTATCATCCCAGCAGATGCAGGCATCCGTGATGCTGACGCCGTACCTGAGTCCAGATCGGCCTTCAGGAGGTACCTTCTGATTCCCTGTAGAAAACATGTTAATTACTTCTTCGGCGCTCTTTTCGTGAAATACGCTGGTCTCTTACCCTCGCTAATATTACTCTCAATCATGACCCCCATGATACCCTCTTCGCCCTTGGCGACTTGTTCGGCCAGAACAGCGGCAACCTTTGGCTGGTTATTGTGGTTCTTCAGGGAGTTTCCATGGCTGCAGTCCACCATGAGCCTCGCACGTGTCCCCGCCTTCTCAAGCGCAGCCTTCGCGGTGGCGATGCTCTCGGCATCGTAATTTGTGCCGCTGGTGCCGCCCCTAAGGATGACGAAGCAGTCCTCGTTCCCAACCGTTCCAACAATCGCAACAACACCAGGCTTTGTGACGGACAGGAAGTGATGAGGATGTTTCACCGCACCAATGGCATCAATGGCAACCCTCAGGCTCCCATCCGTGCCGTTCTTGAACCCGACGGGGAAACTCAACCCGCTCGCCAGCTCACGATGCAGCTGACTCTCGGTAGTCCGCGCTCCAATAGCCCCCACCGAGAGCAAGTCGGCCAGGAACTGAGGCGAGATCGTGTCTAGCATCTCGCTCGCAATCGGCATCCCTCGGTCCGTCAAGTCCACAAACAGCTGCCGCGAAAGCCGCAATCCCTTGTTAATCTTGAAGCTGTTGTCGATGTCTGGGTCGTTGATCAGGCCCTTCCACCCCACCGTTGTACGCGGCTTCTCGAGATATGAGCGCATCACGATGAGGAGCTCTCCTTTGTGTTTCTCCTTTTCTTTCATGAGGCGGTCGCAGTACTCGAGCGCGGCAGCGGGGTCGTGGATAGAGCAAGGGCCCACGACGACGAGGAGCCGGTTCTGCGGGTCGGTGCCATTGACAATAGCAACGGCCTCGTCACGGCCCTGGAGAACCGTCTGCTTGGACTTGGCCGTCTGGACAATTTCATGTTGGAGAAGGTCGGGAGGAGTCAGGGGATTGTAGCCACGGACTTTCAAGACGACAGGTTAGCATGCTCAATGATGACCAGAAATGGACTACGGGTACGGAGTCTTACTGCGCCAGTCCTCATTCACTTCCTTCTTCCCGACGTCCTTGTTTTCAATATAGAAGGTCTGTCGCAGTGAGTCACAGTCTCTGAGAGCATCTCACCGTCGGACGCCGTGGGTCTAACTTACAGACATCCTGACGAAGTCGAGCCCTGGAAGGGTAAAAGTAAAAGAGGTTTGAAGCTGTAAAAATTGCTTGCACGACTTGCATAATGCAATTGGCAGGCAACTTCGCAGGTTGGCAAACGAGTTAGGAATTGTCAAGCGAAGGCGAAGAAAAAACACTACGGTTTGCCGAACACATGCCAAAATTTAGTTGCCCCGCCTTCTGAGGGGCAAAAAACAACAACTTTGTTCAGCCCCGCCAACTTCAAACACTGACCAGAGCACCACAGAGTTTTCAAACTCCATCAAGGCTGAAACAGTTGCTAGTGTCTAGGCAAGGAGAGATAAATGAAGACAATTGCTTAACTGCCTGCCGAGAAGTTAAGGAGTGGTAGGCGCTCAGATTTGACCAAAAGATATGTACTCCACCCTAAGAGTGCCTCGTAAAGTGCAAGACAATTTTCGTAGATCGTTTAATACTTTTTTTCTACAGCCTACAACGTCTAGAATACTACAAGTGCACTTCCACACCTCCCAAATCTCTGCCCTTTTCAAATTACAGCCCACGGTGGTTGCTGTGGTAAGATGTGTCGATCCCAATGGACATAATGAGCATGACCTCAAGCCATTGTGCGCCCCTTGATCTCCTAATAATTCAATTCCCCGCTGCCACCGCCGGCCACATGATCAAGGTCTTCATAACTCTTGAGACTGCGACCCTGAACCGCTTCTCTTGGGCCCATGGCCGCTCCGCCCGCAGCACCATCACCCCACCTACCACCCCCAACCGCTCCTCCCCGTCGTCCGCCAACGGCACCGTTGTTTCCACCATCCCATCTCGGGTTTTGTCGACGTTCGTACGGACCAGTGCGGTGACCTCCACCCCGACCACCCTGCATGCCTCCTCTCCTGATGGGACCGCCAGCGCCGCGATCATCGGCAGTTGCGTTCCAGCTACCAGCTTGCATGGCATGTCCAGGAAACAGCGGGAAGGCCCCGGGCGCCATGGGGAAGCCAGGCATCGACGGTATCATCCCGTTCATGGTGAAATTCTGCAGATTGAATCCGCGAGGAGTCCCGGTTGGCCCCTGGCCGCCGCCCTGGGGGAAATGACCGTTTGAGTTTGCATCTGTTCGGGACGGGGCAATATGTGAAGGGTCCAAAACGTAGGCGTTGATAAGCTCAAACTATCACTTGTTAGCACCTCCGTTCTAGGCACTTCAACCGGGCACATACCTCTTGCTTCAAGCTGTCGAGCCACTCAGCGTGGCGCTTCTCGACGTGCTTCTTCCAGAAATGGTCTTCCTTGAACAGCTTTGTGCACTCGGGAACTTTGCAGCGCCACTTGTGCTCATCCTCCTGCTTCACAAACTTGGCGAGCTCATCCGCAATCGCGTCGTCAACTAGTCTGCCGCCCAACTTTCGGAGATCTGCAGATTCTGGCTCGAGAATCTGATGGACTTTGTCTTCAAATGTCTTGACCCAATTGTAGGCCCGAAGAAGTTGCTGCTCAGCCTTGGTCGATGTATTGCGGAACTTTCTGTCGGGTTCCTGGCCTTCAACTTCGCCTTCTTCTGCGACTTCGGATCGCTTCTTGCCCGGAAACGGCTCGCCATTGGCGCTGGCCCGTGCCACAGCCTTGGCTGTTGTGGACAAAGTGCTTCGAGGCCGACGGAGGTGACCGCCGGGGCACTTGCGCGTGAGCTCGTGGATCGAGTCACTCTCGAAGACACAGAAAAAGCAGAAGTTGAAGACGCGGCGTAGATACTCGATCAGAAGATCAAGCTGCTTCTTCTTCACCAAAAGAGCTTCGTCGTCAGCGTCATCATTGTCGTCGACCGCGCCTTCTTCTTCCTCTTCCTCGTTCTCGTCGAGCGCTCCCTCTTCGCCTTCATCGTCCAGTGCCTCGTCCATGCCGAGTAGACGCTCTTTCTTGGCCACCTTCTTGATTGGAGAGAGAGGCATGGCCGGCTGAAGCCGACCAGATTGCCTGAGCTCCTCGACCCTATCTTCGATCTTGACAATGGCGTTGAAGTCAGAGTTGAAGTCGGCCTCGAACCTGTTCACGAGGCGCTGCACAAGGTTCAAGTCCCTCTCAATACGCTCCGGCGCCGAGAACAGATCCCAAAGAGCCTTCTTCCTCGGCTCCTTGGGAGGGTTGTGAATGCCCACATGGCAGACAAAGTCTCCACGAACTTCATCCTTGACCGTCTTCCCATTGATTGCATCCAGGGCCTTCTCCGCCGTCGAAGCCGGAGCTGGTGAATCGGCCTTCAAATCCATGTCCTCGTCTCGCCGCTCGACCGCGGTGGAGGGCTCTGAGGCCGGATGCAGCATCACCCACCCAATCCTGTGATAGCGCTTGCTGGGATTTGGGTCCGAGAGTGACAACCACCGGAAACCGCCTTCCTCTTCTCCAAGATGCTCCTTGCAGAAAGATTCTAGGTTCTGGCGGCTAACGTGGGGGGCAATCGTTTTGATCAGCAGGGTTGGCTGGTAGAGGCTGTCATCCTTGATATCTGCTCCGTTCGCCGCAACGAGGTCCCCAACGCCTAGGATTTCGTTCGCGGCCGTGGCTTCTCCCTCTTCTTTCTCCACCACACCACCGGCACCGTTACTCTCGCTTTTAGGAAGGCCCTCGAGGGAAAACTCGTCAAAGGTTCCCGATTCTAGATCCTGTTCCCACTGGCCGTATGACCCGCGACGGAGATCGTTTAGCTGCTGACGCAACTTGTCCCGTATCTCGGGAACATATCTTTCCCGGAACCACTGCTCCTTCTTGTGCTCGCTAACGAATGTTCGTGACATCTTTGCCTGGAGCTCCTCCTTGTATGAGTCATAGGCGGCTTGAATCTTGACCTTCTCCTTGTCCCGCTCTTCCTGAAGCTCGCGGGGGGCACGGGCTCGCTCGGGCTCGCGGCGCCGACCAGTTCGCAACCGCTCCTTCTCTTCCTTGATCTTCTCATTCATCCTCCACCATTCGCCAAAGTATGAGAATCCAACTTGATAAGGAAGCTTTGCCGGGTCCGGAATTGGATTGACGCTGAGGGCGGCCGGGGCAGCACCCGGGTCCTGACCGGGAACATATCTATCAATGTTGGCTGGGGGTGAGGAGATGCGACGAGATCGGTCATCTCCCCGGTCGCGACCGGCAGAGTATTCATCACGCGCGCGCCCACCTCGAGGCTCGTACCGGTCAACGCCGGCTGGAGAACGAGATCGTCGACGAGAATGACCACGGTCATGCCCTAGACTAGAGTGAGCAAGATGAAGAACAAGACGAAGAACAAGACAGGTGGAGATGGAATGTACCGGGTGAGCGAGAGCGGTAAAAGCTATCGCGGTCGTCGTTACCACGCATGCCCTCACGACTGGTCCAAGCCCTGTCAGTAGGTGATCTCCCCGATGAGTCCTTGTAAGAGTACGAGTCGGCCATTGTCGGTCGCGTTGGTGAGAAAGTAGCTATCAATGCCAGTGGTACGATGCCTTCTTTATCCTTTCGTGTATCTCTCGGTTTGTGCAATGTGGCTTGTCTTCAGGTTACGCCAAACGTTTTGCCAACGTGGGCAGTAAGATACCGGCCTAGTGTTTGGCAACATGATGCCGTTAGAGACAAAGCTTGGGAGAAGAGATGTGGTGGATCTGGGCATGCGATATTGGAGCAGAACGAGGTAGAAAGTATTGCCCTTACCGGGCAATTATCAATAAAATGGAGGGAGAATAAAGAGATCAGGTAGGGAGAACGCAGATAGAGAGACTGCATGAAGAGAGACTGGCATCTCAAGGTGTAACGGAGGGGGGAATGGATGGTCGGGGGTCGGTCCAAGAAGCAGAACAAGAATGACAGCAACGACGCTGTTTGAGCTGCAAGGTTGGATATATGAAAGAAAGGGAATGACGAACTAGTATGCATAAAGCGGCCAAGGCAAAACTTCAGATTTGCCTTCAAAATCA
>Ga0247774_1000869_pt1 | contig 15267 bp, 9 predicted proteins | sample UWRJL001104B6_FD_179933 | JGI IMG/M metagenome (GOLD analysis project Ga0247774, IMG submission 179933) | Plant litter microbial communities from Arlington Agricultural Research Station in Wisconsin, United States - UWRJ-L001-104B-6 | ecosystem: Environmental > Terrestrial > Plant litter >... | reverse complement strand
AGACTGAATCAGTGACATCGATCTCCGGAGCGCGGTAGGTGCGGGTTCTGCCGAGATCCGTCGTTGTTACGTCCATGCTGCAGGTGTGGTGAAACTCGGCCAACCCCATGTCGCAAATCTTAAAGTGGCCAAGGTTGGAGAAGCCCTTGCTTCCGTCTTGGTAGTTCTTCCAAAAGAGGATGTTGGGCGGCTTGAGGTCGCCGTGCCGACCGTGTAGTCTCGAGGCCTTCGCATGCATCGAGCCCGGGTTGTGGATATGATCGAGCCCTTGCGCGATGCCGAGGCACTGCTCGGAGAACCAAACGGCGAAGTCGTAATTTCTGCTTGGCATCATCGGGTCGGGGAATTCGGTTTTCCAAAACTCAACCAGGTTTCCATCAGCCAACGGAAAGACTAGATGGTACTCGCCCCGATATGAATAGGTCATAAGAAGCTTTATGACATGTCTATGGTCAGTTATATGCTCAAGGACGCTGACTTCGTTTCTGAATTTGTCCTGGCTGTTTGGAGCTAGCTTGAGTCTCTTTATGGCGAGCGGTGGATTGCCCTTTGTTAATGCAATTAGATGGTGTTGCATCCCGGCATATGTTGATGCAAAACTTACAACATCTTGACAGCCGTCGTGGTGCGCGGGATGTATCCTAACACTCCACACCTTGGCATTGCCGTACCTCGTCGAAGCAGGGTCATCCTCGTTATCGTCGATGAAGGGTAAGATTTCTTTGTCATCTAGCACATGGTAAACAGGCTTGCCTAGACTCGTGCCCCGTATATTGAAGAAGGGCGCAAGAAATTGCCACTGCAAGCGGGCAAAACCGTCCAGGACAAGTCTCGACCAGACTTCCCGATCCCTCATGTCGAAGACATGAACCGGTGTCGTTACACCGTTACACTCCGTTGTTACTCTCGCCTTATGCACCTTGTTTGAAGCGTTGAACTCGAAGGTAAACGGCAGATCTCTGTCGAATAGGCCTGCGTCGATGAAATCGTCGATGTACCGAGCACTTGAGAGGCGCAACAGGATGGCAAAGATCTTCCGTCGGGTTGTTCTCTGACAGGTTGAAGACCGACGCATCTCATTCTCTCGTCTCGGACTTAAACACGCGTGCATATCCCATATTGACCTCGCCTTTGCGTCTAGATCGCCTTCCATTCCTAAACGTTGAAGTTCCTTGCGAACATTTTCTCGCGAAATGATTTTCTCAAGCTCATCGAACGGCAGGAATTCCTCCGGATCGCCAGCTCTCTTGCTTGGCTTCTTGTAGAGAGCATCGATTAGCGCCGCTTCAAGATCTAGACTTTCTGGCTCTCCGTGCAGGTCGTTCGTGGAAATGTTCTGTCGCTCGTGCCTCACTGGGGTGATAACCAGGTCTGGGTTGGTACCTGTGTGACTGACCAGGTCCCCAGTGGCACCCCGCTCGAGCGGCGACTTCGGTTTGTCGGGGTCCATGCCAGTGCGTTTGTGACGACTGAAGTTTAGTTGGTTCTCGTCGCCACGATCGTAGACAACACTGGGTGGTGATTCATGCGTTCCTATGGAGCCCGGCGCATCGGGCAGAAGACACTTTCTCTGATTGTTGCAATCATCGAGCGAGACATCGCCGTCCTGTTGCCAGGCCATAGGCGTTGCAACTACGCTCGGCACCTGGCTGGAGCCATTGGAAACCCCTAACTATTATCGGAACTGTTAGCAGCTGACCGATGTCCCAAATCACCACCGTATGTCGGCGCCTGGCCCTGCCTTTAAGCCAAAGATAAATTATGGAAGACTCGACGTACATTCGATCGCACCGAGGCGATGTCTGGCTAGATAGTCAATTATTGCGTTAGTTGACTACAGGAAAGCGGAGGACAGAATATAGGCCGGCATTAACTTACCGGCAGCGACTGGTTCGGAGGCATCTTTGACCTTCGGAGAAGGGTTCGCAAGCGACACGGACAAGTGGGACCAGGCTTGGCCTGGCGATTCGCCAGTACATAAGTATTACCCTCCCGAGACTAGCTTGGTAGCTCGCATTTCGATATATACGAGAGAGAGGCTCGGGTACGTGAGCAATCACTTGTTTCTCCACAGTTGTACCTCCGAAATGGCTCGTTTGCAGCAGATTGGCAGCCCTCTGTACCGTCTCTGTCTTGCAGCGGAAAGCTCGCATGACAAGGGGGCTGGGGTAAAGGAGAAGTATTGGTATGAACATCATCAGCGCGCCAAATAAATAAATAAATAAAACACTTCTGCTGTCTCACCTGATGGCTCCTAACCACACCACGCGAGTACGAACGCACAACATGTATTGGTTAATTAAAAAAGCCACAATGTGCCCGCCTGACCTCTAGAATAGAATGTACCAACGAGAGCTTGGCAGCCTGGTCATTATACAAGTAAAGGCGCGAAACGTGAAAAGGCCAGAGGTGATTGCCGCGCGCTTCCCCGTTTCTTCGCGAGGTGGCAGATGGAGAGGGAACATGCAGGGTGAGGGATAATCCTTCTAGGGACAAGAGGGAGCCAGTGACATCTACAGGATGTCGAAGGCCATTTGTTGGGAGGCGCGCAGAATTTTTGACCCAAATCCTCCAACTGTCGGCCCGTGGCAGGTCAATGCTGCAAACATTGCGTGGGGGTTTCGAAGGCTGGAAGGCACTCACACATTCCCGCTTCTATTACACAGGAATTCTCAATTGTACACGTAGGTTGACTATTGTGTATTTATCAACTTCCTAATTATAGTTGCAAGAATCGCACAACGCTGCCTCTTGCCTTGATGAGAGTAGCTAGTCCTAATCCTGGAGCCACAGAACGGTGGACACGCTACAATCGGCTTGAAAAGGGCTTATGATACCTTAGCAGCCGTTCATGCAAAGATAAACGTATTATTCGTAGTTACAGCAAGCGAGAGGGGGCGTGCGTTTGGTAAAGTCGCCTTACACTGTCAGGTGGCGGGTGACTTCGTCGGGTTCCATTCGAAGTGGAAAAACAAAGGCGGAGCGTTAGCCTACGCAACACAGTCATGTTTCTGTAGATATGCGCATGGAATGGCATGGTTCAACAGGCCCTTGGCGCTCTTTTCGACAGGCAACTTAAAACCAGACTGCCATCCATATCTACCAGATTCTTCATTCACATTCAATCTTCGACACTCTATTTTCTTGACGCGACACTTGATCTCTTTCTACAGACGAAGAATGCCAAGCCGAACAGGCGAACTCGAGGTCCTTGTCGGCACTAAGGAATCGCCAGGTGAGGAGACGCGACGACAAATGCCGGTGCAGGCGACGCTACCTGCCAGTCTTGCCAAACCCGATCGTCTCTCGTCTGAGCTAGTAACGATGGTCGGCATGGGCAAGTTCAAAGTTCAGATGTTCCACGACGTCTACATGATCATGACGACCGAACGACTCGAAATTGTAGGTTGAAAATAAACCCCGCTCCCTGCCCCGGTTCGAATGACGCCATTGGAAAACCCAGTATGGATTAACGCAAATGCAGGACAACCTAATAAGAAATATATCACGATCGCCAAAAATGGTTAGAAATCGAGAACCTCACCAGGAGTGATACTTTTGTGGACTTCGGCGCATTGTGTTCCTATCCGATCGTGGCGTTCGTAGAGCATATTCGTTTTATCAGTAGCAGTTCTGATAAATCATGTCGGAGCTAGCAACGGTTGCTTACAGTGAAAACAAATGGGCGTAATATCACCAATCTAGGCATCAGGCGTTAGTCGGACTCGGATATTATGATTATGTCTTGCATCGCAGACCTCTCGACAGATCGACTATTCACTGTCGTTGGTTCTCAACTTAGATTCGCCTCAAATAGAACTGCGGAGAATTTAGCGGGTATGACTGAAGTGGAAGATAATTCTTTGAAATTTTACACATTTCATTGAAATAGCTGGTCGAGCTTATCTTGGACTCTTGGTGCAGGCGTAGTGACGGAGTCTCGTAATTGATAGTGACTTCGTATGTGTCCTCATGGAACTTTGTAATCAACAGCATCTAATTAGATGCGTATTATGGTTATAGGAGGTAGTCAGAACATGGACTATTAGTTTCGGGTCAAGTCAACAACCCAGCAAACTCTTCTCCTTGATTTCATGAATTCGCAAGCGCCAATCCCATGGGCAGGGACTGCTTGATGCACCTGTCAGACAGAAAAGTGCACACGAGAATTGAGGGCATCGGCCTACACGAGGCAAGTGAAGTCTCGGGCACCTAAACAACATTGACAATTCCCACTCTGATGTCGGTTGCAGGCATGCTCACTGCGGCGGAAGAGAAAGCCCAAGCGGCATGTGGCCCTTGGGGTTTCAGGACTTGTTGCGATTGTAGTGGGAATTGTATTCAATCTTTCATCTAAATGTTGCTTGATATTTTCTGGCGGGATATCCAGCGCAATAGATCATGATAAATGTACCTATCCAACTCCAACACAGCCGGTGCAGTTTCCTCGAAGATTCCCCAGCCCGCCTGTAATATGCTGTCATCGCTTGCGGTCATGCTTCGTCGGTTGATGCTTCATTAAAATTGGTGGTAGTGTTCCACTTGAACGGCCGTTCTGAGCCCCTGCACCTCATCCTGCCCCATCAACATCTTAGCAGCTGCCGTCTGTTTGGTACAGTGATGGATAACCTACCGATGTGAGGGCTCGCGGTAGAGTGCATTGGTATCGGCCTCGCCTCCACTTGACGGATTGTCAGTGACCTGGTGTCGCAAGTCTCACGCGCGTTCCTCCAGCTGCATACTCACCACAACTTGGCAGGTTCCGTAACCAAAGAGAGATGTGAAGAACGTCTCTAGGGCTATCTGCTCTATATACGTGGCTCGAACTACTGCGGTTGCCATGTTGGGCAGAAGTTGAAAGTGACGAGCGGCCGGCTTCGAGTCCAAGCTTGAGGAACGGCTAGGGTAAGAGCAGCCAAAGTTAAGGCTCTGATGCCAATGAAGCGGAAATTGTGGCCCGCGCTGTGCAGCATTCGAGATCGCCAGGTTGGATCGGGTTTCTTATGTGGCACGTGACGGTCCAGTTAGCGTCAGCCACCGAAAACGCCTTCCTATGTGCTGGCATCGCATACCTATCATATCCAAAGGTTCGTGGAAACACATCATTAGGCTAGTAGTATTGTGCGTACTATTTAGCATACCGTCAAGCCAGCCACCGTATCCCTCTCAACTCTGGTGTGGAGGCCAGACGGTTTGCCACCTGGCCAGCGCGGTTGCCATCTGCAGAAATCTCGGTGTATTCAGCCTGGGCATATTCGAGCATGTAGTACATTTCCCAAAAAATTCCAGAGATTACAAACAGTTCGGATCTAAGGAAATGTGGCCACTGCATCTGCAGTTCGTGAGGTGCAAAGAGTGGGTGTGAGGCAGTGCATCTGGTAAGTATACGCACTAAGTGGTGTGCGAACTGGCTAGGATTGATACAGAGGTGTGAAGGTGATACTTGGTTTGCTGCTGGTGTAGCAGACTAGGCCCCGGGCGTCGGGGGCATTCAGTTACTATTCGAACGGCCCACCGCCCGCCAGCCACTAATCTTGCATACCGGAGAACCAACCACCATTATCAGTCGCCAAGGCTGGAAATCCTACCAAGTCCAAACACCCAAATGTCAATCAAACTTCCCTGGCAACCAGTGACCTCATTCGCGCGAGAGCATCTAGATTGATCTCTATATCGACTTGGAAAGAACCGAATTGATTCGATTATTTGTATACTTGAGCTATTGTCAGATATGGATTGGGCTCGTGACAACACCGGACTGAACGAACGAGACTTGTCGACGGTATTCAAGTACGCGCCGAAGTACTCCACCGTCGTCCGGTTATTGGGAAATGATCAGGTTCGACCATGACCCAGTACAGCCCCTAATTAGTTGCGAGTTTCTGAATGATGGAGTAGGAGCCTTTAATATGGTCTCTCAAATCGGAGGAAGAATGGTCGAATTGGCTAGATACAGTAAGCGGGCCCAGAGCCTGGATTGTATGAATGCTAACATGATCGCGTTAGGAAAGACCGTCGATTGACGGCAATAAATCCGGCCTAGTGCTCATGTAGGATATGCCCCGGTCTCTCGAGTGATGCTCCTAGCTTTCATGGGTTGACAAGTTTTAAAAAAAACCAGCATTGCTAGAAGAACTGGAGAACCGTCTTTAGGAATGCTGCAGAAGGGCACAACGTTCGACATACTAAACAAGATCAACGCAGAAACCATAGGACGATCGCAGACGCAAGGGACGATGGAATTCTCGACCCTGCTAGAGACGAGCTCGCCCGTGCTTGGCATCGCAGGCGGCTCCCCAATGAGCCAGAGAGGTCGTCGTAGTGTCAGAACCCTTCCGTTTTCATCGGAAACGTTTAGGCTCATCACCAAAGGCTTCTTCATCCACGGTTCCGTTGCTCGGGTGGTGAGCCGCGCAGACGTGCCCGTCTTTTCTGGTGTTGAAGTGGATATGGGTGAACCAGATGGGCCGACCTATCCGTCATTGGGTAGTTGATATCCAAACTTCTTCATAGCAATAACGGTGCTGATTCTCTCGTTCTGGCAGTATACAACTGCCGATCTACCAACGCCTGGGATATGGACCTCGCGCTCACAGCTACACACTTTCCGCACTGTGGACTCACCTTTGCCATCCTGTTCGGCTGCCCGCTTTATGCCGAGCGAGAAATCCTCAACCGGCTCTCCTTTTCTGTTTCCGAAGCAATCCACCCATTGCTGATGCCGGGTATCTTCGCTGAAATCGAGAGGGCGCGACATGTTCATGTGGTTGAGGCCACAATTGACGAGCTGGAGACCAAGATCTTTGAGCTTGATTTCCACTCGTCCGAAGTCGAGGCGATGGAGCGTGCGGAGATCGAGCGGCGGAACCAGGAGAAGCGGTCCATCTGGCTCGACACGACCTATCTCAGGAACAACCTTGTAAGCTGGTGCAGACAGCTTGCGAAGATGGCTGACCATGTCGACGAGCTAGGGGATACGTTCTACTCTACACCGGTTTCGCGAGCGAAGCGAAGGTATGAAAGACCAATTGAGCATGAGTCAGAACTAGCGACAGTGGCACATAGCAAAACGGCTCCCGGGCTTGGCAACGAAGAATTTGATGTAACCGATCACCCCCCGGTCCAAGTTAGTAGACTCTCAGTTGGAAAGACAGAGAATCAGGAAATGCAGAAGATGCAGCTGCAAAAATACGGGCATAAGATCAAGGGACGGCTCCGTGCCATTATCGACGAATATGACGACAAGATTCGAGACTGCTCCATGCGAATTGACGGAATGGCTATGGCTACGCAATGGGTCTGGACCCAGACGGTAACCCCAGTATTGCGGTGATAGCCGACAAACTAACTGTTCTTCTGAATAGACACATGGAGAAACAAATGTCGAGATTGCTCTTGCGACAAACCGCGACTCTCAACACATGAGATCTATCGCTGTCATTACTATGATATTCTTGCCGGGTACTTTCTTGGCGGTATGTTCCCTTGTCTCGAATCCAAGTCCTGTTTGCCTCTCGGCTGGGGGAATTTACACATCGTTACTGACGATTATATGGTGACCTGGGCAGACTGTCTTTTCCATGGGTTTCTTTAACTGGTTTGGCGACAGCGGTAAAGCCGCCGTGTCGGGTTATGTATGGATCTACTTTGCGATAACCATCGTCTTCACAGGGGTAACGATCGGCTCGTGGTATTACTGGGTCATACGGCGTCCCGCCCGTCGTGCAAAGAGCCATGTCGAGAAAAAAACCCTTTATTAGGGTTACATGATGTGGTGTCTTCTCTTTTGAATTGAGAGTAGCATACGGTGGATATTTGGTAGGGTTGGCACATTCCATGATGTTTATTATTATCGTCAGGTTTTAGAACTGACCAGTTAATACCAGTGAGACCATCTTTGCCAGCCTCGATGTGACTTATTAGGCAACCGCCTTTCTCACACGGAGAAAATTTTTTGAGGCGAAGGTCCAGCCTTGGCTCGGTGGTGGCTGCCTGATTGTAGTGCTCGAAACTGCAGGGAGATAGAAAGAAGCTCGCTTCAGGCGGAACCAGGTGTGCAAGCGCCTGCAGAATCTCGGTCTAGCAACCATAGTCAACACTGCAATTCAAACCCGACAGGTGCCTTCAATAACACTGTCGACCCAGCGAACTTCGCGAGTGCTTCGGCGTGCAGCTTGGCAGCGATGCGAACAGGTGCATAACTTGCTCGCAGCCGCCCATCGTAAGACAATAAATCCCGCACCAACAGCACCTCGGAGAGGAGCCTGGTCTTAACACCGAACACAGACCAAGCCAACAGAGACCCAAACGTTCGGATCTTGTACCTTGTACGCCGCAAACTCGCAGGTAAGTCTTTGCTAAATGACGCGCTGTGGGTGAAATGCCTGGCTTTGACTAAGAAACGATTACAATGTGTGTTCTTGACGACTAACCTGGAATTCTAGGTCATCAGGAACGTTTCTGCGTGTAAAGGTCAACAATGGTAGTCTCAGGTAATCCTTGTTCCGCGCCCAAGGACACTTCCCGTCATCCAGCTAGTGCGACACAGCCTATTCAAGAACTGTAGGGGATAAATGTAGTGCCGTGATGCAAATACGTACCAGTACTTGCAGGTATGATTCCCATTTAACTGGGCCCTAAATGCAAGTGTTGTACGCCTTGCATGCAGCGGTTGATACTTTCAGGGACAGGGGACAATATAAGTCCTTGCCAGCCTTCCCTTCATTCACCCACCACATAGACCACTTTTTCGTCTTTTGTCCCTCCACAAGCCCTGCATCTGCCGTCGAGTGGCATGCTCAGCCTTTATCTCGTTTAATCTAGCCCAACAAATCTGAGCAAGTCAGCAAGAGTCGATATTAATCAACTCGCCCGAAACCAATCATCATTATTCGCTTACCAAGTTTCTCCTATACGGCAGAAGTTTGGGCACAAATAGTGTCTTGGAGCGGCCATAGGGGATGCCACTACTTCCACATTTTATGTAGTCTGTTACCCGCATTGCTTCGCTAGCCTTTCCAGCTCGGGAATCGAGCTCCGAAAGAAAGAGAAAAGAAATGGCCCATCCTGGAGGCAACAGTCACACAGACAGCCTACTCGATAGTGGTCTGCCGATGCGGGTGGCCGACTCGACTAATGCGAACTCAATACCAGAACAGAGGTCGCCCGAGAGAGCAGGCTCGGGGGAGTCATCAGAAAGCAGCTCCCGGCATGTGCCCGAGTTGCACCTATACCGGGCCGAAACGTTTCAGACCCGGGAAGGGCCACGGCAAGAACTCGCGCGTATTGACACGTTCAGCACCGGGGAGACGTCCCAGACTGAAGATGCAGTTCAGGCTCAGGATGATGAGCCGACGGATCTTGGGCCACTTATCCGACATCTAGCTGTTGAGCATCGAGACCGCTACGATTTCTGGCCCCAGCGCTTGCTCGAAAATATCCTCACTCCAGACCGGATCAAGAAGGAGCTACTGCGGGTCAAGATTGATCCAAGGATCGTCAACGATTACGTTGACAAAATTTGCAATGGCAGAGAACACATCGACGTTGCCGTTGCCGGGAGATGCACCTACTTCAAGCTTTTTGCCATATTGACGTTCCTAGAATGCCCTCAAGATATTAGAGAGTGCCTGTCGGGGGCGGCGGGATTTGAAGTCTGCGACCAGGATCTGCCGCTGGAGATAGCGCAGGTCAAGGGCAAGAAGTGGCTACGAAAGCGGGAGCACAGGACGCCGCTCTTCGCACAAAAGGGGAGCATATTCAGCGAAAATTTTCATGCGTCGCAATTTCGATTTTCTCCGCATTTCTTCTCTATGGACGAGGGCCCCAAAGCACGGCATTTTGACCTAGCGATCGAGACGGTGCTTCCCTGGATGAAGGACGATGGCTCCGCAAGGGCGAAAGTTAGGGATCAAGGGGCTCACGGAGAGGTCACATCAGTCAGGATACACCCGGACAGTCATAGCTTCGCGCCCGTGCTCCAAAAGGTTAGGATTTCTTTCGAGTTTCAAACCCCAACCCCTAACTTCCGCAAGCGAAACTGCTATTCTCTTTGAGCCAGAATCACTTACAAGCATATATCTTTTATTAGCTTCATTTGGAGCAGGAGTACTTTGCCGTGAAGGAGCTCACGCGTAAGGACATTGACAAGTGGGAGGATTTCAAGAAGGAGAAGGACCTGCTAAACCGCTTCAACGGCATGGCGCATCCGCACCTGGTAACCCTCCTGGCAACGTACCAACTGAACAAGTCGTACCACTTCATCTTCCCTCTGGCGATGTGCTGTTTTGACAGTTACTGGGAAGACCACGTGCATTCCCCATCCATGAACGAAGCCACCGTGATCTGGCTGGCCGACCAGCTCCGCGGCCTCGTCGGGGCCCTCGACACGATCCACAACCCCAGGCATCTTTCCGAGCAAAAGTATGGACGTCATGGGGATATCAAGGCGGATAACATCCTCTGCTACCCGACGACCAAGTACGACTATCCCATGCTCGTCATTACGGATATGGGCCTGTCGGAGCTTAATTCGAACAAGAGCAAGTCAAATATACCCGGCGAGAAGGTCCCAGAGGTTCCGGGCTACCGGCCCCCTGAGTGCGACGTGGAAGGCGGACTCGTCTCGAGGGCCTTCGATATCTGGACGCTCGGATGTTTGTTCTTTGATATTGTAGCTTGGTTCATCGGCGGGTGGAATCTGAGGGAACAGCTTCGGGACAAACGCACTTCTATCAACATACTCGCCGGCGTGATAAAAGACATCTTTTACGACGTTTGGCCGAGCCCAGACGGGAATGGCTTCGTCCAAACTATTAAGCCCAAGGTCACTGAGGTAGGTGTCCCCACATTGCCGCGTTGACATTAGGCATTCGCCTTAACGAGCCCTGCGAGTTGGTAACAATATTTTGTACATCAAACAGGCCTTCGATATACTCCGCAACCATGAGAGGTGCTCCGAGTTCCTGCACCATGTGCTGGATATAATCCAGGATAAAATGCTTCTCATCTTGTCCAAGGATAAGAATGGACGACACAAGATTGTTCGGGCCACGTCGGCCGAGCTACGGGAGCAGTTCGACCACCTCTACAAGAGGTGCGTCGTGAGCACCCCATTCTGCGTCTCAAGGCTGTGGCCAATCAGAGCAACCTCGGAGCGGCGCAAGTCGCCCGTAGTACGCGTGACTCTGCACCAGAAGTCGCTCGATCAGCTCAGCCATGCCAACAAGGTGAAGCTCAACCCGCCGCAGCCCTACCGCGCGGCGCCGGACCGGCTGTCCCTGTCGCGACAGGAGCTGCGCGACTTGGATAAAGACGACGATGGTCGTCTCCCTGTCCCGTAATGGCCATTTCGGTTATTCCGTTTCCGACGAGACACAACATGTGCACACTCTTTGCGACGGAGATCATTCTTCGTCGAGCACCAGCAGCCGGGATCTCTGTGTCCATTTTCATAGGCGAGAAGAGGACAGATTCGGGGTGTCAGTCATTGCTAGATTTCTACGAGCCCCTAACAGTCTTCAGAGACCTGTCTGTGTTAGTGGAGATGGCTAATGCCTTCGCGGAAGACATTGTTCGAGTGAAAGTCTGGACATTATTGTCCCTACCTTACGAGTATCGATCTGCGAGGTCTCATACACGTAGAGAACAAACAATAGCTGACTGAAGATGTAACCCTCGTCCAGCGGATGGTCAGATCCTACATGGCGAATAGGCGCAGCATAATCCTGGCCATGGTCTTAGTCAAAATGACTATCTCAATCAGGTCGTCCATTAATTGACTAGAGATGTCGATAGAAAGGGGCGCCGGACGTTAGTTGTCATCACGAAGCCTGATACGTTCCCCGGTAGCTCTAGCGGTGAGATATCGGTTGCAAATCTAGCGGGAAATCGGGACATCGAGTTTCGCCTCGGGGTGGCATGTTCTCCAAAACAGGAACTACGACAATGGGGACGTCTCGTTGGGAACATGGGATGCGATTGAAACAGAGTTCTCGATGGAGATTTAGGTGGGGGTCCCTAGATCCGTTGTTGGGATCGCCTCTCGGAGAACGTGTGAACGTGCTTGAGTCGTGTCTTGCAATATCAGATACGAAGGGAGTTGCCACACCTAGTAGAGGAGATAGAGCGAGACGAGAGAATGCGCAAACATGGTGGGGCACTAGTCGGTTGGTCTTGTGCTCTGAACCCCTATAGCCTGATCCAGAGCCTTTCCTCCCCCCTCTTTCCCAAGTTATTAAATTAACAATACCATTTTGACCTTGATATCGAGTTACTTGAATAGATTTTAACCGGCAGTCTCAAATCCCGTGAAAATTTGAGTAATTCTGTCATAGATTCCTGGCATTTCTTCTTTCTCCTTGATTTTTGCTCGAGACGCACCCCAAGTGCAAACCAAGCATCTCGTCTGTTTCGCGGGTCGAACTTTGCCACAAAATTGGACTCCAGAGTGATCCCCTGGCGTTTGATCACCGTTGTTTCTGTCTGGCGTAGGTTCAGCTCACGCCAGTTGCAGAGAGTAGGCGTGGCTGACGATGTTGAGCCCTTCGAAATCGCTGACTTCCGGGACGTGGAGCTCCTAGGTCTAGGTCATAAACGATGGTGGTGACTGGGCCGCGAAAGTCGCCTACAATCCATATTAATGAATGGTCAAGCCGCTCTACCCCTGAGAAATGTAATTTTTCGACGTCAACGATATGGCTTTCGCGTAGCGCAGCGTATGGCCAGAGTCTTCTGGCGGGACAGCGTTGGTGGTGTATCGATGTCAGTATGCACAGGAAGCGACAGCCCGCTAGGAGAGTAGCGCAGGAGCGAGGTCCTCGGGTCACACCTGGGCCTGCCGGTTGAACTGCAGCCAGTGACCATCGGGGCCGTCGACAAGTTCCCGATTTCCAAAGCGGGGTCAGCGCCGTGGCGGGCGGTAGTCACCGTGATGCCGATGTTGTGCCTATTTTCCGTTGCGCTCGCGGTGGGGACAGCCGGGCCAGCAACAGGGCCGGCGCATACCGTTGTTGAGTTCCTCGACGGCACGGCGGATCCTGCGCTCGCGGGTTTTCTGCTGCTTGGCGTCGCCGACCCAGCAGATGAACTCGTTGCGCGCCAGCACCGTGATGTCGAGCCAGGCCGCCTTGGCATTCTCGTCGGTGATGAGCGCTTCGGCGAGGTCCTCGGGCAGTTCGTGGACCTTGCCACCCGGTAGCGTTGTTGTCGTGGACATGGTATAAACGTAGCCCTATCGTACTGTTCTGCCACGTTGCTCTTAGCCTGGGAGTAAGACCATCGGAGTGAATCGTGGCCAACCGTGATAAACTAGAACTGGAGGAGTACCGACAGCACGGCGAGAGACTGAGAATCCTCAAATTTCAGTTGGTGACAGGTGTCAATATTAATGCACGAGCCAACCTCACCGCGGCACAAAGCCGCACCTTCAGCTGAAGCTGGCGATATTAGCGATACCAACTACAAAACTAACCCTACGCACCTCCCCCTCGGAAACCGGTACCTGCATGCATCAGTCTAGTGACACTTCTACTACGCTAACGCCTCTCCCTTTCCCTCATAACATTCTACGTCCAAGTCCTACTGAAAATCAAAGGGGTGAGCTTCCAAGCCCGGAGAAATCGGATAACCCTACCGCGTTGTGCTACCCACCAGTGACGTTGAGTAACCAACTGGTACGACCATGGCAGTAGACGAGGCTGCCCCTGGGACCGCCTAATGACGCCCGATTCGGGCAACTAGATTGTTGGCATTTGCATCTAGATCTGTTTCGCATCGGGCCTATGCATCCGGAAAGAAGGTGGAAGAATGATAGGCTTGATTCCGCCAGTGACCGGGCTGTCAATGTTGCAGTAAGCACCGGACTTGGGTTCTGGGCTAGCTCGGCCCCTTGCAGGGCGATCTAAGCCGACAGGTACCGGGCTTGTTTGCGCCGGGCCGACGGTGATGCCCAGCCACGAGCTTTTGGGAGGATATTTTTCCGAGCTCTTTTCGGGATGGACATAATATCCCGGTGGCCGATACGGATGCGGACTGACAAAACTACCCGAAAAGAGGGCGAACTAGCGAGCGGCCTTGGGAAGCACTCTATACCTGCCTTGGTAAGGTGGCGTCGATGGTGTTGGTGAAGTTGCCAACTCCGGTACTCCGCAAAAAGAGCTGTTGTGCACTTTCGGGAGAAAGACGTATGAATTGCGAGCAGAAACCCCTTGAGGAACCTTGAAACTTGTGAAAAGATGGATTCCTCCAGGCTAGAAAATGACTTCCAAACAGGGCGATGCCGGAAGTCGGTCTCTTCTCCATGTCAGACGCATCATGTCCGGAGCTCCGTGGTGATCGGCACTGACCTTCACCAACATGCCACACGTACTAACTACTTCTGCAGCGCCCTATTTCTCGAACGTGCCCGATTAACTCGCAACATTCTGCTAAGTCGCAAAGCACAGCTGAAGGCCAACTCGCAAGATCACCCTCTGACAAGTTTGATGACCGTGCAAGTGAGATGCGCAAGAATTCTCGTAATGACTTCTTTAGTTATTGGTAAACTATTTACCGATAAATTCCCCCTTTCCTTCCAGGCCATGGGCCTAGACACCAACGATATTCAGATCTTCGGGGTATTGATGGAAGCTGCCCTCCCCCCAGAGTATATATACAGGCGTCATGTGATATTAATACCACCCAAAACTCCAAGTTCCATCTTTCCTCTTCAACAAAGCTTGAAGGATCAGGAGTCGTAGAACTAAACCCAAATACTCCTCTATCATCCTCCGTTCTAAATATGATACAAGAAATGAGCTTGGCTGGCAATGCTGATGCCCATCTCCGCCATCTTCATGTGGCAGGTGTCCGGGATGAATAGGATAGACATGTAAGAAAATTAATCTAGCCTGAGAGTGGTGGTCATAACTTCATAAAGTGCAAAATGGCGTTCAGCAAATAGTAACACCTTCGAACAGAACCTTTTCTGCCACACAAAGTCAGTACAAACCCAAGATGAGAAAGTAATAGGCAAAGGCTTACCATCACCATGTAAAAGACTCCGCAATAAAGTCAATCATCGAATTCCCCTGCACGTCCCGACTCGCCTTCCTCACCGAGTCTGCAAGTCCACCCGTTCCGCAGACCTGAATAGCCATGGCACCCGTCTGATGCGCCACCTCTTCCCTCACGATCTGATCCACGTCCGGCCGTCCCTTTTCGATGGTGACGCACGGCACATCGTGCGTCAGCTCCCGCCTCTCCGGTCCGCGTGTGACGTATATCCGA
>Ga0247774_1000868_pt1 | contig 15267 bp, 18 predicted proteins | sample UWRJL001104B6_FD_179933 | JGI IMG/M metagenome (GOLD analysis project Ga0247774, IMG submission 179933) | Plant litter microbial communities from Arlington Agricultural Research Station in Wisconsin, United States - UWRJ-L001-104B-6 | ecosystem: Environmental > Terrestrial > Plant litter >... | reverse complement strand
GTTCCGCAAGTCGCTTGAGCTCCGGCCACGTTCTTCTTTCCCAGCGAGAACCCGACGCCACGGACATTCTGGCGCAAAAGATTCTTAGTTATTTGTCTAGTCATTACTGAAGCAAGACAGGTGTCTACGAGCAGACAGGAAATGTAGGGGGTCATAACGTACGGTAACACGTTGGCACCGGCCCAGGGAGACGTATACTCAATATCGTAGTCGCCTGGCATGTGCTTGGCAACCACCGTGACCTTATTTTCTTTGTTCCTAGCTAGAAGAAGGGCGGAAGTCAGGCCGGACACACCGGCACTGGGTCGCCAACGGGCGATATCAGCAAAGGTTCTTATCAAAAGACTTGCACCTGGTCGGTTTGCTTCGAGGGGCTAACTTACCCGAGAACGACAATTCGAGTAGGCATTGTTGGAAGTAGAATCGAAGAAAAACATTAAAATTCGGAGCCAAGTTCAATCATTGGAGATGTAGTTTGGTGGTAGTTGCTCCTAGTAAGAACGAACCATTCACAAACCAGGCATGGAGGTTGATGCCTAGCAGACGCCTATCAGTACAGTTGACGTAGGAAGTCAACGTCCAACTAATCCCAAGAATACGGGGACTCTCCGTGACGGTAATTCTCAGAACACGAAAGGAGAATAGTCGAAGAATCCGCTTGTTGCCATATACAGGTAGTCCTCACTCGATCGTAGCTAGCGGCAGGATCATTAAACAATATGTAAAGTTGCGACAGCGGAGATGCGGACGGGGATTGCAAAGTGGACCGCCGTTTGCCGTGCTCCAGCTCGGCATGGAGTCAGATCCGTTTTAGAACGGAAATTGGTCTTCTAACTTGGAGGACTGCAGGGCAAAACACTGTCCTATCCCTACCTACGTGCCAACCCAACAGACAAATGCACCAGTTTCTTGCATGCTGGTGCTTGATGAGGTCAAGGTAGGTGGGGTTGTTGGCAAGGGCTATGATATCATCGGGAACCCTAATTGTCGCATATCTCCACTTGTTTACGAGTCGATATTGAAAAAAAATGGCATTCCTGTCAAAGCTGGCATTGTCTAACTCCATGTTGCCCCCAAGATCAAATCCAACCGTCTTTTCCCTTCTGTGTACAATGACCAAGATCCCGGTAGCCAATTGCAGGCTTGATATGTAACCCGCCGCGGTCAAGTAGTTATCGGCTAGCTGCGGACAAAGCGATCGAAATGCTAGCGACCTCAGACCTGTGGCCGTCTGCTCAATTCATCATGTTTATAAGGAAGCGTCCTCCGTCTTGGTCTCCCCAGCAGCCTTGGCTTTCGCCACCAGCTCAGTCAGACCCTTAGGATTGATACCGACAACCGGAGGCGCACTCTTCTCGCCGCCCTTAAAAAGCAGGAACGTGGGCATGGCGCGAACGCCGTGCTCCTGCGCGATTTCGGGGTGCTTATCGACGTCTACTTTGACGAAATTGATGTTGCCATGATCGGGAGAATCGGACAGCCTTTAAGGTTCATTATGTCAGTATACTAAATCTGTCGCGGTTGACAAGCATTTTGCCTTGTCCTGCTCCTTCCAAGCAACATGTAACCCGGAGAGCGTGTGCGCGGTCAAGTCATATCATGGGGATGGCAAGGATGCAGGTCTGAAAGGAACGGTTGGGTCAGGGATTCATATTCGTACTTCTCAACCATCGGCGAGATAGCCTTGCAAGGACCGCACCAGATAGCGTGGAAGTCGACCACCACGGGCTTCTCCCCGCCGATAATCTCCTTCCACTGATCAAGCCTATAGAGTGACAGCTTCCGTTAGCGCGTTGTTTCTGCTAGGAGCAACTAAATGGGAGCTGGCGGCTGAAAAGCCTGTGCAACGCCGAGGCACATGCAATGATGCTGCGCGTCGTGAAAATGGATTGGAGAAATCGGGGTCCAAACTCCCCGAAAAGTCTCGGCGGCGGGGCACTTTCGCAGAGAGATGTGTGTAAATCCATCGAAGAGAAAACTCACGACTCGATATCCTTAACAACCATTTTCGCTGAAGTCTGATGGAATTGTCGTGTGCTTGTCGTCGACGTTACTCGCGGATGTGAAGATCGGAGGGCTCGCGTAGAGTGTTGCGCTAGGAATCGTCGAGTGGACATTTAGTTGTTTTTGAAGGAATTTATCTAAATTTGATTTGTAAAGGCTAACCGGGGAAAACGGCACCGCCACCGATACAGTTACAAACAGTTACAAAGCAAAGTACAATGTAGGGGCCGACAAAAGCAGGTGAATAATAACGGACTCGAGAACGGCCAATGGTAGATTGGGGGATTTGGAATCAGCGACTTGCGCGACCCTGACGCGGGCTTTTTCGTTCCCTGACGCTAGGCTCTGTTTTGAGGTGGGTCGAATTAGGAAGGAGGGGCCCGTGAGGCGGGGTCGGGAGGGGCACTTGGAGCGTTGGAGGCGCACCGTTTGTTACGCAGGAGACCCCCGCTCTGGTGTCATCCATCCAGGATTGTGTCATTGGGCGCGTACCTTGCCTCACCGCCTTCAGCTTATTAAGAGACCTGCCATCTAGTTGGCATGGATAGGCAAGGCTCGGTTACACGGGCCTCTGGAATCATGACGGTCAGGCCAAAGGGAATTTGATCATGTTCTACGTCGGAGCCTCTGCTTGCTTGTAAGCTGGAGAGCGGTGTGGAATCAATTGGCGCGTCCATTGTTGGACCATCAGCGCCCTAATGTCCCCAAGCCTTGATGACGAAAGCGGAACGCCCTTTTTGTTACCAATCTATAGAGTCGGCCAGTTCCGTTCCTCGATAGGTTTCCTCGAGCTGGATCCCAGCCAGGATGACAAGGTCACGGTATCGAGCGATTGATATCACTGATGCAAACACTAGCAGGCTAGTTGCCCGTCTGGCCGGCCAGGACGTCTATTTGCTTTTACTCCTCTTTCTTCTCGCTCTCGTTCCGTAAGGAAGATTCGACACCCGCGCCAAAAGCCTCATCTTCCTCCGCCTCAACTATCCTTTGCGGCTTGCCCACCCAGAGTGCTCTGTCCGTGAAGGCCAGCACGAGAACCACAACGAGCGAGCTCGCCTTGGTACTAGGGAACACGTTCCAAGCCCACTCCTGAAGACCCCAAGCGCCGTAAATGAGCAATGGGTGGCACCCCGCATGCCAGAGAAGGAAAGGTGTCGACCACGCCAAGTACGCGTAAAACTGGTAGTGAAGGCTCCTCGCAAACAGCAGCCCCATGTTGTTGGCAGTCAGCATGGTGGCAAGGACATAGCGTGGCGATACCCTCAGGCTCGTGAGGACCTCTTCCCGGGCCGTAAAAGGTGACTTGAGGCGTGCTAGTGCTGGCATCATCTCCACCAGATGCTTCTTCGCAGGGGCAAGCCACCGCTCGCTTAGAAACGCAAACAAATCCAAAACGTGAGCGACGAGCAGCCACAGCGACAAGTTTGAGCTGAGGAAGATGTCTTCGGGGAGCATCCGCATATTGACGGTCCACTCGTACTTGAATGTCCGCGTCAGCTCAAAGGCGCGGCCGAAATAGGCGCGAGCGCTGGTTTGCAGGAAAGGAAAGGCAATGGCGAGCTGCACCTGGGCTATCAGCCAGGCAAGGCGGAGTGCGCCGTGGAGGCCCCTTCCCAGGAACAAGATCACGCCTACGGCGGGTAGGACGAGCAGCAACGACATCTTGGTACCCAGACCCCATGCGTAGGCGGCGGCGCCAAGAGTCCACGACCGGCGTTGGAAGAAGAAGATGGTGAGCCACAGGAAGAAGGTCGCGAAGCAGTCGTTAAAACACCGGAGGACGAAGACGCTATGCAGCCGCTTCGAGAGGACGAGCAGCGGAAAGATGTACGGCGGCACCTAGAACAAGATAGAAGTCAGTCATGAGTGTTCCCAGTCAAGCCTCCCAGCTGCATTGACATCAAGCTTGATAATACCTTTGCCCTCCAGTAGCAGGCCATGACCAACGCGAGCGTCGCCAAGTAGAGCACCCCGAATATTTGCTGCGCCAAAAAGATGTTCCGGCCATCGTCCGTGATCTGGTACAATATCGAATACGTGTAGACGTGCGCGGCCGGGTATACCAGCGGACCGGTGCCACCTCGTATGAGCGCGTAATCGCGTTCGCCATCGAGGAACTGCTTGACCTGCTCCATGTATGCTACCCAGTCGATCTCCGTGTCTACGCTGAGGTTAGCTCTGCATAATGTCCTTTCCTTCTGCATCTTGCAGATGGAACAGCCTGGGCAGGTTTAGAGCCGTGCGCAGCTCAGCTGGACGTCCTGGATGGAACCCAAAAACCCCACAGCTTCGCATGCTCGGTGGTGGCTGCGAGAGAGAGCGTACACGGAATTTTATGAATGATCAGGATACACAGCAGGCCATCAAACAACCATAATACCGGCGGGATCGCCTTGGAGAGCGCGTGTCGGCCATTGAGGACATCTCGAGCTAGGCCAAACAGTGTCGTGGGCAGGAAGACCTGGCGGTCTATTGGTTTCGAATTCGTGGAGCTCGACATTGTTGTCCTTCAGAGTGCTTCGGCAGCTCGGCCAAGCTGCAAGAATGAGCCGCGCGACGGTGGGGGGAAATTTCGCCTCGAAATTTCGCGGTACTACTAAACCGTAACCCTAAAGCCTTACCGACCCTTTCCTCTCTCGTCCCTTCCATTTTCTGGCATGTTCCCTGTCCTCATTCTCTGCCATTCCTCGTATGAAAAAAGGGGGGCAAAACGAAAGATTCCGGCTCCGATGAAAATAGCTAGATCACTCTCTCAGGCGAATGCAATGGAATCTGTAGCGCTCTATTAAAGGCATGCTAAAGCCAAGAATACCAACGAACGACTGACGCCAATCATATGTTTCCTACTACAAAATAGGCCATGATTCCCTCTGGGACATCGCTTTTGACAAATACTCAAACCAGAAAAAGAGAGACCTCGAATCCCCGGTGCATATTCCCTGACTGACTACATGGGTGTCGCTGAAAGAGTGCAGGTTCCTCCTAGGGACTCCCCGAGTTCGCCTTGGCGACTCTCCCCATTCGAGATGCGTGGGATCCCCTACACGACACCGGCGAGTCGAAGAATAGGCCTAAACGACCTGCCAGAGAGTTGATCATAAATCATAATCATCGGTGGCCTCGCTCCATGGCCGATCTCTTGACCGCGGATTCCTCGGGTGCTGATGTGGCGGGGCAAACCCCTCCCTAAGAGTACCCTGCGGGACCGGTCCCTCCAGCGGCGGTACCTCTGACACCTACTCAAAGTCGGCCGTGTAGGAGAAGCCTCTGAATTCTTCCTGCATGGCTTGCGACAAGACTGCATGAACACGTTAGCGCGACATTCCCCAGCGTGGGAGCGTACGATACGGCAGGCATACCTGATTGGACTGGAGTGAGAACTGGCGTGACACTTGTGAATTCGGAGTCGAAGTTGCTTGTGTCGGTAGCGCTCTTGATCTGCGGCAGGAAGGGGGGTTGCACGCGCTTGTGGTAGATGTCATCCCAGTTTATCGACCTAAAAAACGGCTGGTTCATCACGTCCTGGGCATCTCGAGGCCCGCTTCCGAGCCGCTGGTCCGGCTCTCGTGTGAGGAGTTTCTGCAGGATGGAGACGGAGTCCCTAGGCATGTGGATTGGATACAAAGGCTCGTCGGCCAAGATGGCATCGTAAATTTCGTCCTCGTCCTCGCCACGGAAGGGGCTCTGCTGCAGAAGCATTTGGTAGATCAAGACACCAAACGCCCACCAATCCACGGCACGGCCGTATTTCTTATCCAACAAAATCTAATGCACGTGTTAGCGTCATTGACGGAGATTTCCAAACAAATCAACCAGAATCCTCTTACCTCCGGAGCCATGAATTCCGGCGTGCCGCAGAAAGTACTAGTTGTGGATGCGTACCACATGTCCTCCTTGCAAAGACCGTAGTCGGCGATCTTGATATGCCCGTCCAGGGTGAGGAGAATGTTGTCGAGCTTGAGATCTCGGTAGATAACGCCATTCTCGTGGAAATACTTGAGAGCAAGGCAAACCTCGGCGGCATAGAACTGAGCCCGCTTGGCGCCGAATGCGCCACGCTGGATGTGTAGCATGAGATCGCCACCACTAATGTATTCCATGACAAAGTAGACACGCGTCTCCGTTTGGAAGCAGGCATGCAAGTTTGTCAGGAACGGATGCCTCTCCCGGTTGGCAACCAAGAAGACGCGCTTCTCGGAGCGGATGCTCTCGACTTCGTCGTTCTCTATTATGAACTCCTTCTTGAGAACCTTGATGGCATACAGCCGCTTCGAGCGCTTTGTTTCTGCCAACATGACCTTGCCAAAGTTGCCTTTGCCCAGCACGGCCAGGAAGTTAAAGTGGTCGAGGCCAATCCTCTGCCCCGTGCCGGCATCTGTCGCTGACGGCAGGGGTTTGCGGCTGGCAGCGGGAGCTCCTGAAGACGTAGGCGACGTTGGTGCAAGCGGCTCTTGTATCTGCGGTTTTGCCACGGGTGGTTGCTGCTGGTAGACGGCCGGAGCTTGCTGCTGCTGCTGCTGCTGCCGAGGCATGGCTTGCTGCTGAGGCGTGGCCTGCTGCTGGGGCATGATCTGCTGTTGTTGCTGGTGCTGGAGATGTTGCTGCATCTGTGCCTGCTGCTGCATCTGGGCTTGGGCTTGAGGGGTGTACTGAGGCGCGTTGACGGTGGCATAGTCGGCAGGGTTGTACTTTCGCTGCTGAGGTGCGCCATATTGGCCCTGGCCATAGGGGTCGTTAATTCCTTGGGGAGAAGGCTGTTGGCCGTAGCTGTAGCGATCGTACGGTGCCTGCTGGTCGGGGCGCGGCGCCAGAGTGCCCGACATGGCCGCCGATGCTGCTGCGGCTGCCGCGGAACTCGAGGTGGACATGCGCTCGGGATGTGGCCTCTGGCCAGGCTGATTCCCGTAAGTGTGCTTGGCGGCCTCTGCAGCGTCGGGGGACGGACCGCCGTAAGGAGGCGGCTGGCTGGAGCTGTACGGGCTCTGCTGGCCAGGGGGACCCATCGGCGGCGAGACCGGACCGGCCGCGCTCGTCCTTTGAGCACCGGGACGCATGGTCTTGTCTGCTAGTTTCTTTTGCTTCTGGCTTCTGATGCCTTCCAAAATTTTGTTTGCCACAGCCATGGACATGCCACAGAAGTCGGGTACCAGATGGACGCACTGCGCGTGGCAGGTGAGCCCGCATTCTGGGCGACGTTAGCCATTCCCGCCCGACTCTTCGTTTTGGGACGGGACTCGGTCGCTTACCTGTGCATTTCCTGCTGTTCTTCTTTCCAAACGACATTACATAGCCGCAATGACAGCACCAGTTCGCCGTCATGTTGGAGAAGGGCTGGAACCGGTGGGGAATGCGGTGGTTGATCTTCTCCTCGTCCGGATCCGTCTCGGCGTTGCTCTTCGAGATGCACTTCGTAACAACACTCGTGTAGCACTTCGTGTGACATGTGTACTTACAATCCTCACATTGCATACCCGCCGAATACTTGAGAAATTCTCCGCAGAGAGCACAGCGCATGATGTTGTAGAACTGGTGTTGCACAAACTTGTGGCCGTACATTTCGTGGACTTCTTCCTTGCGCTGCCGTATGGCGCCCTTTCGTCCGAGTCCAAGATCTACAGGTCGTCGGTCTTTGTGCTGCTTGACGAAGCTGAGGTGAAGCTGGATCCGCCCGGCCGGCTCTAGGTTGAACCACTCGTCGATCGGGCCGGAAGCAACCTGGACGGACGGCGGCTGTTGGTAGCCTTGCCCGCTCATGAAGCCGGGAGAAGTGGGCGGGGGGCCAAATTGAGGCGACTGGGGACCCATGGGAAACTGCGGCGGTGGCACGTTTGGGTTGTTCATCCTATCTGCCGAAACCCAGCCGGAACCCTGCACCTCGGCCTCGATCCTCTTCCTCCGCATCTCCTCCACGATGTCGGATATTCTGATCCACAGCATTGCTATGGGCAGTGGATGCTCGCCAGGCTTGTCGTATACCGTGAGCTCAATCTCGTTTGCCTTGTCCACATCGATATTGTGGTACTCGTTATCCCACCGGTCCGTCCGGGTCACCCTAGTTCGAGCCACCACGTTGTCCTCCACCTTGACGGCAACAAACGTTTCGGGACCTCTGGTAAACCGGCCGGTGGTGGCATGGTCAACGTCTTTGACGGCAACCACTCGGATCGCAAGCTGACCTGTTAGTGGTTTTCGCAGGTTGGGCATGTTGATGGAATCATCTGCCCCTCACGTTAGAGCCATGCTGTGCTACGTGGGGCGATAGGGAAGACAAACCATCGGGGGAGTCGCTTGAATCCATATCGATGTGCAGTTCCTCGTATCTTTTCAATGCCTGCTTGAGAAGAACAATCTTCTGCTTGCTCTCCACCCTACGAGCCGCTGCATCTGCCTTGCTCTTCCGATCGCCCTCCATGCTGTAGAGCTGCACCATTTTCTCTACGCCCTTTAGGTACTGTTCCTCGACGTTGAGCTTGAACTGGATCTGTGATAGCATGAGTTGGATGCGGGGTCCCAGTTGCGGGTTATCGTATTTGATAAGATCTGGGACAACCCCCATTAGCCAAGTACGAGTCAACAAGACAATGCCGTCCTAGATACCTAATTTTGTAAAATTCGGCCGAGGCTTGGGAATGGCTCCTGACGGCCCGGGACCGGGAGGTCCGTAGGGGTGATGGGGGGGCATAAGGTCGCCATGACCGCCAATCTGGCTGTATTGCTGCGAGCCGTATCCGCCGTATGACGATGAATCCTTGGGGGGAGGAGCAGGTGCGCCATCCGGGTCTCTCATATCACCGCTCACAGGGCGACCGCCAGGACCCATCGACATGCTGCCCATGCCCTTGTTCACCTGACGCATCTGCAGCTCTCGGAGCTTCTCTTCGAAGAACTGCAAATTGCGGCGTGCATCTCGCACCTGCGAGTCGATTCGCGACCGTACGGCTTCATTGGCGGTCGATGCTCGCATGGCATTCGCTGCATTCATTAGAGCCTTCTCCCGCTCTATCTTCTTGTAGATATCTTGGATCTTGGAGTCGTCGTTCATCTTGGGCGCGGGGTGCGCGGCCAGGCAGCGGCGCGAGAAGCTAAAGTCTTGAGGAGTGAACCCAAAGAATGAATTAATTCGTCTGACGGCTTTTTCGCATGCGGACCCGTAACCTGGCCTCGCTAACGAGCGTCTAGACTAGAAAATGCCTCGTTGTCGTCGTCAAAATCGATGCTAGAAAGAAGGACAAGCTGGGAAGCTCCCAAAAACGATCTTTCGTCACTGTTGGTTCCAGGATCAAAAGTCGAAGTGTGGTGCTGATCGGTGGTGGGGTTTTGTGTTTCGCATTTGAGCAATTGCCAAGCGTGGCTGCCCGCACCTTAGAAAGAACCTGATATTTTGTACCTCTGCCCGGCGAAGCGGGAACAACACTTGACGCTGGTGGGCTCACTCTTACGCACCTGCTGCAGGCGAGGCAGCTTCAAGATCGCTCGGCCGCGGCAGCGGGGCGGTAGCGGGCAGCAGCAGGGCAGCAGCAGGGCAGCAACAGCAGCAATCTAATTTGTCTGATAGGAAGCAGATAATGCCAACACGCCGCTGCCCCTCAGCACCCCGCCATGCTTGACTGGCGTGAACCCGAAGAGTCCTACGGATGCAGCGCAGCCGGCAGCACGGCCGCCTACCATATCTAGGACTTCAGCAACAGACTGTGTCACCAACGAGGAGCCTGCCGGAATCTCGGCCACATCCTCGGTCCTCCTCAATCATGCTCTGTAGGCGAAACATCGCTCCCTCCTCCTTGCTGTCGTCGCGTTGGCGTCTACGGGTACCTTTGTACCTATGGACTAATACCTAATGATCGGAGAGCTGATGCTTGGGGAGTCGGAGTGAAACTTTCATTTTTGTTGAGACACACTCTACGTTGCGTTCTTGCGTTTGGAGTTCGTTTTTCTAGGTGTGCCTGCCAGGTCGCTTCGACTGACCTCCGCGCCGGGTTAGCATGCCGACCCTGGAGGCAGCCAACAACCGAGCCGAGCTGTCAAAGCCAACCCATTATCCTTTGTAGACTGAGAGCTCAACCCCAGCCTATGGTCGCTATCGCTGATGATCCTGAAAGGACGGCAGAGCTCTAAACCGTAACCCTGGCTGAAAGCTCCACCACTTCCCACTGCAGGGACTCTTCCAAATCAGCCCTCTGCCTCGCCAGCCACAGCTGATCAGGGGAGTTCGGGAATCCCTTGATCCGCGCCTGCTACGTAGGTAGCTATTGTGGAATCAACTACGGTAGCAGGCCCACCCGTAAGGTTGCATATAATTGGAGTCAAGTGCCAAGATTCTTCGTTCGACGTCGTACAGACGTAGCTCATGGATTGTAGTAGACAAGAAGAATGCCAGACTTGTGTGGAAATCCACGCAGCGGTTCAAGTGTGCCTGCCCCAAGGTGCTGTTTATGGCCGGCCCGCAGACGCACCCCGGAGCACCATGACGACTATTGGCCATTTCAGGTACATATCGAGCACCACAGAACGAGGGCAGTACCCCGCTAGGCATGGAACCGAGCAAATACATCCGCAAACCAGGGAACGACCCCCGGCATTGTAGTTCTGGAAACCGAAAATACTGGAAACCGGCAACAACAATAGAGAATGACGAAGAAAGAGATTTGTAGGACAAATGAATTAATAGCATATGATCCTGTCTCTCTGGGGAGCCAAATTTTCTCTAAAAATTCATAAACTCTCATTTTTGATCCGTATCGTGTTTTGGTCGTCGTTCTGGTGCGAATCCAAAGTACATGCGGCATCTCGTCCACCCCCATCCCCAACTCTCCTCCTGGCCCCGGCCCGCCATCCCCGCCACGATGCATTTGCGCGAGTTCAGTTTGGAATAGAGGTTAAGGTTCAGACACTTTAGAAATTTTGACCATAATCCGACGTCGCCTCCATTCGTTAGGGCACAACAGGCTCCCTCTTGCCTCAACGTCGGGGATCTTCGGACTTTAACGCAGCCTCGCTGGAACGTAATCCTGGCCTCCCCCACAACCCCTGTTATGGCGAGATGAATGCCAGGCGTCAACAGCTGGTTGGAGACCTATTGGGCACGGACACCTGGCCGCAGGAGAACTATAACGCCTGTGCGCCCCAAGTGCATCATCCATTGAGGAATCACGACCGCACGAAGGAGAGGGACAGCTGGGGGAGATCATCAATCTATCACTATCATACCGACACCTACATAGTAGTCGTGAAGTATCACCAGCGCCTTGCTGGGATCTATTGATGGGCTTGAAGTCATCGTAACACTTCTTTTTCTGAACTAGTCGTTAATCACATACCAACACCAATAATACACCCGACCACTCAAGGCGTCTCTAGCGATCGGCTGCAGGAATCTCCAGCATTCGATGCGTCACGGCAGGGCTGTGTGTTGATGCAATGTCGCATGTCCAACAAGGTGTGGCGGCCACCCTGGGCCGTCTTGGGGTCTATTACCTACAAGCAGGGCCAGTCAAATAGCCAGGAGCAGGACATATAAGGATGGAGTCCCAGCCTTGCGCGAATGCCATCGTTTTCTTTCTTACCTCGACATCCGGTTCGTACCAAGTCCTCGTCTACAGAGTTATCGTGGTGATCCCTGAATGAACCATGGCGGCCGCAGATATCGAAGCCTTGGCAGACAAGTATGTAGACGAGCTTGTGAAAAACGATTTGGATCACAAGGAGTTTCTCCCACATAACATCCCTTCAAAAATTATCACGCAAGATGCGATTTTGGGCGAGTTTCAAGAAATAGTCACCAGTCCGATTTCTCAGGACCTCGTTCGCTTCATTCATCACCACGCAAAGGTTGTTTTCCTGCTCACCATCTCAATTAACCTCGTCGGCCAAGACCTTTACAATGCCATGGAGTTGTTCCAATCTCAAAACTTCGCCGACGGCTGCTTGCCGGTGTCAAAAATGTGTACCGATCCCGAGTATGGAGCCGTGTTCAGCCATAGAATGTGGACAAAGATGCGGAAGAAGTCATTCTCAGACAACCAGTGGTGGTTTATCGCCCCCGTCTTTACCAAAGATAAATTTGCCTACAGCTTTCAGCTCGACTGCATCCTTCCTTTCAAATGGACAAACAAGATCATTAAGGAGGGCGCATTCAGCAGAGTCTTCCAGATCGAGATCCATCCGTATCATCATGAACAACGTTTCACGGTATGTCTTGACACGGGGCATGGTTTAGGACTGACAATACAAACGGCTGATATTTAAGTAGTTTAAAGGAGCTTGCGCGAGTGTTGCCCTAAAGGAGATTCGTGCAAGGGAGCCATCCGAGTCCCAGGCGGTTCAGAACGCCTTCGACTCGGAAGCAAAGGCCCTCGATAGCATAAGTAAGCTCAACCACGACCACCTCATTCAATGGATTGCTGCCTTCACTAGAGGTGATCAGCATTACTTCATGTTCGAATGGGCAGATGGTGGAAGTCTACGCGAGTTCTGGGAAAACACCCCTCGACCGAGTCTGGACATCGGAACCATGTCTACACTGGTCCTGGAAACTCTCGAGCAAGTCCAAGGTCTCGCTGATGGTCTTCATACTTTGCACGTAAAGGGCTTCTACCGCCACGGGGACCTCAAGCCAGAGAATATCCTGCGTTTTGAAGATGGAACTCGTCTGGGCAGGCTTAAGATTGCCGATTTTGGCCTAGCCAAGGAGCATAAAGTTCTGACGGAGCGACGCCGCCAGCCAACGAGCACGATACACGGCACGGTCCGGTACGAATCCCCCGAGGCTACACGGGCCCTTGTCGTGGGTAAGGAACCTCTATCGCGTCTGTCGGACATCTGGTCCATGGGTTGCATTCTACTCGAACACATCATTTGGCTCTTATACGAGTACAGCGAGCTCGACCGGTTCAACACCGAGATGAAGATCAACACCATGGACTCCCCGCCGTTCTATCGGCAGAACGAAGTCACTGGTAGAGTCGAAGTCCAGCCGCGGGTTGCCTCTTGGATGCGTCACATGTTGCAGGACCCGGAGTGCGCCAATCAGCCCACGTCGATCGGGGACCTCATCGCTCTCATCCGCGACAAGCTGTTGGTGGTGAATCTTCCGAGGAGCTGGACTGCGTTGCAAGAGCAGGCCCAGCAAATGGATGTTCCGGGTCGTCCGCGAGAGAGGGCTAGCGCTTCTACCATGAAGATCAAGATGAATGAGATTCTGGCCAAGGCAAGGAACCCAACGAACGCAGGCTATTTATTTACGGGCACGAGACGAATTGGACTGAAGGGCCCTAATCCACCTCAACTCCACGGCACAACTCGTCAACCCAGAATTGTGGATCCCCAGATGGAAGTAGATCCTGAAGATCGACTCACTACGCATGCGCCGCGCGGGCCAATTTCAGGCGACGCTCGACCTCCGATGCCCGATGTCGACGACACTCCACCAGAACCTATTGCAGTGCCGGTTCCACCGCAGATGCAAACTGTAAGTACTTGATATCTCAATCTTTTTGTAATTAATATTATGCTACCATCGGCCGTTTGAACACTTTTCTTCGCTAAAAGGTGCGGAATGGGGAGTATACGATGGCCTTGCAAACTTGGTACTACTAACTGGGTGTTGTACCCTTCAAAGCTAGAATGTGGGTAGTTTCTTATAGTACCCTCAAATGTGTAATGATATTAACTCAAAAAATCTAGAGACCATCGAACAGCGAGGATGTGTACTTGAGAAGTCGCTAACACACACTCTCCCCTTGATCACTAGAACGTAAGCATATCCTCGGGCTTCTTGATCTTTCCAATAGCTAATCTGGTTTAATACAGCAAGTAAGTTCAGTCGCTATTCAAGGACCAAAGCTTTCATGTTCACTATTTGCCATTCAAGGAGCATAGAAAATAACATTCGATTAGAGAGTAAGTCCAGACAACCCTACCTATTCGGTAGGGGCTGTTTCAACTTAAGGAAACTTTGCACTGATACCGTTGCCTACTATAGATGAGCTCCCAGTGGAAATTCCAAGTCGACAATGTCTTCGCTTCCACCGTATTGGAGAAGGTCGGCAAAGAGACCATGTACCCGCCTTCGATTCCGCCGGCGACGGTATGTGACCGATGTCGCGACCTGAGCTTTACAATGTGGGGCTTCACCTTCAACGATACCTTGGATAACCTCAAGGCAAAGTCCGAAAGTTGTGATCTCTGCCGGCTTCTCTGGCAGGCGTGCCAGAAATACAAAGATAAAGTTGACCTGACGTCGATTCGGTTCGAGAGATATGTCTCAACGTTGAAGCTAGTGGATGATAATGTCAGCCACCCTCTAGTTTCCATCATCCGCAGCCCATGTAAGTTGAACATCTCTGGAGTACTATATAGTGGCTTGGGTCAGATGCTTATAGAGTACTGACTTCTCAAAGTCGGACCAAAGGAGTCCTCGCATAGCCCTCTTCAGATGGGCTTCCCGTCTCTATCCGAACCAGGCTCCAATGTCCACTTTGAGATTGTCCGACAGTGGCTCGAAGCGTGTGACGAGACTCACGAAGAATGCCTGCCCAAGCGAGTATGGAGCGTGCCAAAACGCCTCATCGACGTCGGCGACGAGACATCCAGTACCCTCCGCCTCTTCGACACCGAGCCAGGCGCCAAATATCGCTACATTGCCCTCTCGCATCCGTGGGGCCAGCCGCCCCACTTTTGCACCTGGCCCGACGATCCGGACAACCCCGATGCTGAGCACACCGTTAGCAGGCACAAGGCAGGCTTCGCGCATTCCGATCTTCCCGCCACCTTCTTCGACGCAGTCCGCACCACCCGCGCGCTCGGCGTCCGTTACCTCTGGATCGACTCCGTCTGCATCATCCAGGGCGCCAAAGGTGACTTCAAAGAGCAGGTCTCGCGCATGGAGGACGTCTTCAGCGGGGCGTACTGCGTCGTGGCGGCGAGCTGGGCGGCGGGCCAGGCGGACGGGTTCCTGAAGAACGGGGCCCACCAGGCGGGACTTCGAGCGAAGCGGAGCCGCGGCGTCGTCAAGCTGCAGCGGGAGTCGCCGTTGTACGTCTGTGAGATGGTGGACGATTTCGGCAAACATGTGCTCGAGGGGCACCTGAACAGTCGTGGGTGGGTGTTGCAGGAGCGGGCGCTGGCGAGGAGGTCCGTTTTTTTCACCGAGAGGCAGACGTATTGGGAGTGTGGACGGGGGGTGATGTGCGAGACTATGACCAAGATGGAAAAGTATGTTTATTTAATCGCCCCGCCCCCTGAAATTTCCTTTATCCAGGTTAT
>Ga0247774_1000867_pt1 | contig 15279 bp, 8 predicted proteins | sample UWRJL001104B6_FD_179933 | JGI IMG/M metagenome (GOLD analysis project Ga0247774, IMG submission 179933) | Plant litter microbial communities from Arlington Agricultural Research Station in Wisconsin, United States - UWRJ-L001-104B-6 | ecosystem: Environmental > Terrestrial > Plant litter >... | reverse complement strand
CCGGTGCGGGTACGTCCCTTCCGCGAGAGCCCACCGGACCTATACGGACGGACCAGTACGGGGCCCCAGCGCCCCCGCGCCAACCCCATACAAACGGACTCGTATCGGAACACGTCCACCAGTTTTTCTCTTCTTCTTCAGCTTTAGATAGACAATCTTAAGGCCCCAATTGTTGCACAACCGTTGGCCAGCCCGTCACATTAAGAACCTATTATATGGTCTCTGTTAAAGGGTTAACCTACCGAACTATCCTGGTCGCGAAGGCTCCTTAGGATAGGTCTATACTACGGTAATCTAGCGCTCGCCTCGCACTCGAGATATATATATACCGCTACGGACCTACTATTTATATACTAAGTAGATCTTATTTTAATATTATTAATAATACCTAATTATACCTTTTAGATAGGAGGAATCCGAATTCCGTTTATTAAATTTAGTAAATCAAAAAGATATAGGTACTATAATATTCTTATTTTAGGAAATCTTTTACCGAAAATTATATAGTAAATATATTCGAGGTTATTTTTAAGAGGCACTAAACATATCGGGTTATATATATATATTTAGCTTATATTTTTAATCCCTTTTAATCTATTTAGAGTTAAGGTAAGAAAGAGCTAGAGGTATTAATAGATTACTTACAGGTATAGAGTAAATACTTAATAGTAATACCTTACTAATATTTAAGGTATAGAATATTAGGTATAGAGAGGATATATACTATAGTAAAGATATTTTAAGGTATAATCCTATAGAGGTATATAGTTATAGAGTATTCGAAAATGGATCTTATTAAAAGAATTATTTTTTAAATTCCAATACCTATTTACTATCACTTATATATCCCTTTCTAACTAATGCTTTTATATTAAACTATTAAGCGGTTATAGTCTCGTAGCCTAGAGGAGCTAGGACGTTAGCTATAAACTAGCTACCATAGTTACTAGCAGGGTTATAGTTATAAATACTATAATATCTAGAATATCTAGCTAAACCGGTTTTAGAACCGTAAAAGGTAATAGCGTAGCCTATCTCGGCTATACTTTTCTATACTATTTACGAGAAATGGCCCTAATCGTAAAAACTAGCTATATTAGGCTTTATACTATAGGTTTCGCTATAGAGGCTAATCTTATTATTATACTAGTATTCGGTAATAAAGATACGAATAAAATCGATTTTAGTATCTAGATTATAAGTTGCGGCGTATATAGCGATATTCTAGCTATAGCTACCGATTCTAATAGAAGTATTGTAGCTATACCTATAACTTAAGGTAAGCTAGCTAGCGGTACTAGCAAAAGTCTTACTCTACGTAATAATAGGAGACGAGTGGTTAGCCTAATGGATATTATAGTGGTAGAGAGCGTTTTTAATAAAGTTATTTTGAGGTTTAGCGAGGTTGCTGTTTCTTAAAGACTCCGTTGGTACTACAGCCGTCTTAGTAGTTATTTGCGGAGCTTTAGTTTTAGTTTTCGGTCCGGGTTTAACCTCTCGTAGTGGGAGGACTATTAATATAAATAGAAAGTGTTATCGTTTTGGTAATAGTTATTATTATTATAGTAAGAATAGTTTTAACTATAAGGAAGACGATAATATAAAGTTTTATTATAAATAATAGTATATTTATAAAACTATAAGGGTATAAAGTATATAGTCGATAGTAACTTATTTGGTATAGTTAATAAAGCTTTAGAGTATCTAAATAGGCTTATAGTAAACTATAATAGAAACTTGCTATTTAAGTTCGTTTGATTTTTGCTAAATAGTATAAAAAGCTAATTTCTTTAAGAAGTTATTTTAAATATAATCTTATAGATCCTGCGGCCGTGTCGAAAATACCGACTTAATGGACCAAGATCCTAAGCTCTCGCTCCTAGATCCCAGTAGCCGGCAGGTCCAGGCTATTGCAGAAACGGGAAACGGGTACTGCCCCGCCATTTCAGGGGTTTGTGGGCTGCATTCCTAGCACGCTAACGGTCCTGATACCCGGCCCTAGAATACGTGGGGTCCGAACCAGGATTCTAGCTCCTATAAAGAAGCAGACTTCGACTAAAGTTAGCAAACTAGTAGCTAGAAATTATAGTGGAGTTAGTTAGGTTTAATTGCCTTTTCCAATAAAATTTAACTTATATATCTATTCTTCGGCTATATTTAAATATATAGCCGACTTAATTAATATCTCGTAAAAATATTCTGGATAAGTTTATAAATTTATATACTATTAAGATACTGCTTAGTATTATCGTTGCTTTTACGGCTCTAGCAATTAGCCTAGCCTCGGGCTATATAGTTATAAGCGACCCGCCTCCTTTACGGTCTAAATATAATCCCAATAATAGCGGCGATATTAATTTTAGCTAAATACCTCCGCTTAATACCTTAGGAGCCGATTACCCTTGCAAAGGCGCTTTTTCCGTTCTCGGGACGGATAAGGCTAAGCCTGTAGCCAACTACGCCCCCGGCTAGCAATATAGCCTTGCCATCGAGGGCGGTGTAGTTTATGAAGGCGGTAGTTGCTAAATCTCGCTTTCGTACGACCAGGGCCAGTCCTTTACTACTATTTAGAGCATTATCAGCAAGTGCCCCGGTTAGGGCACGTTTTACCTCCCTTTTACTATTCCCGCTAATACTCCTACCGGTAATGCTCTTATTACTTAGACTTGGTATAATCGAATTGGAAACCGTGAGCTTTATATAAATTATGCTAGTATTATTATCGGTGGTGCTAGTAGCGGTAGTACTAGTAGCGGTAGAAATAGCTAGAGCATAGTATAGGTTAAATCTAGGTAAGTTTCGATATCCTTCTCTAGCTAATCTGCTATCTTTATAGCTAATATTGGAAATAGATATATAGTAGTAGAGGGCGCCGACCTTAAATTCCCTAACCCCGGTTTAGATATAATTAATAACTCCGATAAGACGTCTCCCCCTAAAGGCGTATGTACGGCCGCAGCTATCCCTGCCTCGGGTAATAATAGGGATAGCGGATCTCCGGATTTAGGAGCTAGAGAAGATATAGTACTACCGGTATTAGCTGGCGTTAGTGGAGGTACTACCTCTCCTGTAGTGGGTAGTAACGGCGGCACTATATCCTTATTAGTTTATACTAACGCTTATACTTCTGCTCTAGCGGCTCCTCCTGCCGCCCCTACAGCTAGCAGTGTAACAGGACAAAAGGGTTAGGGTTTGGAGACCGGTCGACGACGCTACTACGAGTGTGGTTCCCCTGTGGCTTCTGCGCAGTGTCAGCACCCTAGTCGTGTCACCACCGTATCTGTAGCCTACGTATAACTGGTAGGCTGATACGGATGATAATGACTGATGTGTGCTGACTTTCTTGATTGATTGTTGATATATCTCGAGAGTCTCTATGGAGACGGCGGGGAAACATGTGTGCCCTCAAACCCTATCCCTAACGGGTCGGTTTGAGGAACCACAGAACCACACCATCCCCTCTCTTCTAGACTAATGCTACGTATTAGTTAACTAAGTACAAACTAAAGGTGTTAAACCTTTGGAATCGAAGCTTTAAATCTTACGTACAAAGGAGATATAGAAATAACTATATTAATCTAGAACATAGGAAATATAATATCAATCTCTTGTCACCTCCTCTCCCTCTGCGGCTGCGTCCGTAGCGCGCCAGGGCGCCTCAAGCCGGGCTAGTCGGGCACGGTCTTGCTCGAGGAGCCGCTTATTTGCATACCACAAGCTGCGGACCGGATAACCGTTAATAGCGTACGCGGAGAATAGCTGCTAACCGTAGTATCGGTTTCGTAACGCGATACCATCCGGCGTACGTAGTATGTACATACCGTCGCGATACGTCGTAGCGATATAATACGGGCTATTATAGTACGGCTCGGCCTTATACTGTCTTTGGCGCTATTTCAGAACCCAGTCTCCTTTTCCGTATACACGTATGCGGGCCTTCTTTTCTGCTAGGTATGCCCGAAGCTGGTCTCGCGTAGCCTTGCCTAAGGCTACGGCTTGGCGGGCTTATTGTCGCTGTATAATGCTTGAACGGACTAGGTCCTTAACGCATGCTATCTCTTCTTGTTCCGTTGGCTCCCTAACGTATGCTTTATGCGTTACGTGTATGCGAGCCTGTATATCCGGCTCGCGTCCGAGGGCTAGGTAAACTAGCGCGTATTCCGTATGGCTTAGATAGTGGTTATAGATCTCCAAAATACGGCTAAGGACTATTAGGAAGCTTCATATCGTATAGTCCGGATATGCGCTAACTACCTTAAAAATCTGCTTAATAATACGGTTAAACCTTTCAACCTTACCGTTAGCTATTAGCCTATACGGCTTTATCGGGCGCACCACGATACCGTAGCTAGCTACGCGGTCCTTGAACTCCTTGCTAGCGAAGGCGGGGCCGTTATTAGCGATAATCTCCTCGGGCGGGCTATATGCTCGTACAATCCCTTCAAGGAGCATCTCTACGCTTGCTAAATCCGCGTTAGGAGTTAAGAAAGCTATACCGAAGCTTATTATATATTCGATTGCTATTATTAAATATAATACTATATTCCCGTGCTATACAGGTCCGGTATAGTCCATCCTCCACCGAGAGAACGATGTAGGCGGCACGATCGGGTTAAGCGGGCCTTAGGTATATATATCTACGGGCTTCGATATTAACTAATAGTATTAGTATGTTTGGATAGTCTCTTACGTAACGAGGACTAGATCAGGGTACTAAAGCTAGTTATAGGCGTAGCGTAAGAATATACCGATTAAGCAATAGGCTTCGCGTACGTAGATATCGCTAAGCTTAGCGAATAGCTCGTTCTAGTAGCAGACGCGAAGCAACTATTGGCTACGCTTTCGGTATAGAACCGGGTCTTTCTGCTTATCCGCTACAGGCTTATACTATATAAAGTTCGCTTTAACCCACGGAGCTAGTATATTATCCGGAAGCGGTACGCTATAAGTAAGGTGCTTAGCAATAGCTTATAAATTAATCTATAAGAGGCTATCGAGGCTTAATGGTTTCGGCTTGGGCGTTTCGAGGCTCTATGAGGTAGCGAATACCAGGGCATCCGGCGGGTAGCTAAGCCAATCCGTAAGGGTATTCCTACGGCCGGGGCGATAAATGATCTTCGGGTCGAAGTGTTCAAGGACGTCCACGAAGCGTTGTATACAGCGTGGTAGGTCTCGTTTCGTACGAATACCGGCCAGTAACTCGTGGTCGGTTCTTACGACAATCTCTATACCCTTAAGCCAATACCTCTAGGTTTATAAGGCCTAGGTAATTGCCAAGACTTCCCGCTTTTACATAGCATATTATTATTATATTAGAGTAAGCTTATGGCTCGTATACGCTACGGGTGAAAGGCGTGCCGTATGGTAATTGGCTTACGAGAGTATAATACGGGGGCTATCGGTTTGTAATATAGCGCTACCCGTATATTTCTCGCTTAAGTCCGTATCAAGAATAACGGGACGGCTCGGATCGAGCGGTCTAAGCACTAGTAGCTGCGAGAGACGGGCTTTAATAGCCTCCTAAGTAGTAAGCTACTCGGCTGTAAATATAACCGGCGTATTACCCTTCTCCTTAATTTTATATAGCGGGCCGGAGACCTCCGAGAAGTACGGTATATACTGGCGAAACTAGTTACAAAGCGCTAGAAAGCCGCGGACTTCTTTTGCCATACGGGGCGGTAGATGCTCTTATATCGCGCGGATTTTCTCCGGGTCCGGCCGGATTTCGTCCGATAATAGGATATAGCCTAAGAACTTCACCGAGCGGGCAAACCAGGCGTATTTACCCCTGTTAAGGCGCATCCCGTACTCCTGGAACCAGGTTATTACGCGTCTAGCGTTCTCTATTACCTCCGTAACCGTCTCGCCCTAAGTTAGTACGTCGTCGATTATATTAGCTATAATATCGCGGATAGGTTCGCAAATCTCGTTTATTAATGCTTAGTATATTACCAGTGCGTTAGTTAGCCCGAAAGGTATTATATTAAACTCGAAGTAGCCTATCGGTACAATAATAGCAGAATATTATTTTACGCGTTCCGTTATACCAATCTAGTGGAAGCCCTATTATATATTAAACCGGATATAGAAACGATAGCCGGCGGCATACTAGAGCTCGTTTTCGACTACGGGTAACGGATACGCCCACTTAACCGTTCTGGTATTTACTAACCAATAATCGAAAATAACCTATCCGTCGGGCTTATTGTCCTTAGGTACGAGCTAGGCTAGGGATGCCTACGGGCTTTTCGAGCGTCGGAGGATATTATCCTTAAAGCTCTAGTCCGTTTAGGTATCCAGTATTATCTTCTATCGTAGGGTATACCGTCTAGGGGGTAGTTTCACTGGCGGCGCCTTTTCGTTTTTAAGTTTAATATCGTGTTATACTATTGCCCTTATACGAGTAATATAGCCTGCGATATCATATGCTTAGAAAAGCGTAGCAAAATCGGTTAGAAGGTTGGTTTTCTAGCGTAAGATCTCTTCTTTCTCTCCTCAGATCGCCTCCAATATAACCTATTGGGCTACTATCGGCTAGGCTATTGCTACGAAAGCTACGGCGGCTACGTAGTATGCTCGGTAGTATATTATCTATACGGTTGTTATAGCCTATATCGGCGCGATATTTAGGGGGCGGAGAGTCGGTATATTTTTAATATTTTATAGGGCGATTGTTAGGCTGCCGGGGATAAGGTAAAGGCCTAGGCGGTATAGGGTTTCTTCGCCTAGGGTTAGCGGCGCTAGGAATACGCTGTTTAGCACGATACCGCATATTATCTCAACCTCCTCTATCTAGTAGCCATTCGCTTATCGGAACTAAAGTTAAATAGCCACATCCTTGGTGACAGGCGGTCCTAGGCTATCTCCGACGCCTCGGAGGCGTACGGGCTTACGGCTTTCATAGGCTCGCCCGGCTTATATAGCTTCCTCGTCGATATAAGACGCTATGGTACCATTATCCAGAAACACCACGATTGGTCCATCTTATATCCTACTCTCGAAAAGGGTATAGGTTTTATCCGACCTATCGCGAAGCGGCCGGCTATTGTCCGGCGGCCTCTTACGCGGTGGGCGTATATTACTATCAGGCGGCTATTTAAGAAGGCTTATAGCGCTTGCTGCGAATACGCTATTGCCGCTATCCTAGGCTATATCGGGCGACGGATCTTTATGCGCATAATGCGCGAGCTCTTTGTCTCCGTCTAGTGGCTCCTATTCGACGATATAGCTATATAAGACGGATTTATTATCGCTGTCGGGCTCGCCCTTGCTTGTTACGTATACGTCGTCGTCGCTATCCTCGTTATCCTTTTGGATATAGTGTATGCAGCGGGTCCGTCCGGCGTAACTACCGCGTTCTTTCAGGGCACTCGAGTCGCGACGCTTGTGGGCTCGGCCTTTGATATCTTGCCGCTTCTCTTGTCGGACGATGTGGCCGGTGAATGTGCCCTTAACTTGGCTACCGAGGGCTCGGGTGTTCCCGCTGCTTGTCGCTACGTACGGCTGCTTCCTAGATTTGCAGTTCTACGCCTAGTATTCCGGCTTGCTATAGTTAAAGTAGTTGCCTATAGCGGCATTAATAAAAGCTATTGGGTTTATAGACGTTGTTAGTGGTATTATAACGGGCTTTACGGGTTTGGTAGTGACGGGTTGGGGATTATCGTATGCTCTTATCGGCTCTAGGTCTCCCGCAAACCGTCTCTATATAGCGAACTTGGCCGCTACCTTATCTGCTTCCTTCTATATATTTGCTAACGCGATATAGAGGGGGTATGCTAGGTTTTTTTACTAAAGGCGTTCCTATTCTATAGGGGTATGCTTCTATATAACCTAGCTAATAATACTATTAGTTTCCTCTAAGCCTTTATCGAGATGTGGTAGAGAACCCTAGGCGGCGTAGAAGCGCCTCAGGAAGTCTACGCATCTCTCTTCGGCTTATAGTTCCGTATAGAACTATTGGAAGGTATAGACTAGCGCTCTAGCCTAGCCCGTTTACTATAGGATTTACATAACTAGTTCTATAACTATCGGCTATATCGGCTTATAGGCTTTAATAAAGTCCTGGACTTCCTGGAAATCGCCTACGAAAAGGTATCGGCTACGGTTTAGCTAGAACTCGTAAAAAGTATACTTATCCTTAAGAGCTCGCTAAATTTCGGCTAGCTTCTTATATACGAGCTAGTCTCTAATACTAGCTAGCTGTAGGAGGCTGGATCGGAGGGGTCGTAGGCCGTTCTTCGCGCTAAGCCGACCCTAATTTAGCTAGCGGCTTTCTACGAGTTACTCCTATTCCATTCGGACCCATTCGATATAGATAGGGTTTGGTTTCGTTTACGTTTATCTCGTATTCCACGGAGCTTAAGGCGCGGACGGCACTAGGGCGTTCATATGTTCCATTCGCGGGCCTAGGGCCGAAGCAGGGGCAGCGACTCGTCCGAACTATTGGGGATTGCTGTTAAGCTATAATAGGTATTCGGCGTAGCGCTTCTGCTTTTTCCAACTTATCTCCCAGTCGCTCGTATGAAACGGACTATCCCGAGGACGCATTGTACGTTACGTCTCGTCGTTCTACGTCGTATCTAAAGTCTCGACTTACATTATCGTCTCTACGGCGTCGTCCCGAGCTATTGTAAGCGAATGGTCGCTATATCGCGCTTATATCGTTACGGGGGTCTGGAGCTGCTGCTGCTACTGGCCCTACGTTTACGCGGGCGTGGGCGTAACATCTCGCTCGCGGGTCTAATTATCCCTATCTTGCTTATATAGTTCGAGGAACGCATCGAAGCAAGCCGTAAGGGTATTAACTTTCGTCTCGAGCGTAGTCTATAATATACGTATCTCGTCTAGAGCCGTTTCGAAATCGTCAAGTCGCATACTAACGTTACTACCGTAGTCTTCGTCGTTAGCTAAAGAGCCGGCTGCAATTGGTTCCAATAGCGCAGCAGACCTGCCACGGCCTCTAAGTGCCATTAGCTATAATATTTCAGCTAGAAACGGCACGGAACGTCATACGCTGATTTGGTGGACAAAGTCCTTCCACGAAATAGCTATTTATGGCTTCTACGTAGTATCAGCACCCTAGTCGTATCACCACTATATCTATAGCCTACGTATAACTGGTAGGCTAATACGGATAACAATAACTGATATGTGCTAACTTTCTTAATTGATTGTTAATGTATCTCGAGAGTCTTTATGGAGACGGCGGGGAAATATATATGCCCTCAAACCCTATCCCTAACGGGTCGGTTTGAGGAACCACAGAACCACACCCCAAACCGACCCGTTAGGGATAGGGTTTGAGGGCACATATGTTTCCCCGCCATCTCTATAGAGACTCTCTAGACACATCAACAATCAATCAAGAAAGTCAGCACACATCAGTCATTATCATCCGTATCAGCCTACCAGTTATACGTAGGCTACAGATACGGTGGTAACACAACTAGGGTGCTAACATTGCATAGAAGCCACACGAGAAGCCATAACGGCAACAGATTGGTTACGGGCCACATATTGATTAGTCAGCCGGGTAGTTTCAAGAACCCGACGCGAAGGATATTCCTAATAGCAGAATAGATGGGAATAATGTCTTTAAGAAGGGTTATCTTCCCCCATGATTTTGGAAGATAACAGGCTTCAGTCTTTACCTCAATCAATACCTACCTTTATCTCAAACTGATCTCAGTACGAAACATTGTCACCAACCCCGCACTTAACCCCAACCCTAGCGCCAGACTACATCAGGCATCATTAACCACCTTCGTCATCGCCTCGTGGCACCTCCCGTTACAGTTTCCCTTTTATATATAAATATAATAATATATATCCTTTAGATCGATTTTACTAAAAACTATAACGCTATTAATATAGTTTATAATTTTATTAATTAGCAGTAGGGGGTATTAGTTTTTAGTAGTAATATTATTAAAACCCCGATAGTCTATATAGAGGTATAGGCTACTTTTCTTTTATTAGGATAAAAAAGATAGAAGCTCCGGCTAGGCTAGTTAATTTACGGATAAAACCCTTAGTTAGGGAGTTTTCGAGATAATTTTGGAGGACTTGGAGTTTAGCTAGAGATAGGGGGTAGATAGGACGTATAGAGGCTCTTTCCCAGGCTGTAATTCGATAGTATAATCTATCCCTCGATATAGTGGTAGCTGGTTTGCGTTTTCTGGGGTAAAGATATTCTAATATCCTCGGGCTAGATATAGTAATAAGGTACCTAAAGTAAGGGTATCTAATTAAATTAAGGGATTAATATTAGTAATAAAATAAACTTATAAAAACGGTTTTTATTAAAAAAAATAGCGTAAGCGGATTATTAAAATATATTATATATATAGATTCGAATAGTATTCCTATTAGTATTATATTATATTAATAATAATTTACAAGGCTAAAAGCCCTAGTATATTTAAAAGAATCTCTAGCTTATTAGCGTTATATTAAATAGCGATATAAGTATATAAGGTAATAAAGGTTTTTGTCGCTTCAGGAGTTGCTTTATAGGGCTATCGTTCTGGAACCATCAGGCGATAACCAGAAAAGGGGGGGCAACGCACCCTAAGCGCGGACCACTTTACGGTCTGTGTATCAGGGGCAATCGATATGCTTGTCGGCTGCCCGTATTGTGGAAACTCTGTAGATAGAAGAGAGAGAGATTAAGAATGAGAATACTAAGGATATATGTATAGCATAGAATGATTGCTATTCGTATGTACGAAGTGCCTACCGATACTGATTAGTGATTGCTACGGCAGTAGTTACAGACGGTTAGGATAGAAGAGACGGATCCGAGCCTCCGACGCGTTCCCTGGGCTGCCATATCTGCAAGAAGAGATATCCGTGCTAAGATCTATCTATTAGCCTACGCATCTCCCCCAATTATAGGGATTAGTTTGCGTACGCCGTATTAGAGGCGTTCCACGACGAGCACAAGGCACGATAGCGCCGGATTGGCCTAAGCAGTACGTATATATATAGCCCCAGACGAGAGACTTGCTTGTATAGCACCGAACTAATAAAAGACGTATTATAAGCTACGTACTAGCTTGCCCGATACAATAATAGCCGATGAGAAGAGCTAGCTAGCAACGCTTTTCGAAGAGCTCCTGCTTAAGCTATACCTCTATAAGTTCGTCGACCTATATATATAAACGGACGAGGTCGAGACGCTAGATAAAAAAACTAGCGAAAAGGCAGCCACGATATACATTATACGTAAGACTATAAACTATATTGAGAGAGGATAAGGAGATAATAAACTTTGGGGCGACTATATAGGAGACTTCGGCGGATGGAAGGAGTCGGACTTCTAGAAGGTTTAAAGGGACTACCTTACGATACTTAAGAGGATACTCCGCTCCTATGGCGTTTATACGGGACGAAATAACCTCTCTCTAGCAAAGAGCCTAATATTTCCCCTCTAATCTAGCCTTATAGATTCCCCCGAGTAGCTAGAGGATAAGATTAGAAGGACTAAATTTATTAAGGCAGCAACAAGACTATATAGACATAGAAGAAAACTAATAAATAAAGAAGAAGCTAAGGACGAAGCTCTAAAAATAGATACGAGGACGGATATAAATATATACTACGCCTAAGAAGACGGCTATACCTCCGAGGTATTACGAGATAACTGGGAAGAGTATAATACGTAGATTGGCTAGGAGATCGATAAGCTAAATTAATAGCGTAAGCTAAACCGTTAGTAACGAGAGAGATTAGTATAGCTCGATTAGATATATATACTATAAACGCTACCCCTTTAATAAAATATAATACTATTACAGCTACTAGCTATATATTAATAAGGATTAATATTATTACGATAACTAATCTTAAATAATATAAATAAAGGAAATATTTATGAGATAAACGGAGATATCTATAATCCATACTAAACGATTCTATCTATTCTATATATAAATAAGAAAATAGATCTACGTTAGATTAACTAGTTTATTAAATACTAGAAAGAGAAGGATAAATATATTAGAGATTAATATAATCTTTTCGATAAAAAGGTTTATATATTTTACTCAATATACCGTAGTATGGATATCTTGCTGGAGCATTTCTATATAGTTTTTCTATATATCTTAAAGGGTAGGGCGAGAGAATACTTTATATATAAGGTTAATAAGATTAATACGATATTTATGTAGATATACTAAGCCTTTTAGAACTGTTTTAATATTAATACTAACTATATATATTACTATACGAATTAAACGATAATAAACTTTAAATATATTAAAAAGGAGTATCCCGAGATAACGTACTAATAGGTTCTCGATAAGCTTATTAATTCGTTAAAGCAGTGCTAGAGAGCCCTCGGCGAAAAGGACGCTAGTAGCGATTTTACGCTCCGAATAGCTCTAATTATAGTATGCTAAGGGGTGCTAGAGCTTACGATAGCACTATACTACCCCGTAGCGACGAATAACGAACTTATTGCGGATCTCCGCTCTAGTATTAAGAATATATTACTAATAACCGCTAAGTAGCTCTATACGGACCGCTACTATAATAATAACGGAAGACCCTGAGGGAGAGGCCTAGGTTGTGGTAGTGGAAGTAGGATAATATTACGTACGGTATCGCTAGCGATAATACTATTATCGGCGATAATACTAGTATCCTTAGCGCTAGCCCGGTTCGATACGGTAAACAAGAAGTGCTTCGTTTACTAAAAGCTAGGTTACTGGTTTACGAAGTATACCCCTAAAAAACGAAAAAAGGCAAGATACGTATTCCTTTAATAATATAAAGGAGATCTATATAAAAAAAACGATAATAATAATAATTAGAATAAGAACGATATTATTTTTATTAACGAAAACGAAGGGTATAATATAATCCGATATTTAATAAACGTAGTATATATTTATCTTATTATTAGTAAAAACGATTATAAGTAAGCCCTAAAAATAGCCCTAGTTCTAGTATATTAGTTTTTATTTAAAGACTATTATACGAAAGCGATATACTAGGGTATTTTACCGGATACGGGCGTATTAAATATCTCAATAGTAGAACTAAAGTAGTTTTAGGTATTGTATAGCGAGGACCCTAGGGTTAAGCTAGATAGTATAATAACCGGGAGTATTAATATCCGATTCGGAAAAGGAAGCTTAGAGATTTCCCTAAGTATTATATATATTATTATAGAGATTGGGACGATTAAGTTTAAGGTGATTAAAGCGCTAATATCTTTTTTACTTTATTTATAGGATATAAACTAGCTTAGAGTTTACTTTAATAATATTATAGACGAATTAGTTTAGGGAAATAAAAGGTATCCTATAATTTGTAAATAGGGCTATCTGTTTTTCTATTTACAAAGGGCAAAGTAGGCCTAAGTCTTCCTAATAGAGATATAGCTTTATAGGCTATACTATAATTTCGGTTATCCGTTAACGAGATATTTAATAGATATACTAAAGCTTGCGGGGTACGACGATGTAGACGAAAAGACGCTTACTCTGATTAGGAAGTTTTATTACTAATGCTAGATTTATGATTTAATACTACGACGTTTTAAGTTTACTTTCTAAGAAGATAAGGAGTTTAATTTCGAGATTATTATCGACGTTCTATACTTGGATAAGAAACTAGTGCTTTACGTTATTGATGCGGCGATAGCTTTTAACGGCGTGCGCTTTCTGAAGTCCCTGAGCGCAGCGGATATATAGGAGGCGCTCTGTATCCTATGGATTGATATATATTAAGGCCCTCCGGACGTCCTAACGTACGATACGGGCACTAACTTCGTATCTTCCGAGTTTAAGGTAGAGGCTTAAATAATGGGCATTATATGTAAGCAGGTCCCCGTTGAAGCCTATTGGTCTATTGGTAAGGTTGAGCGCTATCACGCGCCGCTCTAACGGGCGTACGAGATCTTACGGGCAGAACTATCTGAGACAAGCGATGCGGTAGTGCTTTAGATGGCCGTGAAGGCGGTAAATGATACCGTAGGCCCGGACGGACTAGTGCCCACGCTACTGGTCTTCGGGGCCTACCCACACGTGTTTATGGAATCGCCCCCATCGCCGGCGACGGTTAAAAGGGGTGAAGCTATCGCGAAAGCGATGAAGGCGTTACGGAAGCTAGCAGCAGAGCGTAACGTCAAGACGGCGCTAGGTATACGTAGCATCCTATCAGTACTAGATATTATTACGCTACCGCTATAAAGCGATATACTAGTATGGAGGGAGAAGAAAGGCTGGACGGGTTTATTCTTAGTCGTCGATGTTATAGGTTAGACGATCACCGTCGATATAGTTAATAGACCTATCTCTTTCCGCTCGTCCGTTATTAAGCCGTATTACTACGCTAAGAAGGCGACCGCTAATAGTATGTTAGATAACCCCAAATTAGAGGTCACGATAGGCCCTAGCCTAGCTAACGAGCTAAACGAATTAGGTAATAAAGCGGCGCCGGTATAATCGATATCGATACCACGATGCCGCGAACGCCCCAAGGGCTTAAAGAACAAGAGAACAATAACCTACGTCTCCGTAGGCGATAACGACGTAGTCGTATACGGCTACCTCTTTGTATCGAAGAAAGAGCAGGATGATTACGAGCTTGCTCTAAAATTATATAATAACGGTGTAATTAACGAACCCGGTATGCTTTTCGAAATATCGGACTAGAAAGAAATCGAAGATCTTGTCGGCTGCAGTGTTTTCTAATTCGTCCGCTATAACGCCAAGCGGCATACGGGGATTAGGATCTTTAAGTTATATATAGTACGCGAAGTAAAGGGAAAGACCACGCTGCCCTACGAAAAGTCCCGTTTTGTGGTCTACGGATATAATAATCGTAGGAAAACGGAACTCCTAACCTAGTCGCCGACGATCCAGAGATACAGCCAACGATTGCTGATTATGCTGGCGCTAATACTTATCGATATAGGTATGCTCCTATAGCTCCGCGATATTACGTAGGTATATCCGTAATCCGAGACGAAGCTTGCGCGGATAGTATTTACGCACCTTCCGCTCGAATTTGAAAAGAAATTCCCCGAGGGAACTGTTATATATATCGTTAAGCTACTGTACGGAATCGCGGAAGCTAGCGTTTACTAGTTCGTAACGTATTAGGGGTATTATACGAAGCGATTGCGTATAACGACTTCGATTTTCGACCCTTGCCTACTAATTACCGAGGCGGCTAATTAGGACCCGACGTACTTTAGCATTACGGCATTGCAGACGGACGATACGCTAAGCGTCTATACGCCAGCCTTCGCGATAGCCGAAGAGC
>Ga0247774_1000866_pt1 | contig 15280 bp, 15 predicted proteins | sample UWRJL001104B6_FD_179933 | JGI IMG/M metagenome (GOLD analysis project Ga0247774, IMG submission 179933) | Plant litter microbial communities from Arlington Agricultural Research Station in Wisconsin, United States - UWRJ-L001-104B-6 | ecosystem: Environmental > Terrestrial > Plant litter >... | reverse complement strand
GATCCCCGGCGTCCACCCGAAGCTCCCCGACCAGGACGACGTGAAGGCGATCTACGCCCACGCCGAGGAGCACAGCGAGGAATTCAACCTGTACATCAAGGGCGAGGAGGGCGAGCTCGCCGAGGAGAACGTCGAGAAGGGCATCGAGCGCTCGACCGACCCGGACACCGCGCAGGAGGTCAAAAATGGCTGAGAACATCAAGGTCGCCTACTGGCCCGGCTGCGTCTCCCGCGGCTTCACCCCCGAGCTGCACGGCTCGATGGCATTGGTCGCCGAGAAGCTCGGCTGGGAGCTGGTCGAACTCGACCGCGCCAACTGCTGCGGCGCCGGCGTCATCGCCGAGCACAACCAGGAGCTGGCCGACACGCTGAATGCGCGGACCTTCGCGCTGGCCCAGCAGACCGGGCTTTCGATGATGAACATCTGCTCGACCTGCCAGGGCGCGCAGTCGGAGTGCCAGCAGCGACTGGATGCGGATTCCGCCTACCGCGCCCACATCAACGAGGTGCTCTCCGGCCAGGGCCTCTCCTACGAGAAGGACAAGGGCGGCTTCACCAACAAGAACTTTCTTTGGCTGCTGGTCGAGGACTACGGCCTCGACCGCCTGCGCGAGCAGGTCGTCCGCCCCCTCAGCGGCCTCCGGGTCGGTCCCTTCTACGGCTGCTACATCGTGCGGCCGAAGGAACGGCTCGGCTACGGGGACTACCCCGACCGGGACATCTACCTGGAGAAGGTGATCGAGGCGCTCGGCGGCGAGGTCGTCGAGTACGACGGCGCCCGCAAGTGCTGCGGCTTCCCGGTGATCACGATGGCCCGCGAGACCTCGCTGCGCCAGGCCGGCACCCACGTCGGCGACGCGATCGACGCCGGCGCCGACTGCCTCGTCACCCCCTGCCCGCTCTGCCACCTCAACCTCGACATGCAGCAGCCGGAGGCGGCCAAGGTCGTCAACCGCGACCTCGGCCTCGCCGTCCTCCACCTGCCGCAGCTCGTCGGCCTCGCCCTCGGCGCCGAGCCGAAGGAGCTGGGGATGGCCAAGCACATCGCCTCGACCAAGTGGGTCGAGGAGCGCCTCACCGGCGTCGCGGCTTAGCCGAAGATGATTTGAGCGGCAAACGCGAGCATCACGCTCGACATCGAGACGATCAGCGTCTGCTGCAACCGGTCGAACTTGGCGTCGAGCAAGTTGAAGCGCGCATCCATCTTCGATTCGAGCCTGTCGATCCGCCCCGCCAAGTCACCCAGACGGGCGTCGGTCCATTGCGCGCGGCTGCGCTCCATGCAGAAGAACGTAGCAGACAAGATGTTACGTAATGCGCGCAGAATCGAAATTCTCTGTGTCGCTTCGATAGCCTGAGCGTCAGGTGAGCCGGGAAGACTGGTCGGCGCTTGACTAGCCGACCCTGAAAGCTTCCATGGACCCCACCTCAGCCCTTCCCTTCGCTGCCGCCGCCGATACCGCCGAGGTTCTCACCGACCTCTTCGTGGTGCTGTTGGCAGCCAAGCTGGGCGACGAGGTCTTCAAGCGGATCGGGCAGCCGGCGATCGTCGGCGAGATCCTCGGCGGGGTGCTGGTCGGGCCCTCGGTGCTGGGCTTGGTCGCGGTGGGCGAGGTGCTGCGGGTCTTCTCGGAGCTGGGGGTCGTCTTCCTGCTCTTCTGGGTCGGGCTGGAGACGCGCCTCTCGGAGATGCGCGCGGTGGGGCGCGTCGCGATCGGGGTCGGCAGCGCCGGCGTCGTCGTCCCCTTCCTCGCCGGGATCGGGCTCGGACTGGCGCTGGGAGAAAGCACCGATACGAGCGTCTTCCTCGGGGCGGCGCTGGCGGCGACCAGCGCCGGGATCACCTCGGCGACGTTTCTCGATCTCGGGATCTCCCGCACGCGTGCCGCCCGCACCGTGCTCGGCGCCGCGGTCGTCGACGACATCCTGGCTCTGATCCTGCTCTCGGTGGCGGTCGGGATGGCGGCCGACGGCGGCGTCGATGCAGGCAAGATCGCCCTGGCCCTGGGCGTGGCGATCGCCTTCGTCGCCTTCGTCGCGCTCGGGGGGACGCGGATTCTGCAGAGCCGCCCGCGGTTGCTGGAGGCGCCACAGTTCGCCGAGTCATCGTTGCTGCCGGCGGTGATCCTCTGCCTCGGGCTCGCCGCCTTCGCCGCCAACATCGGCCTGGCGGCCCTGATCGGCGCCTTCCTCGCGGGGATGATCGTCGCCGAGACCAAGGACCACACCTCGATCGAGGAAGAAGTGCGGCCGCTCTACTCCTTCTTCCCGCCCTTCTTCTTCGCCTTCATCGGTATCGAGCTCGACCTCGGCTCGCTGCTGAACGGCCACGCCCTCTGGCTGTTGGCGGCGATCACCGTCCTTGCCGCGGCGACCAAGCTGGTGCCCGCATACCTGGCGGCGCGCCCGCTCGGCCGCGGCGAAGCGGCGGTCGTCGGCGTCGGCATGGTCCCGCGCGGCGAGGTGGGGATCGTCATCGCCTCGATCGGCGCCGCCGAGGGAGTTGTCGACGCGGAGCTGTTCGCGGTCGTGGTGGGGATGGCGGTGCTGACGACGCTGGCAGCGCCGTTCGCGCTGAGGCGCCTCAGCCGCGATTGAGCAGGCCGCGCTCGATCAACAGCTCTCCGAGCTGGACGGTGTTGGTCGCCGCCCCCTTGCGCAGGTTGTCGGAGACGACCCAGATGTCGAGGGCGCGGTCGTTGCCCGGGTCGCGGCGGATCCGGCCGACGAAGACGTCGTCCCTGCCGGCAGCGTCGATCGCCATCGGGTAGCGGCCGGCAGCCGGATCGTCGATCACGGTGACGCCGGGGGCGGCGGCGAGCAGCTCGCGCGCCCGCTCGGGCTCGAGCGGCTCGCGGGTCTCGACGTTGACCGCCTCCGAGTGGCCGGTCTCGACCGGGACCCGCACGCAGGTGGCGCTGACCCGGATCCCGGGGTCGCCGAGGATCTTGCGGGTCTCGTTGATCAGCTTGCGCTCCTCGTCGGTGTGGTCGTCCCCCTCCGGGAAGCTGCCGGCCTGGGCGAGCGCGTTGAAGGCGATCTGATGCGGGTAGACCTGCGGCGCCGGCACGTCGTAGCCGCCGACCACGGCGCGGGCCTCGGCGCGCAGCTCGTCGATCGCCGCCTTGCCGGTGCCGGAGACGGCCTGGTAGGTGGAGATGACCAGCCGCTCGATCCCGGCCGCGTCGTAGAGCGGTTTCAGGGCGACGACCATCTGCATCGTCGAGCAGTTGGGGTTGGCGATGATGCCGTTGTGGCCGGCGAGGGCGTCGGGGTTGACCTCGGAGACGACCAGCGGCACGTCGTCGTGCATGCGCCAGTAGCTGGTGTTGTCGACGACGGTGGCCCCGGCGGCGACCAGCTTCGGGGTCCACTCGGCGCTGACCGAGCCGCCGGCGGAGGAGAGGACGAGGTCGAGGCCCTGGATCGAGTCCTCGCTCACCGCCCGCACGGTCAGCGCTTCGCCGTTCCACTCGACCTCCTTGCCGGCCGAGCGCTCGGAGGCCAGCAGCACCAGCTCGGCAACCGGGAAGTCGCGGGTGGCGAGCAGCTCGAGGATCGTCGAGCCGACCAGCCCCGTCGCGCCCAGCACTCCGACTCTGTAACCGTCAGCGGCCATACCGTCGAGTATGACCGCGCTCAGCCGGCGACCGTGGGCCGGTGATCGGGTCCAGTCGGGTCCTCGGGCTGGACCGCGTCCTCGCCGAGGTCAAAAGCTTTGTGGAGGACGTTGACGGCGTCGTTGACGCGGTCGGCGGCGATGACGCACGAGATCTTGATCGGCGAGGTGGAGATCATCTCGATGTTGATCTTCTCCTCCCCGAGCACCTGGAAGACTTTGGCGGCGACGCCGGGGTGGGAGCGCATGCCGGCGCCGACGATCGAGACCTTGCCGATCTGCTCGTCGGTGAGGACCTCGAGCGAGACGTCGCCGAGGGCGGCAATCGTGTCGCGGGCGGTCGGCAGGTCGGAGCGGTCGACGGTGAAGGAGAGGTCGGCGAGCTGGTCGTCGCCCACCGGCTCGTTCTGGATGATCACGTCGACGTTGACGTTGGCGTCGGCGAGAGCGCCGAAGATGCGCCCGGCGACGCCCGGCTCGTCGCGGAGGCCGGTCAGGGTCACCCGGGCCTCCGAGTCGGAATGGGTCACTGCGGTTACGAAGGGGTTCTCCATCGTCTCTTCCTCTGAGACGACGAGGGTACCGGGACCGTCCTCGAAGCTGCTGCGGCAGTGGATGCGGACCCCGTGGTTGCGCGCGTACTCGACCGAGCGCAGCTGCAGGACCCGGGCGCCGGAGGCCGCCATCTCCAGCATCTCCTCGAAGGAGACGCGCTCCAGCTTCTGGGCGGTGGGGACGATCCGCGGGTCGGCGCTGTAGACGCCGGAGACGTCGGTGTAGATCTCGCAGACGCTGGCGCGGAGCGCCGCGGCGAGGGCGACGGCGGTGGTGTCGGAGCCGCCGCGCCCGAGCGTGGTGACGTCGCGACTGTCGGTGGAGACGCCCTGGAAGCCGGCGACGAGGACGATCCGGTCCTGCTGCAGCGCCTCGCTGATGCGGTCGGCGCGGACGTCGATGATCCGCGCCTTGGTGTGGGAGGAGTCGGTGACGATCCCCGCCTGCGAGCCGGTCAGCGAGATCGCCTCGTGGCCCATGTCGTGGATCGCCATCGCGCAGAGCGCGCAGGAGATCCGCTCTCCGGTCGAGAGCAGCATGTCCATCTCGCGGGCGACCGGGCGCTCGGAGATCTCGTGCGCCTGCTCGACCAGTTCGTCGGTCGTCTTCCCCCGTGCCGAGAGCACGGCGACGACGCGGTTGCCCGCCTCGCGGGCGGCGACGACCCGCGCCGCGGCGCGCTTGATCTGCTCGGCGCCGGCGACGGAAGTGCCGCCGAACTTCATCACGACGATGTCAGAGCCATCCCCAGTCATCGACGCCTGAGGATAGTCGGGAAGCGCTTCCTACTCGGCCGCGCCCCCGAGGTTGCCCAGCATCGCCTGTTCGGCCATCCGGATCAGGCCGAGGCCGCTGTGAGGGCGCATGTCGCTGCTGCGCACCCGCACGTGCGATCCGTGCGGCCCCACCACCTCGACGATCGTGCAGACGTCGCCGATTTCGCAGTCGTCGCCGTAGTCGTTCTCGATCGCCTCCATCTGTTCGGCGACGACCCTGCCGACCTTGCTCTGGTCAAGCGACATCTGAAGCTCCTTCCTCCTGGCTCTCGAACACGGACCGCTGACGATACGTGATCGCGATCACACTTGAAGATATATCGAAGCGATATATAGTGTCCAATGATGGAGAGGCTGAGCACCACCGCCTACGTGATCCTCGGGTTCGTCCGCAAAGAAGCGCGGTCGGGGTACGAGATCAAAGCGCTCGTCGACAACTCGACGCGGTTCTTCTGGGCGGCCAGCTACGGGCAGATCTATCCGGAGCTGAAGCGGCTCGCGGAAGCGGGGTTGATCGTCGGCTCCGACTCCCCCACCGGGGGGCGCAAACGGACCGTCTACGAGATCACCGCCGATGGCGAGGAGGAGCTGCGGAGCTGGCTGCGGCAGCGCCCCGAGACCTTTGAGATGCGCGACGAAGGGCTGCTGAAGCTGTTCTTCGCCGACGCGCTCCCCCGCGAGGAGGCGCTGGAGATCCTGCGGGAGATGCGCGCCCGCCGGCTCGCCATCCACGAGCAGCTGAGCTCGATCGGGGAGATGAAAGACGAGATGGAGGACCCCTTCCCGATGATCGTTCTGCGGGGAGGGCTGGAGTTCACCGAGTGGTTCGCCGATTGGTGCGAGCGGATGGAGGCGCAGATCCTCGCATCCGCTCCCGAGGAAAGGAGCAACTGATGTTCGACGCCCTGGCACGACTGGCCGACGGCAAGGCGAAGCGAGTCGCCCTGATCGCGCTCGTCTTCTTCCTCCTCGCGGGAGCGATCGGCGGCGCGGTCGCCGACCGGCTCGACCCCTACGGCGCCGAAGACCCGGCGACCGAGACGGTGCAGGCGATGGACCGCCTGGAGGAAGCCGGCCTGCGGATCCCGGCGGTGATCGCGGTGGTGCAGGACGCGCCGGTCGCCTCCCCGGCGACCCGGCAGCGGGTCGAGACGCTGGAGCGACAGGTCCGGGAACGGCCCGACGTCGCCTCCGTCACCGGCTACTACGAGACCCGCTCGCGCGCCTTCGTCTCCAAGGACGGGCAGTCGACCTACTTCGCGGTGGCGCTGAAGGCGACCGAGGACAAACCCTGGCAGGAAGCCGGCGCCGAGATCGCCGACGAGCTCGCGGCCAAGCCCGGCGTCCTCGTCGGGGGCGCCGCGGTCGCCCAGGAGCAGGTCAACAAGCAGGTCGAGGAAGACCTGAAAAAGGCCGAGATACTCGCCTTCCCGCTGCTCTTCCTGCTCTCGCTGCTCTTCTTCCGCAGCCTCGTCGCCTCGCTCCTGCCGCTGATGATCGGCGGCCTGGCGATCGTCGGCACCTTCCTGATCCTGCGGATCGCCAGCGAATTCGGCTCGATCTCGATCTTCGCCCTCAACCTGACCACCGCATTGGGGCTGGGCTTGGCGATCGACTACAGCCTCTTCATCGTCTCCCGCTACCGCGAGGAGATCGCCAAGAGCGGGCCGGGGCTGGAGGCGATGCGGCGGGTGCTCGCGACCTCGGGCCGAACCGTCTTCTTCTCCTCGCTGACGGTGGCGGCCGCCCTGGCCTCGCTGCTGGTCTTCCCGCAGCGCTTCCTCTACTCGATGGGCCTCGGCGGCGCGCTGGTGGCGCTGTTCGCGGCGCTGATCTCGCTGACGGTGCTGCCGGCGGTGCTGACCCTGCTCGGCGAGCGGGTCAACGCCGGCGCGCCGAAGTTCCTGCAGCGCCGCGCCGAGGCCGACGCGCGGCCGGCGCACGAGGGCTTCTGGTACCGGCTCTCGCGCTTCGTGATGCGGCGGCCGGTGCCAGTGGCGACCCTCTCGGCCCTCTTCCTGATCCTCCTCGGGCTGCCCTTCCTGCAGATCAAGTTCAACACCGTCGACCCGACGGTGCTGCCGGAGTCGGCGAGCGCGCGGCAGACCTACGACACCGTCAGCACGCAGTTCCCGCCCTACCACGAAACGCCGATCTGGATCGACGTCGAAGGCGGCGGCCCGAAAGCGGCGGCGCAGGTCGCAGCGCAGGTGCAGAAGGTGGACGGGGTCGCCGAAGTGCAGCCACCACAGCGGCTCGAGCGGGGCGTGACCGCCTTGGCGGTCATCTCCGAGAACCCCTTCGTCTCCGACGCCAGCGAGGGGACGGTGAAGGCGATCCGCGAGCTGCCGACGCCGCCGGGAACGACGGTTCTGGTCAGCGGCGCCACCGCGGACTTCGTCGACTTCCAGTCGAGCCTCGCCGAACACCTGCCGATCGCGCTGGCGATCGTGATCATGGCGACGCTGGTGATCCTCTTCCTGATGACCGGCTCGGTGGTGCTGCCGATCAAGTCGCTGATCATGAACTTCCTCAACCTCAGCGCCGTCTTCGGGCTGCTGGTGCTGATCTTCCAGGACGGCCGGTTCGAGGGCTTCCTCGACTACACCTCTCCAGGAGCGATCGAGCAGACGATGCCGATCCTGCTCTTCGCCGTCGCCTTCGGCCTCTCCACCGACTACGCGGTCTTCCTGCTCTCGCGGATCAAGGAGGCGCGCGACAACGGCGCCTCCGACTCGGAATCGGTGGCGATCGGGCTGGAGCGGACCGGGCGGATCGTCACCGCCGCGGCACTCCTGTTCGCGGTCGCGATGGGCGCCTTCGCCACCTCGGAGATCATCTTCATCAAGGAGAACGGCGTCGGCACGGCGCTGGCGGTGCTGATCGACGCCAGCATCATCCGCGCCCTCCTCGTCCCCTCGCTGATGGAGCTGCTGGGCAAGTGGAACTGGTGGGCCCCGGCGCCGCTGCGGCGGCTGCACGAGCGCTGGGGAATCAGCGAGGCGGCACCCGCGAATCCGTGAGAGTCCCCTCTACACGGGGACTGAGGCAGATTCGATGAACTAGATAGGAGGCAGAGGCGTGATTTACCGAGCGATCGTCAAGCGCAAAGCCCGCGGGCTCTTCGAGGCGCTCAGCCGCGGCGACTGGCAGGCGGCAACCGCCGATCTCGCCGACGACGTCCACCACGTTTTCGCCGGCGACAACGCCCTCGGCGGCGAGCGCCATTCCCGCGCCGCCTTCGAACGCTGGTTCGAACGCCTCTATCGGCTGATCCCGGAGATCGAGTTCGAGGTGCGGGAGGTGGCCGTCCGCGGCTGGCCCTGGGACACCGCCGTCGCGGTCGAGTGGATCGATCGCGGCAGGGGCGCCGACGGCACCCCATACGTCAACGAAGGCTCCCACTGGATCCGGCTGCGCTGGGGCAAGGGCGTCGAGGTCCACGGGTATCTCGACACCGGGAAGGTGACGCAACTGCTCGAAGGGATGGCGGCCGCCGGGATCGAGGAGGCCGCGGCGGCGCCGATCAGTGACTAGCAAGAGAAGGACGTTGCGGTGAGAGGGTGGGGGCGCCTGGAATCCCGTGGTTCCTTTTGGACGTATAACGTCCAAAAGGAACCACGGGATCTTTCGAGCTACCGGAGCTCGTTCGCCCCCCTCGCTAACTGACCTAAGCGAAGGCCTGGGTGGCGCGGCGGCGAAGATCCGAGTTGAGCATCCCGGTCACCTCGCTGGGCCTGCTGCCGGCCTCGGGCACGGCGGCGCCGATCAGGCCGTCGGCGCGGAAGCCGTAGAGCGGGGCGACGAAGCCGAGCTCGCGGATCTTGCGGACCAGCCTGACGGCGCTCTGGGTGTCGGCGCCGGGGCCGCAGAGGACGATCGCGGTCGGGTCGAGCGCGTCGAGGGCGCGACCGAGGCGCTCGTCGCCGAGCTCGTTGGAGAGGACGAGGACGCGGAAGCCGGCGCGGCGCAGGGCGAGGTCGAGGGCCTGGGTGTAGACCTCCTCGGCGTCCTGGCCGTGGCTGGAGTCGAGCAGCAGGATCCCGGCCGGGCGGGCGGCGGCGGAGGCGAGGCGGCGGGCGCCGTGCAGCCAGCCGGTCGCCCAGCGGGAGGCGAACTCGAGCTCGGCCTCGCGCTCGGGGTCGGCGGCGAGCTTGTCGATCGCCGGCAGCAACAGCTCCTCCACCGTCCGCTCGAGCGAGCGCAGGGCGAGGCTCTCCTCGACCGCGCGGTCGGCGGCGGCCTCGTCGAAGCTCTCGAAGGCGGCGAAGAGGCTGCCGTCGTTGGCCGGCGCCGCCTGGCGCTGGCGCGCCAGCTCGATCGCCGAGGAGATGTTGCCGGTCTCGGTCAGCGCGTCGCGCAGCGCCTGCAGCTCGACCAGCTCGTAGTTGCGGTGGTTGCCGGCGGTCCGCTTCGGCGTCGGATAGCCATAGCGGCGCTCCCAGCTACGCAAGGTGTTGGGGCTCACGCCCAGGACTTCGGCGGCGGCGTTGGTGCGGATTCCAGGCATTGGTTAAGAAGATCGAATGAGAGAGTTGCAGCGGCTTTCGAGCCGGACGCGAATTCTCCCACCCGATTCGCGGGTTTACACCGGTTATCGACAGATTTCGCAGAAACTGTTAGCGATCTTGCAAAGCGCCGACGCCGACGGGCTGCCCCAAGGCGCGCGCTCGCCACATTGCCGCGTCGGCCTTGTGCAGAAGTTCTTCGGCCTCGGCGCCGTGGTCCGGGCAGGCGACGACGCCGGCGGAGATGCAGATCCGCAGGCCGCCGGCGCGCTCGAGGTCGTCGAGCTGCCCCAGCAGCCGCTCGCACATCTGCACCCCTTCGACCGTGCCGATGTTGGGAGCGAGGACGCAGATCGCGTCCTCTTCGAGCCGGAAGGCTTCGTCGACGATGCGGATGCTGTCGCGGAGGGCGGCGCCGACGACCGAGAGGACCGTCTCCTGGCCGCCGGCGACGTCGCCGGGACGGACCCCCGGCCCGGAGGCGTCGAACACCGCGAGGCCGAACGGATGCCCGTAGCGCCGGTTCGTCTCCAGCAGCTGCTCGAGCCGCCGGCGCATATGACCTGGCTGATAGAGGCTGGGGAGTTCTTCGAGCTGCTCCTGGGCGAGAGCGGGAACACCGTTGGCAGGGGCAGGAGTCGAGGAGGTGCTCGACGGAGCCTCCCCGCCGTTGCTCCGGCAAGCACCCTCCCGGCTCCCCTCGGCAGCCTCTATCGCCGCAGCGGCAACCGACCCGAACTCGCCGGCCAGCCGCTGCGCCGCTTGGGCGAAGTCCCCTCCATTGGTCCCAATCTCGTCGTGCAAACTGCCAAGAAGATCGGCGTGCAGCTCCGAGACCTTGAGGGCAAGGCGACTCGCGGGTGGCCGGTCTGCCCTGCGGCGATTGCCTTGTGGCTGGTCGGGCACGGAGAGACCTTGGCGAAAGCAGCGGACAGTCAAGTCTCAAAAAGTCGCTATTTGCGAACTGACTCTCGTCCAGGACGAATATCCGGTCGCGCTTATTCCAGGCTTCTTCGGCCGGCCAGCGCCTTCCCCAGGGTGACCTCGTCGGCGTGCTCGAGGTCCGCCCCGACCGGGAGGCCGCTGGCGAGCCGCGTCACCTTCACCTGACCGCGCAGCATGTCGGCGATGTGGAGGGCGGTCGCCTCGCCGGTGGTGGTGGGGTTGGTCGCCAGCACCACCTCCTCGATGCCGCCGCGTTCGATCCGCCGGCGCAGCTCCCCGATCTTCAGGTCTTCGGCGTCGACCCCGTCGATCGGCGACAGCGCGCCGCCGAGCACGTGGTAGAGGCCGCGGTATTCGTGGGTGCGCTCGATCGGGATCACGTCGGCGGGCTCCTCGACGACGCAGATCGTCGCCCGGTCCCGGTTCTGGTCGGCGCAGATCCGGCAGAGCGGGCCCTCGGCGAGGTTGAAGCACTCTTCGCAGAGGCCGACCTTCTCCTTCACTTCACGGATCGCGTCGCCGAGGGCGAAGGCCTCTTCGTCGGGGGCGCGCAGGAGGTGGAAGGCGAGCCGCTGCGCGGTCCGCTGGCCGATCCCCGGCAGCCGCGAGAGCTCGGCGACGAGGCGCGCGAGCGGTGCCGGGCCTTCGCTCAACCCAGCAGACCCCCGAGGTCGCCACCGCCGCCGGCGATGCCGCCCATCTTCGAGCTGGCCAGCTCCTGCGCGGCGCGCAGCCCCTCGTTGACGGCCGCCTGGACCATCTCCTGGAGCAGCTCCGCCTCCTCGGGATCGATCGCTTCGGGGTCGATGACGATCTCGCGCAGGGTCATGTCACCGCCCATCTTCACCTTGACCATGCCGCCGCCGGCGCTCGCCTCGACGACCTCGTCTTTCAGTTTCTCCTGTGCCTCCAGCATCTCGGCCTGCATCTGCTGCGCCTGTTTCATCAGGGCGTTGACGTCAAAGCCTCCGGGTCCGCCTCCTCGCGCCACTTAACTGACCTCCTCCGCGTTGAACTCGCTCTTCCACCGCTCCAGCAACTGCTCCTCGTCGATCGCCTCGCTGCCGGGGGCCGGCGTGTCCGGCGGCGCCTCCCCCTCCAGCACGACATAAGTGGGCCGCAGCCCCGTGCCGGCCACGGCCGCGAACGCCGCCGCCACCGTGTCCCGCCGCTCCGGGCTGTCCGCCTTCTTCTTGTTGAAGGTCATGTCGGGGGGGAACCCCACCTGCAGCCCCTCCTCCCCGAAGCTGACCGGCCGCGCGCCCTCCAGGGCGTGGGAGAGGGCGGGGGCGGTCTCCTCCAGCTTCTGGAGGACCGCGGGCCAAATGCGCTGGATCTCCTCTAGGGACAAATCACTCTGGCCGGCGGGTCCTGTCTCCGATATTGGGCTCTCCCTACCGGGAGAGTCCTCAATATCGTCGCCACCCGCCGGAGGGGAGGAGTCAGCTGACGCCGCGGCTTCGGGCGTCGGAGGGGCTTCGGCCTCTTCCTCTTCGGCTGGAGGTGGATCGTCCTGAGGAGAGGTCTCTGCCGTGGGTGACGTCGTAGGGGGGACCACCCCCTGCAGCGCAGGGGGTGGTGGGTCCCCTGCGGCGGCAGGACCCGCGGCCCGACCACTCCCCGTCCCTTGCCCCTCCAGGCGCTCGATGCGTCGGAGAAGTCCCGCCGTATTCGGATCGAGGTCCGGGCGCGCGGCCTTCAGCAGGGCGATCTCGACGGCCATGCGGGCGTCGTCGCCCTCGCGGACCGCGGTGAGCGCGTCGGCCAGCTCGTCGATCGTGCGGATCAGGTTGGCTGGCCGGATCGCCGAGGCCTGGGCCTGGATACGGGCGGTGTCGGTGGCGGTGACGACGAAGCTGGTCGGGACCTCGCCGGTCGTCTGCACGATCAGCAGGTGGCGCAGGTGGGCGAGCAGGTCGCGGGCGAACTGCGAGGGGTCGCGACCGGAGCGCGCCATCTTCTCGACCCCGAGCAGGACCCCCTTCGGGTCCTCGGCGATCACCGCGTCGACCGCCTCGAAGAGAAGGTCGGCGTCGGCGGCGCCGAGCATCTCCAAGACGTCTTTGAGTTCTACGTCGCTGCCGCCGAAGGCGACGAGCTGATCGAGGGTGCCGAGCGCGTCGCGGAAGCTGCCGGAGGCCGAGCGGGCGATCAGCGCCACCGCGCCCTCGTCGATCGCGATCGACTCGGCGGCGGCGACCCGGGTCAGCACCTCGGAGATCTGCTCCAGCGAGGGGCGCTGGAAGTCGAAGCGCTGGCAGCGATCGGCGATCGTCGCCATCACCTTGTGCGACTCGGTGGTGGCGAGGACGAAGACGGTGTTCGGCGGCGGCTCCTCGAGCGTCTTCAGGAAGGCGTTCCAGGCCTCTTTGGTCAGCATGTGCGCCTCGTCGAGGATGTAGACCTTCCAGTGACCGCCGGCCGGCGCGTAGGCGACCCGCTCGCGCAGGTCGCGGACGTCGTCGACCGAGCGGTTCGAGGCGGCGTCCATCTCGATCACGTCGACCGAGGTGCCGGCGGCGATCGTCACGCAGGACTCGCATTCGCCGCAGGGGCTGACGGTCGGCCCGCCGCGCTCGCAGTTGAGCGAGCGGGCCAGGATCTTCGCCATCGAGGTCTTGCCGGTGCCGCGGGAGCCGACGAAGAGGTAGGCGTGGTGGACCTTCCCCTGCTCGACCGCGTTGCGCAGGGTGCGGACGACGTGGGTCTGTCCCACGACCTCGTCGAAGGAACCCGGGCGGTGGCGGCGGTAGAGGGAAGTCGACTCGCTCATCGGCTCAAGGGCCAGTGTATCCACGGCCACCAGGCGCCCCCGATGGGGGTGTCTGAGTTTTCCCGTCATATACGAGGGTGAAGCTCAGACACCCCTCGAAGCGGAGTCCCGATACCGTGCCGGCCGTGCCGAAGGGGGCCCGCAACTGGCTGACGCCCGCCGCCTGGGTCGCCGCGGTGAGCGGGGTGCTGCTGCTCGTCTTCCCGGTCGGCTTCCCCAACTACGACACGATCTACGCGCTCGTCTGGGGGCGGGAACTGGCCCACGGCGAAAGCCCCGACTACGGGGCCGCGCTGCCGCCGACGCCGCACCCGCTGACCGAGCTGTGGGGACTGGTGACGACGCCGCTGGGCGACGGCATGATCACGCTGACGATGATCGGCGCCTACGTCTCGCTGGGGCTGATCGGCTACTTCGTCTACCGGCTCGGCACGCTCTGGTTCGACCGCTGGATCGGCGCCGTCGCCGCGATCATCCTCCTCACCCGCGCCCCCTTCCTCTCCAACGGCCTCCGCGCCTACATCGACCTCCCCTACATCGCCCTCTGCCTAGGCGCCCTCCTGATCGAGGCCAAACGCCCAAGAGCCGGCTGGCCCGTCCTGGCCCTCCTAGCCCTAGCCGGCCTCCTGAGACCCGAGGCCTGGCTCTTCTCAATCGTCTACCTGCTCTATCTCTCCTTGGACAGCGAGCGACCCGTGAAGGGGGAGAAAGACCCCCTCGAGCGGGCGGATACTCAAAGTGCCGGTCTCATTAGACCGGCACTTGTCCGAACGAGGGGGTCTTTCTCCCCCCCACCACCGGCCCTAATCGCCCTGGCCTTGGCCGGCCCGCTCCTCTGGGCCCTCTTCGACTGGATAACCACCGGCAGCCCCACCTACTCCTGGACCGGCACCAAAGAAACCGTGGAGACCCTGGAACGGCAAACCGGCCCGGTCGACCTCGTCCTCTACGGCCCCCGCCGCCTCGGCGAGGTCCTGCAGTGGCCCGGCATGGTCGGCGCCCTCGGCGGCGTCGTCCTCGGCCTCGCCTTCCTCCGCCGCCGCTCGACCCTCGGGGTCGCCGCCGTCGTACTGGCCCTCGGCGCCTTCGCGATCCTCGCCTGCGGCGGCCTCGCGATCCTCCCCCGCTACACGATGCTCGCCGCCGCGGTGCTGGCGATCTTCGCCGCCCTCGGCCTGCTCGGCTGGCGCCTGCTGGAGCCCGGCCACCCCTGGCGCCGCCGCTGGCAGGTCTTCGCTGCGGTCGTCCTGGCGTTGTCCCTGATCTGGCTCCCGAACCAGTGGGACCTCGACTCCCGCGTCGATACCGACCTCACCAACCAGGCGCGAATCGAGGGGGACCTCTCGGACCTCGTCGACGCCGGCGCCTTCGAGCCCCTCTGCGGCAAGGTCGCCGTCCCCAACCACCGCGCCGTCCCCCGCCTCGCCTTCGGCCTCGACGTCAAGCCGACCGAGATCGTCAGCGCCAGCGAGGAAGAGATCCCCAAGCGCGGCTACTTCGTCGCCCCCGCCAACTCCTTCGTCATCCACAACTTCATCCTCGACCCCAACGACCCGACCGACTTCTCGCTGCCGCCGCCGTCCGGGTTCGAGCGCGTCGCCGCCAACGACTCCTGGGTCGTCTACCGCCGCTGCTAGCCGTCGTGCTCGACCGCGGCCACCGCCGCGTGGGTCTCGGCGGCGAGGTCCGGGTCGCCCAGCTCGACCTGTGGCGGCAACTCGACGTGGAGGTCGTTGGAGGGGTCGATCCCCACCCGCAGCTCCGCCGAGCGCGAGTCGAGCACGTGGCCGCCGCGGCTGCGGTCGGCGCTGATGAAGTGCAGGTGGTAGCCGGCGACCTCGATCCCCTCGACGTAGGTCGGGAAGCGGAAGCCGAGCATCGTCCCCTCGACGTCGGTCAGCTCGAAGACGTGCTGGTCGGCGACGACCTCGGTCAGCGGTCGGTACGGCGGCCGCTGCCGCGGCACCGAGCGGGCGCGGACGAGCTCGAAGCGCCCGTCGAGGCGGACCGCGCAGGAGGAAGTGCCGGCGGGGACCAGGCGGTCGAGCTGCGCCAGCAGCTCCTCGTGCGAGCGCGTCTCGGCGGGCAGCCGCTCCTCCACGCA
>Ga0247774_1000865_pt1 | contig 15285 bp, 6 predicted proteins | sample UWRJL001104B6_FD_179933 | JGI IMG/M metagenome (GOLD analysis project Ga0247774, IMG submission 179933) | Plant litter microbial communities from Arlington Agricultural Research Station in Wisconsin, United States - UWRJ-L001-104B-6 | ecosystem: Environmental > Terrestrial > Plant litter >... | reverse complement strand
GGCTTCAATTACCTCAGCTGCCATTCATATAATCTTAAATGCGGCACCGCACCCTCCACTCATAGCCGTCTGTTCTGGAAAAATGCAATTTCGGGGTATCATCAAGGGCCGTCCGCCAGCACCCTTTCTTCTGGAACTTCTACGGAGATGCCCAAATATTCATAATCACAATGGTCCGCGCCAACCCGACCAACACGCCCTACCCGCAAACTGACCGCACAGAACATCGGACAACCCCGAATTCTTTTAAAATGGTGTCATGATCCTATCCGTAGGAATTCCACACCATCGATTAGATAGATATCCAGACATGGCCATAACCGCGCTCGAGCGCATCTTCACGCGCAAGAAGCGGCAGAGGCAGGCTGTCGGTTGTGGATGGTAATGCTATGCAGAATGGATTCTTCGAAGTGCCCGTTTCATTGGCCGTTTGCGAGGATATAACTGCCGTCTATGGCAACCTTTCTTATCAAGCTGGTGGCGTGTCGTGGATAGCGATGAGCACCCATTTCGCGTCGGGGACTATGACTAGCTCTTGCTTCCTTGTCCGGAGCCTGAGCAATTTTATCTCGTCCTACCAACGTCAGCCCTGAGGTAATCTTGCCAGCCAGGATTCCGACGACGACCCACCTCTGTATCAAGTTCCTGCACCAGCGCGCCAGACGCGTTGACTAGGTTCCACACCATGGTGGCAAATCCCTCGGCACCTGGTGACTCCCCTTCTTGTGCTGTAGATGAATCTGTCGAGAAGGAAGTGGCGGCTTCGCTCCGAGAGCTTCGAAGGGCAGAGACTTGACCGCTCGTTTTCACGATGGCTCCGGAGGCGCGGTCGAGCACGATTGTTGCTTTGACGCCAGGTTTTTTGGAAAGTCTACCGAGGGTTTCGTCCAAAGCGTCATGGCTGCTTGCCTATGCTGTCGTCAGATCTTCAGCCCGGCAAGCAAGCAAGAGCAAAGCAATGAGTAGACGTACAAGAGAGTCCGCCATCTAGAGCAATCCCGGCGTTGCCCGTGAATGCGCTGCCCCAGTGACAGCTACCCTAAGAGTCCGCGGATAGGGGCAGACAGCGTTTAGGAAGATGCTGTTTGAGGTTGGAAATTTGTCCTGAGGCTTGTTTGAAATCGTGACACTAAAACTCACCGTCAGCTGCTGACGCAAGAACCGTCATTTTATGAGGTAGAACGCCGAGACGGAAGCTCCCTTGTTATGGGACCACAAGATTTTAGTGGGGAACCCAACCAATGCCCCACGTGATGAGACCCACCTCCTCGCTGAGTTACAATTTCTAGAACATCTAGTGCTAAAGTACGAATCATATTTTGCCCAATCTCACCGCTAAAATTTTGATTTAGCTCGCTTGACCAGATCAGGCATTCGGAGGAGATATTTTGGCCAAGCGTGTCCAGAGATTTGTTTCGGACGAGAATTTTTTTGTCATAACAGGCGCTGCTGGCTTAAAGCTACCTGCAGTGTTGTTGAAGTTTAATGAGCAATGGGATCAAGCGCTAAGAAGAAGAAGGAGAAGAAGAAGGACTTCCAGGTAGGCTTAGCACTCTGCAGGGCAGGTACATATATACACAGTCTGACTCTTTGCAAAGAAATCAAAATTGAGGGTTGGGAAAGCCAAACCAAAGCCTGCCAGCTTTACAGATACCAGCTTCAAGTCTAGAGGTATGACTGACAGTGTCTAGATTCTCGAACTTGATGTGGCTACTAACTATTTGCAGCGATTGCCATAAACCAGCAATCACTCTCGGAGAATGCTCCTGATGCGGTCCAAAAATTCAAGCACAATTTATCTCTAGCAGCAGCATCAAGCTCGGATAAACAGCGGCGAGATGCCCTGTCCTTTCTTACTCTTCAGCTTTCGGCAAAGCCACCGCAGAATCCGGTTGGGACCCGAGAAGTTCTAGCAAAATTATTGCCCCTGATACCAAGCCCGTCAAATCCGGTCCGCAGCCAGCTACTCAAGCTTCTCCGGACATTACCCCCGGCCGAATGCCGCCATCATGCCGAGGAAGCACTGAGATGGATCCGGGCGGGTATGACGCACTTGTCAAATGATGTGAGCAACGACTCCCTCGGGGTGTTGGAGTGGCTCCTCCAAGTAGCGCCGGACGAAGTTGTGTCGTGCCCCGGAGGCTGGGTGTCAACGCTCAAAGCTTTTTGCGCCATGCTGGGTTGGTCGACGGCAGGCAATAGCGGCTGGACATCGGGAGCAAAAGCTAGTATTCAAGCCAAGGACGCAGCGTCGCGGTCGAGGCAAATTGGAGTCCTGGCCAAATTCCTTCAAGCCGGCTTACGATCTGAAGGATCTGTTCTGGAAACCTCGGAACAGTTTTGGGACAGCTTGCACCGGTTGGATGGAAGACGTGATCCGTTTGCGTACCTCAACCTCTACGGGGCAAGGCGGGATGAGGACGGAGAAATGTACCAAGATCAAGAATCTCGGCAAGGAGTCTTCTCTAGACGGTTTCTTGAGCTAGTCGCCATGGTGGCAGATCAAGCGAAGAAGGATGGTGGCGCACTGGGTCGGGCTGCAGCAAATCTAGACAAGATCCTCAGCGATAGCAAGGCAGAAATGGACGTCGCCGTCTTGGTTGATACTAAAGACCTCTTAGACCTTTGGTAGACTTTAGCGGTAACGAATCGGGTGTTCCGTAACACAATACACTCTTGTACTAAGGCAGTTCAGGTTTCCGGGGGTTTTTTTACCCAGTGGAGAATCCGTCTGCCTGCAATTTCATTAGTGACCTGACCTATAAAAGTAACTAGTCGAGGGTTGTCGCTTTCCTCAGCAAGCTTACCCGAGGCCCAAATCGACAGCGTTCCCCTTTACTAGTTTGTCAAGCATAGGTTAGGTGGACTACTAGAGTATGTGATCAAGGCGTGGATAATATTGTCCTAAAAGACATGGAGCTGCAGCTAATGTGGGCATTCTAAGGAGAACTCTCCACGCATTTCAAGCAACGGCAGAGTAGTCTCTATCATGAGTATCTTTCAACGTTAGGTAGTAAGCCTGAATAGATATGTATGTACTAGCAACCTCGGTATATAGGGTTGAACTCGGGATTGTGGTGGTACAATGACAAGCCAGGTGCTATCGAACGTCATGCCTCCCTTACTGCATACCTGCCTACCTAGAAAGGTGCCTGGCTACTTGCCTATGAACTTCAAGATCAGAGTGTACTTCCATTTCATTTGCGGGATGGCAAATGCAAAAATAAACAAAGCACGCCTTAATGGAAGGAGTCTTGCAAAGCAAACAGATAACCGGCTATGCTCGCCAATCTCATGGGCCCGTGGTCAGTCTCTTGCTCAGCAAGAAGTGATTTGGGCCACTACTTAAATGCCTTCGTATTGTACTAGTTACATAAACCTCAGAAGAGCTTTTATATCCACATAACCCAATTGTGACCCAGCTGCAGCTAGAGTCACAACCACCGAACGCTGGTTTTCACTTTGTTGCTCTCTGGCTTTCAGACCAGGTCTACGACAGGCAGTATCGAGCAAAGAAGCACCATCTGCATTCAGATCTCTAGGCTTAAGTTAAAGGCATGTACGGGTCTTTTCTTATCCGTCACGTCATTTCTTCCGTCCCATCATGTTAGATCCGCGAAACTTCAGTCAAACTACTCACCTTAGAACCGAGCATCCGCCTGTCATTACCGGTCAGCTCATACCCGATTTCTGCTCTTTCACCGCTTCCTACCCTATTGGCCTCTTTTCATTTACTCTTTCCCTTTCAAAGCCTGTGTCGCCACTTTAATTCATTGGCTGTATCCTTCCTTCCTGCTGCCCTTTTGTGCCACACAATCTCAAAGTCAACCCATTCCCATTTCAATCACTGCCGCCTCATCCATCGTCCCCCACCTTACTCTGCATTTTCTTCTTCCGCCAAGTCGCTGCAGACCTTAGCCTCTGACATTTTTCTCAGAATCCATTCTGGTCTTGAGAGACTTCCATCCGTCGCCGTCCATCTGACAAGATAGTCGAGGTATGCATGTGTCTTTCCTTGTCGCCACTCATCCCCGATCTTGAATTTTAACCGAGATTTCTTCTCTTCTCTATCTAGGTTAACCCAAAATACTCTAGTGATCCCAGATTACCACAATGTCCGACAATTGGGGAATGAGCGGCTTGCGGGGTGCCCTTCCTCTTGATGACAGCAACCATTTCGGAAACTCGAATGGTACCACCAATGATCAAATGGAAAATGCAAACAGCTTCGGTGAGGCTGATGCCAATGGCGCCTCGACCACGAAGAATGACAGCCTGACGGAGGCTCGCCAGGAGTTCGAGAAGGCTGGTTGGGTCAAGCCAGAGCGTTACGACTACACTTCAATGACGGAGATCGATCGCGAGTACCAATGGGGTTCGGCAGGAAGAGTTTATCATTGGGATGGCCAGGAGGGCGACGTTGGTCCCGAGTACAAGGACCTTGAAGACGAACTTTTTGGTCCCGAGGAGGATCGGAAGGTGCAGACTGGACATGACTTTACGGCGTTAGTATTTTTCCTTTCTACTTTATCTATCCACCTTTCTTTTTCTTTTCTCGTTTGCTGACATGCGAGAACAGTATCTCGGAAATTGAGGTCATTCAGGAAGGTCCTGTCAAGATTGAGCCGGTCCATTCCTTCAACAACGCCGGTCTCCACCCTGTCATGCGTCGCAATGTTGAACTTGCCGGCTATGAGGCTCCAACGCCTATCCAGAAGTTCACGATTCCTGCTGTCAATGACGGTTATGACATTATTGGAATTGCTCAGACCGGCTCTGGCAAGACTGCTGCTTATCTCGTCCCGGTCATCAACAAATTGATGGGTAAGGCCAAGAAGCTGTGCGCCTGGCGCCCCAACCCGGCCACGTTCAAGCCCGACTTTGACCAGCCCGTGCGGGCAGAGCCTCTTGTCGTCATTGTTGCTCCCAACCGAGAGCTGGCCATTCAGATCTTCGACCAGGCTCGTAAGTTTTGCTACCGTTCGATGCTTCGCCCTTGTGTCATCTACGGCGGAGCTCCTGTCCTTCATCAGATTGAGCAGCTCGGCCTTGGCTGCGATATTCTCGTCGCCACTCCTGGTCGTCTTATCGACTTCATGCAGCGACCTCGCGTGCTCTCTCTTCACCGACTCAAGTACATGGTCATCGACGAGGCCGACGAGATGCTTCATGAGGACTGGGCCGAAGAGATGGGCCAGATCTTGTCAGGCGGAAACCAGGACATTGGCAGTGTCAAGTTCCTTCTCTTCTCGGCTACATTCCCTAAGCCGCTTCGCGATCTTGCAAAGGAGTACCTCGCTGCCAACCATGTTCGATTCCGAGTTGGCCGTGCCGGCAGCACACATCGCAACATCAGGCAGGCCATCGTTCAGGCGGAGCATAGCGGAAAGCGTCAGGCCCTCCTTAGCCTCCTCTCGTCATATCCCAAGGTTCGCACCATCATTTTCGTCAACTCCAAGCGCATGGCCGACGAAATTGACGATTTTCTGTACAACATTGGTCTGCCTTGCACGTCGATGCATTCGGATCGTACCCAAAAGGAGCGTGAGGCTGCCATGCGTGCCTTTCGTGCCGGTACCGCCCCGATTCTTATCGCCACCGGAATCAGCGCTCGCGGCATTGACGTGCGAAATGTCATGCATGTTATCAACTACGATCTGCCTTCGATGGACCACGGAGGCATTGAGGAATATGTCCACCGAATTGGTCGAACTGGTCGCATCGGACATCATGGGGTTGCCTCGTCGATCTACACCGACAGCGATGAGCCCATCGCCAGCGTTCTCACTCGCACGCTCCTCGAGACGAACCAGGAAATTCCGGAGTTCCTTCAGCACAACGTCCCCGAGGGCGAGTCCCTCGACAATTTGAAGTTTGAGGCCGATTCCGACTTTGACCCTGACGAGATGACTGGTGGCACGGCTGCTGGAGCCACGGATGCTTGGGGTACTGAAGTTGATGTTGCCGTCACGAACCCGGGTAATGCTGGCGATTGGGAGACTCCTGCCGCTCCTGCCGCTCCTACCAAGGCCGTAAGGGCTTCGGACAATGCTTGGGGTGCCGGCGGTGATATCAGCTGGTAAACTCCGATACGATGCTTCTCACTCATGACCTCGCAATATAGATATCGATGATACCAGTGGACGAAGATGAAGGACGAAAGCGCTGGTAACAATTTGAGGCGCATTGGGGAAAGGCACGAATCGTGCCAACGAGGTTCAGCCACAGGCTTTTCACGAGGTTGAGAGTGCACCGAAGGTCTTATTGAGAATCGCAGAGCGGCTAGGATCACGCGGGGTTTTCGAGTCACCTGGTCTACCAGATACGAGATAGTCAATGAGATCCCATTCATTTCCTGCGTCAATGATCGTGAGTGAAAATTTCAGAGGAAGTGGACGATGATTATTTCGACTTTCTACTTTCTACTTCCTCTTTGGCTTTTCCCGTTATCCCGTTTTACCTTCGGACTTTTTTATTTTGATCTTGGCTTGTATGTCTATATTGTTGTCCGTCTTTTTCGCCTCAAGGCATAGCTCGGCCCCTGTGACTTATCAGCATTTCAACCCTCTCACTGCACGGGGCCGCATAACAAGTCGTAAATGGTTTATTAAAGGCGCTCATGAAGGCTCGTTCCCACGACTTCAATGACAATAAAGCTAAGTTTCTAATCCCGGTTGCAAAATCTAGAGAGCGGGCATGCTCTTTTTGTTGGCTCCTGAACAAATACCTACTCAACTCTCCTCAAGTCTCCCATCTTCATCTCCGTCATATTGGACAAGCAACACGTTATCCGACTCGCCTAACCGTTCCTCAACATGGTAATGATCCCGCCGACCTTTTCCTTCACCGCGAGCGAGTACCCCGTATCCACCGTTCCCTTCGTAAACCTCCAGCTCCTCTCCTGGTCCTTTACCGGATACTGCACGGCGGGCGGAATGCCCGTCCGAACCCCCAACCAGTGCATCCTATCCCAGCACACAGCCTTCATATTGCACAGCCCCCTCAGTCCTTCCTCTCCTGCAAAGCGGCCGTACCCTGATCCTCCAACGCCGCCGAAGGGGAGTTGGACAGCGTAGTAGACTGCAAAGTCGTTGACGGCCACCATGCCCGCTCTGAGGCCCGAGACGAGCTGGTGCAGAACGGGGTCGGACTCCTTGCCGAAGACGGAAGAACCCAAACCAAAGGATGCAGAATTGGCGATGGAGAGGACGGAAGAGGCAGACGAGTCCGGAACGCGCATGAGGGTCATGACGGGGCCGAAACATTCTTCTTGGGCAATGGCCATGGAGGGGGTCACGTCTGCGAGGAGTGTGGGGGTGAAGTAATGCCCCTTGGGATAGTCTGGGTGGTCGTATCGCTTACCTCCCGCGAGGAGGCGGGCGCCGTCTTTCACGGCCGCGGCAATTAGGGACTCAAGGCGCTCAAAGGAGGAATCGGAAATCATGGCGCCGACGTCGGCTGTGGGCCCCAGGCGGAGAGCTTGCACGCGGGGTTCGAGGTCCTTCACTAGCCTGTCGTATACGGCCGGCGCGGCGATGATGCGCTCGATGCCGATGCAGTTCTGGCCCGCGGCCTGGAAGGTGCCTCGCATGAGGATGTTGGTGATGCGGGACAAGTCGCGGGACGCCGAATCCAAGATGATCGAGGGATCCTTGCCACCGAGCTCGGCCACGACGGGGATCAAAGCCTTGGCGGCCGAGGCGGCGACCTTGTGACAGACCGGTCGGGATCCGATGAAAGTGATATGGGAAATGCCCGGGTGCGATGTGAGATGTCCGGCCGCCTGGGGCCAGCACACGATGGGCTGGACCAAGGCCGGGTCATGACCATGCGCAACGAGAGCTCCCCTGGCGATGGATGCGAAGTACGTTGCCGACCAGGCACACTGTTCCGAAACCTTGACGACAATTGCATTGCCCGAGAACAAGGCGGAAATGACAGGGCCGATGAGGTTATGAAACGGATAGTTCCACGACACAAGCGCCGCCACCACGCCTAGAGGCTCGTACCGCACCTCGTTCCGCTTGTACATCATGAGGAGGTTCGTAGGCCTTCGGTTCGGTCGCAGGGCCTTCTCGCCGTGCTTGATGGTCCACTGCAGCTTCTCGGCCGTCACGTATACCTCGCCCAGCTGTGCGTCCACCATGGTCTTTCCGGACTCGAGGCAAGCAACACGGCAAATTTGTTCCTGGTTGTCGAGGACGTGTTGCAGGATGGACCGTAGGACGGCGCGGCGCTTCGCGAAGGTCGTGGTTGCCCACGTCTTCTGCGCCGCGGCGGCCTGGTCGATGGCACGGTCGATACCGGCATTTGTGGACGGGTTAACGAAGCCGAGAAATTGGCCTGTCGCGGGGGCGTAGCATTGGACCGCCGTGGTTCCTGAGATCTGGAAGCCAGGATAATTAGCTTTTATGGGTGGTCCACGGACAGGGGGGACCGGGTGCGTATACCTTTATTTTGGTCTCATCCACTTCTCTCTTCTCTTCCGGGACTTTTGGTGCCGGCACCTGGTATTTCCTAGGTCCTTCCTCGGCCGTTGTGAGCAGCACGAAGAAGAAGATGGCGAGGACGAAAGCGCCCAGGCCAGCGAAGGCTTGTAGCCTGTGACTCCATGTCAGATACGCTCTCTAGGCAATGGGATGCTAGGGGACAGGGTAATGTGGCCTTGAACCTACCAGGTGCCTTCGGGCATCTCTTGAAGCGCGGCCCACAGGGGCTCAAATTGTTGAACAGATGCCTGCGCCATCGTGAAGCAAGAGCTGCGTTTGAGAACTCCTTCTTGACGGATTGGAGAGCTCAATTGGCCCGGTATTGCCTCAATTTATCGCAGGAGGGTTGTCGATGATGTTGCTGTCGGTTATTAAACCCGCAATGGGGGACCGTAGCAACCTAGCTCTCTAGGTCAAGCTCCAAACTTTTTACTTCGTACCATCGAAAGCTGGACGAGGAAAGTGGGCCAGCGGCAAAATCTCGGTCCGTCACATCCCTGCCATACCGGCATGCACGCAATATTTACTGGCTGGCATGATGAAGGTTTGACATTCAGAGAGCGAAATGCCCATCAAGATTTGAGAAGAGACGCACTTGAACAAACATGGTATAAGTAAATTAACGCTGAAAAACTTAACAAGATACAGACGTCACCATCCCCAACAGTAGGTATTCTAAAATGCAATGATCCCAAAAGCTGAAGAAAGAGGCAACAAAATAAGGAAATGCCCGTGGGAATAGAGCAAAAAGCAGAGGGCACAGAAACTCATACAGCTTTGCGTCGAGGAAACCTCCATATACGGTTCCTCCCTATACCCATCTATCAATCCACCGCATCCCTTTTAGGACGTCACCCTGCTCCGCTTCCCGTGCAAAAAGAGAAATCCCCAACTTCGGCCCCCATTCCCTGAAACGCCAATGCAACAACTATGAACGGAATCACTGTGATGTTGGAGCGCCCTACTCGTTCATCCCACCTCCCACCGATTCACTTCTTCCGTCCATCGCTACTGTCTCCTCCTCGCCTCGCTCTCTTCCTCACCCTGCCCAGTCTTCTAGCCTTGTAGATCGCTCATGCAAATCATCATGCATGACAAGTGTCGGGATATCAACAATCGCAAAAAAGGGGAAAACCACCTGAAGGACGGTGGGTTTCCACCAAGATATAATACAATGAAGACGAGAAAAAAAAAGAGGGTTAAAACGCCGAGCGGTGGTGGGCAATGATGATACGTAGTTGCGAGTTGGCATGGTGTGGCCGTCTCTCATCAGCCGTGCGTCTTGGACAAAGACAAGCCTCTCATACGCGACCGCCTTCCGGTCCACGACTGACTCGATTCGATCCGGGACAGTCTTGCAGCCGAGGTGATTTCGCTGCTGGCTTCAAAACTAGGTCGCATCCTGTCCATCGAGGCTCGTATGCGGTCGAATGATGGCCGCGTCCGCTCAATCGATGGTCTTCCTGCAACGGGGGCTGCTTCCATGGACGAACGGTGGCCAGTGTAGTTGGTGCCGTCGCTACCGTTCTGGCTGCGCACATTATGGGTGGCAGTCGTCTGCGTGACCACCGACGGCGGATATATTGGTCGGCTCTCCTCATCAACGCTCCCCAAGGCCTGGTGCTTCTTCGGATACGTGTCGGTGGAACCTGTTGGCGTCCTTGCTTTGGGCGAGAGAGCGCCACTGCCCTCCTTCCTATCGGCAAGACGGCTAAACTTGCCTTGTCGCTCTTGCTCGCGGATGATGTCGACGTCGTAGGGGAAGTAGACTTTCTGGATGGCTTTGACGGCGAACCGAGGGAAGATGCAAATGACGGGCACGATGAAGAACACGGCCCAGAAACTGGCCTCGCGGTACACTTGGGATGCTGCCTTGTAGAAGTAGCCCGACCCTGTAAATTGGGAGAAGATGCCGGTCCAGAAAAAGACGAAGAGGTCGCTGAAGACGCAGACGATGAGCATGATCCAGTCCCATCGATACGTGTTGATGAGGATGTACAGGTTGATGGTGATGACGGCGGGATGGGCGATATAGGCGCCGAATCGGAGCCGGTCCTCGACGTCCATGCCGTCAAATGTAACGAAAGAGGTGCTGATGAATGCCAGGTACGGGATGAAGAAGACCATGACGGACTGGTAGACACCATCCACCATGTACAGCCAGAACTTGAGCTGGGTCCATTCCTGCCGCTCGATGCCCCGTCGGTACAGCTGAGGAACGGCCAAGGACACCTTGTCCGAAACGTCCTGGTCGAGGACACCCATGAGACCAACGGGCAACGACGTGAAGAACAGGTTGAACATGAGAATGTATGTGTACTCGAAAGTGTACGTCATGTCAAAGTCGGTGTATAGCTGGTGCCAGAAGATGGCGAAAGTCCAAACCATGTTCTTGTAGAAAAAATTGGAAATGGACTCCGCCAAGCGCCTGTACGACCACCGACCGTGAACGAGCACGAGCCTCTGGAGGAATCGGAACTGGGCAATGGCGTAGTCGGAAGACATTGCTGCCTGTCGGCCTTCGAGACCGGCGATACCGACACCCACGTCGGCCTCCTGGATCATGGCTACGTCGTTGGCTCCGTCTCCGATGGCGAGCGTCATGACGTCGAGACCTTTCTTGACCATGGACACGACGGCTGCCTTCTGCGCAGGGCTGACGCGACAGCAAAGAACCGACTTGCACTGTTTGCAGAGCAAAAGGAACTTTTGCTTCAACTCGTCATGAAGTACCCACTTCAGCGTGAAACCGTCAATGACGAGACCGTGCGTCGATGCGGGCGCCTCGTGATTTTTCCGTGCCGCTGCCAGGTCTTCATCGCCGCCCGTCAGACCGAAGGCTTTGAGGTACTTGTCGAGTTCTTCCTCCAGCTTCTTCATGAAAACCTCGTCGGGCGTCTCGCCCGTCTCGTCCTCGTCGACCTTGAGGTGGATGAGTTCCATGTCGTTGTTGAGCAGGTTGCACGAGAAGCCGATATTGATGGCCGTTTCTACTTTGTCGCCCGTGAGCACCCAAAGCTTAACACCAGCATCGCCGAGGAGGGCAATCGTGTCGGGCACGCCATCCTGGAGCCTGTCTTCAATGGCGGTCCCGCCAAGGAGCGTCAAATCCCTCTCGATGACGTCGGCCACGGCCTCCAGCTTGTCATCGCGGTTCTCAATGGCAGCTGCCGCGACGTCGTGCTTCCTCTTCCAGGCGTAGTACTCTTGCTCGGTCAAAACACGCTCGGCAATACAAAGCGTCCGGAGGCCTTCCCGTGCAAACATCTCCAAGTGCTCGGCCGTCACCTTTCTGAGCGCCTGCTGTTCACCCTTCTTGAGCCTCGAGTAGATGATGCTGTCGGCACCTTTGCAGAAGAGAATTATCCTGCCGTCGGGCATCTTGACAATGGCGCTCATCCGCTTTCGTGTCGAGTTGAACTCGATGGTATTGAGAATCTGGTAGTGACGGTCCTCACCCATGACGTTCAGGTTAATTCCGTCGCCGGAAGAACCGAGGACCGTGAAGCCCATGTCTCTTGCCGTCGACACCAGTGCAGATTCATCAGGGGATTGGGCCTTGAAAACCATCTTTGGCGGATCGCCCGGTTCCTGCTCGGCCATGACGGTGTGACAAAGAGCCAAGGAAAGCATGAAGTGCTTGTTTGCTGCTTGCTGCTCTGGCGTTGTGTCGCCCGACAGATCGGCTACAAAATCGGGGGCTACGAAGGTCAGATCGTCGTCGTGGAGATAGGGATTGTCGTGAATCTTCCGCAGGCTGGCAAGGGTCTGAGCCTTGGCTTCGGCAATCTGCTTTCTCGCCCGCTCCGCCTCTTTGTCAACGTCGACTCCCAGTCGCTTCTGCATGCCTGCTTGCGCCTCCGTGTAAGCTTCGCCGTACGGCTGCCCGTTGATGGTCGCTTTCTTGAACTCCATGACGTTCTGCGTCAAGGTCCCAGTCTTGTCCGAGAAGATGTACTCAATCTGGCCCATATCGTCGGAAATGTTCCAAGTTTTGGGAATGCATGGCTGATCGATCTCTTCGTAGTACATCTCCACGTCGCTGTATATGAAGATGGCCTGCAGCAACCGAACGATCTCGAGGGTAATATAGAGGGAAATAGGCACCAAGTTCTGGAACAAAATGACGGCCGCCCAAAAGGTGATGAAGCCGCTCATGGGAGGACTTCCACCAATGGACCCGAATTCGAAGAAATAGTGAGACGAGTCCGTCTTTGCCCATGTTACCCCGTTCACGATGCCCGACACCAAACACATGGCGAACAGGATGAAAAAGTTGCAGATGACGTTGAAGTTCAGCTCTCGCGCAATCCTGGCCCTCTTGCTGGGAGTGATGCCGGCATTCATCATGATCTTGGTGTCGTGTCCGGTGAAGATGATGATGCCGAGAGCCCATTCCGTGTTTCGCAATGTGCAGCCTCGCAGAAGCAGGTTGTCTATCGATATCGACTCCGAGAGCTCCATCTTCTCCTCCTCCGCTTCCTCCTCTCCCGGTAGCTGCTGGTGCCACTTTGCGACACCGTTGTACTTGTAAAGGTTCGGCTGTGGTGCTTCGCTTTCGATCCAGAACTGTGCCCGCTCGCAGTCTCTGGCGTGCCGCAAGGTCCGGCCGCACCGAAGGGCCTGGCGGTACTTCAAGTTCGTCTCGCCGTCTAGGTTCTTCGTCTCCACGTAACACGCGCCCTCCGGGTCTGACGTCGACAGAATGATGACGTCGGCGGGGAGCTCGTCGTTGTTGTAGATGCGGACGAAATCCCCTACCCTGAGGCTCTTCCATGCATCCCTCTGAAACTTGGCCTTGCGCTCTGGAGGAACGTCGTGGTTGACAATATCCCACTTCATTGTTCGGATCGTGTTCGCACGCCGTTGGTCGCGTTCCTCCTCGCTCTCGGTTCGCACTTGCTGTAGCAGCGGTGACGGGACGGGCGTCATCTGTATGGACTCGTGCGCTGAGTGAAAGGACTCACGTCCTGTCCTCGGAGAGTAGAGGGAATCGCGATTCGTTCGCCGCGTCTCGACCGACATTCGGCTCTCATCCACGGCGTCTTCCTTTGAATTTGCTCTCTCGGTCCTTGCTTTCTTGGACCACAGCATCCGGATCGTGTTCCACAGGGAACCGAAGAACTTGGACGTCGCCTTCTTGATCTTCCTCCACGTTGAAACGTTATCCTCCTCCACGTTGACATTGTTCCAGTGGCGCAGCCGGTGGACCGGAGCGTTGTTGAGCACGTTGTCAAGGACCGTTCTCCTATAATCCTCCACGGCATCTTTGATGGCGGTGACAGTGACAATAAATATTAAGGGGACAGAATTAAGGCCCGGGTTTACTCCTCCGAAAATGGGGAAAAACTAGACAGACAAACACGGTTGGCCTGAGTCGTGACGACAGGGAGATCAATGGCTTGAACTTACTACAAGGATAACAAGGAAAAGGAAGAAGATGTTGGCCACATTGTGGAATTGGAACCACAAGTTCTTCGGTATGAAGGACAGCGGCGTGTACTTTGCCGTGCGAATCTTATTTCTCGTGAATTTTTGCGTCGGGTGGCCGTCTTCGTCCTGGAGTTCCTCGGGCAGAGGGAGGTTGAAGTACAGTTTCCTGTCGTTGTCCTCTTCAGCTTGCTCGTCGTTTTCGCCTGTGCCTGTACCTGTGCCTGTGCCTGTGCCTGTGCCTGCACCCACCGATTCCACTCCGCCCGACATGCGATTCTTCTCGTTGGAGGACGACTTTTTGTGTTTTCGGTTGAGGATCGTCATCCGTTTTCGGGCACTGCTCCTGACAGTCATCTTGCGTGTTGCCCATCTTGACCGTTGCGTGCTCGTCGTCTGCTCGAGAGGGATGGCAGTCTCCTCCTGCTTCGGGGGGCCATCGCCCTCGCCATTTGTCGACGCCGCCATTTTCCGTCAGCAATCGTAGGCACAACCAGGAGCACCCACGCAGCTGTGTGCGCCAGGATGGCCACTACTGGCCGAGCCTTCTCGCCTTGCGAGAACCGACTTGGAAGGCGGCCAGCTCGTCGGTTCGATCGAAGGTGATGATCTCGAGATAAGTTTGCGCGGTATTTCGTCCCAATCCTCTCAGGCCACTTTGCAGCGCGTCTCAGGATCAGAAAATACCGTTCAGAGGGTAAGAGCAACAATTCGCAATCGGCTCTATCGCCGGTCGAAAATTCAATGGTCCGTTGCCGATATATTCGTTTGGGATCGTGTTTTCGCCAGAATTGTCGTTTCGATGACAGACATGCCAAAAATATGGATGAAGCGTCGGAGGGAGCTGGGAAAGGGAACGAATTTCCCTCCACGCAGCGAGCACAGCAGGCGGAGCGCGGCACCGCAGCAGCAGGGAACGCCGATTGGGGTGGTTGTGGCCCGGATGAGCCGGGACTGGGGATGCATGGAAACCAGAAGTAGGTACTGATGGGTACATTGATTCCATATGTCAGCATGGCGGAGAGCACGGTCATATTGGTGTGGGGCATGTACCGCGCTGTACCCGTGGCCAGGGAGGAGACAGAGCACAGGTATACTTGGCGATACCTCAGCTTGATTTTGGACAACGAACACACTGCACAAGTCCAGTATTACTGCAGCTGCAGCCACAGCCAAAGGTCGGAGTCAAATCTGGCAGTTACCGCCAACAAACGCGCATGAGAGCGGGCTGACTGCGAAGATACGATGCGCCGACTTACGACTTTGCATTTCCAGCTATCCCTGGAGATCGCGAAACCATTTTGGATTTTAGATTTTAGATTTTCGCTTTGTGGCTAGTTCCTGGGGACGGCGACGCCCAAATGTT
>Ga0247774_1000864_pt1 | contig 15291 bp, 15 predicted proteins | sample UWRJL001104B6_FD_179933 | JGI IMG/M metagenome (GOLD analysis project Ga0247774, IMG submission 179933) | Plant litter microbial communities from Arlington Agricultural Research Station in Wisconsin, United States - UWRJ-L001-104B-6 | ecosystem: Environmental > Terrestrial > Plant litter >... | reverse complement strand
ACCCTTCGAGAAGTTTCCCGAACGTTCCCACCATCTTCATACTACTTTCCTTCACAGATACAACGACCTCCTCAACCCTTTTGGCTACCGTATTTGCCACTTTCAGGGCTTCACTCGCAACTTCGAGAGCCTTGTCGTTGCTGCTCTTGTCGGTCGACGCCAGCTCGGCCGGGTCACGTCCAGTAAACTGCTTCACGGGTGCTTCTAAAGCGTCGAGCCGAGAACGGATCTGGTCGATATCCCAAAAGAGTTTATCGAACTGCTCCGGATCAACGTCGTTGAGGCGTCTGCCTTGCTCCTCGATTAGACTGGATAGCGTCTTCAATTTTTCTTCGTATGGTTTCGGAAGAGCCCTTTGCATCTCTGCCAGCTGATCCGGGGACTTTTTGTTCTGGTTGTCCAGCTCGTCGAGACGGCTCGCTATGGCCAAGAGGCCAGATTTAAGCTTCTTAATGTCATTCTTGACCGGCTGCAGCATAGAATCCTCTCGCGGTTTTTGTGCCTCTCGCATCGCCTTTCGACTCTCGACGGTTGCTATCTGGCTTTCAGCAACTGCCTTCTGACTTTCGGCAGTAGCCTTCTGGGCATCCTTTTGGCAACCTGCGATGGCTTCTTGAACATCGGCTGCCATCTTTGATGCAGCAGCTGTAGGCTTTTGGCTTTCTTGTAGTGCCTTTTCAAGCTTCGCTAGATCCGCCTTCATAGTGATTCGGTCTTCTCCGAGCCGGTGGAGCTCTTGGCGTAGAGCCTGGATCAGATTCTCGGATTCCTTGCGCTGGCTCTCCAGTTTCTCTTCCACCCTCTTCTCAAAAGCCTGCCGGTGCTCTTCCATCTTCTCCACAAAAGCTTGTTGACTCGAAGTCAGGCTTGCCTCCCTCTGCTCGATAGAAATCTTTTGCTTTGACATCTGGTCCTCCACTTGGCGGCCTTGTGTTTCATAGTCCTGCATTTTCCTCTCGAGTGTTGCGAGTCGAGCACACAAGTCTTCGGTGCTTGTCCCCTGTGCCTTGGGCAGATAGGCGGCGAGAGCTGGGGCTATATGGCTGAATAATTCAACCAATTCTTGCCTTTGTCGATCTCCATGCTCCTGACAGGATTTCTCCATGGCTTTGTACTCCTTCTCGGCCCTTTCCATACCCCCACGAAGACTGTCGAGCGCCGACGGTGCGTCTGGAACCCTTTCCCTTGTTTTTTGATATTCGGATCTTCGCTTGACCAAAATTCGGCCAATATTTTCGAAATCCGACCTCATCTGCGCCCGGCCCGTAACAATTTCTGCGAACTTGTCCAAGTACTGGTCAAGGTTGCCATCTGCGAAAGACTGATCTTTCTTAGTTATGCCTACGGGATATTAGTAACGAGTATGCTTATAGTCCTTAAAAGGATACGAAGAGAATAGGCTCCTACTCGTTGAAGATGAGGTATTGGCAGGTTGAAACCCGGCCGCTGTCGAATCCAAGGCAGACCTGGTATTTGCGAAAGCTGGCGACGACACAACTGATGGTGACTTGCCAGTCGCCGGCTTTAAGGATGCCGATGGCAAAGTGGGAGATTTCCGAATTAGGGTTGGTGATGTACTTATGGACGGTCTTGACGGTTTTGCTGGCGCTGATGGAGGCAGCTTTGCCTTCTGAGATACGGGGCGGTCCCTCTCTCGCCCTTGGTCGCCATCCTGATCGCGTCTACGGGGTCGATCTCGGTCTCGATCTCGATCCCGATTCCGATTGTCTAAGTCCCGATTGAAGTCTTGTGAGTCACGAGACCTTGGCGAATAGTCTCTGCTCGGCCTCCGGCCACTTCCATGCCGGTAGGGCTCGCCTCCTCTATAAGTTGACATGGTGGAGTGGGAGTGGTGTCGTGCTGAGCAAGGGAAAAAGAGTATTGTGATGCGGCAACTTGGCGTGGTTCACGTGTCAAACGGCATCCGGTCGATTACAGACATCGGGATGAGCAACGATGGAGCGCAGTGTAACTGCGCTGTAGATTTTAATTCGCACACCTCGAGACCTTTTATTCGGAGTCACGTTTTGAGGTGTACGACACGTCGGGTCGCGTTAGAAATGGGAAGATGGGCTGTGAATTTGTGTGGGTCGGGGAGGACGTTAAATTTTGGAGTGCGGTTTGGGAGAGATTTGGTGAGAGTGAAGCGATTTTTTTATGGGCGCCTCAATAGACTAGCAAACCAGGTAGCATGCTTGCCCATCCCTGCACACCCCAGTCCACCTTCCCAGCGACGAGGACGATGGCACTGTAACACTGTGTGAGAGAGCCAATTGGAGCAGCAAGTCTAGGTATTAGTGGGCCTGTTTGCCAATCCTAGCTTGCCCCTGCCAGCGCCAGTCCCATCCAGGCCAAGTTCTTTGATGTTCCATTCCAATCATGCACGGCGTATCTGGAGTACTTAAGACTGTGGAGCTCCTTCACAGAGGACACGCATTCCATCCAAAGGGCTTCTCCTTTACATAGTGATGTCCAATGGCGAAACTGGAAAAGAGAAAGGACGTAGTTTTATTTTTCCACTGGGCCTTTTGGGGGGGGGGAGGTACAACATCGATTTGGCACAGTGAGTGATGCATGAAAGCGGAATGGTATCTGCCACCTCCATGCAAGGGCAACAGCGGCAAGAAGAACTAACTACATACTCCGTTGGACTACCGCTATTGAGAGGCTCCGCTCGTATGTTGGAGCTCAGCATGCCTGGAGAGTGTTCTGGGTGCCAGTTAAGGCGCCACGTGCTACCTAGTTGGGGCGCGATTTTCGTTTGTAGTCCTTTAACTAGTGGACTCCTGGCCAGAATCCCGACGAAACACAACGGTCAAAAGCGTGGAGTTGGTTCTTCCTGTTTGGTTGAACCATGATTTTCGTTATGTGCTCGTTTATAAAGAGGCACAAATTTAGAATGTATCGCAAGACGTCTGTTCGGCCTGACGCGCAGCGTGGCGGTCGGTAACTTGCCGCCAGAGCCTCACTATTAGTCATAGCCGGAGGCTTCTGCATAATCGACCAGCTGCTGCATAGCGGGGCTCTGGGGAACCGTTGGCTGCACCAATCCTCAAACGAGAGCCAAGAACTGAATTTAAAAATACCGTACGCCCTTGCTATCAACATCTCGGCACCCGTCACACCAGTTCATCAGGCTACGCTGATGCTCATCCACAATGGCCTCTAAACATGGGCGTTCATTCGCAAGGCCACGGAGAGCCGGTGAAAACTTCGCTCGGAGCCATCATATAAAAGACGAGGACCATGCAGACACGACAGCAAAGAAGGTCAAGTTCGACGTCCGGAACCCGTCGGCACTGGCCTTTGAGGAGCGAGATGAGGAGGACGTCTTCCTGGAAGCAGACACCATTGGCCGCTCGGCTGCTACCAAGCGGGGGGCTGTGAACATCGATGGTTTCGATAGCGATTCGGAGAACGAGACATTCAATGCTCGCGCTCAGGAACGGAAGAAAAGCAGCAAGGGACATGTCAACCTCGAAGAACAATTTGATGGCTACGGTGAAAAAGGGGGGAAGAAAGCAAAGCTGGCGAAGGACGAAGGTGACGATGACGATGTCAACATGTTCGGCGACGACGACAGCGATGAAGGCGCCAAGAAAGACGACGAGGACGATCCTGATTTTCACAAGAGTGGGAAAAAGAAAAAGGAAGTCCGTTTTCTGGATGACCAAAAAATCCTTGGCCAGGAACTTCTTAGCAAGAGCGGTGGCCATGTCAATGTTGATGAAGAGTCAGATACTGAAGACTCGGAGGATGACGATGACGAGGAAGGCGAAGGAAATGCTCAAGAGGAGGTGGACGAGGAAGTCGGAGCTGGTGGTCTGAAGAAGCATGCGCCCAAGCTAGAGGCATTCAATCTGAAAGAAGAACTGGCAGAAGGTCGATTTGATGAGAACCAGAATTACGTCCGAAATGCCGGGGACGCCGATGCCGTCCACGACCAGTGGCTCGAGGGACTCAACACAAAACAAATGAAGAAAGCGGCGGCAGCACATCAAAAACGAGACGAACAGGCCGAGCAGCTGCGGAGAGACGAGGACCGTCTATTGACCTCCCATCTCCTCTCAATACTGATCACCCACCTCGAAAGGGGCGAGACGCCCATCGAAGCACTTGCGAGGCTTGGGAAGAGCCAAAAGAAGGAAAAGAAGATACCTGCATGGAAGCTCAAGAAGAAAGGGAAAAGCGACGGCGCCATGGAGACCGACACGGATCAGAAGCGGAATGAAGACCCGGAGCAAGCTCGCATCAGGGCCGCCATCGAAGCAATTACCGTCGCCGCCGACAAGTTGCTCAGCAGAGATCATGCTGAAATCTACGATCAAGAGAGGGAGCTGTTAATCCGGGACTATAAACGGGACACAGGCGAGGACTGGGTTGAAGCCCGGCCTGAAGCGGCTGATGCAGACCCTGAATCGACCCATTCTCAATCCTGGGAGTTCCGTTGGACCGACGGGCGCGACGGTGGCGCTATCCAGGGTCCGTTCGACGGAAAGACAATGAAGGCCTGGCAGGATGCTGGCTATTTCGGCGAGGGCGTGGAATTTTGCCTCGTCGGGGGCAACGAGGGATGGACGCGTTTGGCAGATTTTGCGTAGAGAACATTCCAACAACGTGGGACAGCGGTGAACGTCACATCTGCACCAGAAACGCAAGGGACTCATGTGACATCAAATATGCACCATTTGACTGTATTTGTCTACCGACGCGTGTCATGATGGATGCATCTATTAAGCAGAAGCCCTTTGTGACTTGGCGGACCGAGCTACTTCGTAGACCGGATCATGCCGTCCCTAAACCGCTAATGTACAGGCTCTATCCATGACCCTAGTCTTTTGGACTCCTTAAACGCCGTGAAGAGAAGGTCCAGAGGTATGATGAAGCAATCGCTTAGCTCAGATCCATGTTTTCGCCATTTCCCGTACCATTGCTGGCGGAGAACTCGACGGAGCCATCGTTGCCGATGAGCTTCTTAGCCGATTCCTCAACAAACTTGACACTTCTGGCGGGGTCCAGGTAGAGCGAGTAGCTGCGTTGGACATCGGCGAGGTCCACCACCTTGGATTTTCGTTTCTTGGCTATCATCCACGACGTGCTTATCAGATTGCTGGCATAGCGAAGGCCGGCCTCGTGGGCGATTTTGGCGAGCAATGCGAGGGCGTCAGGGGAGACATCCACTTCCTCCTCTTGGGCACGGATGGCGACGATGTCCTTAAGCTCGTCTTGCGAATACTTTTCCGTCTGAATGATGAGAGTTCGATCGAGAAAATCAAGAGGAAGGCCGTGGGGACTTTCGTAGTCGGTACCACGGACCTGCGACTTTCCGCGGTTGGTGGCCATGATGACGACAGGAGCCAGGTCGTCCTCCAGAGCTCGGTTGATGTACGAGAAGCACTCGATGTCAAGCATGTGGATCTCGTCGATGAAGAGAACGCCAGGAACGATTTCGGCCTTGCCCTCCTCCTTCCACTCGGCCACCTTTGTGTTAATCTGGTCGCGGATCTCGCTCGGAATCTCACCCGTGTCGCCCGAGAAGAGAGCTAGGTAGCCCTGGGTGCGCGAATTGATGACATCAATCTCGTGGAGTGTAACCTTGTGGATCGTCTCCTTGCGCTTTTGGAGCTCTCCGTCGGGGCACTGCAAGAACTTGGTGTCGGCCCCCATCGCATCGTACTCCCGCGATCGTGCGTACGAGCGACCCAGCTTGGTGATGCGGCCCGAAGACTTCTCAATGGAAATAATGTCACCCGCGACTATGCGCTCCTTGGTCATGGCATCGATCATCTTGGTTCCCATATCATAGACAGCCTCCATGTCCGTGGTCTTGATGGTGAGCTTTCCTTGCTTGGCCGCACCCGTGACAGAACGGTCGATCTGGATCTCGACGATCTCGCCCTCCATGATCTCGCTCTCTTCCTTGATTCTCAGGCCAATCGACTTGCGGAAAGCCTGCGTAAGAGCCTCGGTCTTGGACATCTCGTGCGAGAAAATCTCGGTTGACGCAATCGAGTTGAAGGGAATGTCTTCGCCGAGCGATTGAGCGAGGGCGAGAGCTAGTGCTGTCTTGCCGGTGCTACCATGCCAGTCAGTAACTGAACCGGCACTGATTGCGCAAATTGTACACGTACCTGGGAGGGCCGGCGAGAAGCACGGCGCGGCCGGCGATTGAACCTCCCTGTACCATCTTCATGATAACACCTAGAGACTTGCGAGCCTTCTGCTGACCAACAAGGCCCTGCGCTGAGCGCTGCGGTTGTAGAGTGGTAGTATCGACCCCCAAGCCCTTGACATGCGAATGGGCGGCCGTCATGTTGAGGCTTCGCATGTCCTTAGACTCGGACGCGATGGGTAAAACGGGCTGCAGAAGCGTAAATCAGCCTTCCGGCTCCAATCCTAAATTCTCGACATAGAATACTTACAGCAGCCATCTTAGGAATGTTAATTTGGGCCGACGAAGGATGGTCGTCCGGCTTGTCGACAACTCGAGGATGGTTAGTAAGAAGGATAATGCTGTCTTCTGAAATGACCGGAGGAGGACGGCCTTCCACTCGACGCAAAACAGCATCAAGGCTCAAGGGTTGTCTCGGCGCAACCTCTTTGCAGGCTTGACCCGAACAAATGGTTGGTAGATGGTCCGTGCACAATTATAGCTCACGTGATATGTGGCGGGCGTCAGGATATGGCGCATGGATATGTGGCAGACGGAGATGAGCCAAGCAAAGTCGAAGGGGAAAAAAAGTGGGGCAACGACGCGCCTGCACTTCACCTGCGTCACCCTCTTGCCTCCAGGCTGCAGCTCGGTAAATTTCCCCCACCTACCTATCCAGCCCGAACAAAGCCCTGAACGTTTTCAACCTCTAGAGCTCCCTGCAACTTATTTAAAGAACTCTCTTCTTCAAGTAGTCGGCTTCTGCGTTGTTTCTTCAGTACAAAGCCGCCACCTTCGGCCTCGAAAGACAAACTCGGAGAGACATTGACAAGAACCATATCGTCATTCGCAAGGACACGACCCCACCTCAAATGGTAAGCATCGCGGCCTCCCTTGGTCTTCTCTTTGGAAGCTAACATGGCTCTTCAGTTTCACTCGGGCTATGGAGCGGGCTTTGATCCGTCAAACCCCGATCACCTCTACCAAATGGCGAGGTCGGGCCGGCGAAATATCCAGCGATTTGACGAGTACTACCGCTGCTACCCCATACGAATGGCACCAGGCCCCGATCGACCGGAATTGAATTACGGATCCAAGATCTTGCTACCACCGTCAGCTCTCGACAAAGTGTCAAAACTCCATGTTCAGTGGCCCTTGCTTATGGAGATAGTAAATGGCCAGAAAGGGAGTCACTCGCATGCTGGTGTTTTGGAGTTTGTGGCGGAAGAAGGGCGGGCATACTTGCCTCACTGGATGATGGAGACGCTCGAGCTGGATGTTGGCGACATGATCCAGGTGAAGACCACATCGCTAGAGCTTGCCAAGCTTGTCAAACTTCAGCCACAGTCTGTCAACTTTCTTGATATCACGGACCCGAAGGCCGTTCTTGAAAAAGCATTTAGGAATTTTGCCACTCTCACGAAAGGCGATGTTTTCAACTTTGAGTACAACGACGAGGAATACTATGTGGCTGTCCTAGACGTGAAGCCTGAGACAGCTAAGATGGGCGTCAGCATGATCGAAACAGATGTTTCAGTAGATTTCGCACCTCCCGTCGGCTACGTCGAGCCTGAGAGACAGCCCAAATCGAGCGGGACCAGCACGCCTAGAAGCACGCGAGGAGGGCTTCCAGCAGGGGGCTTGCTCCATCATCAGGGGACCATGGCACAGGCTATCGGTTATAATACAATCGCCCCTTCGAGTCTTGGGCCAACCCATTCGAATTTTTCTGGCGAGGGTCAGAGGCTTGTTAGCAAGAAGTCGAGTAAGACGCCGACACCGAAGCCAGGTACTCCAGTTGCTGGGACATCACCCAACGCGTCGGCCCAGCCAGCGCAGGCGAATGGGCCGCTTCCTCTTCGACTACCTCCGAACAAGCTCTTCTTGGGTTACGAGATCAAGCCATTTCAGACTCTTGAAGAAAAAGAGAATGAAAAGAAGGCTGCGAACCAGCCGCGTTTTGCAGGCCAGGGTCAGACTCTCCGCGCGGCGAGTACGAAGAGGAAAGGTGATGGAGATGACAGTGGATCGGATAGGAAATCCAGCAGCCAGCGCTTCGACGGACGCAAGCCTCGGTAGAAAGTAGGATGCAAGGAGTTCAGGATGCAAGGAGCTCAGATTCAGGCGCCGCGACAGAATGAATGGTGCAATTTCTAGGGAGGGCAAGTGAAATGGCAAACAGGCCATGTCGTGTGTGTACATTGGCGATCAATCAGCGCTTGACCCTAGACTCTGCGTCGATTTCATTTTCCATGCCCATCGGTCCAATCGCCCTTGTTCCATTTCGTACATTTAGAATACAAGGCTATTCTTCCTTGTAGCAATGCAGACCAATAATGCTGATCAAGAAGAGTGCACCTTGAAGTTGAGAATCTTTGGGGTAACCAACATCCGCCCATGAACGTATGCACTACTGGTACTCTGCATCTGTACGCGGTACTTAATTGCTGGTGAAGCCAGCCCGTCTACCAATAGATCCCTGTTGCGCGCCCGGTAGTGGTCGACTGCTTCAAGTACCGAACGGCAAGAACGCCAATACTCCCCGTCAAAGTGGACCAATCCTGGTGCGCCATCACACTGCACATTGTCGTTCTCGAGGTACCTTGAAAGGCCAACATCCACACGTAGTAGTTTCAGGTTTTGCACTCGATCACTATTCTGTCGCAGAGCTCGGGCCAGTCACCGGCGTTCCTGCTGCCTTGTGTAAATATTGTCCGAGGCAAAAACGGCACCCGCCAAGACATATTGCAGTCTCGGTTCAAAATTTCCCAAGTCTCAGTGGATCTTGTTCCCCAGCTTTTGCTCCTGATCCCGCCTGGTGCCTCTAACAAGACCCCAAGTCGCCCACCACCTCAGCTTCGGTAGGCTCCATCCACCGGCTGACACCACATCCTTGCGACCCTTCGCTAGAAAAACGGACAGCGAAGGCTTGTAAACCATCATAGCTCCCGGACCTGTGTCAATCGTTCCGAACTAAACTACCTATCGTCGCGATCCCAACCTGCCTCGTTTTGCCTCTCGAATGCGACCGCGAAAAACGAGCCGCGATTACTCTCCTCTTTCCAACCGTGCGACAGACTCGGCGGTACCAACCGACGACTGAATAGGTCCCGACGATAAGGTCGCGTCAACACCTTCCGACCCCCGCTGCCGATTGACGCCAAGTCAAATCTATATAAGAACGATGCGCCTTTAGGCAAGCGGCCACTTCATCAGAGACCTTCGCGAGGCTTCGCAAGTACGAGGCGGGCTTGACAGAGAAGAGACGTGGTGAACGGATTTTACGCGGCTGTCTGCGATTCACGCCTTAGTGCCAGGGCTGTTTGTTGCGATATCCATTCGTTGCCAGGTGGCTCAACCCTTCGCCTCTCCAACATCTCCGACTCTGCGGACAAGAGGCGCCGGTTGGTATCGAGGGAAGGACGGAGCTAGATCAAGGTGGAAAACGCAAGCGCGGACGGATTAGGCCTGTCTTGCCCGTGCATCTTAATCGCGATCCCCAACACGGTGTTTTCGACCTCTGCCGGTAAGAATCCCAAGGAATGCGCAGCTGCACTCATTATGCCAGGGACAAGGCGCCCTGCATAGCGAACATAAACTTAGGCTCATACTGACAAGCTCCCTAGACAGCATCGGAGAACTCAACTCGAAGTACAGACGACCGTGGCCGATTTTTTACTTGGCGTCTTGTGTAAACTACGGTCTGGCGTGGAGAGAGCTTTGTGCTCTGCTCCAGGCCCAATTACCCGACCGCTAGTCGCCGGATTAGAGGAAAGTCTCGAGCGCCTTCTGAGTATAGAAACGACCGTTTCCGGGGTCAACGCCGTCCAGACAAATATCGTTCGACCGGAGACTGCCATTTTTGGCGCGAACAGCCTGGTTGCCATATCAAAATAGGTACAATAGGGTAGGCGGTCGATACTGGGCCCATACCTCGTGCGACCGGTATGCAAACGCCAGGCAAAGATGGATGTTGCGGTGCAAAAGGTTCAGAAACTTTCCAAGCACATACCCGAGCAGCCGCATCAGTTGGCCTCCGCCATCGACAAGCGATACCGCATCCACCCAGACAAAGTCAAGAGATTGGAAGAGGACGTACACCCTGGTTTGCAGTACATGACATTCGTGTCAGACCCTGAGCGCGGGGTTTTAATGACAAGATCCTACGATGATATGCGCGACGAACCACCGACCCCGAATGCGAAACACCGGCCCCCTACCACCCCTGGGCAAGTCGACAAGAAGCCGGCGACTAAGATGTCCCTTAGCGACTACAAGAACAAGGTCAAGAAGTTGTCCCAATCTCCTCCTCCGCCGGCCATGGGTACCAAGCCCGACGACTCTCTAAGAGTATCGTCTTATGAAGCAAGAAGTCAGCAAGACCAGAAGAGAAAGGATGGTTCTTTATCTCGGGAATCGAAGCCACAAGCTCTACGAGACCCGCTATTCCAGGAGAGGTAAGAAGGGCAGGGGCAACGCGCAGTCCTATTGTTGAAGTTCACTAGTTAACAAAATCCACCTCCCAGGCCGAGTTCCTTGCCTCCGAAACCACCAGCACCGGTGAGAGATGTTCATGATCCCTCTGACAGACGGAAAAGGCCTGCCGAAGAGGAGGACGCTACACGGCCAATTAAACGACCAAGGTCGGATGTCAATGGAGCGTCTCAGGAGAGAGTTCGCACTCCAAAACACGATGGCATGCGAAACGGGAGCAGCGAGGTCAGCCGCAAGAAAGAAATCGGCATTGCGCGGGCTAAGAGCCCACGACCAGAGAGTAAACCGTCTGCCTCGCTAGAACCTAATGGGCGGACTATTTTGAAGGCGGCTATACACCCTAACCGTGGCACATCTCCTGACTCACGATCCCGAGCCGGATCTCTCAATGGAGTTCGACCGAACTCGAGCGGAAGTGCTAAGTCGACATCAATTAGAGCCGCCGCGGGGCCAACTTCCAAGCCTTCAGTGCTCCCGCTTTTGTCGCCTCTACATCTATCCTTCAACGATTCCGACACTGGCGCCAAGATTAAGGAGGGTAGGAGGGATGATGGCATGGAGAGCCATCGAGGAAAAGCTGAACGCATAGGGGTTTCCAAGAAGCATGACAGCCGCGCGGAAATACTGCCGCTCTTATCGCCTACCTTACCTCCAATATTAGAGGCCGAGCTTGCTCGGCGAAAGAAGACGTCTAAGGTGGTAGAGTCCAGGTCACCGGCCAGCTCCAAGAAGGCTCAGCCAGCCAGGGACGAGGATGAAGAGCCGCCAAAGAAGTCATTAGTCATAACGCTGAAGTACAACAAAAGAGTGGCAAAACGAGTGCAGAGGCTTCTGGCTTTGCCCGCCAGAAAAGAAAGATCGACCAGCATCGACTCACAGTCAGCTCAGCTGTCGGGGAAGCGACCGCTTCCATATAGTGGCGGGACAATCACGGTCGATGCGTCGGATTCCATAGCCTCCAAGCGTCCACGTCAGGTGGAACATGCTTCCAAGACCTTGGCGCCGTCGACGCCGCTACGGCCATCTATTCCCTTACCGCATCACGTCAATACTCCCGGCGAGGTGGGTTTCGAGCCGCTGTCGCAGAAGGTCCTACTTGCCAACGTACCGCCAAATGTCGAAGCTCTCAAGCAGCGGTATCAACGATACAAGGTTCTAGGCACAACGCTGAAGCATACGCGAGACGATGTAGTCAAAAACTTTCCACCCACAAACGGAGTACGACTCATGCCTGATACGGAGCTGAAGCTGTCGACGGTAACGGGAATTGAAGCCATACTTTCGTACATGGTTGGCTTTAATGCCTTATCCGAGGCTCGCCATATCGAGCGGAAGCCGAAGGACCACGCACTGTGGAAGAGTCTTCTCCCGTTGGTGAACGAGCTTCAGCTGTCGGTACGCGAGCTTGCCTTCCCGAAGGCAATCCTCTCCATCTTGCAGGAGAGAGTACTCCAAGAGATCGTGGGGTGCTTGCTGGCCGGAGATTTCCGCAATCAGGGCTTGCTTCAAGATCTTCACAGGGTAGGGAGGGAGCATGACAAGGTCAAGAGACTGCTGCCTGTCCTGTTCAGACAAGTCGAGATCGCGAATGAGGACGTTGCGACAGGCCTCCAGCTTCCAGTGATATACTCGGGCGAGCCCGCCGAACAAGCTGCCTCCAAGACGTTGCTCGCCATGAAGTCCTGGGTCGCGAGAGAGCGGGTTGATTGGGAGGCGACATTGTCTACTGAAGAGATTCTGAGCGGGATTTGACGTGTTTTGTTTTCTTACGCGGTTCGGAGCGGCGGACATACCAACTGCCTAGGGTAAGGCATGATGTGTATTATGATTGCAATGAAGGGGGCGCCCGGCGCATGTGGGCACAGCCTGCGACGATGCTTGCCAGGACGGCACATGTATATTATCGCGATGGCAGAAACAGCACAGCTACAAGGAATTGATATCATTCTTGAGAGATACTACTTGTACCATCCAAGGTGCCATTTCAGCCAGCTATCCAGAAACGAGATTCCTGGCCACCTCGAGTCCCGAGGTAGGTGGGTTGAAACGGGATCCAGGACCAAAAAGCTGATATATATAGCCGTGCCATGACTTCAACTCGAACCCCCCTCCCACCCCCCAAACATGCAAAGTTGCTGAAGCCTTAAAACCGGATTACATATTCCCGTTTTCTGGGGAAATTGTATTTTCAAATAAGGAAGCGAATGACGGGCTTTGTCGTAGAACGTGAGTACGTAAGTGTCTAAGACAGAGTCAATTACTCATCAAGAAGCGCCTTTTATGAGCTTCCTATGATCTACTACCAAGACGAATGCAAGAGATAGCTGACAGCTTCGGGGATTATAGGGCCAAGGCAAGTGAACAATTCGAGAACAGGAAGATGGCAATGGGTCGGCGGATATCGGTAACGGCACAGTCGGGCCGAGAGAACTCGGAGAGTCATACTTGGACTCGTGACGCCGTCTATTTCAAAAGTAGGACCAAAGCTGACATCATTAACGGAGTAGATTTCTCCGTGCGACAACAGTTTGCGTACGAAGTGGCCGAAAGAATAGCATCCACAAGTAGCGGCGGAAGGTATTCTAGGTCATGCACATCTATCTAAGAAGAAAGAAGAGCAGGCAGTGGATAAACAAATTACAACATTGCCGATGCCATGTGCGTGATTTTTGAGACGGGATGTACATGTAGGATCACATCTAGATGTCTCAATGACACAACGAGCGAGCAAATGTAAACCGTCTCGAGTTGGGATAAGCCGACTTGTTGAGAGGCAAAAAAGCCGCAAGCTTGATAGCAGAGACAAGATATCCAGCATGTTAAGATCCATCAAAGGGAGCTAGGGAGAAAAGCAACAATAATAAGTGGGCGTGATGCCTGCATGCATGGTACCAGGTTACTCGACCTTGCCCTGCGAGATAACCCGACAATTCCGTAAAAAGACGCGCGAAAAATTCCGGAGAGATGTAGGGACCTTTATGGTGGCCAATTGAGTCCCGTTCCTCCTACAGTGGCGAGTGGGTTGTCTCTCCAGGCCAAGAAGGCGCGTTGACGCATTGCAGCCACCCCACAACTAATAATGAATTGGCTTCAACACCGTCTTTGTATTGAAAACTGGTTGCGTTTGTCTGTCCCAAGAGGCCGAAGGCGCAGGCAGTGCCGTCTACATAACAATTTGACGAGTTTTATGGTGCCACCAACCGTCACAACCTTTCGACACCAAACAAAAGCAGGACTCAGTCCACCGTTCGCCCAGGTGCCAAAATTTTGCCAGCCCTTCTTCAAAAACTCGCCCCTCCCTCCCAACTTAGTCGATCGATTTTTTCTCCTCGACTTCTCCCCAGCCTACTACAAGCTTTCTGCTTCAAGATCACCAGCGACTTCTTCTTTCTGCTCGCGGATAGACTTGTTCTGATACAGGTGAGCACTTCCCATAGCTTCCAGAAGCAGCTCTGTTGTGAGGAGAGCTCTAAAGTCGAGCTTCGACACAACGTGGGAATCCTCGCCGGTCACGGCGCTTTCCGGTCGCAGCCCCGCCTACAATTGACAATCACCGAAAAATTCTTGCTCTATAGATTTGTACGTTCCGCTGCTAATTCGCGAGCAACGAACAGTCGGTACCAAGCCTCACAATGGTTATCAAGGTTGGCATCAATGGCTTCGGCCGCATTGGCCGCATTGTCTTCCGCAACGCTGTCGAGCACGGCGATGTCGAGGTCGTTGCCGTGAACGATCCGTTCATTGAGACCAAATATGCTGTGAGTTCCAATCCACCAAGATTGCACGATGATATCAGACAAGACCGGATTGGCGACCCCTCTATTGCCCCTCACCCCACCACCACCCATGCCACCAACGTCACCAAACGACCCTACCCCGCCATCGGTCAGCGACGCGATAGCTAGCATCGTCGAAGCATTTTCACGTGTGTCAAACACGATTTCTCTTCATATACTCAGCACGACACTATCTCTCCGACCAGCGACGATATCCAACATCATAACCCTTTTTGACAAGTTGGTCCGGATTGAAACAGAGGCTGACAATTCCTTTAATAGGAATACATGCTCAAATATGACTCGACCCACGGCAACTTCAAGGGTGAAGTGAGCGTTGCTGGCAACGACTTGGTTGTCAACGGCAAGACGGTGAAGTTTTACATGGAGAGGGATCCCGCGGCCATCCCTTGGAAGGATACCGGCGCCGAGTACGTTGTTGAGTCGACTGGAGTCTTCACGACTATCGACAAGGCCAAGGCTCATCTTAAGGGTGGTGCCAAGAAGGTTGTCATCTCGGCTCCTTCTGCCGATGCACCCATGTATGTGATGGGCGTCAACGAAAAGACGTACGATGGCAGTGCCGATGTCATTTCCAACGCCTCGTGCACCACCAACTGCCTTGCACCTCTGGCCAAGGTCATCCACGACAAGTACACCATTATCGAGGGCCTCATGACGACGATCCACTCGTACACAGCTACCCAGAAGACCGTGGACGGACCCTCGGCCAAGGACTGGCGTGGCGGTCGTACCGCTGCTCAGAACATCATTCCCAGCAGCACGGGTGCCGCCAAGGCTGTCGGCAAGGTCATTCCTGAGCTCAACGGAAAGCTTACTGGCATGTCGATGCGAGTGCCGACGGCCAAC
>Ga0247774_1000863_pt1 | contig 15297 bp, 9 predicted proteins | sample UWRJL001104B6_FD_179933 | JGI IMG/M metagenome (GOLD analysis project Ga0247774, IMG submission 179933) | Plant litter microbial communities from Arlington Agricultural Research Station in Wisconsin, United States - UWRJ-L001-104B-6 | ecosystem: Environmental > Terrestrial > Plant litter >... | reverse complement strand
CGATGAGGTCGTGTCACTGCTCGGGCTCGCAAGCCTACTCGAGCGGCGGCCGTTTCAACTTTCAGGCGGCGAACGCCAGCGCGTCGCGCTCGGCCGTGCGCTCTTGTCGCAGCCCCGCCTGTTGCTGCTCGATGAGCCGCTCGCCTCACTCGATGCCGCGCGCCGCGAGGAAGTCCTGCCCTACTTCGAAGCGCTGCGCGACCGGCTTTCGATTCCGATGGTATTTGTCAGTCATCAGTTCGACGAGGTGCTCCGGCTTGCCACGCACGTCGTGTTACTCGATGGCGGCAAGGTTGTTGCGCAAGGCTCGCCGGGACAGATCAGCCTCGTGCCGGCGTTGCGGGCGATCGTAGGCCCGGAGTCGGTAGGCGCCGTCGTCGACGGCGTGATCACGTCGATCGATGCCGATCGAAAGCTCGCCGAGCTGCGTGTCGGCAACGGCACGCTGCGCATCAGCTCGCGCGAAGCCGGGCCCGCCGGTTCGACGGTTCGCGTTCAGCTTCTCGCGCGCGACATCATCCTTGCGACGGAGCCGCCGCGTGGCCTGAGCGTACGCAATTCCATCGAAGGCATCATCGAAGAGATCTCGCCTGACGAAGACGATGCCGCGCTGGTGCGCGTCGACGTCGGCGGCGAAATCGTGCTTGCGCGCGTCACCACGGCCGCGGTTGAAGCCTTGCAGCTTCAACGCGGCATGCGAATCTGGGTGCTGGTGAAAGCCGTGTCGATGCGCGGCCGAACGTTTACGACGCCGGCCACGCCTCCAGCGTCCTGACGAATTCCTGCAGGAAGCGATTGGCCTGGTGGCCGTCCATGACGCGATGATCGATCGTCAGCGTCACGTAGCATTTCGGGCGGATCACGAGCCGCTCTTCGCCACCGTCTTCTTCCACCACCGCCCGCTTTTCCATCTTGCCGATGCCGAGGATGGCGGATTGCGGCTGATTGATCACGATCGGGGTCGCCAGCAGGCTGCCACTGACGCCGTGATTCGAGATGGTGAAGGTGCCACCCCGAACGTTCGCCGGTTCGAGCTTGCCGTCGCGTGCGGCCGTGACCAGCTGGTTCAGGCGTTGCGCGATTCCGAACAGGTCGAGGGCCTCGACGTCGTGGAGCACGGGGACGACCAGGCCGGTCCCTTCGATTGCAGTGGCGACACCGATATGGATGCTGTCGAAGATTTCGAGTGCGCTGTCAGTCCAGCGGCTGTTGGCTTCGGGGACCGCGCGGATGGCGTTGACAGTCGCGGTCAGGAAATAAGCGGTGAGAGTGAGCGGAGCGCCGCGCTGGTCGAACGTGGCGCGGTGTTGAGCTCTGTGCGCGAGTACGGCGGTGAGATCGGCTTCGAAGACCGTGGTGACGTGCGGAGCCGTGTGAAGAAGGCTCTGGACCATGTGAGCGGCGATGCGCTTGCGAATCGCGGTGTGGGGGATGGAGCGCGAGGGCGCCGATGGGTTCGGCGCTACGGACTGCGCGCGCTGTTCGGCGGCCACCACGGGCGTGGCTAACGTGCCGTGTGCGACGACGTCGTCGATGGTGATGCGGCCGCCTTCGCCGGTGCCGACGACTGCTGACGGATCGAGGCCGCGCTCTGTCATCAGGCGTCGGACTGCGGGGCTCAGGCGTTCCAGGTTGGCCGTGGTGTTTGCTCGAGGCTTGATGGACCCCGATGCGCCGGCAACAGGAGCCGATTTCTGCAACGGCTGAGCAAGAGGCGCCAGCTGCGCGGCGCCGGAATCTACGAGGCCTGCAGCACCAGAGCTTCTGCCGGCACGGCTCGCTACGTCCGAAGCTGCAGCGTCTGAACTTGCGGCAGCAGACAGTGCGGCGCTCGACGAAGTGTCGTCTGACGTGAGAGCGCCTTCGCCGGCCGCAGCGTCAGTCGTCGCCCCGTCCCTCTCCAACCTCCCCAGCACCTCACCGGGCTCGATCTCTTCCTGCTCTCGCTTCACGATCTCGCGAAGCACGCCGCTGGCAGGGGCAGCAACTTCCACCGTCACCTTGTCGGTCTCGATCTCGATGAGCGGCTCGTGCTCCGAAACGGAATCGCCGATGTTTTTCAGCCAGCGCAGGACCTGCGAACGCGTGCCTTCGGTCTGGTCAGCGGGGGCGTGGATATCGAGTGTGGCGCTCATTCGTCAGAAGCTCGCAATCTTGCGGATGGCCTGGGAGATCACTGCAGCAGTCGGCACGGCGGCGTCGAGCAGCAACGGGCTGTGAGGATTCGGAATGTCCGGCATGGTGAGCCGCTCGACCGGCGCGTCGAGGTAGTAGAACGATTCTTTCGCCACCACCGCCGCGATCTCCGCCCCGAAGCCGGCGGTAAACGTGTCTTCGTGAACGATCAGGCACCGTCGCGTCTTCTGCACAGACGTGAGAACTGCCTCACGATCCCACGGCGACAACGTGCGCAGATCGAGCAACTCCACGTCGACCAGCGACGCCGCAGCAGCCTGCTCGCAGCGTTCGACCATCGCGCCCCACGTCACGATCGTGAGCTCGCTGCCCTCGCGCACGCGACGCGCCTTGCCGAACGGCACGACAAAATCATCGCCGGGATAAGGCCGACGTGCCCAGGCCGCATCGAGCATCGCGCGATGCTCGAAGAAAATCGTCGGATCATTGCCGCGCATCGCCGCGCGGAGCAAGCCCACCGCATCCTCGGCGTTGGAAGGCATGGCTACGCGCCAGCCGATGCCGTGGATCCACGCTACTTCATTGGTCTGGCTATGCCACGGGTCGCCGCACTTGAAGAATCCGCCCGGCATGCGCACGACGATCGGCGCAGCGAAGCGGTTGTTCGTGCGCCAGCGCATCGTGCCGCAGTCGTTGAGCTGCTCAGCCGCCGGATCCGCATATTTCCGGAACTGGATCTCCGCGACCGGAGCCAGTCCCGCGAGCGCCATCCCGACGGCGCGCCCGATGATTCCTTCCTCGGACAGGCTGGTATCGAACACCCGCGAACGCCCGAACTTTTCCTGCAGGCCGAGCGTCGCACCGTGCACGCCGCCCTTGGGGCCCACGTCCTCGCCGAACACGACGAGCTTCGGGTTCTGCGCAAGCTCGACGTCGAGCGTTCGGCGGATCGCCGTGAGCATGTTGACGCGCACCAGCTCCGGCGCAGCCACGTGCGTCGTCGGGCCGAACGCGTGGCGCTGAGGCGCAAGTCCGCCCTGCGTCTGCACTTCCTCAGAGAACACGTGGCGCGTGACGTTCGCCGCATTCGGCAAGGGCCGAGCAAGTGCGCGTTCAACTGCAACTTCGACGTCGCGCCGTGCATCCCGTGCAATCGAGGACCAATCCTCCGCGCTCATCAGTCGCGGCACGAGCGCACTCTGGAGTCGCTTGAGCGGATCGCGTGCCTGCTCGAGCGCAACCACCGCCGCAGACTTGTACGCCTGCGTGTCCTGCCCCGAATGGCCGCAAAGACGTGGCACAGTCAGTCGCAGCAGCACCGGACCAGAATCCGCGCGAACCTGCGACACCGCGCGATCGACGAGCGCCGACGCTTCCATCGGATCCGTGCCGTCGCCATCGAAAATCGTGAGGTTTGCGAACGACGCGAGGTTCGCGGCGATGTTCCCGCCCGGCGTCTGCAGCTCCGACGTGACCGAGATGCCGTAGCCGTTGTCTTCGACGTAAAAGAGCATCGGCAGGCGCAGAGTCGTGGCGAGCGTCAGGGCTGACCAGAACCCGTTCGTGGCACAGGACGCGTCCCCGCCGTGCACGAGGCCGATGCTGCCGTTATACGAGGCGTCACCGAGCACATCGCGATGAAATCGGATGGCCTGCGCCCAGCCGGCCACCGGCGTGTACTGCGCGCCGACCCCGCCACAGGCCGGAATCACCGTGGCGCCGCCGGAGGACGGCATGTTGAACACCACGCCAATGTCGCGCCCATCGCTGAACGAACCGGCGCGGGCAAGCGGTCCGGCCGCCGCATCTTCGAGCCCCAGGCCCAGCGCCAGCATGAGCGGCCGCGAGCGGTAGTAGACCCCGACGCCGTCATGCCGCGCCGTCAGACGCAGTCCGAGCAGCAGCTGCCCCAGCTCATGTCCGCGCGCCGAAAACTGGTAGAGCACCTTGCGCTCGGGCACGAGGCGCGTCTCCTCGATCTCGTCGAGCGAGCGGGAGGCGTGGATCAGGTAGGTGACCCGGCGCCAGTCGGTCGCGGGCAGCGGCGACGCTTGAGCGGCGGAAACGTGCGGAAGCGAGGCAGCGCGCGTGGCCATCGGGACGAAGCTCCGGGAACAGGATGAGATCGAGCTTATGCTGTGCTTCACGCAATGAGCTTGCGCTTATTGCCCGCAACCGATCCGGTTCGGCAATATCCTTGCTGGTTTTGCCGCAATCATCAGACAGAAGAACGCTGGCCATGCCGAAAACGCTCGATCGCCTCGACCGCCGCATCCTCGATGAGCTGCAGGCCGATGCCCGCATCTCCAACCAGGAGCTCGCGAAGCGAGTGGGCCTGTCACCGGCCCCCTGCTGGCGGCGGCTGCGTCGTCTGGAGAAAGACGGCCTGATCGCGGGCCACGTCACGCTGCTCGACGCCGCGGCCATCGGCCTGCCGATCACGGCTTACGCGATGGTCTCGCTCGAGAACCATCATCCCGAGAGCGTGAAGCAGTTCGACCAGATGATTGCCGACCGGCCCGAAGTGCTCGAGTGCCACTCGATGAGCGGCACGAACGACTACCTGTTGCGCATCGTGGCCGCGAGCATCGGCGACTACGAGAAGTTCATGAGCACGCATTTGTTACAGCTGCGCGCCGTGCGCTCGGTGAACACGAGCTTCGTGCTTCGAACCCGCAAGCAGACCACGCGCCTGCCGGTGGATGCCCCGGTCTCCCCGCGGTCCCGCTCCTGACGTAGACTCGAAATAGGCGTCTCGAATTCACGTCGTACTTTCGTGCGATCACGGAAGGCTTGAGCCAAACGGCCTGATGGATATATCCTACGCCCGCACCCTGTACATCCTTCAGCTTCAAGGGAGTTGCATGCTGGTACTGATGCGAAAAGCGGGAGAGAGCATCCACATTGGTCCGAACATCGTGGTGACTCTCGTGTCTCTGGAACGCAATCGGGCTCGCATCGGCGTTCAGGCGCCACGAGACGTCATCATCGATAGAGAGGAGATCGCAGAGAAAAAACGGAACGACGGCCTGCGTGAGCTGGCCGACGATGATCCACCTGAAGACGAGCGCTAGCGAAGTCCGCTTCTAGCCAGCGCTCTGCCGCTCACTCGAAGACCCTGACGTCATCCCACGTCGTGTCGCGGAGCCCCCTCCGCGACGCGTTCGTGGGCCGGCGTGAGCTTGCCCTCTTCTGCCGGTGCATTCGCGCGCATCTTCTCGATCACGCGGCTCCAGTAGCGCGGCGAACGCGTATTCCGTGCCATCAGCGTATACACCGCCGGCACGACCACCAGCGTGAGCACCATCGAAATGAGCACGCCGTAGAGCACGACGGCGCCGATCGGCTTGCGGTTCTCCGCGCCCGCCCCCACCGCCAGCAGCAACGGAATCGCGCCGAACGCGCTGCAGAGGCTGGTCATGAGCACGGGACGCAGTCGCGTCGTCGACGCTTCCACGATCGCGTCCATGAATTCCACGCCCCGATCGCGCAGCTGGTTGGCGAATTCCACGATCAGCACCCCGTTCTTCGCGGCGAGCCCGATCAGCATCACGATCGCGACCTGGCTGTAGATGTTGATGGAAATTCCATGTACCCACATGCCGACGGCTGCGCCGACCACGGCGAGCGGCACCGTCGTCATGATCACGAACGGCAGCTTGAAACTCTCGAACTGCGCGGCCAGCACCAGGAACACGACGAGCAGGGCGCCGCCCAGCGTCCAGTACATCGACTGGCTCGATTTCAGGTATTCGCTCGCTTCGCCGTCGAACGACAGCTTCGCGCTCGGTGGCAGCTGCGTTTCCACGGCCTGCGTGAAGAAGTCCACCGCCTCGCCCATCGAATAGCCCGGCGCGAGCGTCGCGCTGATGCCGATGGCACGCAGCCGGTCGAACCGGTTACGGGACGATGAGGTCGCCAGCTCCTCCAGCTTCACCACGCTCGACAGCGGGATGAGCTCGTTGCCGCGCTCCGACCGCACATAGAGATTGTCGAGCTCGGTCGGCGAGGCGCGATCTTCGACCCGGCCCTGGAGAATCACGTAGTACTCGCGCCCGCTCTTCACGAACGTGGTCACGATGCGCGAGCCCATCATCGTTTCGAGCGTGCGTCCGATGGTTTCCAGCGAGACGCCCAGCTCCGCGGCGCGCGCGCGATCGATGGACACTTTCAGCTGCGGCTTGCGTTCCTTGTAGTCGGTATCGAGGCTCAGGAAGCCTGGATTGTTCTGCGCCGACTCCATGATCTTGCGGCTCCAGGCCGCGAGTGTTTCGTAATCCGGCCCTTCCAGCACGGCCTTGAAGGGATCGTTGCCACCCCAGTTGAACGCCGTGGGCGTGACCACGCTTGCGCGCACGCCGGGCAACTCCGCCACTTTTCCGCGCAACGAGCCGGCCACTTCGTCGGCCGTACGCTCGCGATCGCCCCAGTCGTTCAGCACCACGAAGGCCTGGGCGCGATTCACCTCACCAACGCCGCCCCCACCGCCTCCGCCGCCTGGCACGCGCACGTTGTAGCGCTGGATATCGCCATACCGCTGCATCTCGTCGTCGAGAATGTCTTCGAGCTGGCGCGCGTAGCCATCCATGTATTGGAGGGATGCGCCCTCCGGCCCGTTGAGCACGATGCGCACGGCGCCGCGATCGTCGTTCGGCGTGCTCTCGCTCTGGAACGTGAGCAACAATCCCACCGAACCGGCAAATGCCAGCGCCGCGAACCCGACCACTGCCCAGCAGTGGCGAAGCACCTTGCGCAGCAGGCCGTCGTACCAGCCGGAAAGCGTCTGGAACAGCTCCGCAACCCGATCGCTCACGCGGCTGCGCGTGGCGCCTTTGCGGAACAGCTGCGACGTCATCATCGGCGTGAGTGACAGCGCGATGAGGCACGAGAACAGAATCGAAGCGGCCAGCGTGAATCCGAATTCGCTGAACAGCCGGCCGACACGTCCACCGAGGAACGAGATCGGCACGAACACTGCCGACAGCACCAGCGTCGTGGCGATGACGGCAAAGCCGATTTCCTTCGAGCCGTCGAGCGCCGCAAGCAGGCTGGGCTGGCCCTCCTCGATGCGGCGGTAGATGTTCTCGAGCACGACGATGGCATCGTCGACGACGAGGCCGATCGCGAGCACCATGCCGAGCAGCGTCAGCACGTTCAGCGTGAAGCCGAGAGCGTTCATCGCGAAGCAAGCGGCGAGAATCGAGATCGGAATGGTCACCGCCGGAATCAACGTCGCGCGCCAGTTACCGAGGAACGCGTACATCACCGCCAGCACGAGCGTGAACGAGATCGCGAGCGCGATCAGCACTTCGTGCAGCGACGCTTCGATGAACACGGCGCGATCGATGTTGATGCCCAGCTGCGTGCCCGGCGGCAGGTCTTTGTTGAGCGCGGCGATTTCCGCGCGCACGGCCTTCGCGACCTCCAGCGCGTTGGCGTTGGCCTGCGCTTCGAGGCCGACCGTGACGCCCGGAATGCGATTCGTGCGCGCGATAGTGCGCTCGTTCTCGGCGGCGAGCTGAACGTCTGCGACATCCGAGAGCTTGACGAGGTAGCCATCCGGACCGCGACCGATGATGAGGTTGCGAAAACTTTCGGGCGTCTCGAAGCCGGTGTCGGTGTTCAGCACGAACTCGCGCGACTGGGATTCGATGCGACCCGCCGGGATCTGCACGTTCTCCTTGTTCAGCGCCGCCTCGACGTCGTTCACCGTGAGGCGGCGGGCCGCGAGCGCCGTGCGATCGATCCACACGCGCATCGCGTAACGACGATCGCCGGTGAGGCGCACACGCGCCACGCCCGGAAGCGCGGCGAAACGATCCACGACGTAACGCTCGGCGTAGTCCGTGAGCTCGAGGCTGCTGAGCGTATCGCTCGACAGGTTCACGAAAATGATCGGCTCGGAATTCGCGTCCGCCTTGGAGATTTCCGGCGGATCGGCCTCTTCCGGCAGCGAGCTCACCACGCGGCCGACGCGATCGCGAATGTCGTTGGCGGCCTCGTCGATGTTGCGGTCGAGGTCGAATTCCACCGAGATCTGCGAACGCTCGTCCGAGCTCGACGAGCGCAGCTTGTCGATGTGCTCGATGCCGGCGATGCGATCCTCGATCGGCTGCGTGACCTTGTTCTCGATGATCTGCGCGGACGCGCCTCGATAACGCGTCTCGATGGAGACCACCGGCGGATTCACGTCTGGCAATTCGCGAATGCCCTGCCAAAGCCGTGTGAGGCCGATGAGGCCGACCACCAGCAGCATCATGCTGAGCACGGTGGCGAAGATGGGCCGGTGGATCGACAGCTCGGAAATCAGCATTTTCGTGCGACAGGTCGCGGGCGGGGCCGGTGCGCCGAAGTCTACAATGCGACCCATGAACGATGTGGCCGTGAATGACGTGGATGTGGTGGTGGTCGGCGCGGGCGTTGTCGGCCTGGCCGTCGCGCGGGCGCTCGCCCTGGCTGGCCGCGAAGTGGTCGTGCTGGAGGCTGCGGATGCCTTTGGCACCAGCACGAGCTCGCGCAACAGTGAGGTCATCCACGCCGGGATCTATTACCCACGCGGCTCGCTGAAGGCTCGCCTTTGTGTTGCCGGCCGCGAAAAGCTGTACGCGTACTGCGAAGCGCACGGCGTGCCTCACAAACGTTGCGGCAAGCTCATTGTAGCGACGTCAGAGTCCCAGCTCTCCGAGCTGGGCAAGATCAAAGCCGCGGCGCTCGCGAATGGCGTGGTGCTCGAAGAGTTGACCGCCGACCAGGCGCGTGAAATGGAGCCGAACCTTCATTGCACCGGGGCCCTGCTCTCGCCGACCACTGGCATCATCGATTCGCACACATACATGCTGTCGCTGCTCGGCGAGGCCGAGCGGCATGGCGCGACGTTGGTTTGTGACAGTCGCGTGACCGGTGCGCGCATCACACGTGAGGGCGTCGTAGTTTCAGTGAATGGTGGCGAGACCGAGTTGCGGGCCCGCTTGCTGGTGAACAGCGCGGGGCTCAGCGCGCCGGCGGTCGCGGCGAGCATCGAAGGCTTTCCGGCTGCGCACGTTCGGCGCGGATATCTCGCGAAGGGAAACTACTTCACGCTGGCGGGCCGCTCGCCCTTCTCTCGTCTCGTGTATCCGGTGCCGGAGCCGGGCGGCTTGGGAGTGCACCTCACGCTCGATCTGGCCGGGCGCGCGCGGTTCGGGCCAGATGTGCAGTGGGTGGAGACGCTCGACTATGAAGTCGATCCGACGCGTGGCGATCGGTTCTACGGCGAGGTGCGGAAGTACTGGCCCGGATTGGCCGATGGTGCGCTGGAGCCGGCCTATTCAGGGATCCGGCCCAAGATCTCCGCCCAGGGCGAGCCGAACGCGGACTTCGTGATCGAAGGCCCGGCGACGCATGGCGTGGCGTCGGTGGTGAACCTGTTTGGGATCGAGTCGCCGGGGTTGACGGCGTCGCTGGCGATTGGTGAGGTGGTGGTGGCTGCGGCTTCCCAGCCGCCCGGCGATTGAGGGCTCTGCCGCCCCACCCACCCCATCAAGTCACGATCTGCCGATCCCTCAACACCTCGAGCACCTGCCGGGCCGCATCCTCGGCGCTCCCATCCGTTGTGTTCACCGACACCTCGGGATTCTCGGGCACCTCATAAGGCGAATCGATGCCGGTGAAGTTCTTGATCTTCCCTTCCTTCGCCCGTGCATAGAGTCCCTTCACGTCGCGCCTCATGCACTCCTCGATCGGCGTATCGACGAACACTTCGACGAATTCGTCACCGCCCACGAGCTCCCGCACCATCCGGCGTTCCGCGCGGAACGGCGAGATGAACGAGCACAGCACGATCAGTCCCGCATCCACGAACAGCCGCGCCACTTCACCGACGCGACGGATGTTCTCGACGCGGTCGGCGTCCGTGAACCCGAGATCGCGGTTGAGCCCATGGCGCACATTGTCGCCGTCGAGCATGTAGGTGTGCACGCCGCGCGCGTGCAACTCGCGCTCGACGATGTTCGCGATCGTGCTCTTGCCGGAACCCGACAAGCCGGTGAACCACAGAATCGCCGGCTTGTGCGCGTTCAGTCGCGCGCGCGAGCTCTTGTCGACCAGCAGGTCCTGCCGGTGGATGTTGGTGGCGCGGCGCAGGCCGAACGTGATCATGCCGGCGCCGGCCGTCGCGTTGGTGAAGCGGTCCACCAGGATGAATGCGCCGGTATCGCGGTTTTCTTCGTACGGATCGAAGGCCACCGGCGTTGCCGTGGCGATGTTGCACAGGCCGATCTCGTTGAGCCCGAGCGTCTTGCCGGCGATGTGCTCCAGCGTATTCACATCGACCTTGTGCTTCAGGGTCGTGATGCGCGCGGGCACGTATTTCGTGCCGATGCGCAACAGGTATGAGCGGCCCGGCAACATCGCCTCTTCCGACATCCACAACACGTGGGCGGCGAACTGATCGACCACCTCCGGGCGCGCGTCGGGATGCGACAGCACATCGCCGCGCGCGATGTCGACTTCATCGGCCAGGGTCAGCGTGACCGCATCGCCGGCGCGCGCTTCAGGCAGGTCGCCATCTGCCGTCACGATGCGCGTGACCACCGACTCCTTGCCAGACGCCGCGACAACGATCTTATCGCCCGCCGAGATCGTTCCAGACGCCACCGTGCCGGAAAATCCGCGGAAATCGAGGTTCGGCCGATTCACCCATTGCACCGGAAAGCGGAACGGCTTCTTTGCCAGCGCCTGTTCCACTTCCACGCCTTCGAGATATTCGAGCAGCGTCGGGCCGTCGTACCAGCGCATCTTCTCCGAGCGCGAGGTGACGTTTTCGCCGAAGCGGGCCGAGAGCGGAATCGGCGTGATCGACGCGAAGCCGAGCGACTGCGCGAAACCGAAGTAGTCGCCCATGATGTGATGGAAGCGCTCGCCGGAGAAATCGACGAGGTCGATCTTGTTCACGGCGACCGCTACGTGACGAATGCCGAGCAGCGAGCAGATGTAGCTGTGACGGCGCGTCTGCGTGAGCACGCCCTTGCGCGCATCGATGAGAATGACGGCCGCATCGGAGTTCGATGCGCCTGTCGCCATGTTGCGCGTGTACTGCTCGTGGCCCGGCGTATCCGCCACGATGAACGAGCGGCGCGGCGTGCTGAAGAAGCGGTACGCCACGTCGATGGTGATGCCCTGCTCCCGCTCGGCTTCGAGCCCGTCGACCAGCAGCGCAAGATCGATGTCTTCGCCCGTGGTGCCGTGCTTGCGGCTGTCTTTCTCGAGCGCGAGCAGCTGGTCTTCGAGGATCAGCTTGGTGTCGTAGAGCAGCCGGCCGATCAGCGTGGACTTGCCGTCGTCGACGGAGCCGCACGTGAGAAAGCGCAGCAGCCCCTTGTTCGGGCCGTCCGGGCCGGTGGTGCCGACGGTGACCGTGCGGGGGATGGATGCGGTCATCAGAAATACCCCTCGCGCTTTTTCTTTTCCATCGACGCGGCCTCGTCGCTGTCGATGAGCCGGCCGGCGCGCTCGGAGGTGCGCGTGGCGATCATCTCGTCGATGATGTCGTCCAGCGTCGCCGCCGTGCTTTCCACGGCCGCAGAGAGCGGATAGCAGCCGAGCGAACGGAACCGAACGGTCTTGATCTCCGGTTGTTCGCCGGGCTTCAGCGGCAGGCGCTCGTCGTCGCGCATGATGAGCACGCCGTCGCGCATCACCACCGGCCGAGGAGCGGCGAAATAGAGGGGCACCACCGGAATGTTCTGGGCGCGCGTGTACTGCCAGATGTCGAGCTCGGTCCAGTTCGAGAGCGGAAACACGCGAATGGACTCGCCCTTGTTGATGCGCGTGTTGTAGAGCTTCCAGAGCTCGGGCCGTTGGTTACGCGGATCCCACACGTGCCCGGCGGAGCGGAACGAGAACACACGCTCTTTCGCGCGACTCTTCTCTTCGTCGCGACGGGCGCCGCCGAACGCGGCATCGAAGCCGTATTTGTCGAGTGCCTGCTTCAGCGCATCCGTCTTCATCACCTGCGTGTGCAGCGACGAACCCGACTTGATCGGGTTGATGCCGCGCGCGATGCCTTCCGGATTCGTGTACTTCAGCAGCTTCACGCCATAGCGTTCCGCGATCATGTCGCGGTGGCGGATCATGTCCCGGAACTTCCATTGAGTATCGACGTGCAGCAGCGGGAACGGCAGCTTCGACGGATAGAACGCCTTCATCGCCAGATGAAGCATCACGCCCGAATCCTTGCCGATCGAATACAGCATCACGGGATTGCGGAACTCGGCCGCGACCTCGCGGATGATCGAGATCGACTCCGCTTCGAGCTGCTTCAGGTGTACGGACAGGGCCCGTTCGGTTACGGCTGCATTCACGATCGTGCTACGGCGATGAAATGAGGATTACGGAAACCGGGCTTGCCGTAGCGAAACGGTGTGCCATCGAGGTTCATGACAGCGCCGCCGGCAGCGACGAGTACGGCCTGGCCCGCGGCGGTGTCCCACTCCATGGTGGGTCCGAGCCGCGGGTAGAGATCCGCTTCGCCAGCGGCGAGCAGACAGAACTTGAGCGATGAGCCGACGGACACGACATCGGCCACCCGCACCTCCGCGAGCCAGGCATCCGTCTCCGGCGTGCGATGCGAGCGGGACGCCACCACGGTCAGCCCATTGGCCGGTGGCTCCCGGGTATGTATCGGTGTGCGCGGAGCCTGATCCGGGCCGTCCGGCGACTGGGTCGAACGGAAGGCCGCACGTGCCGTCGCGTCACCCGCAAACAGCTGGGACTTCGCAGGCGCGTACACCACGCCGAGCTCCGGAATGCCCTTCCGAACCAGCGCGATGTTGACGGTGAAGTCACCGCGCTTCTGGACGAATTCCTTGGTGCCGTCGACCGGATCCACGAGAAAGAACTCGGCCGCCTGCGCCGGCACGTGCCCGGCCGCGACCTGTTCTTCCGCCACCACAGGGATGCCCGGCGCGGCTTTGCCGAGGTGCGCGAGAATCACCGCCTCCGCCGCGTGATCCGCGGCCGTGACAGGCGATTGATCCTGCTTGGTCAGGACCTCGAAGTCGCTGTTGTAAACGGCCCAGGCGGCACGGCCCGCCTCGATGGCGGCCGCGATCATGGCCTCGAAAAGTTGGGTATCCGGCACTGTTAACCTCGGGATGAGTTTACCCGAGGCGTCTTGCCGGTCAGGAGGTTACAGCCCGGTTACGCCAGACTTCTTCGGCATGAGCATATGACGCGGGGCGCCCCGGCCTCGCGCCGCACTGACATTGCCCTTCAGGTATGCGCGCCTGTCAGCAGCTGGCGGGCTTCGACAGTCAGCGGATGATCGGGGCCGAGGCCGTTTGTGAGACAGCGCACGGCGCGCTCCAGCAACGGCTTGTCCGCTGCAACCGGCGCGGTGTTCCCATGAGCTTCGACCAGACGCAGCAGGGTTTCGCCGACGTCGGCGCTGGTGTCGGGACCGCGAGCAATGCCCTCGGAAATCTTCAGCGAATCGCGGAGCCACTGCTCGGCATTGGCGGTGTCGCCTTCGTCGATCGCGATCGTCGCGCCATCCCTCAGCACGCGCGCCAGCGATCGTTCCGAGCGTTCGGTGCGATAGCCCGCGAGCTCGAGTGAAAGAGCCCGATGCGCATGCGCGGATTCGCGGTTGCCACGCGCGACGTCGAGCTGTGCCAGCGCGGCTTCGATCGTCCCACGCATGCTCTTGTTACCAATGCCGCTGGATGCGAGCGAGCTTGCTTCGTTGAGTGCCGCCGCCGCTTCGTCGAAACGCTTCAGATCCAGCAGCGCCGCGCCACGCGCGTACAGCGCCGCGGTGAGTACCGACGGATTGCCGGTTTCACGAACCTTCGCGAGGATTCCATCGATCTGGGCGACTGCGTCCTCAGCTCTGCCGACACGCTGAAGCACTGTCGAGTAATTCACCCAGTACTGCAGCGGCTCCTGATCAACGCTGCTCAATTCGAGCAGACGCCGATTCACGGTCTCGCGCTCCATGAGCGACGCGCGCGCTTCGCCCATGGCATAGAGTGCTGTGGCCGCATTCTGGCGAGCGACGAGACGGCCGGCCGTTCCGCCGCGCCCGTTGAGATCCTGAAGCTCGCCGACGTGCTGCGCGATCCGCAGAAGCTCACGCGGCCGATTGCGACCGTAGTACAGGATGCCGAGGTCCGTGAGCACGCTCTCGTAGGTTTGGCCGGTGCTGTGGTCATCTTCCAGCACCCGTTTCGCCTGCAGCAGCGCCGCTTCGGATTCTTCGGTGTTGCCGCGGCGCTGCTCGACCACTGAACGCGCCATCATGCATCCGGAAACGAGCTCGGAGTCTGGCCGATCGACCTGCCGCAGCAGCGAGCTGGCTTCATCGAGTCGCGCCAGCACACCTTCCGCAACGTCTGCCCGGCCTTCACCGTAAACGCGATTACATTGCGCGGAGACCATCAGCTCCACATCCGCCTGCACGCGACCGATGTCATAAGCCTTCTGATACAGCTCATTCGCGCGCGCGATCTGCTCGTTGTCGCGAAAGCCGCCGGCGAGCTCCACGAGCATGCGGCCCTGGAATTTCGGGTCGTCGCGATACTGCTGCTCGAGCAGCTGCACGCCCTGCTCGAGCCGTTCATAGAACGTGCGCGGCGGCCGCGACGCATCGAGGTCCGACAACATCAGCGTCTCGAGGAACTGTCGCGAAGCTTCCGCGCGGCGCGACTGGTACCGCGTTCGATCGCGCTCCTGCTGGGCCACCAGCATCTGCCGTGTCGTCACGACCATGGCGCCGATCAGCACCGCCACGATCGCCAGGGTCGTAGCGATCCCCGTGCGATGGCGTCGCATGAATCGACGCGCGACATAGCCCGCCGTGCGAGGTCGCGCCGACACGGGCTCGAAGGCGAGGAAGTGCCGCAGGTCCTGAGCCAACTGATCGACCGACGCGTAACGCTCTTCGATGCGTCGGCGCAGGGCCTTCGCGAGAATGGCATCGAGATCACCGCGAAGCAGCTTCGCGCGCGCCGGGTCGGTCGCGATGCCCGAGGCCGCGGGTACGTCTGTGTCGAGCGTGAGTCGCACGAGGTCCGCAGCGTTTTCGCTCTCGTCCGACATCGGATGTCGCCCGGCGAGCAGCAGAAACAGCACCATGCCGAGCGCGTAAACATCGGTCGCGGTCGTGACGGGTTCGCCGCGCAA
>Ga0247774_1000862_pt1 | contig 15298 bp, 10 predicted proteins | sample UWRJL001104B6_FD_179933 | JGI IMG/M metagenome (GOLD analysis project Ga0247774, IMG submission 179933) | Plant litter microbial communities from Arlington Agricultural Research Station in Wisconsin, United States - UWRJ-L001-104B-6 | ecosystem: Environmental > Terrestrial > Plant litter >... | reverse complement strand
GGAATCCTTGGCATCGACGTCGACCTGACCCGTGGCAAGCAGCAGCTTGACGACGGCTTCATAGCCCTTCTCAACCGCCCAGCTAAGCGGTGCATCGATGTTGCATGCACCTATAGCCAGAGCGTGGGTCAGAAGAATATCGTCGCTACTTTCCACCAGGTACGAAAGAAGCCCTCGTTTCTTTGAAAAGGAGAAATCGCGGCTGAAGATGCCATCTCTTCTGCCCGGTGCTTTCCATTCGATATGAGTCGCCGACATATTCTGCCAGGCCTGTCTTTGTACTTCAAGCATTGCCGTGACTGCTTCCTGACTCCTATATGTTGATGCTGCCAGAATCGGTGCTCCATACCGCTCGTTCTCTATACTAAAAGAATGGAGATTGTTGTTATAGGCGCGGATAAGGGAGGGTAGGTTGAACTCTCCGAATATGTATAGGAGGCTTGCCCTGGTGGTGTGCCGACGGGCATCGAATTTTTCGACTACGTTTCTGAGGTGTAGCTATTGCGGAAGATCGAACTATCCGAGAAAGCCCTTCTGGTACGTTCCGTCTCGCTACGCTTTATCTATATGCCATAGAGCATTCTTTACTACGTATTGGAAGAACGGGAATTGGGTATATAACTTCTGGCGAAGTGCCTTGGCCTCCGCTGACGATGCTTTGGGAAGTATGTTTTTAATATCTAGGCGACCGGAAATATTGATGCCGAAGTACCTGATGTAGTATTGCTTTAGACGGTCGTAACTCTGTTCTACGAACTTAGTTATAAGATCTGGCCAGACTATGCTAAGGCTATCGTTTTTAAGCAGATAGTCTCTGACGGATTCGTGGATAAACTGGACGGTTGGAATCTTAGATTTCGTAACTTCAGCCAGTCCTTTGGATAAATTGAGAAGGAACTTTTTGATAGTGTCCGTAGTAATCTTTGTTTGATCCTACGCCGATAAGTCGTTGGGTTCGGTGCCGGAAAGAATAGCGAAGTAGAGCTATTTTGGTGCTAGTGGATAGCGAGTAAAGAGAACCTATTGAACATATAAAAGGAGCTTATCCTTATTACGACCGTTTCGTGTAAGAATATCTCGGAAAAGCTCGTAGAGGTCTATAGGAATCTTCTAAAGCTTTTTCTGGAGATTTCCCGTGGGTCGACCCTCGTTATGCTCCTTATTTAGTATGCCGACTACTAGAACAACCTATATAAAAACGCTACTCGCCTTCTTTTATAGATCGGCTCGAATCTTCTTTGCTAGAACGGACTAGCCGATTTTTAGCTTGGTATTAATATATCGAGTGATGTCCTCGTCGTGGCTATTTTGGCCCTCGAGCACCAAACTAAGACCCCGTGATATGGTGATATGCGGGTAGTACCGGCTGGAGAAGAAGACTTGGAACCGGATTCCTGTTAGTACCGTATTGGCCCCGAGACCCTAAAAGAAGGCCACTATGTTACGGATCTGATCTTTGCCGTACTCGTCTAGTATATCGATAAAGTATGCTACGGCGTTCTGGCCGAGTGACTGGACGGCTAGTTGGAAGAGACCTTTTAGTGCTTCGATAGTCTAGGTGTAGTTGTTGGTATAATTCCAGCTAGTGAGGCCGAGAGACTCGAAAACCGATTGGAGCTACGGTAGTCGCTCGAGGAGCTAAAGGAGCAGCGACCTATACATGCCGATGGTCGACTTCTCCAGGTCCGAGCCTCGTGCGTTGAAGAAGAAGGATACGATAGTGTGGTCCTTTAAGGACCTTCGTGAGCTGGTGAGGGCAAATTTCATTAAGGTCGACTTCCCAGTTCCAGATTTGCCCTTCATCCATAAGAAGCCATGATAGTCGGGAAGCTTCGCTGCATCGAGCCAGTCGAGGTATTCGGACTTCTTTAGCAGCTATTTGCAGGTCTTGGCGTATGCAACCTTAACGGATATCTAGCGCGAGTCTATCTACTTGAATGTAAGCGAGACGAGGAGTACTTGCTTCTGATCATAATCCAGAGAAGTTCGAGTGTTGGGGGATATTTTCTGTCTCTTTGATAGCGGTTCAGGCGTAGACTCGTCTTCATCAACGAGCGAGTGCCTCGGAGGCACTACGGCTTCCCGCAGCCGCCTCATTGCTCTCTCCTCCCCTTCTCCGTAGAGAAGAGGCAGACAAACATCAAAAATACCAAAGAGTGAGTAGGCTAAATCCTCTTCCAATGTGGTCTCGCGACCTTCCATCCACGCAATCCGCTCCTCAGGACTGACGCTGGACAGGTCCTGTCCATGCAGAACATCAACAGGAACCTTCGCTGCCTCAAGGACGTTCCGTTCCAAGGATTTCTTGCAGCCGAGGGGTTTGAAGTCCTGGGAAAAGAACTCGACATCTCTTGGGGCAATTAGCTCCTGGAGGGTCCACCCGCGCTTGAACTATCTTGCGTTGCCAAACGACTCCTTCCAGTTAGATAACCGGACGTCTTCAAGAAAGGCGTAGCACTTTCTTGCACCTTTATACTAGCGGAACATGCTGTTGATGGCCTGTTGAAGTTCCACCGCGTTGGTCCTGTCGATGTAGCAAGTATCTACCCAGCAGTAATGAAGTCCGTCGCGCTGCGCTTGATCGATGTAGAACTGAATCTTGCTATAGCCGCGTTTCTTCTTGAACCTCCTTTTTTGTATGTCTTGGAATAGGACCTCCTCATCGGCCCAAGTGTGGGAAAGAATCGCGTATAATGGGACTTTATTGGCATCTTTGCCAAAAAAGTCCTCGAAGGTGATACGCCTGCGGTCGCTACGCTTTAGTAAGCGTATCGTTCGTTGCCGTGTCGATCGGATAGTTTTCGGGTGGCACTGGCTATTAAGGTGCAAGAGAAGAGTAATTAGCGAGCAATATACCAGAAGTTAGGTCGAATCGTTGTTCTATAGATACTTGACCGAGTGCTGGGTAAGAGCCTCGCTGGCAGGCTTGCTAGCAAGAAATATCTTAGGCGTGGTAGCGGTGTCTCGGGCTAGGAGTGGCTGGGAATGACTCGGCATAGCCACCACGCTAGTGGCCGGTAGGCGCCGACTATTCTAATTTACTCGGTGGAAATTCTTGGTTGGAAAATTGGCGCAAAGGCAACACCTGGTAGGTGATATTCTGAGGAGAGAAATGGTGCTGAGCCGGTTGATGTCCAAGGTGAGGAATTGATCTCGCTGGACGCGTGAGCGGGCACCGCACATGTTGTCAGAGGAGCACAGAAAGACTGTTCCACACTCCTGACCTCGTGGAACTTCCAATTCCAACTTAGATGGTTCGATCCGTTCGACGGCGTCACAACTTGCATCAAGGCGGAGCAACCCGGTTGAACCTCGGGTCCTTTGAATCCTAAACAGCCACCGCCACCATAAGGATGACGTAACTACTTGTATATTCCCAGGTATCTGCCCCTCACAAGTACAATCAGCCACTGCCCTGTGTCAAAGTTGCTGATTCGCGATCGAGGTACTAATCAGCGCATCGATTTTGTAAAGATCTGGTCACTACAACGGCCACAAAGCTCGAGACGACTGCTACCGTAGCGTTAAGGTTCCTAAGCTTAGATATTATTGTTTTATGAAACTTTTAGGTAATAAAAGCTTAATGGTGGAAGTATATAGGCAGAACTCTCTTTTGCTATCACGGAGGTATCAAACAGATCAGGCGCGAGGACGACAACCATAAGGCAATTTTCAATTGAGAGGGCTCAAGGACACTTAAAAATGGCTAGAGAATATGGTGTGTATTAAAAATTGAGAGATATCACGATGTGTGGAATTTTTGACTTGTTTAAAGTCAAGGTACCTGTTATATTTTCCGGCACGTAGGGTTTTCCGGCACGCAGGGACGGACGTTACTACTACAGAAAGGTTGGGATCACATTTCCGTTGTCTCAGTTATTTTCCGGAATTTAAACGGCCAGCAACAAGTGCTCTTGCTTAACGTCGGCGGTCGCCTCGATCAGTGGGATTTCCCCGGCGGCACCCCCAAAGCCAGGGAACCGATGGATTCGGCCCTAAAACGCATAGTGCAGGAAGAAACAGGACTGAAGGTATCCCGCGTTGTCGGCTTTATTGGCGATTCCAGGTTTCATGCACCCTGGTATATTGGTTTCCAAAAATGCCAGAAACTCCTATTTTTTGTGGAGACTAAAGACCATGATATTATGCTTAATACGAAGAAACATAGAGCATTCTGCTGGGCGAATTTGGAATAGGTATACAATATATTCAATAGAGCAACGAAATCGAAAGATAGTAAGGAAATGGAGATAGTAGGGAACGAGGCGACACCTAGGGAGGACTAATAGTTTTAGTTAATACTTGCATACTGCTCTGTGTGGCTGATAGTGCTTATTTACTTAGCATTTACGCGAGCAGCTGAATCAGGACGAGAACCGTGCTATAGAGGGATATAGAGAGACATGCCACAGATACGAGAATTCCGTAGCTTATAGTATTGCTTATTACGAGGGTCGCAGGTTCGGATTCTAGGACTTCGTTCCAGTACGCGCCGGGCGTAACTTCGATGTCTCCTAGAAGATGGAGGGAATAGGCATGATTGCGTTGTTGGGCGTAGAATTCTCTAGAAATAGTTTGAATTTGAATTATATGACTTATCGTACGTAAATAAGGCAGGGCGTTTTGGCGCCAAGAAAAAGAGGTAAGTAGGCGTAGAGAGTGAATATCTTTTGAAGGGAAGTGTCTAAGATTGGCCTCTGTTAGATCCGCTAAAGTTAACCTCAAACAACACAGTGTAGAGGATCCTTATAAACCTTCCATGATAATTTCAGGGCCTCTATCATTTAAGAGTCTTAATTTTAGGGAAAACCTCACATAAGGAACCTCATAACTCCGCTACCGTAATTTTAAAGCCTCCGCTATTTAAGAGTCCCAGAGAACTTTCATATAAGGAGCCTTATAAGTCTATAGCGAAACTTCTATACCGATTTCACTAAAGCTATTTTATAGTATAGCAAAATTTTACACGGTAGCTAGTTATGATGTAACCTTTCCCAAAAAATTTTACATCCAAAAGTACGGACGCTAAACCTAGACCCAACTGTAATTACTATTCCGGTGGCTATCTAATATGAGAGACCGGAAGCCGGGATGTGGACTCGGCGGCTATCTCACGTGTGCAACCGGAAGCCCGGATTCGGGTCGGCGGCTATAGCTCCGCCGCTCTATCCTTCTATTTTCTCATGTATTTATTTATTAATACCCATTCCAGCGGCTCTCTAACGTGAAAATCCGGAAGCCGGAATTCGGGGCGGCGGCTATCTGACATAAGCAACCGGAAGCCCGGACTCGGGGTCGGCGGTTATGGCCCAGTTCCGCCGCTTCGTCCTTCTATTTTCTCCCATATTTACCTATTAATACCCATTCCGGTGGCTATCTGACGTGAGCAACCGGAAGCCGGGTGTGGACTCGGCGGCTATCTGACGTGTGCAACCGGAAGCCGGGATTCGGGGCGGCGGCTATCTAACATGAGCGACCGGAAGCCTGGACTCTGGGTCGGCTATGGCTAGCTCCGCCGCTCCGTAGTTCTATTTTCTCCCGTATTTATCTATTAATACCTATTCCGGTGGTTATCTGACGTAAGAAACCGGAAGGCGGGATTCGGGCGGCAGCTATCTGATATAAGCGACCAGAAGCCCGGACTCGAGGTCGGCTATGGACCAGCGCCGCTCCGTAGTTCTATTTTCTCCCATATTTACCTATTAATACAGTACCCATTCCGGTGACGTGAGCAACCAGAAGCCGGGATTCGGGTTGGCGGCTATCTGACATGAGCAACCGGAAGCCCGGACTCGGGGTCGGCTGCTATGGCCCAGCTCCACCGCCTCGTCTTCTATTTTCTCCCGTATTTACCTATAACCATTCTAGCGGCTATCTGATGTGAGCAACCGGAAGTTCGGATTCGGGGTCGGCGGCTATAGCCAGCTCCGCCGCTCTGTTGTTCTATTTCCTTCCCCATAGTTACGCATTTAGGCCCCTAGTTGGCCCCATCTACCGGCTCTCTAACGTAGGCAACCAGAAGCCAGGATTCGGGGCCAACCCTATTCCCAGCTTCGTCACTCCGCTAGCCGGGATCTGGGTCGCCCAGCGTGCCCGGAATACGGCCCCTATAGCTTACTATTAATAATCTTAGTATCAAGTCATCCACCAGATTCGATATTAATAGAATATTCTAGTGAACTAATAGTGGCATTCCCTGGGTTGCTTATCCCAAAAATTGCGCGGCTAGGGTGACCTCTTCTACTATGTTTATAAATAGCGACTACTTAATTGCGCTAACGGACGCAGTAAACCTAGATTAGCTATATTAGGGTATAGGCTCGATTTACGCAAAACAGTCTTCTAGTTTTTTATCGTTAAATTCTTTAACCCGTAGATAGTAAATAGAAGGAATTTATTTGTAAATAGCATAATGCTTTACTATACATATTTATCTAAGCTAATAGTCACGATCTTACGCATTCTTCCTTCTCTCCCTCTCCACTAATAATACTATCTTCCGCATTATCGGTCTTATATACTAGTACTCTCTGCTATATAATATCTATAGCCCACTTAACACAAAATACCACCCAATAAAACTAATACTCTTACCGATTATCTAAATCCTTACCATTTAGAGAATATGCTCTAGCGCACTTAATGCATTCGTAACTCAAGTTTCAAGTAATGCAGAGACCAATAGGCGCGATTTCGCGAAGGAAGGGACACGCAGATCTTACATAGCATCACACAACTGTATATGTGAAAACCAGAGCAATCAGATTGACTAACGTCCGTCCCTGCGTGCCGAAAAACCCTACGTGCCGAAAAATATGGCATGTACTTTGACTTTGAACCCGCCAAAAAATCCACATATGTCGATATCTTTTAAAACTTAATGTTAACTATGTTTTCTAGCCATTTTTAAGTGTCCTTAAGCCCTCTTAATTGAAAATTACCTTATCGTTGTTGTCCTCGCGCCTAATCTATAGAACGTCTCCGTCAAGGGCAAAAAAGAGTTTCGTCTATATACTTCCACTATTAAGCTTTTATAGCCTGCAAACTTTATAAAAATATTAGATCCAAGCTTTGGAACCTCGTAATTACGCTATTTATTGTCATGAGCCTTGTGGCTGCTGTGATGTCCAGATCTCTATACAATCGATATGCTGATCAGTACCTGGGTCGCGAATGACCCAACTTTGACACAGGGCAGTGGCTGATTGTACCTGTGAGGTGGCTGGTAGGTAACTAACTACCTAGGAATGCAGTTACGTCATCCTTGTGGTGGCTGTTCGGAGCTCGCTGGACCTCAAGATAAGTTGTGATGCTGTTAAATGGAATAACTCGAATTATCTACAGCTACAGTGGAAGGCGAATTGGGTGTCGCTGAATTTTTAGATAACTTTTTTTAGCAGGATCCATTTCTGGACACCCGTTATTGACACATATGGCTGTGCACGCTAGTTATTTTGTACTCAACATGTACTGTCGCTATTACTGTACTGTACCAGCGCCTAACGTAGCCAAGAATCAAAGTCACGTGTAGTTCTAGAACCTTTCGTGGTGAGTCTTGCAACCTCGTCCATCACGTGAGGTCACGTAGCGGTGAAGGCCAGTGCAGGTGTCTTTCAATTTCGTTCTATGCGCCAAAGTAAAACACCTAAACAAGAGTGACCCCTCGAAAATTATCACAAACGAGCAGAGAAGCGGACTCTTGTGCATCTTTGCCCGTCATCTCCACAGAGGTCTCGCTGGCTTGTCGCATTACTCCTAATTCCATGAGAATACCACCGCTTGGTCCGCTGGTCCGAATATGACAGAATCGGATGCCATTCATGGGCGTGAGCAGGCACCAGCAAGGGATGCGCCGCTTTGCAAGAATTGTCGATACATCTTTGGTCACTGGTACCGCCGACCTCAAGGAGATCTACCTCTGGCAGACACGTGGTACATCTCGAAAATCCACTGTACTCCCTCTCAGCTACTCCGCAACGCGCGAACGTGCCCTTCATGCTATCTCTTGTTAGCAAGCAAAAATGTCGAAACTGTGGTCAGGATTGTGAGAAGCGATCCAATTGGTTCCTACGAGGTGGCCCTAATTCAGGAGCATACGCAAGTTGTCGCACTCCGCTTCAAGACGAGCTCTGATGCTTTGTGTCTGATGTATAGTGTGCAAGGAGCTCGAGGTAAATGCCCTCATGATCAAGCCAACTTCTTACGCTCATCAAAGGTCTTGTAGAGGAGTCGACCACCAGAGTGGACTTCGTTCCTCGCATTCCAGACGAGATCGATCATCCAGTCACCTGGGAGAGAATCAAGCAGTGGCTCGACACATGTGTGACATCATCAGGCCACGCGCTGTGCCGAGAACGGATTCTTGATCGAGTAATACCTACTCGATTGATACGAATACCTCAGGAATTTGAAGCTCTCCACCTTTGCTCAACAGAAGACATTGATGACAGGGCAACGATTAAATATGCTGCGCTTTCCCATTGTTGGGGCACAGAAAAGGTCCCTTTCAAGACGACTAGAGCGAACCTCAGCGATATGCGAACCAGGATTCCTTTCGATGCACTTGGGAAGACTTTTCAAGATGCCGTTGAATCATGCTGTCGACTTGGACTAGAGTATTTGTGGATCGACTCTCTTTGTATCATTCAGGACGATAATGATGATTGGACACATCAGGCATCCATAATGGGGGGTATATATTCTGAATGTGTGCTGAACATCGTTGCAGCCTCCTCTGAACGCGGTCAGTAACAATTTTTGTTGCAAAGACACTTTGCTAATGGCCAAATTAAGATTCTGATGGCTTTTTGGCCACTCGGAAAGATCGTCAAATTCAAGAATTTGCAACCATGGCTACTGTTGACAAAGAGCTCGGAGAATGCGAGGAAGTTTATGGGTGCTTACGATCAGGTATCCCTTTAGGCAATATGGCTACCTCAAAACGAGCATGGTGAGCCCGCAGCGCATACCACATGGCCACGACTAATTTCGCAGGTGTTTTCAAGAGACGTTTTTAGCTCCAAGAAGTGTGTACTTCCATGATGATGGTGTGTACTGGCAATGTCGTACACAATGCACCAGTGAGATCTTCCCAACAGGCATTCACACCTTCCCGCCTCTGCGACGACTTTCTGTGCAAGCAGCAACAAGGGATGAGAATGTCACCACGCCTGACATATTAAGGCACGGATATCAGGGAATTTACGGCGATCGAGCTATTCAGTATAAGGATTGGTTTCATTTGGTTGAGAAGTATTCCGACTGTCAATTGACATGTTGGAAGGACAAACTGGTCGCTTTCGCGGGCATAGCGCGGTTGATGTCCGTTCACTATCGAGTCATGCACGGACCGAGTCACTGCGTGCAGGACTATCTCGCAGGCTTATGGCGCATTGATCTGCATCGACAGCTTCTGTGGAAGGCATTGAGGGCCAAGGCACGTCCCGAAGCTCCGCATGCTCCCTCATGGTCTTGGGCTTCTACTGATGCAAAGATCGCCTTCCCTAATGGCGACTGGCATGACTATCGAACCAACATTGAGGTCCTCACAGCAGCTACTATACCTTCATCCAAGGACGATTATGGCGCCGTTGATGGTGGTGTACTCCAATTGCGGTGCAACTGGCTCGTTCCCATCAGCATCACGACTCACAAAGTGCACGGCAGATATCAACTTCGCCACGAGAAGAGCATTCTGAGCGACAGCAGCGTATATCTCGATGCTGAGCCTTTGGAAGCGATCGAAATGTTGGCTTTGACTGGCTGGAAAGAACGAAACGACACATACGGGCTCCTCCTTACGCCAACCAGCGCTGCGGATGCTTTCCGTCGGGTTGGGGTTTACCAAATCATGGGTTCGGAACCTGGTGAAACCAAGATTGAGGAATTTGGACAGGATCAATATGTTTCAATCTCCTCAATACTACCCTTCAGGGCACGTGGCGAAAGGATCATAATCTCGATGGTATGACAGAATCTCCTTGTGGCGGTGACGAATGGAACTACCGCTTGAATCAGACTCAGTCGGGGCTGGAGAAAGGCGCGTATCCACGGGAATCGCGACTGCTTGCCGTAAGCAAGATTTCGGCACCATATCATAATAGAGCACTTTTGGGCTCTCCACTTTCAGGTGATTTCCCGACCGAAATCTGCTATCGTTCCTCCCTGCTGGCCGATCATTTGGCCCAATACGCGCTCTCTCACGTGACACTTCTAGAAGCCTCCAAAGCTGCGCCACAACCATGATCGAGCTTCTCAGACGAGTCATGTGCTTGAGAAGGCGGCCCCTACGCGCACATCCCCTGCTTAGGTAAAAGCTGCGCATCCCCCTCCAAACTGCTCCATTTTGCCCCAAAAGCGACTTTTATCGCTAAGCTTTCCAGCACATCCCAAGCGGACAATAACAAACTAACAGTGGGCTGGCAACAATTTCTGGTAGAGGTCTGACTTAACTGACGCTTTTAGCAATATGAAGAAATTAATTCCTAGTCGATAGGATATCTTTGTTTAGCTAGGGACTCTTGAAATAAATAGAATAATTATCTTTTCTAGCGATAAAAATTTCTTATTTCTGCAACTGCGGCAACCTTGGAGCAACAGTTACGCGAATATGCTGGTCTACTGTTAGTCTACTACTGCCGTCGGGGATGTGCAGATTACATAACATGGGGGATGTGCGCGGCTCCCACTAGTTAAGTTAACTAACTAGTGGGAGCCCCTTGAGAAAGAGAGCTTAAGTAAGCAGCTTATACCCGAAGGTCATGTGATTTTCGATGTCCGCAACAATGTACCCTGTGCCAGGGTCGTTTCGCACCCACCAAAATTATCACCGCATATGTTCCGAAGTAACGTCCGTCCCTGCGTGCCGAAAATCCCTGCGTGCCGAAAAATATAGCATATACTTCGACTTCGAACACGCTAAAAAATCTACACATATCGATGTCTTTCAAAATTTAATATTAACTGTATTTTCTAGCCATTTATAAGTACCCAGGAGCTCTCTAAGTTAAAATTTGCGTTATGGTTGCTGTCCTTGCGCCTGATCTTTTCGATACCTCCGTTGACACCAAAAATGAGTTCCGTCTATATACTTCCACCATCCAGCTTTTATTGCCTACAAACTTTATAAAAGGATTATATGCAAGCTTGCGAACCTTGAAACTACGGTAGCCGCTATCTCGAGTTTTGTGGCTCCTGTGATGTCCAGATCTTGATGAAATCGACGCCCTGATCTGTACTTCAAAACACATGTGGTGATAATTTTGGTGGGTGCCAAACAACCGTGGCACAGGGTACATTGTGGCATATATTGAAAATCACGTGACCTTCGGAGTGACCGATGTAATATAGTTGGGATTGGCATTTTGATTAGACCCGTGGTTTAGCCGGAGCTTGGAATTCCCCTGTTCACGGCCTTTCCACGAAAAATTCGGACGCGACAGCAAGACACGCTTCAGTGAATATTTTTAGTGGCGTTTACACCGCCTTGCCTTCCCCTGTTAACCTTCGCAACTCTCCGTTCCAAATGCGAAATCCTTAGGTTTTAGCCCACGCCGAGCGAATCTTTTGAAAGCTAAGGTGTGCTATTACCAAAGGAGGAGCGTTGCCATTCCTTTACTAGTCCAGATCCCTCACATCTAGCCTGTTCCGGGTCGGTCCGGCAGCAAGGCACCGGATGTTCCCTTTTCAATCAACTTAGCTCAGACCTTTGTCTTGTCCTTGCGACATGCAAGCACAAGGTATCAGCAGCTTGTCATCTGGTATCGAGCCAGGTAGATGTAAGTATATATATATATAGTTGCTCAAGTCACTAAAGAAACGGACACGTTTGCGTTTTCTAACCCCGCATCAATCATTAGTTCAACGTCAAGCCGCGGCTTTCCACGAGTTCTTCGTCCCGGGTCGAGTCTTCGAGTGCCTCCACGTATCCGAAGCCTTTGGCCCCCCTAGAAAAGGGGTCCATGGGTCGTCGAATTTCAGGGAAGTCGATGGCAAGTGGATTTATATCAAGAAAACGGCCAGGCATGTCGTCATCAAGGTCTGGGACAACTGTGTAAACTGCGCCGAGGTTCATACGTATCGGAAGCAGGGCACGAACAAACCTGGTGTGAACCGAGACTGCCACGTGATTTTTTACGATGCTCGGAAGAAACCGGAACCGTTCGAAGGAGAGGAAGACTTGTTGGCGTTTCCGGTCATAGTCCGCGTCGACCAACACCCTTCAGGGGATTCTTTGGTTTGCAATTCGAGTCGCGTCAACTTCTCGAGAATTCAAACGTTCGATGACTACGTCTGGGTTCGAGATATTGGTGTTGTTGACAAGGACCATATCGAGGCATTTCTCCGGGCTGCTGACAACTCGCTCCGCCTCAGTCCGTCCAGGTCAGACGATTCTGATTTGACGAGTCTCGGGACAATGGAAACCCGGGGCACTAATGGCTTGGACGGCCTGGCTTTCGAGGAGTTGGCAACTTGCGGGGAGGGAATGCTCTTGGGGATTGACACTGGGAGCTTGGATGCCTCAACTTATGAGGTGTTCGAGTCGTTGCGTTCTCCGAGCACGCCGATCATGTTCCCGAGACGCAAGTGCAAGAAGAAGAGAAGTGTTTATGTATGGTGCTGCTGCGTTTGTGGAACGCCTCAGATTTCAATTGGAATTACAAAACTGTCCAAACTGCGGTACTACACGTTGCGGGAATTCCGAAACTACGAAGGTGGCTATTGAGACATCAAAGGTCGTTCGGAGACTTAACTTGCGGCTGGGTCTTGGGCTGGGCTATGGGTTTGGTGCATCGTAGCGAATAGCTATGACTGTTAGCGCTATAAATAAAGTAGCACGGGCATCGGAACCCCGATTTGTGTTGTGATGATGATGCTGAAGATTATACCATGGTCTTCGACAAGTGAGTTCTTTGCAACATTGAATTGAGCGGCCACCACACCACAAGTCCGCGTGGGGGGACGGCTGAACCTCGGATCCAACCAAGAAGTCAGAAGGACTTGCCAAGAGCCGACCAGCCCTGTTAACTAAGCCACTCTGCGGATCACGTAATCGCAATCCCTTGCACCAGCCACATGTCAACCGGCCGCTGCCCTGTGTCAAAGTTGGGTTATTCGCGACTGAGGTACAGATTGGCGTATTGTTTTTATAAAGATCTGGACACAGCAACAGCCACAAGGCTCGTCACGATAGCTGGCGTAGTTTCGAGATTCTGAAGCGCGGATGTAATCTTTTCATTAAAACTTTAGGCGATAAAAGCTTAATGGTGGAAGTATATAGACGGAATTCACTTTTGGTGTCAACGGAGGTATCGAAAAGATCAGGCGCGAGGACAACTACCACAGTGTAACTTTTAATTTGGAGAGCTCCTGGGTACTTAAAAATAGCTAGAAAATACAGTTAATATTAAATTTTGAAAGATATCGATATGTATGGATTTTTTAGCGTGTTCAAAGTCGAAGTACATACCATTTTTTTTGGCACGCAGGGATTTTCGGCACGCAGGGACGGACGTTACAGATCAGGGCATCGATTTTATAAAGATCGAAGCTGTAACGTATTAGCATACGGGCATACCATTGCGCCACACAGACCAAAAGATCCGTTACAATCGGCACTTCATGCCGGTTGCAGCCCGTATCAGTATATATGAAGCCCTGCACTGGCGCGCCGGGCGCACCAATACATGACAGAAGCACCACAACAGCCACAATGCTCGAGACGACTGCTGCCGTAGTATTAAGGTTTTGAAGTGTAGATGCAATTATGTTTTAAAATTTTGGGTAATAAAAGCTTAATAGTGGAAGTATATAGACGAAACTCTTTTTTGCCCTTAATGGAGACGTTTAATAGATCGGCCGCAAGGACAATAACCACAGAGTAATTTTTAATTAAGAGGGCTTAGGGACACTTAAAAATGGCTAGAAAACATAGTTAATATTAAGTTTTAAAAGATATCGACATACGTGGATTTTTTAGCGGGTTCAAAGTCAAAGTACATGCCATATTTTTCAGCACGCAGGGATTTTCGGCACACAGGGACGGACGTTAGTAAAGGAAACAAAAGTATACATCCAGAAACCGCTGTTTAGTACCTAACGCCTGTGTCCTGAAAGCAAAAATAGAAATATCTGTTTAATATCTTACACTTTGACTACCACTCGGAGTTGCCACTTTCCGAAGATATAGAGCTCCCGGAGCCCACAGCCATCGATCGCGATTTGGCGTCCTTGACGTCCTCCATATCCTTCTTTCCCGCAGGGTGGCCCCTCTTTCCCTTCTTCTACTTCTTCTTCTGGGGCATTGGCTCGGCCTCCCCTTCAAGCTTATCGCGCTTTCTTTTTTTGGCGGCATTATAGATGACCCGGGGCGTCCTTGGAACTTGAGGGGATGGAGAATCCTCTATCTTTGATGGCAGCGGCAAGGGGGAGGAAAAAAGTTTAAAGCTTTAATTAAATATAAATGGTTCCGTTAGTCTATACTGATAACCGTTATCCGTACCCTGCCCTAGGTTCTCCTGTCCCTAAAACGTGAAAAGGTCTGCTTTAAGGTCGGTACTCGAGAGGGAGATTACTTTGTCGACGTTCCGAGTAGCTGGACCGAGTAGGGCGGGTAGCGTAGGGGGCTCGTAGGTCCCGCAGCTTGCATAACTGGAGTAGCTGGAGTAGCTGGAGTAGCTAGAGCTATTAATGCCTATGTTTATAAGCCTAGACGAGCCGTTGCTTGCCGAGGGCTCCCAAGAAAATGGCCCCTGGAATCCAATTGCGGCCCTATTAGAGATAATTTAGACGGCGAGAAGGAAAGCCTCCAGGACCCTCCGATCACTTTATAATAAGCCACCAAGATCGTAGCCGCACTTTAGCTCCATAATAGCATCCCAAATACGCGAAATAGAGTCAAGGCGCGCCCTAACGGTGGTGAAATAGTCTATGCTAAGGGCGAGCTTCGATTTATATTTAGCTAGGATATTAGAATCGCTATTTAAGGTTTCCTAAAAGAGCAGCATCTTATCTAGACGTAGCGGCCTTTTATAATCGCTTCGGGGCTATAGGTTGCTTGTCTATGCTATAAATACTCTATTGCAATAGTATTCGAAGAAAAGGAGGTTATAAATATTCGATATGGTTTCTGCTTGTTGAGGAAATAATAGAGGTAAGTTATACTCTGCGTAATAAATAACTATTAAAAAATTAAAAGTCTACTAAGATGTAACAGGGCCTGTGGTTCCCCTGTGGTTCCCCAAACCGACCCGTTAGGGATAGGGTTTGAGGGCACATATGTTTCCCCGCCGTCTCCATA
>Ga0247774_1000861_pt1 | contig 15318 bp, 13 predicted proteins | sample UWRJL001104B6_FD_179933 | JGI IMG/M metagenome (GOLD analysis project Ga0247774, IMG submission 179933) | Plant litter microbial communities from Arlington Agricultural Research Station in Wisconsin, United States - UWRJ-L001-104B-6 | ecosystem: Environmental > Terrestrial > Plant litter >... | reverse complement strand
AGAGCTGTCCGCGCGCTACCCGCGTGCGTTGTTCGTCGCGGGCCAATTGATCTTCGAGGAAGACACGTTCTGGAATCGCGTGCTCCACAACGAGACCGCGTTCATGGTCCAAAAGCGGCTGCAACGCCGCGGTCTGCCGATGATCGTGGTGCCGGTGCGCATCGATCTGCGCGCCGGTCGACCGCTACGCGCGGTTGCCCTAGCTGCCTGAGCGCGCTCGTTTCTCGCTCGAAAGCTGGCTGCTGCGCGAGCGCGGCGCGCTGCGTCACGTTTTTCGCGGCTGTCAGGCCGATCGACGCGGTTGTGGCCGCTTCTTTTGCACGGTACGGGGCCAGCTGAGGCTCTAGCAATGTGCGCTCCCAGGCACCTTGGCAAGCGCTCCTGAGCCTCAGCTCTCGTTTTCGAAAATGCTGCTGCCTCGCACCGTTGCGCGGCGTGCCCAAGCGGGTTCGACCCTGCTCGGCGAAGTGCCCACCCCTCCACGACGCGAAACGGACGCGCCATACGAATCGACTGTCGACCATGAAGCAAACCAGCCCCGCCCTCGCCGTTGGCGAGAACAATAGCAGCTCCGCCCCGCTTCCCCTGGCCAGCGACGCGCAGGTCCTCTCGCGCGCTGCACAGCTGCGAAAGAAGCCGGCGTCGCAGCACAACGAGACAGGCCGTACCCACGGCATGCCGTTCATCTTCTGGCTGCTCGAACAGAATGGCGCGCTGCTGCTCGCTGCCCCCACTCTGGTCGCCGGGCTCGCGCTCGCACTGAGCGGCTTTGGCTTCACATTGGCCGGAGCCCTGACCTTCGGCTTGACCTGGCTGGCCGTGCCGTTGTGCGGCGTCGTGCTGCCTTTGCTCTATCTGGTCTATCGCTCACACCAGGCCGACGGCGGCGCCGCCGAATGGAGCGAGTACTTCAGCTTCAAAGATGCGGCAGAAGGCCAGCGCTGGGCGGGCAAGAAGATCCCGATGGAGATCTTCTACGAGGCCTACATGGCCGAGAAGATCGACTTCAAGCAAGACGTGTACGAAGTCATGCTGCGTCGGAATCAGCTATTTCGGTTCTGCTTCACCTGGGGCGACGTCAGGTTCTATTTCCGCGAATTTCTGGGGCAAAACGTGACCCACAGCCAAGCCTCGGACAAGGGTGACATTGCCCACGTGTACGACCGCGGCAACGATTTCTACAATTGGTTCCTGGGCGAATCGATGACCTACACGAGCGGCATCTTTCGTGACCCGGAGGAGACGCTGGAAGCCGCACAAGAGCGCAAGCTCGAGACCGTGTGCCAGTACGTGCAGATGAAGCCGGGCGACAAGCACCTGGACATCGGCTGCGGTTGGGGTCCGATGATCACCTACGCGGCGCAGCACTACGGGTCCCACAGCACGGGCATCACGCTCGCCAAAGAGCAGGCCGCTTGGGCCACCGAACGCGCTGCGAAGGCCGGCGTGTCCGACAAGGTTCGCATCATCGTCGACGACTACCGCAACTTGCCCTCGGAGAAATTCGACAAGATCACCTGCCTCGAGATGGCCGAGCACGTTGGCATCAAGAACTTCCAGAAGTTCCTGCTGCAGGTGCGCAGCATGCTCAACGACGACGGCATCTTCTACCTACAGATCGCCGGCCTACGTCGTTCTTGGCAGTTCGAAGATCTGGTCTGGGGCTTGTTCATGGCCAAATACATCTTCCCGGGAGCCGACGCGAGCTGCCCGCTCGGCTTCGTCACCTCACAAGCGGAGCGTGCGGGCTTCGAGGTCCACCGCGTCGAAAATTGCGGCGTGCACTACGCGGTGACGATTCACAAGTGGTACGAGAACTGGAAGAAGAACGAAGCCGCGATTGTCGAGAAATACGGCCAAAAGTGGTTCCGCATGTGGATGATGTTCCTGTCCTGGTCGGTGATCATCGGCGGGCAAGGCAGCTCGACCGTGTTCATGATCACGATGAGCAAAAACATCAAGAACGACAAATCGACAGTGTCGCCCGATGAAGCCAAGAAGGTCGCATACAGCCGGCGTGAGCGCTGGATCGGTCAAAAGCCGATCGCGACTCAGCAGTAAGCCCACACGCACCCACGTTCGTCCGACCTCTGACTCGCGCAGTCCTCGCCGAGTCAGGGGTTTTGTTGTATCTACGGGTTGGATGCAGGGCGACGCGCGATTCGGGGGACGGAGCAAATGGATCTGGCTTGCGCTGATCGGCGCGTTGTCGTTTCCGGGCTGTAGTGACGGGCCCGCCAGCGGTCCGAGCCACCCCGCGGGCAGCGCGGGCGATTCTTCCTCCTGTCACGCCAGCCGCGATCCGGCGCCGCGAGTGCTCGCCCCCAGCGCGCTGGATCCGCACACCGTGGCGCTCGCTGCTGCGGTGTACGGCTCGTGTGTGCCGGACGACGGCGTGACGCGCAACGCTGCCTACTGGTGGAGCGGGCAAGCGAGCAACGGTAAGATGTATTACCGCACCCAACTCCAGCTCGAGTGTCTGGCCCATTCAGCCTGCGGCTGTTCGGCGCTCGAGCACTGCTTGGGGTATGCGTACGGGCCGAGCTCGGACTGCCAGCCAGGTTGCGTGGGAGACGTGTTCACTGGTTGTGGCTCGGAGGTTGACCTGCAGGAGGGCTATCGGGCTTCGTTCGATTGCCAAAGCCTCGGGCTCTACTGCGATCCGAAGGAAGTCTGCACGGACGGCGCCAAGGCGACCTGTGACGCCTCCTTTCTGCCGCGCTGCAACGCTGCGGGCCAGCCCGAGGTTTGCGAAAATGGGCTGGTTCGTCACGGGCCCACCTGCGCAGCGCTGGGTCTGGACTGCGCAGACGGCAGCTGCATCGGGCGGGGTGCGAGCTGCGACCGCACGAGCTTGCAGAGCGATACCGTGCGCTGGTACGACGCGTCTTGCTCAGGAGCGACGCTGAGCGCGTGCGTGGGCGGCAAGCTCGCGTCGGTCGATTGTAGCAGCCGGGGGCCGGGCTTTGGCTGCCAGCACGTCGCCGACGACTATTTTTGTGGCCTGGCTGCAGAGTGCAACCCACCCAGCGACGGTGGGACGTACACGAGACCGAGCTGCAACGGCTCTAGCCTCGAATTTTGCAACGCGGGCCGGCTCGAGCACGTCGATTGCGTCAGTCTCGGCTTTACCGGCTGCGATCTCAGCGAGGCCGGTCACTTCGGCTGCATTCCGGGAATCAGCCTGTAGGCCAACGCACTGGCGCCGGCCGGTCGCGTCGACAACCACACGCCCAGCCAAAGTGGCAGCGCGACCGCCAGCTCCTGCAAGTTGGCTTGCGGATTTTGGCTCGAGACGTGAATCAGGAATGCGAGTCCGCTCGAGAGCAAGGCGCTCGACGCCGCCCAACGTGCGATGCGAAACGCGCTCGCCTTGCCACGCATGACTCCGATGCCGGCGACCGAAAGCGCGAGCAACCAGGGCGGCAGTAAGAGCACGTTGTAGTTCGAGGCCGCGGCGGAATGCGCGGAGAAAAATGTCAGGTAGCACAGCGCACAGCCGAGCAGCCCCAAGGTCGTACCGAACGCGAAGTACAGCGCGCCGAGCGCGGCTCTGGGCGCCCGCCCGCCGGAACTGGCGACCCAGCCCAAAAGCGCAAAAGAGAGGCCGAGCGTCAGCCCCAATGCCGCGTAGTAGCCGCCCCAACTGGGCGGCGCCGAAAGCGGCGCAGGAAAGCGCGTCGGCAGCAGCTGCTGCTCGCTCCGGATCAAGGGCAGCGTTTGCCCGCCGTGATTGACGGTCGCTCGTGCAAACAGCGCGTGCAGCCGTTCGGGCAGCCAGGCTTCGTCCCAGAAGCTCACCGGGATGTCCGTTTCGCGACCCACGGCCAAGTCCAACCCCGCGTACAAGAGCCGATCGCCTGCCACGAGTCGCTGCGTATGTGCGCGATAGCTCATGCTTGCCGGCTCGCTCGGCTGTTGTTTGATTTGCCCACCGAGCACGCGGTCGATCACGTCCCGCACACGGGTCGAGCAGTTGTCTCGGTAGTAGTCGTAGCGGTAGTAGCGGTGCTCGGGGCGCGCGTTGTCACGCAACGCCGCGTGTAGTTGCACTCTTTCAGTCGGCGTCAGCTCGAGCTCGGAGGCAAGCAGTGATCGACCCTGTTCGCTGTAGGTACGCAGCGTCGAGGGCATACTTTGCACGGACAGCCAGTAGGGCAGCTTGCCTGCGACCGAATCGAGCACCAGTGTCGGCGAGTTGAACGCGAATGTGCCGTAGTTGAACACTTCGTCGCGGCGCGCGGCCGAGTCATGAACCCAGATCGCGGTATGTCCGAACTTGGTGAATGGGTGCTTCCCGGGCCCCATGGTGAGCAGCGAGATGCGGAGCTCCGCGCCTGGTTCGGCCGCGCGCAACGCGGGACTCGCAAGCAACGCGAGCAGCACCCATAACAACCCCGAAAATCTCCGCATCGACTGCTGCCAATATAGCGCGTTCGCGAGGGCGAGGCCGGCCACGGAGTAAGCCGACGAAATGGCATTTCACCAGAATTTGGACAGGACGTGCTCGAGGTCGCTACCATTTCTGTTCACCCTGGAGATCGCGCATGCGTCGCCTGCCCAAGACCCCTCGACGTTCTTCTCGTCACACCGTCAAAATCGCTTGTCAGGTGGTGCGAGAGCGGGATTTCAGCCTAATTGCGGACCGTGTGGTCGATCTCTCGGCGACCGGTGCGCTGGTGGGCCCTGCCGACCCCGCGCTCACGGGCGAACGCATCTTGGTGTCGTTTCGGATCCCGCGTAGTACGGTTTGGGTCGACGCAGAGGCGACGGTGACGCGCGTCATACATGGTCGCCGTCCCGGCGAGTTCAGCCGTTCCCTGGCTATCGAGTTCGACGACCTCGAGGCCTTGCCACGCTTCATGCTCCAAGAGGCACTGCGTGTCGTGCCCCCGGCGCCTCCAAAGTCCGCGCCGGGGCGACGCAGCAGTCAATCGCTCGTGCGCGGCATGCTTTGAGCCCCGCGCGCCTCGCTATTCAGCGCCGGCGCGACACATGCACCCGCTGGTCTGCACATTTGCCGGCCACGTGACAGCGAGCTTCGGTACCGAACCGCAGAACGAACCCTGAACGGTGAAGCTCAGTTCGCCGTTCCCGTTGCACGCTCCGTCGCTCGAGGAATCGCCGCTGACGCTGAGCTCCAGGTATGCGTCCGGGCTCACGGTCTGGCCGTTCGCGCCAGTGCTGCTGCCTGCGGGGTACGTCGGGAACGTCGGTCTTAGCAATGGTTCTAGGCGCTTGCGGACCGTTCCTGGCGCGAGGTGACGGTCGCGTGTCAGCAACCTGAAAGGTAAGCATCTGGCTGCATGGCCCGGCTGGCACGCGCTGTGCTTCGGTATGTGTCCACAGTGCCTCAGGTTCAATGTCACGTCCGCCAGCTCCCCATTTGATTCGCGCCTCATTGCCGGTTTTCGTCGCTGCTTTCGGCATCTTGCTGGGGCGCTCCGCCTGGGCTGAGCAGCCGGTCGAGCCCTCACCGACATCGCCCCCGGTGCAGCCGTCCCCATCCGCGCCGGGTCGAGCGGCGCCAATTGCTACGTTGCTCGCCGATCCGCAGGCGTTGGTCGCCTGGCTGACGCGCATGAATCCGGATGTGCACGCCGCCAGTGCGCGGGTCGCGCAGGCAAATGACCAGGTAGGGGCCAGTCGGGTATGGCAAAATCCCAGCTTGGGGGTCGGGCTAAACAACATTTCGGTCGGCCGCTTCAATCAGGCGGCCCCGGGTCTGACGCGGGCCGACACGTTGTCGTACTCGATCGGCGTCGCGCAAACTTTCGAGCTCGGCAAGCGCGGGCCGCGAAGCGATGCCGCCAAGCTGCACCGCGACGCATCGGCGGAGGATTACCGCGGCACCTTGCTCGGCTTGCTGACTGATGCGCGTGCGGCCATGACTCGCGTGGCCTACCTCGCGGCGCGTCAGCAAATTTTGGATGAGAGCTTGCTGTCCGCACAGTCCATGGCTGGCCTCACCAAAATCCGCATGGATCGCGGTGACGTGAGCGGTGTCGACCACTCGCGCTTGGTCTTGGACTCCGATCGCGTGGGTCGTGACGCGTCGGACAATCGTTCGGACTTGCAAGACGCCTTGGCCCAGTGCGAGGCGTTGCTGTTCGCGCCCTGTCAGGCGGACGGAACCACACTCGACGCTGCCGAGCGGTCAGCGGGCGGTCGATTCGCAGCGGACGACTTGAATGGCGCGATCGCGGCGCGTCCCGATCTGCGGGCGTTGAGCTTCGAACAACGCGCGGCCGTGGCCGAAGCCACCATGTATCGTCGCAACGCGATTCCTGATCCGACATTGAACGTCGCGTACACGCGGGATCATTACGAGGCTGCCGGCGCTCAGCCGTACACAATCGGTGTCTCGGCCTCGATTCCGTTGCCATTCTTCGATCACGGTCAGTACCAAGCGCGCGCAGCGGACCATCGCGCAGAAGAGCTGTCCGCGATTCTGCAATCGGCGCAGCGTCACGCGGCCTCGGATGCGCGCTCGCTGCTGATTCGGCGAGGTCTGCTGCAAACCAAGCTGGAAAACATTCAGAATACCGCGCTACCGCGCTCGGACGAAGTCGTCGGTTCCACGACCACGGCCTACGAACGCGGTCAAATCAGCTTGACGGATTTGCTGATCGCGCGCCGAGAGCACGCGGCTCTCAAACTCGAAGAGGCAGATACCCGCTTTGCGCTCTTCAGCGTCGAAAACGAGCTGCGCCGCGCGCTCGGGATCGATCAGAACTTGGTCGGCCAAAAGCCGCGAGAGGATAGTTGATGTTACAAGCTCACGCCGAAAACCAGATCCCACCTTCACAAGGTCATGGTGCGGGCCTGCCTCCGCCGCCGAGCGACCCCGTGTTCCGCTTTCGCCCGACTACGCGGATCGGCGTCGTGCTGGCCGTTCTGGTCAGTGCCGCAACGGTCTGGGCATCGTCGCGCTTCGTGCGCAAGGCGCTGCCACCGGCGCAGACGCAAACCGGTTTGACCGTCGAGCACGGATCGGTGGCCATCGCCTCCGGCGCTCCGCAGTGGCAGGTGCTCGCGCTCGAAAGCGCGAAGCCGATTGCCAGCACTTGGACGGACGCAGTTCCGGCTTTCGTCAAAGTCGATGAAACCAAGGCGGCTCGCATCGGCGTGCCGCTTTCGGGTCGCGTGACTCAGGTGTATGCGGAGCTCGGTCAGCAAGTCGACAAGGGCGCACCGCTGTTCGCCGTGGCCAGCGCGGACTTGGCTGCTCTCCACGTCGAGCAAAGCAAGGCCAAGGTCGACGTCGAATCGGCAAAAAACGTCTTGGACCGCACCCGGGCGATCGTCGAGGCGCGGGCCTTGCCGGAGAAAGAAGCCGTTGCGGCCGCGCAGCAGCTGCGTCAAGCCGAGCTCTCATTCGGCGTTGCTTCGTCCAAGCTTGCGTCGTTGGACATCACCTCCAAGTCGGAGAACGAGTTCATCGTGCACGCGCCGCGGGCCGGCCGCGTCGTCGAGAAGAACGTGCTCCCCGGTCAGGAGCTCACCCCCGGCGCCGAGACTGCGTTGATGCTCGTCGCCGATCTGTCGACGGTCTGGGTCGTGGCCGACCTGTTCGAGTCCGACTCGGACGGCGTGGCACCGGGAGTGTCCGCGCGCGTGACCATCACCTCGCTACCCGGGGTCGTGATCGATGGCAAGGTCGACATGGTGTCCGCGGTCGTCGATGCCGAGCGTCACACCGTGCCGGTGCGCGTTCGCCTAGACAACGCAGACGGTCGTCTCAAGCCGAACACCTACGCCAAGATGCAATTTCAAGCGTCCACTCCGCCGGGTAGCGTCGAGGTCGCAGCAGGTGCGCTGGTGTCTGATGGTTCCCGCCAATATGCTTACGTGAAGGACGCTGCCGGGCGCTTCGTGCGCCGAGACGTGATTGCTGGCGCCGTGCGTGAGCAGCGAGTGGTGGTATTCAAGGGCATCGCGCCCGGCGAAACGGTCGTGTCCAAAGGGGCGATCCTGCTAGACAATCAGATCGATCTCGCGGAATAGGCACTCCCCGTCGTCCATGCTTGGCGGGGTCGTGGTCCGGTTTCGGGCTAGGCTAGGGCCAAGCGCGGAGGCCCGAAGCGGCGAAAAGCGCCAGCGGCCCGTTGCCCGAATGCACCGGCCGGTTCCGCGTGTTAAGCTCCACTGGATCTATGCCGGGACGAAAACGCGCTCGTCGCCTGGGAGCGTTTCTGGGAAGCTCGTCGAGTCAACGGCGCGGATCGCCCGTGGTTTTTGCTGCTTGCATGGGGCTGACCGCGAGCGTCAGCAACTGCAGTTTCCCCGACTACGGGATGCCCCCGGCCACGTCTGGTTCTGGAAGCGGGGGCGGCACGCCAGTTGCGAGCGGCAGCGGCGGTGTTGGCGCGAGCGGCGGTGTTGGCGCGAGCGGCGGGTCGGTCGGTGGCGGCAGCGTCGACGACGCGGGTACGGCCGGCATCACCGGCAGCGCTGGCGAGGGCGGGGCTGGCGGCGACGCAGGCGGCTCTAGTGGGGAGCCGTGCGTGTTCCCGTCGCCGGTGGCGTACCCCGATCACTGCTTCGATCACAGCCTCGGGGCGGGTGAATCGGGCACCGATTGCGGAGGGACTGATTGCGCGCCCTGTTCCAGCGCGGAAGCATGCACGCAAGCCTCGGATTGCCTCAGCAAGCAATGCGCAACCGCGAAGACCTGCGTTCCGCTCGTCAGTCTGAGCTACACGCCGATCGACATCAGCGCGCAGACTCGAATGCCCAAGTTCAAGTTGAACCTCACCTACTTGGATAGCGCGCCGATGTCGCTGCGCGATTTCACCATTCGCTACTACTACAATCACCAGGGCGTGACCGAACCGGTGATCGGCATCGACTCGCAAGCGACCATCGATCCCGGGAACTCGCAGATGGACATCAGCAGCAAAGTGCTGACCCGCGTGCATCGCTTTCCAGTCGGACCCATTCAAAATAACTTTCGTACCGATAGCTACTTGGAGATCGGCTTCAACGACTCGATGACGGTCACGACCGGCACCAAGCTCGTCATCACCCAAGACTTCGTAGCCGGTAGCGAAGGCCCACTGTTCGACCAGAACAGCCACTACTCGTTCGTGAAGTCCAACTCGGCACTGGCCAACAAAGCTGTCACTGTCTATCGCGCCGGGCAAAGGCTTTGGGGCGTCGAGCCGCCCTTGGCACAATTTCCCGACTGCGCGTTCTCGTTCGGTGTGAACATGAACGGTCCGGCGTTGTCGGTCAGCGGCGAATCGCTGGTTTCCGAGAGCGATGCGCAGCTCACGTTCAGCGGCAGCGTGGCTTACTCGGATACTGGCAAATTGCTGCCCGCTACGGACGCCAGTACCAGCAGCCTGCTCGGCACTGGGCGTACCCTGAAAACGGAAGACTCGGTGGTCTGGCCCGTCCCGAACGGCAAGTACTGGGCGTACGCTTGGCTCACGTCCACCGTGAGCTCCGACGAAGGCACGCTGACGATCGGCAGCGCAGTCGCCGACAAGTTTTTCGGCGTCAAGAATAGTGCAGGTGCACGCTGGGGCTTGCTCGGCCCCTATGGCGTGGAGGTGAGCAATGGCTCACTTGCGCTCGGCGTCACTGGCAGCGTGCACGTCGCGGGTGTGAAGCTATACGCAGCGCAGCGCTGACCTCAGACTCGGTGTCCGCGGTACGTCGCTTGGCGGCGTGATGGCGCTCCTGAATTCGGCGGCGCTTCCGAGTTGCGCTGACCAGCAGACGGATGGGCCGTCGACGTCGGCGCAGCCGCGGTCGCGTCCATGATCAACGGATCGACTCGGCGTGAGGTCAGGGTGAGCGCCATCTTCAAGGCGGGAATGTTCACGCCGTTGGTCGACAGCACGCACAAGAAGCCGTTCGGCACGCTGCGCAGATAGAGTTTGTGATCCGCGAAGCGCATCACACACTGATCGAAATCATCGCCTTCCGCGCACAAGCCTTCGTGCAGGCGCACGATTCGCCGTCCGACCTCACCCAGCACGGCGTCGTCGAACATGGGCGGCAGGTCCTTGCCGGCGAGCACGCCTGTTTTGCTGACGACGAAGCTGCCGTGCACTCCGTCGACATCGCGCATTCCGGCTAAAATCTGGGTGATCATGGGCTTTTCGGCTCCCTCTTGCTCTCGAGTCAAACGCCAAAGCGTTCGCGCAGGGCACCGACTTCGGCGTCGGCCGGGATCTTCAGGGCAACCAGGTTGCCCGAGCGTTCGCGATGCAAAAACACTCGGTCTTTCGGGAAGCTGCACTCCAGCGAGCTGAAGCCCTCCATGCCGAGCATGTTGCCGATCAGCTCGGCCAAACGTGCGGCGTAGGCGGCGACGGGTGCCAGCTCTTCCGCGTCACCCTTGGCGCTGACCACGTTGCCCGCCGGGTCCAGCCGCACGAATGCTCGAAATTGCGCGAGCGACAGTGACTGTGAACTCGGCGGGGCGCTCATCGAGGCTTCTTCTCTTTTCACGAGTTTGGTCTTGTCTCCGCGCAAGGTGCCTGCAATGGCCGCGGCGCTCGCGCTGCGATTGCCCGGAAACGACACCAGCTTGTGACGCCCTGATTCGTCGCGCGCTTGGGCCGAAAGGAGCAACAAATGCTGCCAGGTCGAGTGGATCGTAGGGGCGTCCGGCCAACCGACGTTGCACGGCTCGACCGAGCCATCGCGCCACTTCAATATTTCGAGCGCAGCCGGCTCACCCACATGATCGCCGCTGAGGGCATGAGTCATCTGCCCCTTGCTGAAGAACAGGTAGCCGATGCGATGACCCGAGGTGATCCGGAAGACGCGATTCGACTGCGCCAGACATTCCATCTGCACGAAATCCGGCAACGTGGCGCCCTCGAGGCTGACACGAAAGCCATCGTCATCGACTGCGCCGTGATCAGCGGGCAGGGACATGACACCCCGCAGGACTTCGCAAAACATAGTAAAAATGTTTCGAGATCACGAGGCGATGATCTCACTCGTACCGGCGCGAGCAAGGTATTTTTTCGAGCATTCATCGGCAAAGATTGCGAAACGAGGCCGCAATCTCTGCGATCGCGGCGCGACTTTCGGCGCCATTTCTTGGCCTGGCTCCTGCAGCGGCGGGCGCGATTTCGTCGATTTGCCGCCATTTCGAAACACTGCGTACACTGAGTCGCGCAGGCGCTGTTTGCTCGTTGCCGTCCGCCCCGCATTCCGGCATTGGGGAAATCCATGGCTCGCTCGATTTTGCTCTCGCTGCTGTTCGTTGCCTGCACAAGCTCCACGATCCTGCCTCCGCTGAAAAAGCCGGATGGTTCCTGGCACCTGAAGTGCGGAGCCACGTTGGACAACTGCGTGAAGCAGGCCGAAGACCTGTGCAAGGGTCGCGGCTACGTCGTGCTTTCAGGCATGAGCAAAGTGAGCCTGTATGGCGCCGAGCTCGGTGTCAGCCGCTATGAAGTGCGCGAAGCCGAGCTCGACATTGCCTGCGCCGATCAGCGCCACCGGCTGCCCACCGTGCAAAGCGCGGCTCCGCCGCCCGTGAGCCCTCCCTGACCGTCACTGCGCCCAAGTGTCGCACCCGCGCTTTTGGCGATTCCCGATCCGGCAAGCGGGGCCTATGTTGCGGTCGGAGAGATCAGAGTGGACGACCCGAGCTTTTGGCACCGGCTTCAGTTCGGCTTTACGATCGTCTACCACTATTTATTTCCGCAGCTCACGATGGGCCTGGCGCTCTTCATCGTGCTCTGGAAGTGGCGTGCGCTCACCACGAGCGACGAACGCTATGATTGCGCCGCGCGCTTTTGGAGCAAGATTTTCGGGGTAAACTTCGTCCTGGGCGTCGTGACCGGCGTGCCGATGGAGTTTCAATTCGGCACCAACTGGGCGCGATTTTCGCGCTACTCGGCCGGTGTGATCGGCCAGACGCTGGCCATGGAAGGCATGATCGCGTTCTTTTTGGAGAGCGCGTTCGTGGCCGCATTGGTGTTCGGTGAGCGCAAGCTGAGCCGGCGCAAGCACTTCGGCGCAGCGTGCGCGGTGTGGGCGGGCAGTTGGCTTTCGGGTTACTTCATCGTCGCCACCAACGCGTTCATGCAGCACCCCACCGGACACACCTTGCTCGATGGCGTGTTGGTGCTCGATCGACCCTTTCAGTTCCTGTTCAATCCTTGGGCGATCGTCGAATACCTGCACACGATGATGGCTAGCGTGGTCACCGCGTCGTTCGTCGTCAGCGCGGTAGGTGCATTCTATTTTCTACGCGGCCAGCACCAGCAGCAAGCGCGCTTGTATTTGAAGTGGGGAACGCGCGTCGGGCTCGTCGCAAGCCTGCTCGTGGCGTTTCCTACGGGCGACCGCCAAGCGAAGCTGGTCGCTGAGTCACAGCCGGTCACGTTGGCCGCCATGGAGGGGCGCTTCGAAAGCGGAAAGAATGCCGAGCTCACCTTCATTGGCCAACCGAACGTGCGCGAGCGTCGGATCGACAATGCCATCCGTGCACCGATGATCCTCAGTATCCTGGCCTATGGCACGCCCCAGCGCAGTGTGCTCGGCCTGAACGAGTTCCCCGTCGACACCTGGCCCACCAATATCGAGCTCCTTTACTATTCATTCCACGTCATGGCCGGGCTGGGCACGCTGTTCATTCTGCTGATGGGGATCAGCACCTGGCTCGGGTTCCGGGGCGCGCTCGAGCAAACGCGTCCGGTGCTGTGGACCTTGATGCTGGCGTTCCCATTTCCGTACATCGCAACGACCGCGGGTTGGATGACCGCTGAGCTTGGCCGCCAACCGTGGCTCGTCTATGGCCTGTTTCGCACCGTCGATGGCTACAGCGCGAGCGTCAGCTCCGGCAATACGCTGTTTACGTTGATTGGCTTCACTGGCCTGTACTTCGTGCTTGGGCTGGTATTTCTGTTCTTGGTGGGGCGTGAGCTCGCACATGGCCCGGACCAGGAGGCCCATGGCTGAGCTCTGGTTTGCCCTGTTGGGCGTGATGTTGATCGCCTACGTGGTGCTCGACGGCTTCGATTTCGGAGCGGGGGCGCTGCACTTGTTCGTGGCCAAGTCGGATGCCGAGCGGCGCACCGTGCTGGCCGCGATTGGCCCTTTCTGGGATGGCAACGAGGTGTGGTTGATCGCGGCGGGTGGCGTGCTGTTCGTGGCCTTTCCAGAGGTGCTGACCACGGCCTTCCCAGCGTTCTACTTGGCCTTGCACTTGGTTCTGTGGTGCTTCGCATTGCGCGGCGTGGCGATCGAAGTGCGAAGTCACGTCGCCGACGGCATGTGGCGCGCGCTGTGGGACGCCGTATTCGCGGGCGCGAGTCTGCTCTTGGCGCTGCTTTTCGGGGTTGCTTTCGGCAACGTCGTGCGTGGCGTGCCGGTCGACTTACGTCGTGAGTTCACGATGCCCTTCTTCACCGATTTCGGCACCACCGGTCAGGTCGGCCTGCTCGACTACTACACCGTGAGCGTCGGGCTATTGTCGGTCGCTTTGCTCTCGGCCCATGGCGCCGCGTTTCTGGCTTGGCGTGCGGCCGGCGCCGTACGCGAACGTTGTCTGTTGCTCGAGCGCAGGCTGTGGCCGGCGGTAGCGCTGCTATTCGCGGTGGTTACCCTCGAGACCTACTTCGTTCGTCCCGATTTTCTGGCCAATCTCTTCAGTCGTCCGCTGGCCTGGCTCGGCATTGCGCTGGCCGTCGGCGGCTGCGTGCTGCTCGTGAGCTCGCGCCGCGGTACGCTCGATGCCCGCGCATTTTTGGGCTCGTGCGGGCTGATCGCCGGCGTGCTCTCCGCCGCCGGCGCCGCCATGTTTCCCGTGTTCCTACGCTCGACGCTGTCACCGGCGTTCGATCTGGACGCGCTTCACGAGCCGCGCAACTCGATCGCCATGAAGTTCGCGCTCGGCTGGTGGCCGTTCGCGTTCATGCTGGCCGTGTCCTACTTCGTGAACGTCTTTCGAGCCAATCGCGCGCGCGTCGGCGCGGACGACTACTGATTGGTCAATAGGCCAATTTTCGCTTCGTACACCAGCTTTCCGAGCTTCGGATCGTTGAGCGCGATCTGATAGTCGTTCGGGACCTGAATGGTCACGGGGCCCGGAGTGCGACCGGGGGCGGAGCCCAGATCCTTACCCTTGGGTTTGATGGTTACGCTGCCTTCCGCTTCCGGCCCAAATTCGAACTCGAATTTATGCAGGGTGTGGAGGGTCTTGCCCTGCGTGCGCAGCGTCAGCCAAAACCACTTGCCGTTGATCTCTTTGAATTGATAGCCGTCGATGTCGATCGCCTTGCGCGCCTTCGACATGCAGCCGTTCATCTTCTTAGGATCGTTGCCGGCGCTGGCCGAGCATTTGCTTTCCGCGGCCTGCTTCACGTCCGAGTCGTTGAACGAGAGCATGAACACCACGTCCGGCGCGCTGACGATATCTTGAGCCGAGCGCGTGGCCTTCGGGGCGTCGCTGGCAGGTTTGGCGTCTGACTTCTTGGCGTCGCTCTTGTCCGTGTCCGACTTGTCGGCGGCGCTCGAATCAGCGTCGGTTTGGGGGTCGGCCTTTTCGGCTGGCGTCGTCTGGTCGGCGTCAGCTGGGGTTGGGGTTTTCGCAGCAGGGGTTCCCCCGCACGCGGCGAGCAAAAGCAATGGCAAAAACAGCGCACACTTCGACATAACGGCGATTATTTAGCACACACCAGCGGCGTCCTAGAGCTCAAGTTGCAGTCAGGTGGTGCTCGTTCCCCATGGGCGGCGCAGGTGCAAATGGACTTCCCCATAGACACTCTGCAATCGCGACCCCTGCCGAGACAGGCGTCCACTCGGCGACGCCAGGCAATGCGAAAACGTGAAGCTGATTCGCTGTTCCGAACGCTATAGACGACTATTCATTGCCCTGGCAGTCTCGGAGTAGTGAACTATCCAGATAGCCTCGAGTCGATTCGGGCGCAGGGTGGCGGCTATCCTCCCGGCGGTTACGGTCCCCCCGGTGCGCCCCCTCCGGGCGGCTACGGTCCTCCAGGCGCTCCGCCTCCGGGCGGCTACGGCCCTCCAGGCGCTCCGCCTCCGGGCGGCTACGGTCCCCCCGGTGGAGGCGGCTACGGTCCCCCGGGTGGAGGCGGTTACGGTCCTCCCGGCGGCCATGGACCACCAGCAGGCGCACCGCCGTTTGGCGGCGGTTTTGCGCCACCGCCGTACCAGCCCGGTTCTCCTCCGCCCGGTGGTCAGCCGGGCTTCGAAGCGACCGAGGCGCTCGCTTTTGGCTGGGCAGCCGTGACCAAAGACTACGCGGGTGTCGCGGTGCCGTTGGTCGCGGCGGCGTTTGTCTCGGCGATTCCCGGGATGATTCTGGGCGGCGTTCGC
>Ga0247774_1000859_pt1 | contig 15372 bp, 9 predicted proteins | sample UWRJL001104B6_FD_179933 | JGI IMG/M metagenome (GOLD analysis project Ga0247774, IMG submission 179933) | Plant litter microbial communities from Arlington Agricultural Research Station in Wisconsin, United States - UWRJ-L001-104B-6 | ecosystem: Environmental > Terrestrial > Plant litter >... | reverse complement strand
CCTCAGACTTGAGCCGCTTGCAACCCGGTCAAGCTCAATATACAGTCTTGCTAAATGCCAAAGGCTGCATCTTAGACGACATTATTTTCTACTGCCAAGAACCCGACGCTATCACTAGCGAAGAACGTGCAGTAATTATTGTCAATGCCGCCACTCGCATCCCAGACAAAGCATGGCTCACCACTCACTTAGAATTGAGCGGACTCTGTTTTACCGACATCTCGGAAGATAAAGTTTTAATCGCAATTCAAGGGCCGCAATCTCTCAAATATCTCCAGCCTTTTGTAGAAGACAACCTAGCACCAATTAAGGCATTCGGTCACTTAGAAACAAATCTGTTGGGACAGCCGAGTTTTATCGCCAGAACAGGTTACACCGGCGAAGATGGGTTTGAAATCATGGTGGATGCCGAAGTAGGAAAAGAACTGTGGCGAAAATTGTTAGCTGCTGGCGTTGTACCCTGCGGTTTGGGCGCCAGAGATACCTTGCGTTTAGAAGCAGCAATGGCTCTTTACGGTCAAGATATCGACGACAATATCACGCCTTTAGAGGCTGGATTGGGTTGGGTAGTTCACCTCGACACGAAAGGCGATTTTATTGGTCGCGAGGTTTTGGAACAGCAGAAAGCGAGTGGAGTATCGAAGCGGTTGGTAGGGTTAGAAATGCAGGGGAGGCACATTGCACGCCACGGCTATCCGGTAATATTTGAAGGCGAAACAGTAGGAGAAGTTACTAGCGGTACATTATCGCCTACATTGAATCGGCCAGTAGCCCTCGCATTTGTTCCGGCAAAATTAGCGAAAATCGGTCAGCAATTAGAAATCGAGATTCGCGGGAAAAACTATCCGGCTAGTGTGGTGAAAAAACCATTTTATCGATCGCCAAACCGACCTAGTTAAATTAAGTAGGTGAGCATTAATTCAGGGGCGTTGCTCAGAGCAACGGCTTACAAGAAAGTTTAAGTGTAGTTGTTGTGGAACGGGCTTCTAGCCCGTTGCTCATAATTGTGGTCAAGAAGACTCATCTACTAGCTTAGCAAATTTTCGCAAAGTTGCAGCATAGCGATCGCCCGCCACATCCATCAAATCATTATGACCGGCCCCATCAACCCAAAAATTTAATTTCGGCTGCTTCGCCGCTGCAAACAACTGCTCTCCATGCCAAAAATGCACCACCTCATCAGCCTTACCATGAATCACCAAAACAGGCGATCGAACTTTGCCAATTTTATCAATATTCACAAACTTGTCAAAGGGTAAAATCGGAATCCGCGTCAACACCCGAAAAGCCGAAACAAAGGAACTTTCAACCACCAAACCGCCGACTTTTTGGCGCGAAGCCAAATCAATTGCCGGCCCACCGCCCACAGAACGCCCGTAAAGAATAATTTGCTTTGCAGGTACTCCCAACTGTTGGGTTAAATAATTGTAAGCACCATCAATATCACGATAACTATTATACTCAGAAGGCTTTCCCTGGCTCGTTCCGTAACCTTGATAATCATAGGCAAACACAGCAAACCCGCTATCTCGAATCTCTTTGAGTAGCCACAAAATCCCGTCCAAGTTTTCTGCATTCCCGTGACTGTAAAGTATGGTATATTTAGCTTGCGGGTTAGGAAAATGAACAGTAGAAATTTTCACGCCCTTAGCTGAGCTAACTTTGATAACGTCCCTGCTATCACTCTGGCTAGATGGGGGAGATTGAAAAATTAGTCGTTCTGAAAAAAAGAAACCGTAGAAACACAGAAATGCGTAAATAAAAATTATAGAGCGCATCAGTCGTTTGACAGAAAAGTCTCCGAAAAGTAAGCGTTTAATATTTTTTTTGTTCCAGTTAGCCATCACTAAATGCCCATAGTTCACTAAGATTTACTTGATACTTGGTTTATTGCGAGGAAAGACATGGCACAAACATACCCCGATGACTTGAAATACCTAGACACCCACGAATACATCCGACTCGAAGGCGACCTAGCCACGATCGGCATTAGTGCCTTTGCTGTTGACCAACTCGGCGATATCGTGTTTCTAGATTTGCCCGAAGTCGGTGCAGGGTTGGAAAAAGGGGAAACTTTCGGTACAGTCGAGTCAGTGAAAGCGGTTGAAGACTTGAAAGCACCCGTTACGGGTACAGTTGTAGAACGCAATGATGACATTGTAGAGTCTCCCGAAAATTTGTCCGAAGACCCCTATGGCGCTGGGTGGCTGCTGAAAGTCCGCGTTGACAATCCCAGCGAAGCAGATGACGCTTTATCGGCCGCGGAGTATAGCGAAATGGTGGAAGGCGAGTAGGGGAGGGGAAGTAGGGGAGAGTGGGGGAGGGGGAGAATGGGAAAATCTTTCCTCTTCCTTCTTCCCTCGAACCTCGAACCTCGAATCTCGAACCTCAACATCAATCCGCTAAATCCGTTAAATCCTTTCAATTCCGTAGATTGGTCGTTGCCGAACTTTCTTCTTCCTTAGCAAAATGTTACAAACAAAGAAGAAAAGTCAATTCAGGAGAATCAGCCTTGGTACTCTACAGCCCTCAAGTTGAACCCAACCAGCAGCAAAACCTTTCCCCCATCGATGGTTTTGCGGGCCGGCACATTGGCCCGACACCCAGCGAAATCCAGCAAATGCTGGATGTTTTGGGGATTTCTAGCCTCGATGAGTTGATTGACAAAACGGTTCCTGCGGCGATTCGCATTTCTGGACCCCTACTACTTCCCGACGCGCAAAGCGAGTACAGCGCTTTGGCAGAATTGAAAGAAATTGCTGCAAAAAATCAGGTATTTCGATCGTACATCGGCACTGGATATCACGACTGCATAACTCCCCCCGTCATCCAGCGGAATATCCTAGAAAATCCCGGCTGGTATACAGCTTACACTCCCTACCAAGCGGAAATTGCTCAAGGGCGATTGGAAGCTTTACTGAACTTCCAAACCATGATAATTGACCTCACGGGTTTGGAAATTGCCAACGCTTCTTTGCTGGATGAAGGGACTGCGGCGGCGGAAGCGATGGCGGTGAGTTACGGCGCCAGCAAAAAGGGGGCAAAAGCGTTCTTTGTTTCCCAAGATTGCCACCCTCAAACTGTGGAAGTGGTGCAAACTCGCGCTAAGCCGTTGGGAATTGAGGTAATTGTCGGCGACCATCAAAGCTTTGAGTTCGATCGTACAATCTTCGGCGCTCTCCTGCAATACCCCGCCACAGACGGCGCAATTTACGACTATACCGATTTTATTCGATCGGCACACGAAGTCGGTGCATTAGTCACAGTAGCCGCCGACATTTTGAGCCTTTGCTTGCTCACACCCCCCGGCGAATTCGGCGCGGATATAGCCGTAGGAAGCACTCAGCGCTTCGGAGTGCCGATGGGATTCGGAGGGCCCCACGCCGCCTATTTCGCCACGCGAGAAGAGTTTAAACGGCAAGTTCCCGGGAGAATCGTCGGCGTTTCTAAAGATGCCAACGGCAAATCTGCTTTACGTTTGGCCTTGCAAACTCGCGAACAGCATATCCGCCGCGAAAAAGCAACCAGCAATATTTGTACTGCTCAAGTTTTGCTGGCAGTGATGGCGAGTATGTATGCTGTTTATCACGGCCCGTCTGGACTGAAAGATATTGCTGAGAAAGTATGGAGTTTAACAGCACTTTTGGCATCCGGTTTAAGAAGTTTCGGATACAAAATTGGTTCTCAACCTTTCTTCGATACTTTGCGGGTAGAATTGGGAGACAAACCGCTGTCAGAACTTCTAGAAGCTGCTGAAGTTCGCCAAATTAATCTCCGAGTTTTTGATGATTCGACAGTGGGAATCACTTTAGATGAAACTGTCACCGCGGAAGATGTGCAAGAGTTGTGGAAAATTTTTGCACAGGATAAGGATTATATCAGGGCTGACGGCCAAAATGCTCTCAACATTCCGCTGGATGCAGACGCATTGAATTCATATTTGACCTTACCAGATTTTTGCGATCGCACCAGCAGCTATCTCGCCCATCCCGTTTTCAACAGCTACCATTCAGAAACTGAACTTTTGCGCTATTTGCACCGTTTAGAAGCCAAGGATTTATCGCTAAATACATCGATGATTCCCTTGGGTTCTTGCACAATGAAATTGAATGCAACAGCAGAGATGATGCCGGTGACTTGGGCGGAATTTGGCAAGATACATCCTTTTGCACCCCGCGATCAAACTCGCGGCTATCAAAAGATGTTCGTGCAACTAGAACAGTGGCTGGCAGAAATCACAGGTTTTGCGGGAATTTCTTTGCAGCCAAACGCCGGTTCCCAAGGCGAATACGCGGGCTTGTTAGTTATTCGCCAATACCACGAACACCGAGGCGAATCTCACCGAAATATCTGTTTAATTCCCCAGTCAGCCCACGGTACAAATCCGGCTAGCGCAGTGATGGCGGGGATGAAAGTAGTTGCTGTCGAGTGCGATTTCCAGGGCAATATTGATGTCGCAGATTTACATAAAAAAGCCGAGAAACACAAAAAAGAACTGGCGGCTTTGATGGTGACATATCCATCTACGCACGGCGTTTTTGAGCAAGAAATTAAAGAGATTTGCGAGATTGTCCACAACTGTGGCGGACAAGTTTATATGGACGGCGCAAATATGAATGCTCAAGTGGGTTTGTGCCGCCCCGGTGATTTTGGTGCTGATGTTTGTCACTTAAATTTGCACAAAACTTTCTGTATTCCCCACGGCGGCGGCGGGCCGGGAATGGGGCCGATTGGGGTAATGTCTCATTTAGTAGAATTTTTGCCCACTACTTCTATTCTTAACAGTCAACAGTCAACAGTCAACAGTCAACAGTCAACAGTCAACAGTCAACAGTCAACAGTTAACGGTCAACAAAAATCAGTTGGTGCTGTTTCCGCAGCGCCTTGGGGAAGTGCTAGCATTTTGACTATTTCTTGGATGTACATTCGGATGATGGGAGGAGTGGGTTTAACTGAGGCGACAAAAGTAGCAATTCTTAATGCTAATTACATGGCGCATCGGTTAGCATCTTATTATCCGGTTTTGTACAAAGGGAAAGCTGGCTTAGTGGCGCACGAGTGTATTCTGGATTTGCGATCGCTCAAAAAATCTGCAGCTATTGAAGTCGAAGATATCGCTAAACGGTTGATGGATTACGGCTATCACGCGCCGACGGTTTCTTGGCCGGTTGCTGGTACGGTAATGGTGGAACCGACGGAAAGCGAATCAAAGCAGGAATTAGACCGTTTTTGCGATGCGATGATTGCGATTCGAGGCGAAATTGCGGAGATTGAAAAAGGTAATGTTGATGCGGAAAATAACGTCTTGAAAAATGCGCCGCACACCGCAGAATCTCTGATGGTTGATGAGTGGAATCGTCCTTATACTCGCGCGCAAGCGGCTTATCCGGCATCTTGGACTCGCGAATATAAGTTTTGGCCGGCGGTGGGCCGGATAGATAATGCGTTTGGCGATCGCAATTTTGTCTGTTCTTGTTTGCCATTGGAGGCTTACACTTAAGAAACCGGGTTTTTCGCCCCAATTAAAACTGTTACCTAAATCTCGGAAAAAACCCGGTTTCTGAACCTCACCCAAAGCCCCAAGAAACCGGGTTTTTTCAACAATATCTAACTACCACCCACAAACTCCGAAAAAACCCGGTTTCTCAACCTCACGCGACTACTCAACAAAAATTCCCCCGTCTCAGCTATAATCAAAACCATCTTCTCCACATCCTCACATACCCCTCATGAGGCACTGGCCGCCCGGACAACAACTACAGCAAGGCAAATACCTAATCGAACAAATCCTGGGCGGTGGCGGATTCGGTGTCACCTACCGCGCCCAAAACCGCAAAGAAGGTAAATTAGTCGCCATCAAAACCCTGAATGCCAACGTTCAAGGTAAGCCAAACTTTCGCGAATTCCAAACCAAATTTGTCAACGAAGCTTTATCTTTAGCCCGGTGCAGCCATCCCCACGTTGTCCAAGTTTACGAAGTATTTCCCGAAACGGTGGGAAATATCGAATTGTGGTGCATGGTGATGGAATTAATCGACGGAATTGACTTAGCTAGCCATCTCGAAGATCACGGCATTTTGTCGGAAGAAAAAGCTTTGCCAATTATTCAACAAGTGGGAAGCGCGCTGAGTTTTGTTCACCAGCAAGGATTTACTCACCTCGATGTTAAACCCCAAAATATTATGATAAGAACCCCCCCCAGCCCCCCCTTGGTAAGGGGGGGAGTAAGAGAAAATATCCCCTTCTCTTCTTCCACCCTTGATAAGGGGGGTCAGGGGGGTGCAGTTTTGATTGATTTTGGCTTAGCGCGGCAGGTGACGGCGCCGGGGAAATTGCGGACAAATAGCAATTCCGGGACTGAGTGTTACGCACCAATCGAACTGTTGGAAAAACGCGCTGAACTTGGTGCTTATACTGATGTTTATTCCCTAGCGGCAACGCTTTATGTCATGTTGACTGGTGAGTTGCCGTTTCCGTCGCAATTCAGGAAGCAAAATATTCCTTTAACTCCGCCAAAGCACTTCAATTCTGAGATTAGCGACAGCGTGAATGCGGCGATTATGAAAGGGATGGAGTTGTCACCGCAAAATCGCCCGCAGTCAGTCCAGGAATGGTTGGATTTGCTTATACCAAAACCAGCGCCTCCTGAGACTGCGGGGGTAGTTTCAGCCGTGGGAATGGATTATATAAACTTGCGAAATTTATTAGCAGCTAAAAAGTGGAAAGAAGCCGATAAGGAAACGGCGAGAGTGATGTTGAAGGTGGCGGGTAGGGAGGAAGAAGGATGGCTGGATACAATGATTATTAGAAAATTCCCCTGCGAGGACTTGCGAACTATTGACCAACTTTGGGTAAAATACAGCAATGGGCGCTTCGGCTTTAGCGTGCAGAAGCGCATCTATCAAAGTCTGGGGGCCACCAGGAAGTTTGATAGGGAAGTTTGGGAAGCGTTTGGCGACAAGGTAGGCTGGATGCAGAAAGAAAAATGGCTGTACTACAAAGACCTCACTTTTTCAGAGAGAGCACCACAAGGACACCTCCCTAGGATGGAGTGGATACCACAAAAACCTCACTGGTGGACGACAGACACAATACTGACACCTCCCTTAATTACCCACATTCTCTTCTCTCGCGTCGAGACTTGTAGTCTGTAAAATCTAAGCGTTTCAGGATTTCATAAAGATTTATAACAAAGCCCAAGACCACGAAGCCATGCCCTGTCTACGTTTCTGACGGGGTTGTCGGGACATAACGAGCAAACAATCAAAGTAAAATCAATCTCAGAAACCGGGTTTCTGCGATAATTTATGTATCATCACCCAGATTCAGGAAGAAACCCGGTTTCTACCTCCCCACCAACAGCCTCCAAACTCCATAACTTAGAAACAAAATTTGTAGTTTGCATTTCTTCCCACAGCGGCGATGACTTCTTTTTCATGGTTGGCGGCGAAAGTGTGTGTAGGATTGGTTTCAACCGCCTAGTAGAAAAGGGGCTTTAAACTATTAAGCATCGACCATCCAAGCAATACACTGTTGCATTTGCTCGCGCATTGTTTCTCGATCGGCATAATACCTGCGGCCGTGTCCCGGCAACACCCATTCAAAGTCATAATTAGCCAAATTCTGCATAGATTTGATTTGTTCTGGCCAAGAATACCAACAGGCGTCGCGAAAGCCAACTAGCTGCTGCAAACTTTCCGACCAAGCAAGATGATCGCCGCTGAACAAAAACTTGTTATTGTAAAGCAAAACTGTGTGACCTTTCGTGTGGCCGGGAACAGGTATAATCAACAAGTCATCTGCTATTTGATGCGGTTCGCTGCGCGACAATTGAATTTCTACACTGCGAGTACCAGCGTTAATTTCGTCAGCGTGGAGAATGCGATCGCACCCAAAATAATCGTGGTATTGTTGATGATCTGCCACATCGTCGCGGTGAGTCAAGTACATATAGCGAATGCCGCCCATTGCTTCAATGTTTTTGACTAGCGGCGGCACAAAACGGGGAGAATCAACTAAAATATTGCCATCGGGACGGACAATTAAATAGCTGGCCGCAGCGTAGGATTTCTCTGAGTGGTAGCCGCAGTGATAGATATTTTCTGCTACGAGTGCGGGCAAATTTTGCTGAACTTCTTTGATGTTTTTCGGTTTTTCAACAGTGCCGATCGAACTTGTGGGACAAGACAAAAGAGCCGCCAGTGCTCGCCTTTCTTCCATCTCGTTAGTTGGCTGGTGGTAAACAGCAGACTGCTCTCCCTCTTGAGTAAATACTTCAGGTGCCATCCACCGACAAGTATCGCAGTCAATGCAGGTAGTGTCTACATAAAAGTTACCGTTAATATTTTCAGTACGCCTCCGATTAATGTTAGCCATTTTTCTACCTCTTAATAACCCATATAAATTATCGTAACTTAGTATAATTACTACGACATCCCGCCGGGGGCTTAAACCCCGTCTCACAGCACAAGTCGGTTAAAACTCACATCTTGCACCATTCTCAAGAATGGGCTCTTCGGCCCGTTCCACAAAAGATAAATTTTCTTGTGGAACAGGCATCTTGCCTGTTCATAAAAGCCTAATTGAGAATGGTGCAATATCTAAGTTAAAACTCACATCTTGCACCATTCTCAAGAACGGGCAAGATGCCCGTTCCACAAAAGATAAATTTTCTTGTGGAACAGGCATCTTGCCTGTTCATAAAAGCCTAATTGAGAATGGTGCAATATCTAAGTTAAAACTCACATCTTGCACCATTCTCAAGAACAGGCAAGATGCCCGTTCCACAAAAGATAAATTTTCTTGTGGAACAGGCATCTTGCCTGTTCATAAAAGCCTAATTGAGAATGGTGCAATACCTAAGTTAAAACTCACATCTTGCACCATTCTCAAGAACGGGGAAGATGCCCGTTCCACAAAAGATAAATTTTCTTGTGGAACAGGCATCTTGCCTGTTCATAAAAGCCTAATTGAGAATGGTGCAATACCTAAGTTAAAACTCACATCTTGCACCATTCTCAAGAACGGGGAAGATGCCCGTTCCACAAAAGATAAATTTTCTTGTGGAACAGGCATCTTGCCTGTTCATAAAAGCCTAATTGAGAATGGTGCAATATCTAACTTTCAATCAACAATTCTACTACTGCCTCTGGGACGCTGGAAAATCACCCGCTTTCACCGCCACAGTAACAGGTTGTCCGCCGCGGCTCAATTCAAGCTGCAGATCGCTGCCCACTGTACTTTTTTCGACAATTTGCTGTACGCTGCCAGCATCGCTGACTTCTGTACCGTTGATTTTCTTGATCACATCGGCAACGCGAACTCCAGCTTGTGCCGCCGGAGAATCTTTGGCAATTCCCAAAACTAACACGCCTTTATCTTCAGTCAGCCTCAATTTGGGGTTGGGATTTTTATTGAATTCTGCCTTGATTTCGGGAGTAATGCTCAACATCCGAACGCCGAGATAAGGATGTGCGGCTTTTCCTGTTGTTACTAATTGGTCGGCAATTTGTTGTGCTCGATCGATCGGAATAGCAAAACCCAATCCTTGAGCGCCTTGAATAATCGCCGTATTCATGCCGATAACTTGACCGCGCTGGTTCAGCAGCGGGCCGCCAGAATTGCCAGGATTGATCGCAGCGTCGGTTTGAATAAAGCTGACGCGCTTGTCGGGAACGCCGACATCGGCGCTAGAACGGCCTGTAGCGCTAATAATGCCCACAGTCACAGTATTGTCCAAACCGAGGGGATTGCCGATCGCGATCGCCCATTCTCCCGGCTGTAACTCTTCAGATTTGCCCAAATTCACCACAGGCAAATTGTTAGCTTCAACTTTAATAACAGCCACATCAGTAACTGTATCTACGCCTAAAACTTTGCCGACAAATTCGCGGCCATCCTTCAGTTTTACCGTCACCGTATCCGCGCCATCAACAACGTGAGCGTTAGTCAAAATGCGGCCGTCGGAACCAAAAACAAAACCCGAACCAGAACCCCTTTCTACCCGATTTCCCGGCGCAATCGGAGATTCCGAACCGAAGAAGCGCCGGAATTCCTGGGGTATCTCATCTGGAATTTGGTTCGTCACCGTGCGAGACGAATTGATCCGCACCACTGCAGGGCCGACTTGCTGCACTACTTTAGTGACAAAATTAGAGTCTTGAGAGGGCAGTATATTTGCAGGCAATGCTGAGATTGGCGCTGCATTTGCTGGTTCAGCTTTGATGGCGTTAGAACTTCCAGGAACTTGAGAAGTTAAGGCGTTGCACCCAACAGTTGCGGTCGAGCCGAGCAAAACAAGGGATAAAAAAGCCAGTTTTTTCGGCAAGGAAAAACGGCGAGAACTCACAGTTGTAGCAGGCAGATTTTTGGTTGACATAGTATTGATTTGGTGAGAGTTAGAGCGAGAGTTATAATTAGGGTTTTGCATTTTTAGCACCTACTGTAATTAATTTAGAACTAAAGCGTCTTTAATTTTAATTCAAGCATTTATGAGAGCTGCTTGACTGGTGGGGTTTACCCTACCAGGTGGGGTAGAAACCCGACAATCGCAGGTCAATTGTGGATTCCAGCTTTTGAGTGCGATCGACCTCAGGCAGCACTGGCAAATTGCCTCACACTTCCATAATCAAGACTACGGCCACAGACTAGGAGATTCCGCATAGGCATGAAATCTTCACAGGATTGATATCCGAAGTCAACAACAGTCCTTGACTCACAAAGTCAAAATCAGAGGTTGTGAGCGATCGACATTAAAGTAGAAACCGGGTTTTTGACCGAAAGCATCCAGGATACAAGCCCCCGGATTCATTCCGAAAGCAGACTCAGGACCCAGAAATAAAAAACCTGTATCCTATGAAACTTGCCCCCCGAATTTATCCGTGGGGTCAAGGCTTCAATTCTTTAATCTAAAATCTAAAATCTAAAATCGATTGACCCCGCCTGCATCCAGGACAGCAGCTAAAGCACCCGGAAAGCCTAAACCTAAAGTGGAAGTAAAAAACCTGTAAAGCCTCAAGCTAAAGTACCAACTAAACCTCAGTCAAAATAGTCGGCAAAAACTCCGTTAAAATTTGACATTTTAACAGAGTTGGCAATTTTATTGCTCCGCAGGTTCAATGGAACTAACCGAATCAATTTCCTTGGAATTGTTGCTCAAAGTTTCCAAAGTATCAACAGTATTCTTAATAAAACCTGCCATCGGCACAGCAACTATCAAACCGGCTACTCCCGCCACCTTAGCCCCCACCAGCAGCGACACTAAAATCCACACGGGATTGAGACCAATAAAACCGCCTAATAACCGAGGAGCAACCCCGCTTTCAATTACTTGCTCAATTACTGTAGCGACAGCTAAAACTGTCACGCCGAGCCAAAAATTGTTTAATGTGATCAGCAAACTGACAATGCAAATACTGAAAGGTGCCCCGAAGGGAATCATGGTCATTACACCCACACCCAAACCGAACAGCAGTCCGAAAGGAACTCGCAAAATTAAAAAAGCAACAGTTATCGACAGTCCCATCAAACCAGCCAAAGTTGCTTGCCCGACGAAGTAGTTGTGGAAGCTTCGCGCCAGCAACGGCCGCAATTGGAGGCTGAGCTTGGAGGGAAACCACTTAAACAATCCTTCCCACACGCGCTCGCCGTGCAATAGCAAGTAAAATGTCAGGACTATTGTCAGGAGGAAATTCAACAGACTGTCTGCCGCACCCAAGCCAAATTTGAGGATTTCGCCCGTCAGAGACTGCAATGGAGCTGAAAGTCTCTCGCTCAATTGGGTAGTCAAACCCCTGACATCAATGCGGAGATTGCGATTTTCCGCCCACTTGTGGAACGCTTCAATCTGTTCTGTGCCAGAAACTATCCAAGTCGGCAGTCGGGTGGCGAGTTCAGTGATTTGGTTTAGCAGAATGGGAGCCAGAGTCAGACCTAAAACCACCAATACCAGTAAAGTCAAAAACAATACCCACAAAACTGCTCGATCGCGCTTCAGCCCGTATCTGCGCATAAAGCGCACGGGATAATCCAGCAAAAAAGACAGCACTGTAGCCACTACCAAAACTGTAATCAGGGCGCGAAAATATTCAAAGACTAGGAGGGCTAACCAGCAGTTGAGTACCGCTAGGGGAAATACCAGTCCGTAAGTCCACCACTGCGGAAGTTGAGGGAAACGTCTCATCTAAGTTAACCGAGTTAAAATTTGAGATGCAAGATGTGAGATTGACAATGCTATTCGCCCTTCTCCGTTAAGCATTTTATGTTGCATTTATTTATACCCGACTGCTGAAAATTCCCAGTTGCTCGACTAGCAGGGGAAATTGGGTTGCTGGCAGGCAGTGCCTGCCACAACCATGTTATATCCTTTCCGCTGGTATGGATATATTACCTGCGAAAATATTTTTTTTCTGTTGGCACGGCAGCGGTTTGCAGCTCGCGATTCAACCTTTTTCCCCGTGGCGTTCGAGAGCTAATTGAATTAAACGGTCTACTAATTCGGGGAAAGAAATGCCATCCACTGCCCACATTTGCGGATACATACTGGTAGCAGTAAATCCCGGGAAAGTGTTGATTTCGTTAATCAAAACTTCTCCGGTTGATTCAATGTAGAAAAAGTCTACTCGGGCTAAACCGGCTGCGTCTACAGCCAAAAATGCTTGCACTGCCATTTCTTGGATTTGCGAGGCGATCGCACCGCTGACTTTTGCCGGAATTGACCAGTCGGCTTGTCCCTCGGTATATTTAGTTTCGTAGTCGTAGAAATCGCTTTGAAAAGTAATTTCTCCCACCGTTGAAGCTTTGGGATTATCGTTGCCTAAAACTGCACATTCTAATTCTCTAGCAACCACACCAGCTTCGACAATTATCCGCCTGTCGTAGCTGGCGGCGCTATCGAGAGCTGCTTCTAACTCAGCGCGCGAGCGAGCTTTAGAAATTCCCACAGACGAACCCAAATTCGCCGGTTTAACAAAGCAAGGATAGCCCAAAGCCGCTTCAATTTTGTCGCACATTTTGGGGAAAACGCAAGGATTAGACCAGATTTCGGAACGGTTGACAGCGATGTATTTTACCTGCGGCAAACCAGCGTGAGCAAAAGCCATTTTCATCGCAATTTTATCCATTCCCAGCGCCGAACCTAAAACACCCGAACCGACAAAAGGAAGTTGCATTAATTTCAGCAACCCTTGCACCGTACCGTCTTCGCCATTTGGTCCGTGCAAAACAGGGAACCAAACATCTACGGCATTAAAATTAGGAAACTGTCCAGACGCGGGAGAGTCATCTTGTCCTGGTTGTTGCTCTATTTCCAGAGGTTTTCCGGTGGCTAAGACTTGTTGAGGTAATGTTCCCGACAGCCAGCGGCCGTTTTTTTGGATATAAAAGGGCAGAACTTCGTATTTAGAGGCATTTTCCTCAGCAGCGAGGGCGCGGGCGATCGCCCTCGCCGAACTAATTGAGACTTCGTGTTCGCCCGATCGCCCCCCGAACAATAGCCCGATCCGCATCTTTGTCATTTTTCAATACTCCTAGGACTTTTCGACAAATATACACGCAGTTAGCGCAGCTAACGCAGAGACGAACCGCTTTAAGACTATTTATCTCCTCTCTTCCACTCGGACTCTGTGCTCTCTGCGCTCTCTGCGGTTAAAATCCCCCTCCCGCCTGTCAAAAGCCTCAATTCCCCCCCGGTCATTTTCAGTGAAACCGTCGCCAGAATCCACAGCAAGCACCCGCATTTAGTCAAAAATTGCATCATTTCCCTCAGCATTCGATTCCAGTTTCTTGCCCTGACTTGAAACAGTTTATTTCCTTCATCGTCTTTGAGCGCAGCGCGAGATTCCCGGAGTAAACATAAACCCTCAATACTCCAATCATCCTTAGTTGTAGGAATAGTTATTGGCAGCAAAATGCGAATTAGTTTTTGCATACTTTGGTGCCGATATTAAATTACTTATTCCCACCAATCGAGTTGCGATTTGACACCCTACAATTTCAGTTTTGAGTATTGAGGCTGCCAACATTATTGTTGGTAATTTAACTCAAAACTCAAAACTCAAAACTATTCCAGCATTTCTCCTGTCAAACTAAAAGCGCGAATATCTGTAATTTTAACCCGCACAATTTTACCCGCCAATTCCGCAATATCGCCCTTAAAAAATGTGAGGCGATTGCCGCGAGTGCGTCCCATCACCTGAGTTGAATCTTTGAGATTTTGGACTTCCACCAAAACCTCTTCAGTGCGTCCGAAATAGCGCTGCGATCGTTCCATCGCCGTTGTTGTCACTACATGATTGATTCGTTGCAGGCGATCGGCCTTCACATCCTCACTCAACTGATTTTCCCACAAAGCCGCAGGCGTTCCCGGGCGAGGCGAATAAGCCGCAGTATTCACCAAATCGAAACCAACATCTTCGATTAACTTCACAGTCTTCTCAAACTGCGCTTCCGTCTCCCCGGGAAAACCCACAATCGCGTCTGCCGTAATCGAAGCATCCGGCATATAACGGCGAATGGTATCAATAATCCGGCGGTATTTTTCCTGAGTATAACCGCGCGACATCGCCTTCAAAATATCATTATCTCCAGACTGAAAAGGAATGTGAAAATGTTCGCAAACCTGCGGTAAGTCCGCACAAGCCTTAATCAATCTTTCCGTAAAATAGCGCGGGTGGCTAGTAGCAAATCTGAGGCGATCGACACCAGGAACATCCTGCAAAAAATAAAGCAAATCCGTCAAAGTATGCTGGTTGCTGCCGTCCGGTTTTGTCCCCGGCAAATCCCGTCCGTAAGCATCAATATTTTGCCCCAACAAAGTCACCTCCTTGTAACCTTGACGGCCCAAATCCTCCATTTCCGCGCGAATTGCCTCCGGCATTCGCGACTGTTCAACCCCGCGAACATTCGGGACAACACAATAAGTGCAGCGTTCATTGCAGCCGTAAATTACATTCACCCAAGCAGTCACCTTGCTATCGCGGCGCGGCTTAGTAATATCCTCCATAATCTCAACAGCTTCTGTCGCCACAACTTGATTGCCCTCAAAAACTTGTTCCAGCAAATCTTCAAGTCGGTTAGCGTGTTGCGGGCCCATTACTAAGTCTAATTCCGGCACTCGGCGCAGCAGCGCTTCACCTTCTTGCTGCGCCACGCATCCAGCTACAATTAAAGTTAAACCCGGTTCTTGGCGCTTGCGATGAGCTTGCCTGCCGAGGTTAGAATAAACTCTTTGCTCGGCATTGTCGCGAATGGTGCAAGTATTGTAGAGAATCAAGCTAGCTTCGTTCGGGTCTTCCGAAAACTCAAAGCCCATATTTTCCAGAATGCCGGCCATCCGTTCCGAGTCGGCTTTATTCATCTGGCATCCGAAAGTAG